>Ga0137390_10004746_pt1 | contig 11367 bp, 9 predicted proteins | sample 15con2h24AmetaG_FD_104937 | JGI IMG/M metagenome (GOLD analysis project Ga0137390, IMG submission 104937) | Vadose zone soil microbial communities from Angelo Coast Range Reserve, California, USA - 15con2h2.4A metaG | ecosystem: Environmental > Terrestrial > Soil > Vadose zone > Saprolite... | reverse complement strand
TCTCTCACCGGAGAGGCTTGTTATTGCTATTCGTGCCGTCCTTCTCTCCTTCAATCTCGTGGAACGCGACGAATCCGTCCCTGCTTGGCCGTCTAGCAGCGACTTTTCTGGAACTCCATCGTGGCAGGACTATCAGTCGTCATCTGATTTCATGCCGCCGAGCCTCTTATCAAAGCCCGGGATGCAAGAATTTTTTGGCCGATTCAGTGCTATTTTATGGACTATCGCTTTGGCATGTATGAAGGCCGTCGGGAACATGTCTGTCTTCGACGAACAGTGGACTGTTCACCGACAACACGCCACCTACGAAGAGACGCACAGCTACAACGTTCGCCGCCACCCTGATGGTCCCTTTGCATATCCTAGTCACCTTTCTTCCACAATGCACCTGCTCCAATCATGTTTTCACTCATGGCCTCGTTGCCTCCATAAACCTATCCCTGTTGAAGGCGCAGTCGATATGCTTCTCCGTGGCGTCATCCATGTTGAACCAACTGTCGGAGAGGCCGCGGTCCTCGCTTTACGACGTTTCATGGCTGAACCCACACACGCCCCTATCGTTCTCAAACAGTACTCTGCTTTCCTGTTCGATCCGGGTAACATTTCCCAGGAAGGATCCGCTCAACGCCTAGTGCTGGAAAATACACGCTTGTTAAACCTTTGGGCGAGCCTGTTTGACGGGTGGATGCACGACCTTTTAGGACAAAAACCTGGTTCAATTCCTGATGGACAGATTCCACTCATTTCAGCCAGGCTAGACGAGCTCGAGGCGGGCGCCCTATTCCTGCTGTGCTTTTCTTCCCGTCCCACATGTACGATCGGCGCAAAGTTGCTACGTTTGCTTCGTCGTGTTACAATCCACCTCTCATCTGTGCTCAAGATGGACGCTGAGACTCCCCGACCAAGGATTATCGACGCCTTATACGACAAAGCCCAAACCAGCACGGTATTGGATAGTTTCAACCACGTTCTTGAAACTGACGACGTCAAGCGTGCCAAGTCATGGCGCGATTCGGCAGAAGATGCGTTACTAAGGATGGCCGATCGCGAAGACATTCGAGATCGGACGCTTTGGCAATGGGTTTTCCCCGGTATATTGCAAACGCTGTTGATGGAGAATTCCGAACGCCAGCCCAAATCGCTTTTGCTTTTACGAGACAGTATCGTAGCCGCCGTCTCAAGATTCCATCACACGATAGCTGTCATGGCAGGCCTTGTCCCGAAGATGCCCCCTCCTTCCCAACCTCGAGTCGCCGCAGTCGAGCGTGATGGTTCCAAACCCTTCGGAGAGAACAAGTTTCTTCCCGACCAGTGGTATATGTGGACGAAGGTCTTGTCGTCCATTGCCCTGGTTGTAGAGAACCGACCTGCCTTGGTCGAACGTAGCCACAGTAGGGTGCCGTCTGATGCCAGTTTCGATCGCGAGCGCCTTACGACAACGCGCGGCCTGATTCGCTACCTTACCCCGTTCTTGGATTCGGAACATTCACTTTTCCGGGATGCTGCTGTCTTTTGTATTAGCTCTTTCCCCGCAGCAGGATACTCACAGTTATTGGAGGATCTCGGACTCCTTCTCAACCGTCAACTTTTAGACGACCCAAGGAGCGGGGACCTGAGGCAGAAGGTTGCGCCGACATTCTCGCTGGAGCGTGGCCGTCGACAGGAACGTCTGCTCACTGCTGTCGCCCGCATTTATTTCCTTACGTCGCACTACTTGCAAGACCAGCGTTGCACCGTACGTCAGGCGGCGCTTTCACCTGTCTTGCGATTCGTTCGCAACACACAAACATTCCTCATGTCACCAGAGTCCAGAGACAACTTCAAACTTCAAAGACTTCGGCGGTTTTTCTGCGGGACGGTGGAAAGACTCTTTGACGGACTCAGCAGCCTTAGCGATACGGATCGGTTCATCCCCGCCAAGACACATCTTTCTCTCTACCGACTTTGCGAAGAGTGGTGTCAAGTTGGGCGCCAGTCGCAGGTAGTTAAGCAGCGCCTTATTTACATGCAACGTTCAGCTACAGAAGCGGTTTCCAACCCGTCAGAACGAGGAGAGGCCGTAGTTCTTTTCCAGAAAGAGACCAAACTACTGTCGAGGGCTGCCACCGCTGCTATGGCGTCACTTTGTGTAAGTTGCCTATGCCGTTGACGAGCGCAATTTCCCTAACATTGTGTTAGGCAAAAGCGTACTTTCAACCCGATCTGTCTTCAGGGTCTCCTACGGACGGATTACCTGAATATACAAAATCTCTGACCCCAAAAGAGATTCTGGACCGCATACTCTCTGTGCTGGCTTCCCTGGATGAATCAATCCTGAACAGCGGAAGGCACGTTCTGCCCATCTCAACCCTATTTTGATTTCTGATCTCTCCCCAGGAAAGCGCTTAAGGCCCTCTTGATGCACAATAATGTGCAGGACGTCGAACTTACGAACGAGGCCCTGCAACTCGCGTTTGTGACCGCGCGAGAGCTCGAGACAAGCAATATACGCTTTTTCGAAGTGGTGGCAGACCTCATTTGCCAGTCCCCAGACCACGGGTTTCGGTTCGAAGAGACAATATGTCTGGGCTTGGCCAACCTTTGTCATGCCCTCCATCCTATTCGCCACCGGGCACTCCGGCTTCTAGAGGCCGTGCACCAACGGTTTTCCGGCATGCTTTCCCTCACTCAATTCGAGGCAGCTATCGGCTGTTCTACATCAAGCACATACTTGCGTGCTAACCGCCTCATATCCGATTTCCTGGCAGGGGAGCACCCAGACGATGCAAGGAGAGTACTTGCAGCGTTTGCGAAGTGGCTTCCCGTTATCTTCAGTGTTTCTGGATGTCCGTTGACACTACTCCAGAGCCTGGAGTACTGGACCCCGAATATCAACCTCATGGAGGACAAGTCCACCCTCTCACAGGAAGGACGGACGACGATATTACATCTAATGGCCCTTACGATGCGTTATTCTGACGCTTTCCCTGAACAAGTCGAGGTTCTTTGGACACGCCTGGTGGATGCCCCATACCAATCAAATGGACATGCCATTATTCGTTTCCTGATGGAGCAGTCACAGAAAGTTGGTAGTATCACTTATATCCGATGTGCTTCGAAGGTCGTCGCCTGCCTATCCCACTCCGTCATTGGTCGTAACGCCATGAAGGACCTGTGCAGCGTCATAGAGCCAGCCCGCATGCTACCCAGCATTGATCACAAACTAGCATTCCCAGAGCAAAGCGATATCGATTTATGGTCCGAGCTTGATGCCCTTTTCTCGGAACAACCTCGACTAGTGTTGGGCGCTGGACAATTCGCATTATTGTTTCTTTCAGACGTCGCCCTCGAACGCAGCTGGGAATTTCAAGAGGAATTGCCGACACTCTTGCATGCTATTTTTACTCATTTGGACCACCGATCTCCCATTGTACGCGAGTCAGCAATGCGGATGCTAATCCAAGTACTGCGTTCCTGGATACCTGGCTATGACGAACTTCCTGACCGATTGAACCATCCCACTCGATCCCTTCTAGTATCTTCCGTCTCGGAGCTTGAGCAAGAATTGGACCTTGTTGTCTGGAATGAGGAAGAAAGCACCAGACAAATCGAACCCAAGATGCGGAGGTTATGTTCGCGGATTCTCACCCTCCTCGTTCCTTTGCACCCCAAGCTAGCAGAGCGCTGGGGATCGTTGGCACTTCTATGGGGAACTGCGTGCGCCATCCGCGCGCTCGCCTTTCGATCCCTGCAAATTTTCAGGGCGCTCCTCCCCAGCACAACTTCAAGTGATTTAGCACTCTTACTGGCACGGTTGTCAAACACCATTTCCGCCCCGGAGGAGAACATTAGATCCTTCAGCAATGAACTGATCCATACGTTGAAATTGTTGGGCTCTTGCAACCTTTTCGATCCGTCCCTTCTTCCTCAGATGTTCTGGTGTGCATGCGCATGTCTATCAACCACAGTCGAAACAGAATTTCTCCAAGTGATCGCATTTTTGGAGTCGGTGTTGGGACACCTGGACCTAGATGATGAACAGACGATCAACACTCTGATCTCTCAACGACCTGCTGAGTGGATAGGCGCAAGTTGTCTCCAATCGCCCTTGCTTGTTGGCTTACGGTCGTCTGTGACGAGCGATGCGACTTTCAAAATGTTGCAGACGCTTGCCAAAGTCACCGATAGCAGCATCATTGACCCGACTCGGGGTCGCGTTCGCGACCTTTACACTGTAGCGTTGCCATGGTGTTATAGGTCAATGACGGAGGACACATCAGATCCTGCCCTGCAAACCTTTGCTCAAGACGTGGGTTACTTGGCAGAACAGGAAGGGCGATCTAGCATCAGCCGCATCATGGCCTCTTTCTTCAAAGGACGGTTCCGTACTAAGGAGGACTTCCTTCGGCAATCCGTCGCCAGTCTCAGAGAACACTATGGCGACGAGGATTGGACAGAGGTCGTTACTTTACTCCTTGGCCTGGTGCTCAACTCGCATAGGTGGCTACGAGTTTCAGCTTTACAGATCCTGAAGGTCTTATTCCAACAGAGGGAGACAAGGAATCCCGTAGAGCTCCTGGGCTCGGAACTACTAATGCCACTCCTTCGCCTGCTGGAGACGGACTTGGCACCTGCAGCGTTGGAGGTGTTGGAGGAACCTATGACTATATCGGGCGGTCCCCCGGCCAAACAAGTTCTACGAATGAGCATGCAGCTGAAGTCCTTGACCAAAGACGTTGAATCCGTGACCGACATATTCGGCATGCCCGAGGAATCGGGCTGGTGCGTCGCTCGCCCAGAGCGCTCGCAAGAGATCTGTCGTTCAAACGTAATGGCGGTTTTCGAAACGTGCAAGGTCCCCTCCCGGCCGTCGCAAATCCATTTCGAACCCGAGGACGTCGAACGCCTCGCGTCGCCCGCACCGACAGAAGAAGACGACCTCGGCGGCTTGGTCCGGAACCTCCACGAGCTCAGTTCGTTCTTCCAGGGCGACCATTCTGTCCCTGAGATGGCGGCGCCACCGTCGTCTGCGGAGCCCAGCCACCAATTCGAGGCCCGTGTCGCCGCCATTTTGGCAAAGTCGACCGAGTCCTCGACCGACCTACCGCAAACGCCGTTTATCGACGTGTTCCGCGTCGACAGCGCCGCCGCGTTTGAACAGGGCGGGTCGGACGACGATAGCGATTACAGTTCGGATTCGGACGCGTTCGTGTACGACTCGCCGGCGGCGTTACGGGCCATGCGGAGCATCAACGGACTACGCCAGTAAAATATCACCGTCTTCCCTGCGTTAGTCGTCACTTTTTGAAAGCCCGCCCTGATTGTACCACTGAACTTACTCCACAGGGAAAGCTCAAGTCTTCTATACTGATTCTGACGACGCAAATGACCTTTTTTTTTTTTTTGTTTCCTTCCGAGATCGTCTACCTCGTGTCCTCTGTAGTTCTTACTTTCTCCGCTTTTCTCCACTCAGAGCCTCTTCCTCATGCCAGCATGTTTTCTCGCATCGAAACGCAATCCGTTGTTTGCCGAGAATTTCTCCATTCTTTTTCTTTTTGCCTTTCTGACGTCCCATCCCTAGATTGTCCATTTCTCATCTCACATCTCTCATCTCACATACTCACACTATCCCCGAGTCCTTGATTTGTTCTGACCACGTTGGCTCCGCGTACACAAGTCGTTCCTCATTCCTCACACAATCACATGGACAGCTGGCCTCATACCCTGTTATGTTTAATGTAACTTATATATTGCTATAGTCATGGATTAGAGGGGCGGTAAGGGAGTGTGTGAGAGTGCGATCAGCATCTCTCAAACACTCGGTACAAGTCTGGTAGGCTAGCAATTTGCACGACGTCCCTTGTCAGGAGAGATTTGGGACCAGTCATGTAGCGTTTCATTGCTGGGAAGAGAACATGCTCGATCTGCCACTTTTCCGACGCTTCTCCTTGCGAGGCGTTGGTGGTGTTGTCACTATCGTCCTTGTTGCACCCGGGGGCCGAGGGTTCGGCCAGCACGGCAGGACCAGGAACGTAGAAATATGCGAGTTCTCGCAGAAACGTATCGAAGCACTCTTGCTCGTTGTTCCAATTGACCTTATCGTTTACTGAGCATCTACCACCTATCAAGGACGCGACAGAGTGCTCACCTGTGGGCCAAGTCGCATGAAAAACAGCGGAAGTTTGTCCAAGTTCGGGGTCAAATCTGGGATAATTACAGGAAGGCTGTCGACCATCCCTTCGATCGTGATACCCAGCGAGAAGTACTCTCTTAGCATCTCTCTCCGGGAGATAAGGATATGCGCAATAGACTGTTGATGAAGAACGGGAAGCGCCAGTGAGGACGATTCGAGGCGGTCTGAAAAGTCGCATTATGAGACAGTCACTTACATCAACGATCTGCGGCTTTGATAAGTTGCTAAGCTCCGTATTCTGCTCCGCGTCAACTGCCAAAGTAATCAGCGGACGCAGCGGGGCAGGTGGATCGAGCTTGAGTTTCGGAAAGTTGCCAAATTGTCTGAGCCCGAGCTGATAGAACAACTCCTCCCTGCCGAAACAAGGTGGGTCAGACCTCCTCACCGTTCACTGGTTTAAAGTACTTGCGCTAATGCTCCGTGGTTGACCAGATATAACTTTTTTAAGAATTGCACGACGCTGAGCTCTCGGGCAAGGTCTACAACACCGACGAAGACGTGTTTCTGAAGTATTTCCGTCAATTCTAGATCGTATCCCGTTAGTTATCATATCGTAAAAGATGGTGGGACACGCTGCACACCCGTGTGCTTTGCTTTCTTGACATTTTCCCTCAATGTCGACACGCTTGTCAGGAAGCAAGTAGATTGCGGTATTTCCCTTGTTTTCCTCCTTTCTTTCACCGCTTCGGCGCCATTACGTGCAGCCGCATTATCGGGCTCCCCAGGTGGGGTTTCACGGGGAAGAAACATCGAGTCGAGCGTTCGGTCCGCCGCAGACGTTCGGACCTTGTGTTGCGACAGAATCTTCTTAGGGGCAGAGGAACTAGGTAGCGGTGGAGTTGCGTCGCTTCCTATGGTGCCTTCATGTGCCTTCTCCTTTCCTTTGAGTTGTGTATTGGTGTCTACGGTAGCTATGCCTCCAGTGAGGAGCGTCTAAGCGAAGAAAGTTAGTAGGATGGTGTGAAAAAGTGTTCGTGTAGTGTCACACCAACCTGGTATTCAAATGTTCGCTCTCCAGACTGGGCGAGCTTGGCTTGGATGGCATCGGCTATACACTCTGTGATTGCCTCTTCTTCTAGAAAGTGAACTTCACGTTTGGTAGGATGCACGTTGACGTCGACTGTTGTCGGGTCCAGTTGTATGCTATAGAACCTCGTTGCTTCCCCGTCGGATACCACAGAGAGGGGGAAGCGCATTTACCTGAGATAAATAAATGGCGAAGTGCCTTTTGGAAGAATGGCGGTGTAGCAAGCTTCCAACGCCCTTTTGATTCTCGAGGACTCCACCAGACGGTCTACGAAATGCCTCAAACGTCCGCACGAATGGCAGATGAGAAGTTCTCACTGTTTATAAATAGCAGAAAAACAAACTTCTTTGAATGGTAGTTTGCGTTCGTAAAATGGGCCTGCGCCATCCAGCTACCATCTCCATCAGACATACCACCTCCAGGTCGATCGTCGCCTGCGTCGCGTTTTCGTTTTCCCTTTCTTGGAGCTGACTCGGAGACCTCGGCAGTGAGCAAGTCCTTGGCTACTCCCTGACCATACAACAAACGGATCGTTTGCTTGGTCGTGGAGGAAGGGGTGGACAGGTCGGGGGCTGACGTGCCAACCTTGCAGAAAAAATATCAGTGATGCCTTCGGAAGGTCGCGGCTCACGAGGTGGCGTGAAGCACCTTTTTGCAGAGGAACGAAACCCCGGCATTGTGGACGGCATATTTGGTGACGACGTCCAAGATGCGAGCATATTCCTCAGATGAACTCCGGAGCGCGGAAAGGCGCGCAGGCACGTTGTAGAACAGGTTCTCTACCTGGGCACGCGCATATATATACAATCTATGAGGGCAAGGCGGACGATCGATCGCCCTTCCTACGCACCGTGACTGTCGTCCCGTCATTCCCAGCGCAAGGCTTTGGATCCGCGCTCGCGCCCTTTTGAGCGGGTGTCATATCTCCATCAACATAGATTGCCCTGAGAATGCGGATCCAGCGCATCGAAATCAAAAAAACAAAAAGCATACGCACTTCCACGCACAGCTCTCTTTCTTCGTCTTCGTGACGACGGTCAGGTTCGCGACGTGCGTTATGGAGGCCAGGGCCTCGCCGCGAAACCCATACGTCGTGAGGTGAGAGAGGTCGGAGAACTTGGATAGCTTGGAGGTCGTGAAACGGTGCGCGAGTATCGGAAGGTCTGATTTCTGCTCCCCCGCCCCCCCCCCCTCTAGTTGAATGGCCGACGCGCCTCCTCTGAGCTCGAAAGGGCACACCTTGATTCCGCATCCGTTGTCCTGTATCTGAAGCAATTTCATACCGCCTTCCTTGACGGTGACGCGAATGGACGTGGCGCCTGCATCCAGGCAGTTTTCGAGCAGCTCCTTGAGGGCAGACGCGGGCCGGTGTATGATCTCAAAAGTGGGAAGGAAGGTCAATTGTCTGAGACGGTGCGTGGTACATCGTCAGAACCAAAGGAGACTTACCTCGCCCGCAGCAATACGATTGATGACTGCATCCTCCAACCTGCGGATGGGCTTTGGCTCTGACTGGATCTCGACCGCGGGTTCCACTGTGGACCGTACACCCTCCATACGTATGTAACGCAGGTGCTCGAACTAAAGTTAGCGAGACGCGAGACGCGACGCGTGCGGCGGGTGTTCCCGGGCCGGCGACACGCTCATTAGACTCGAACACGTGATCGGACGCAGCATCTCGCTCGGAGCGCCCATGTAAACCTCCGCCTCGGTCGCGAATAGACTGGCAATCGCTACCCACCCAGCCACGCATTCCCACACAACTCTTGCTCTCAACCCTCCGCCATCATGGCCACAGCAGAACCCTCGTTCCCACCGCACGCCGACAACGGTCCATCCCCGCTGCAGCCGCTGCCGCCAGACAAGTATCGCGGCGCAGTAGTAGAGGTGCGAAGTCCGACAGACAGACGGGCCCCAGCTCTGGATCTCTCTCTCCCGTCCCTATCTCGCTAACTTTGAATCCCCTGTAGGACTTGCAGCTGCCCCCAGCATTCTGTCTGCCTAGAAGCGAGCTTATCGCGCACGCGATAGAACTTGCATACGATCGCGACTTTTCGCACATACCGTACGTGACGCCTTTTCCTACCCACGGCCAGCCGCTCATGTCCACCCACCCATCCACCCATCCATCAATTGATTCGTCCGCCCATCTGCCCATCCATGTCTTACCTGACCAAAAATGCAAATCGTAAACAGGGTCCTCGGTAAGGGTCGTAATCTTCTAGGCTACATCGAAGTCGCGGCCCTAAAGAAGAAGTGGGAGGCTGGCGAAGTGAACACCGTGAGTGTCCATCGTTTCCGTCCGCGTACGCCCAGAAACGCGTACTTACACAAGTGAAAATGACCCCAATTTTTGGTCAATTTTTATCGTATTGGCGATGACGCACGCAGACGGACAAGCTTTCGTCCTGCATGACCAAGTTCAATCGTTCGCCCAGGACAAATCCGTACACGATCATCACCCCCGACACCCCGCTGGCCGAGCTGGAGAGCTTTCTTCAGAACCACATCTTTGCGCTCAGTACGCACGTTTGTTGTTCTCCGAATCGGGAAAAATCATCTTTTGCTTAGTCACAGATTACGAGCGCAAGTTTGTCCTTGGCGTAGCGACGCGCCAAGACCTAGAGGTAGTGTTTTCTTTCTTTTATTACTTACTACTTTGCTCACCCTCTGATCCAATCTTGCTTCGCTACAGTCATTCGTCTCGCGGCGCGGTATCTAATCTCTGTCTTCAATCTACCCCCTCTCATTGTCTGCCATGTGATCTTATATTACCATCACCATCTCATGAGTTTGCATTGTTCTCTATTAGGCTACTTCTTTGCACTGGCTTGTCTCAAAGAAATTATGACAATTCATGCTGGCTTTCTATGAGCTGGTACATCAAGTTACTTATATGATGATCGATCGCGAGCTGTTGAAACGTCGAAAAATGCTGCAGGGGGCAACATAATATTAGTCCTCAATAGCCATCTGTCAGCAAAAATTAGTGCATCACCAAAGCCTGAATTTTATAAATCATTTATCAACGCACGTTCGCTAATCAACTTCTGACATCTTTGAATTATATACGTACATTGACAATACAATCACCGTTCTTTATCGCACATTTTCCATAACAAACACGCACATAGGGCTTATAAAAGGCATGATTCCATAAGATTAGGGTGCGTATGGTATAATGCAACTAAGATGAAAAGAAAAGCATGAATAACAGACGAAGACGAGTGCACACTATGCGCAGCAGTGTCGAGGTACGAATGGATTGCGGACACCGGGGAGATAACCTGGGGGACGTTGAGGAAACCGCAATAAGATGCTCAAATGAGTGACGTGTAACGCACCAAAAACAATGGCTGGACACCAAGCAACCAAGAGAATGGCAATATGTTGCGTTCCAAACGCAGTGGGGGCAGGCTTATCCCTAATCAAGTCGATGATTGTACTTAATGACGCAAGGATCAGAATGAAGAAGAAAACCCTGCGAATGACGATGTGAGCGCTGCATGGACAAAGAAATGTGAAAACTGCAACGCACAGCTGGAAGACGACCATGCGCCAGATAGCTGGGTGAAGCCCTGGTGGACGACCAATAGAAGGGCGAGGAGCCGATCCTGCGAGCCAATGCACTTAATTCGGTTTGTTCACAGGTGACGATGGACTAGAAACCACTTACGATAGAATTGTCTTACTGGCTTCAGTGGCAGCACTGGGGATACCATTTTGAGTTCATCCGCAACGTCACCTTCACTCTTCACGATGCCGCCCTTGTCCGCTTCGTCGATCTCTGGCAATCCCTCCAGTGGACGATCCATATACGTGATGCTCGGAAGGGAGCCGACGACACCGGGGCTTCTTCCTATTAACAAAGCCGAAATGGGATGACGATATGAAGGGTAAGGGGACGCAGAGAGGTCCTCTGAGCATCCTGCAAAAATAGCACGATCCTCCTCGAGCCGCGCCCGCGCATATTCCGGCGAAAGCTCGAGGCTAGGACGCAAGCCAATGGGAGGCGACCGTGTCGGGAGATGAAACTTTGGTGTCCTCCCGCCAACTTCGAACGAAATGGGAACACGAGAAGGCGAAACAGGAGGTGCAGGTGATTCTTCGGAACCAATTGCATGAGGCGGTGGTGCTGTCCTGTGTTCGAAGTCCGAAGAATAACAGC
>Ga0137390_10004745_pt1 | contig 11368 bp, 8 predicted proteins | sample 15con2h24AmetaG_FD_104937 | JGI IMG/M metagenome (GOLD analysis project Ga0137390, IMG submission 104937) | Vadose zone soil microbial communities from Angelo Coast Range Reserve, California, USA - 15con2h2.4A metaG | ecosystem: Environmental > Terrestrial > Soil > Vadose zone > Saprolite... | reverse complement strand
GTCGTGGCAGAAGAGGCTTCGCGCCCGCCCGCGCCGCAGTCAGCTGACGGTTTATCGGACGTGGATCCGCACAAAGCCTTCGGCTCGAAGAACGCTCCCGTGATGATGGAGGTCTTCAGCGATTTTCAGTGCCCGGCTTGCAAGACTCTCTTCCTCACCACCAATCGCAGGTTGATGGACGACTACGTTACCAGCGGCAAGGTCTACCTGATCCACCGCGATTTTCCGCTTGCCATGCACGCGCACTCGCGGGTTGCTGCGCGCTACGCTCGCGCCGCTGCACAGCTCGGCAAGGTTGAACCCGTGGAGCAGGCGCTCTTCCAGAACCAGGAGAAGTGGGAACAGAGCGGCGACGTGGATGGCACGGTTGCTGCCGTGCTGTCCGCCGCGGAAATGACCAAAGTTCGCGCGCTCGTCAAGGGCGGTACGCTCGACGCCGCTATCGACAAGGACTTCGCGCTGGGCCAGGCCTACCGCGTCAACCAAACGCCCACCACCGTCTTTCATTGCAAAGGTCAGACCTATCCGTACGCCGGGCTCATGCCCTACGATGTTCTCAAAACTTTTCTCGAGCAGCTACTGAGTCAGAAATAGTTTTGAATAATTTTGGAATCGCCAGCGAATCAAATTGAAGAATCCATGATGCAATCCAGTCCACTCAATTTACGCCGCGCGACCATCTGGATCGGCCGCCTGGTCCTTGGTGGCATCTTTGTGTACGCGGGATTCTCCAAGCTCTTGATGCCCAACACGCATCTTTGGCCGCTGTTCGTTCTTAGATTTTCGATCTCGATGAATATCTCGAGCTTCGCGCAGCAGGTTGAATCGTACAAAATGATCTCGCCCGAGGCTTCACAGGTGGTTGCGCATACTTTGCCGTTCTTGGAAATCGTGCTGGGTGTGCTACTGCTGATCGGCTGGCGCTTGCGAATCTGGGCCACGGCCATCACGGCGATCATGATGGGGTTTCTGGCGGTTGTCACTCGCGCGTATCTTTTGCACATGGACATCAACTGCGGCTGCTTCGGCACACCGGAGAAGCTTACCGGCATGACGATTGTTCGAGACGGTTCTCTCTCCACTCTCGCTGTTCTCATGACCGTCTTCGCCTTCCTCGAGGCCCGAAAGCCGCATCCCTGGGCGGCGCCGGAGAAGGCATAGGCATTCCAGCCGGAGCGTAGCTATGAGCGAAGGGCAACAGGCAGCGAAAGCTTGGAGAACTTCGATTGCGCCGATGCTTTCCGTTCGTAATGGCGCGAAGGCAATCGAGTTCTACAGGGCGGCGTTCGGCGCGGACGTGGCGTACCGTCACGACGACCAGAGCGGAGCAGTGGTGGCGCGACTATCGGTGGAGGGTGCCGAGTTTTGGGTGGCGGATGAGTCGCCGGAACATTTGAATTTCAGTCCGGAGACGCTGAACGGGGGAACAGTGCGTCTGGTGATGATCGTGAACGATCCGGATGCGGCATTCGAGCGAGCGGTTGCTGCAGGAGCGAAGGTGGTTCGGGGCGTGAATAACGAGCACGGGTGGCGGCTGGGAAGAATTGTCGATCCATACGGACATCATTGGGAAATGGGCAAGCCTTTGGCGGAGGGCCTGTAAGGCATGGCCGCTGACCCCAGAAAGAATCCTCTCTGAACCACAGAACTAAGGCTTTCGCTCTGCTGCATAAGCTAGAATCGATCAAATGAAATCCTTGGCTGAATATTTGGAGCTTGCGACCATCGCCCACGGGCATCTGTGCGCCGGGCAGGTGCTGGGGGTGCGGCTGGCGATGCTCGGGCTGCGCGAACTCGGCATCGACGATCCCATCGCCGAACGCAAGCGCATTGTCACGTACGTAGAGATCGACCGCTGCGTTACTGACGCGGTCGCGCTTGTCGCCAACTGCCGACTCGGCAAGCGCGCGCTGAAATTCCGCGACTGGGGCAAAGTCGCCGCCACCTTTGTCGACCTGCAGACCGGCCGTGCAGTGCGTATCGCCGCGAAAGAATCTTCCAAACAAGCCGCCCGCGAAATGTTTCCTGAACTCGGCAAGGACGCCGGCCAGCAAAAAGCCTACGCGCAACTCTCCGACGAAATCCTTTTCGACGAGCAATGGGTGAAAGTCGAAGTCCAGCCCGAAGACTTGCCCGGCTTCAAAGGCCCCCGCGTCGTCTGCGCCCAATGCGGCGAAGGCATCAACTTTAAGCGCGAAGTCGTGAGGGACGGCCGCACACTCTGTCGCGCTTGCGCGGGTGAACGTTATTACCATGCAGTGTAGCGTTGCCAAAGACTGGTTTCATCGCCTGGCTCGCTTCGCGGATTTTGCGATTGTGCCAATGGTCAAGCTTCGGAGCTGGTTTGCTCCTTTCGTGTTTCTCCAATGCGCACGATGACATAAGCGATTAGGGCGAACGCAAAAAAGACCAGCAGCATCCAGGCAATCCCTTGCAAAGTCTCGATGGCCGCGCGATAGACCTCGAAAATCCATCGGTCGAAACTGGGCGACGATGTTTGGACTTCACGCCCGCCGAGCACCGGAGTGATGTATTTCTCCAGGTCGCGAAGTTGCACGCCGGCGGACACTCCCACAACGAGAATCGCGAATTTCATGTATTTCGACCAAGCTGCGCTGATCTCATCGGCGATGATCCGATGCAACACGCTGTCGACGGGTTTCGTGAACAGGCGCATCACGAAAAACGACACGGCGAGAGCCGTCACGAATGTAACGAAGAGCAAATAGAGGAACATGGGAGATCACCTCAGAGCCGATCCTTCGACCTGATTCGCGGACGAAGATGCCGGGCGCCGGGAGGTTCTACTATAAAGGATTCCCGCTCTGTTTCCTTGTTCATGGCATCAAACGGACCGAGTGGCCTGCGCCATTCTCTTGTGCGGTAAGATGATGCTTTCATGCTGAGCCTGCCACCCATTACGCTGCGATTGCGCGGCTGGAAACTGATTGACCGCGTCGCGCTGGTTTTTCTGTTGCTTTGTTCGATCGCGCTGGGTGCGGGCTGCGGCTTGCTGTTTGTTTACGCCAGCGACCTGCCGGAAATTCGCGCGCTGGAAACCTATCGTCCCGACGTGGTGACCGAAGTTTACGCGGATGACGGCCAGCTTGCGGGCAGCTTCGCGCTACAGCGCCGCATCCTGATGACCTACGAACAGTGCCCCAAAGTCTTGTACAGCTCTGTTACCGCCATTGAGGATCAGCACTTCGAAGAACACTGGGGCGTCGACTTCCCGCGCATGTTCAGCGCCGCGGTGCGAAATGTCGTCAAGGGCCGCATCACCGGCGGGGCCAGCACCATCACCATGCAACTGGCCGGGAATCTTTTCCTGGACCGCAGCGACCGCAGCTTCCGCCGCAAGATGCAGGAAATTCTGCTTGCTTTGCAAATCGAGCGCCGCTACACGAAGCCGCAAATTTTTACCATGTACGCGAATCAGGTGTACCTGGCGCACGGCAATTATGGTTTTGCCGCGGCATCGCAATTTTATTTTGGCAAACCGGTTACGGATCTGAAACTCCAGGAAGCTGCGCTGCTCGCGGGCATGGTCAATGGCCCGAAGTTTTCGCCGCTCACGAATCCGGACCTCGCGCTCAATCGCCGCAATCTGGTGATCCACCGGATGGAAGAGGAAGGCAAGATCACGCCCGCGGATGAGACGGCTACCAGGAAAACGGCGCTCGGTTTGCACATCCAGTATCCGCGCAATGACCTGGCGCCTTATTTCTTCGAAGACATTCGCAAGTACCTTGAATCCACGTATGGCACGGAAGCCGTGCACGAACGAGGGCTGCGTGTTTACACGACGCTGAACATCGCCATGCAACGGGTCGCCAACCAGTCTCTCCGCGACGGCCTGCACACTTATGAACGGCGCCACGGCTGGAAGGGAAATTTACCAAACGTTTTGCGCGACAATCTTGGCAAGCTCGAAACTTACGAAGACGACGATTGGCGCCACGCGATCGAGAAGGGAAGTTACGTCACGGGACTCATCCTCACCGTGAGCGATAAAGACGCCGTCATCAAAATCGGCCCTTACCGCGGGATCCTCTCGGCCAGTGAATTTGCCTGGACCGGCCGCAAAAAACCCAGCGATCTCCTGAAAGTGGGCGACCTCGCGCAATTCTCCATTCAGGAATTGCGCGACACTACCGTGCGCGTGCAGCTCGAGCAGCAGCCTGGGCCGCAAGGCGCGCTTCTGGCTATCGACAATTCCACCGGTGAAATCAAAGCCATGATTGGCGGTTACAGTTTCGAGGATTCCAAATTCAACCGCGCCACGCAGGCGGTACGCCAGGTCGGCAGTTCATTCAAGGTTTACGTTTATGCGGACGCACTGGAGAAAGGCTCGACGCCGTTCGATACGATAGTGGACACGCCTTTTACCACGATCAGCGGTGGCCAGCCTTATTCTCCACGGAACTATGACGAAAGATTTGAAGGGACCATCACGCTTCGGCGCGCACTGGCCGGCTCGCGAAACGTTCCGGCCGTGAAGCTCGCGGAAAAAGTGGGTATCAACACGGTCGTCGATATGGCGAAACGGTTCGGGATTACGACTCCGCTTCCGCCCTATCTGCCGCTGGCTCTCGGCGCCGCGGATATGAAGTTGGTCGAACATGTCTCGGCGTTCACGGTGTTCCCGAACGATGGAATCCGCATCGATCCGCACATGATTCGCCGCGTCACCAGTTACGACGGGGCGCTGCTTGAAGAAGCGCATCCCGAAGTACACGATGTTCTTTCTCCCGACGTGGCGCGGACCATGACCGCCATGCTCGAGGAGGTCATTCAATTCGGCACTGGCATTCAGGCCAAAGCCCTCGGCCGCCCGGCTGCCGGAAAAACCGGCACGACGCAGGATTACACCGATGCCTGGTTTGTGGGCTACACACCGCAACTTACCGCGGGTGTGTGGGTGGGGTTCGACGACAAGCAGATCTCACTCGGGAAAAAAGAAACCGGAGCCCGCGCGGCGCTTCCTATTTGGCTCGAATTCATGCAGGGCGCGACAGCCGGGACGCCAGTCATGGATTTCCCCAATGTGGTTCCGCTCGAACAACAAGTCGGCGAACATCACGTCAACGTGGACACGCCGGATACCGCGCCCACTGAAGACGAGCCTGCCGCGCCCAAAGAAAAACCGCCAGCCGTCGCACCTCTCTCCAGCGGTCCTCCCACAAGAACTTCCGGGGCCAGTACGCCACCAAGGTAAGTTGAGGGCATAGCAGTCCTATTTCGAAAATAAATTATACATATCTCTGGAGCCCGAAGAGTTCGTTCTACAGTAATCAGAACACCGATGGCCGCAACCTGAGTGGAAAAACATAGAACGCGCGGGAAGATATTTGTTTTATGTAACTTCCAGCTTGATATTTCGGTGACATCCTCCGGAAACGTAATTGCTCTATTACCCCGAGAGTCTTCTTTGGTTTCGAGAGTGAAGAGTGTAGGTAGTCGGCTCCGCAGGCTTGACCTGAGCCTAACGAGGCAATTTGGTGCGTGCTCTCCACTCTTGGGTAGGACTGCCAAGCTGAGTTTTTCAGTTCGCGAGTGAAAGCCCGAATTTGAATGGAGGGCCCGGAAACAGTTCCCGGCCTGTGGCGCGGAATGGGTGCGTTGACGGAGTGTTAGAAGGATTTTAATTCTTATAGGAGAAAATGAAATGCACAGAAATATTCCACGCTTATTGGTAGCAATCCTCTTGGCTTGGATGCTGGCAAGTCCGGTCTTGGCCGATCTCACTGGCGATTTGCAGGGCACGGTTACGGATGCCACTGGCGCAGGGGTATCAAATGCCAAGGTTACCCTGAAAAGCCTCCGCACTGGAGCGGCTCGCGTACTCACGACTAGTGCGACGGGTGAGTTTTCAGCGCCACAGTTGGAAGTCGGGGATTATAGCGTGACCGTCGAAAAAGATGGCTTTAAGTCGCTTACGCAGAATGCGACGGTAAGGAGTGGCGAGAAGACGCGTATTGACCCCAAGTTGGAGATCGGCAACGTCACCGAAATAGTCAAAGTGGAATCGGGCGCGCTGCCGACTCTGGATGTGGCGACCGCCCAGGTGAGCGATTCCATTAATGCCCAGGAAGCACTCGCTCTTCCGAATCAGGCGCGCGATCCGGTGGTTTTCGCGACCCTTTCTCCGGGGACCGTGCCGGTCTCCAAGGATAATCCTTTCCTCGGAGCCGGGAGTTTTAACTCCAATGGTTCGCGCGGACGGGCGAACAATATTACTCTTGACGGTGTTACCGCCACAGACATCGCGACGACGGGCGAAGGCGGAGGGCTGGTCCTGAGTCAGGACGCCGTGCAGGAGATAAAAGTAATTACGAATAATTTCGATGCCGAGTTCGGCCGTAACTCCGGCTCGCAGGTGCAAATCCTAAGCAAGGGAGGAACCAATGAATACCACGGCTCCGCCTACTGGTATTACCAGAATAACGATCTCGGGAACGCCCGCGATTATTTTGTGGCCCGCGATCCTGTAACGGGCAAGCCAGGTCCTGTAACGCCCATCAATCAGAATCAAGGCGGGGTGACCTTTGGTGCCCCTATTTACAAGAACCATACCTTTTTCTTCGGAACCTGGGAGGTTGATAGAACACGCGGCGCGGGCAGCAGTACGGTTGCCAACGTAATAACAACAGCGCAGGCCGCTGGCATCACGGATCCGACGGACTTGGCGATATTCAAGTCGGATGGCTCTCCCAGTTCAGCCAGCGGCACGTTGGCGGGTTCGTCCGCCAACAGTCTTAATGCCGACCTCTGGACCCTCCGGGTTGATCAACTGTTGCGGGGAGGGAAGGATACTCTTTCTGTCAAATACGGCCAAAACCCTGTGAAGCAAATTTCGCCCGGGCTTACTTTTGTTCTTACCAACCTTCCGAATTTCGGCGCATCGGTAACGTCCAAAGCACAAACGATTACGCTGGGCTACACATCAGTCTTGACCAACAGCATTGTCAATCAGCTGCGATTCGGTTTCGGCCGGAGCAATCCGAATTTCCCAGCGAATTCGCCCTTCCCCTTGGGTCCGACAATTTCGATTGCTGGACTCGATAATTTTGGCGAAACCTTCATCGTTCCTCAGGGCCGCACCCAGAACACGTTTCAGTACCTCGACACGGTTTCCTGGGTGAAAGGGCGCCACACATTCAAAGTCGGCGCGGATATCAACCGTTACCAGTCGCCCAACACGTTTGATCTCTTGGGCAGGGGCCTCATCATCTTCGGCAGCGTGGCGGACTTCCAGCAGGGCACTCCTACTTTCTACACGCAAAACGTAGGGAATTTCACGCGCCACGATTTTGCACTGGATGCTTTCTGGTTTGTCCAGGATGATTACCGGATAACGGAAACCCTGACGTTGAACCTTGGGTTCCGTTTGGAATCATCCGGGGGCGTGTCCGAAGGGCAGAATCTGCTCTCCAATCTGGACCCCAACAACAAAACCCCGATTGGGGCCATTGGTACAGGACCGCTCGGGGGTATCGACATCGGCGGAAGTGCCTTCCATAGAAATTGGAATCCGGGTCCGCGGTTGGGCTTTGCCTGGAATCCGAATCACGGTAAGTTCGTTTTCCGCGGCGGCTACGGCATCGCTTACGACTTCATCTACCAGAACCCGATCACCAACGTGCAGTTCGGAGCACCCTTTATAAATAGTGTCAATGTCGGAAATTTCAGTGGTGGCAATACACTTGCTGCCCTGGTCGCTGGCACGGCTCCGGCACAGGCATCGGCCATCGCAGCTTTAGGCAAATTCGATCCCAACCAAGTGGACTTTGGTTCGATTAGCCCTGTGGATCAAAATCTCAAGAACCCTCGCAACCAGCAATGGGACGGAAGCGTGGAATTCCAGGCCCCGCACGACCTGGTCCTGAAGGCGACCTACGTCGGCACGCGCAACGATCATCTTCAAGTGAGTGTGCCGATCAACTTGGTGGCGCCGGCGAACAGGCCCGCACCGGCCACCAGTCTCGCCGACCAGAACGCACGAATGGCGCAGTTTGTAGGCGCTTTTCAAAATGAAACAGGAGGTACATTCGGTCCGGCGAATAATCTGATTGATCCCCGGTTTGACAGCGTTACGCAAGTTCAAAGCATCGCAACTTCCAGCTATAACGCGTTGGAATTCGAAGCCATCCGGCGGTTCCGAAATGGACTCTCCTTCAATGCAAATTACACTTGGGCGCACAGCCTAGATGATGTATCCGACGCATTGGGTGTCCTTGTAAACGACAGCGCGAATCTCCTGGATGCGGCGAAACCGCTGTCGTTCAACCGCGCCAATTCGCAATTCGACATCCGAAACCGCTTCGTGTTGAGCTACAACTATGAGATTCCCTTTACGAAGCATTTTCATGGCACCCTGAAGTATCTGCTTGACGGGTGGAGCCAGAGCGGCATTTTCAGCGCACAGTCCGGACTTCCCGCCACCGTTTATGCCGCACCAATATTCGGGATTACCGACACCTTAGTAAACGGCACATCCAGCCCAGCAAGCGGCACAGTAACCACGACTCTGAATGGTGACGCTACGAAGCTCCATCCTGTGCCGAATTTGAATTCACCTGCTCCTCAGGCAAACCTGCCGGTAAGCCAACCACTGCTGGGGAATGACGGGACCAGCGGCCGCAATCACTTACGTCTAGCCGGATTGACGGACTTCGACGTGGCATTCAGCAAGCTTTTCAAGTTTACGGAGAGCAAGACGTTTCAGCTGCGTTGGGAAACGTTCAATGCCCTAAACCACCCGAACTTTTCGGGATACAACAACAACTTTGCCTCTGGGGCTTTCAACACCTACAACAGCACCGCAACAAACATGCGGCAAATGCAAGTGAGTGCAAAGTTCCACTTCTGAACTTCCCGAAGTCGCAATCGCAAACACTCAAGAGGGAGAGCCGAAGTGCTCTCCCTCGTCTTCCTGGGCACTCCTAATATGTTTGAAAGGAGCATCGCATTCTTACCGTGTTCTTGCCGCGAGGCCGCGGAAGGCGAGCGGGCCATGTCTTAAAGAAAAAGCCTCGGCCGCTGCGCTGCCCACACGGGTCGAGGTGGCGACTGCGACCGGTGTTTCTCCGCGACTTTGACTTTACTCGAATCGCCGCGCGCTACTCCGCTCTTAGAAATTACAATTTTTGGACAACCACGTTGAGTGTGGAGCTTTGCACCGCGCCTAGATTTACCTGGGACGGGTCCATGGCAACGGTGAGCTGCCAGAGTGTATGCCCGGCGGTGTCTGTAAGGCTTAGGCTGACCGTAAACTGCGCGCTGATGCCCAGGGCGCTGGGATTGGAGTAGATGATGCACTGAGCCTGGCCATTGTTAAGGGCAGCGTTACCCTGGAACGACAGTAGAGAAGAGCTGACGGTGTATCCGAGAGTTCCCGCGACCGGAGTGCCGTCCGGATATTTGAAGTTCAGCGAGAGCGAAGGTCCGGAGACTGCCGGAAGAATCTCGATGGCGTTGACCTTGGCGGTTTGCACGAGGTTGTCGAACTCGATGGCGATCAGGCCATTTGATACGGTGACATCCGCGCCCTTGACGAGTGCGGCGTTAGCTCCCGCTTCCGCGAAAATATCGAGATTGGAAAAGAGTGCGGCGCCTTGCATTTTGACGTTGAAAACGCGCGCGCCCTTGACCTGTGTGGCGGCGTAGGTTTCCGCAAAATAAAGGTTAACGTGATACTGGCCGTTGGGAACGGCAAAAGAGTAGATCATGCCGGCGCTGAAATTAGCATTGTAGCGCCCTTGCTGATACAGACCTTGATCGGAAGTGCCGCTCACGGTCGCGGGAATGGAGCTTATGTTCCCCCAGTTGAAGCCTGCGTCAGCTTGCCAGACCTGCCCCTTGGAATCAGTATAACTTGCTCCACCACAATTCACTCTGATAGGTGATTGCGCCAGAATTCCTTTCGGAAAACAAAGCGCCGCCACAAACGTCATCACACAGAAAATCTTTCGCACGAATCCTCCTGGGAATCGGAAAATCAGATTCCAGTTTTCTTAGGTCTAGCGAGAAGGGCCGTTGGGGTTGGGGGGATCCCTGCTTGCACTATCCGATGTCAAAGTAATAGAACTATCAGAACTAAGCAATTGGTCGTGAGAACGGATTGAGGGCAAGGTCGAGAATGGCCCCAAGCCTGTACGGAGGATTGTACCAATCTGGGCAGCGGCACTTCCTGTCAGGTTCGGAAGATTGCCCGTGTCTACAGCTTTTCCCGGAAGGGATCCCAACCGCGTGGCGTGATCTGACTCGCTCGGCCGTTCTGATCCGAGAGGAGCAGCGCGCGTTTTCTGGTAATTCTTCCAATCGCTGTGAGGCGTACGCCACGAAAGGAATTCGGCAGGAGCTTTGTTTTTCGAGGAGGTACGGTGAATAACAATTCGTAGTCATCTCCGCCATGCAGGGCAAGGTGAAGCGGATCGTAGTGCTGCCTGAGGGCAACTTCTGGGAGTCGGACCTTTGGAATCTTCGAGCTTTCCAGTTGGGCACCGACCGCGCTTGCGGCGCAAAGCCGTGACAGATCGCTCGAGAGTCCATCGGAGATATCTATCATTGCGGTTGCCAGGCCCTTCCTAGCTAACCATTGGCCTAGTGCGAGCCGCGGTTCAGGATAGAGGTGTCTTTTTGTGAGCGAGTTTTTCTTGCCCAACAAACCCTTGCCTCTTTGCAGTATGCGCAGACCCAATTCTGCTTCCCCCAAACGCCCGCTGACATAAAGGATGTCGCCCGCATGAGCTTTTGATCGCAACACTGCACGACTGCGAGGTACTTCCCCCACTACGGTCACATTGATAAGAATTTCGTTTCGGCGTGTCGTGTCTCCGCCCGTCAGCGCACATTGGAATTTGCGGGAAGCGCGCCGCAGCCCACCGAGGAATTGGTCCAGCCACGAGCCGGTGTGAGTTTCGGGCAGAGCCAGACTGAGCAGGAAACAGCGCGGGGTACCTCCCATCGCCGCAACATCGCTCAGTGCCCTGGCAAGGCACTTCCAACCTACCGCATCCGGCGGATGCTTCTCCCGAAAGAAGTGCGTTCGTTCGAGGAACCAGTCACAGGTGAGAATTGTTTCGTGCCCGAGCTTCGGCTGGAAGAGCGCCGCGTCATCGCCAATTCCAAGAGCAACGGATTGTCCGGCGTTCCAAGACGCGGACCGGAAGCTATCGGAGATCTTTCTGAGAATAGAGTCTTCGCTCTGGCGGTTCCGCGGCATGTGTTTCCGAGAGGACTCCAACCTAGCTTCGAGTGACAGTATAGCTTGTGCCGTTACGTCCGTTCCTTGTGACCAGGCTGGGCGAATTGGTGACAGACCCGTTCCAGGCCCCCCCTGTACTCTTGGACAGGGGACAGGATT
>Ga0137390_10004744_pt1 | contig 11368 bp, 9 predicted proteins | sample 15con2h24AmetaG_FD_104937 | JGI IMG/M metagenome (GOLD analysis project Ga0137390, IMG submission 104937) | Vadose zone soil microbial communities from Angelo Coast Range Reserve, California, USA - 15con2h2.4A metaG | ecosystem: Environmental > Terrestrial > Soil > Vadose zone > Saprolite... | reverse complement strand
ACCGAGGAGCTGCGACTACCTGAATATCCGTCACTGGGTGAATCTCCCAAGCAGTAGCTCTCCAGTTGTTTGCACCGCCCGGATTTGTGTTCTCTGCCGCGTTTGCGTGTTGAGAATCGAATGTCATCCAACCGCGAACTTTGACCCAGTTGTGAAGAATTTGCTTGCGCAGAGCTTTCGTCGTCCAATCGGTTCCTGCGTTTCGCATGATTGCTTGCAATCGTGGCGTAACCTCCACTACCACGCTTTGAGTCGTTACAGTGTCTGTCGCGTGCAATACCAATTCGATATGAGAATCTCTGTGCTGCGCGTCCGTCTTGCCACAATTGCAAGTCTCCGAGCCTCCCGGCTTCACATCCAAAACAAAGCCGGTAAACTCGGCGCCGCCCGTTGTGCTCCAACGAGTCTTGTCATCGCCGGGAGCAAGAAGAGCGCTGAGTGTGATGGAATGATCGATCTGGTTAGTGTTAGGCGCCGTATAGCGATTCTTTAGCTGATTGAGGTTCTTGAGTCGCGCAGTTGTGGCGGTGCCGTCCATGCCGCAGCCGTCGAAATCGTCCATGTTGGAAGTGGGTGCCTGGGCATTCGCTCCTAGGAATGCAAAGCAGAGGGAGAGAAGGATTATTAGTCTCTTCATGGGCAGTCTCCTTGACAGGAAGGACGCGTGGGTGTTTACTGCGCTTTACATATCCCACACAGGTATGTAGTGTCAAGCGACTTCTAGAGGCCAGAGTAGAGCGGAACGATACAAGCAGAAAGTTAACTGTCGATAGTATTCCGTCCCTCGCCAAAACTTGGGCAGTACTGAGCTTCACCCGTTTAACAATGTTACAGGCTCCTGCGTAAGCTGTTGATTTCAAAGTCGGTCGTCATTTTGGCGAGAGACAGGGCAAAATAAACGAGGCGACAACAAAGATCATTGAGGAACTACAGGAGATTTCGAAGCGTCAGTACGTGTCTCCATTCGTCATTGGGTGGGTGTATTTGAATCTTCGCGATAAAGAAGCCTCCTTGGCGCACCTGGAGCGGGCCTATACAGAACGGTCGGCCTACCCGTCGCTCATCAAAATAGAACCGTCTCTTGACTTCCTGTACTCCTACTCTCGCTTCCAAGATCTACAGCGGCGTATCGGACTCTATCCATAACGCTGAGGACTTCCTTCGAGGTCACCGTGGCCACTTCCTTTTGTTGTCTTGTACTACCACACTTGTGGTAGACTTACACCATATGCTGAATTTCCGTTCCAAAGCACGGCAACGGCTCTTGGCCTACTACTTCACGAACCCCACAGTTCGGCACCATCTGCGGGACTTGGCGGAACGGCTGAGTATTGATCCATCCAACCTGTCGAAAGAGCTTGGGCATCTGGAGCGCGAAGGACTGTTCCGTTCCGAAGTGAGTGGCCGCCAGAAGTATTTTCAACTCAACCGGCAGTATCCGCTGTTTGAAGAGGTGCGAAGCATTGTTGCCAAAACCATTGGGGCGATGCCCCTGATCGCACAATCCCTCAGGAAAATTGAGGGAATATCCGAGGCGTACCTCTACGGTTCGTTCGCGCGAAAGCAGCAGGACGCCGCCAGTGACATTGATATCCTAGTGATCGGCAATCCGCGAAGTGATGTCCTTGCGGAAGCGATACGGAAGATTGAGCGACAGCTCGGGCGGGAAATCAATTACACGGTCTTCAGTCGGAAGGAATTCGAGTCCCGCCGAAACCGGAAAGATGCCTTCCTCGAAAACGTCTGGCACAATAAGCGGGTTTCGCTCGTGAGTGCTGCGTGAAGAAGCTCAAACCACAAAAGGTTGACTGGGCGCAGATTGAACGCTTTTTGCAAAGCGCCGAAAAGAAGCTGGCCTCCGCCCATAAGATTCTCGCTTTTGACGAGGAAGCTTGCCTTCAACAAGCCTACGAAGCGATGCTGAAGGCATCTTTGGGCTTCATGTTCAGCCACGGGTTCCGCGCCAGGGGCCAGCCGGGGCATCACATCGCGATTATCGAATTTGTCCGAGCTCGCATCGACAAGAAGCATTCTGGTCTGCTCACCGTGTTTGACCGGCTCCGGCGGAAGCGGAACATGGCGCTCTATGACGACACCGGATTTGTTTCTCATCACGATGCCCGACAGGCCATCGAGTCCGCCCGGGACTTTATAGGCGTCCTTCGCGCCGACATCACTTCGCGAAAACGTTGACTGATTCCTCGCCACGCTCTAGGAGCTCGTCGATGCCATAGTCAAGACAATTTGGACGAAGCGCCCTATGGATGATCATCATTGTGCTGGTCGTGAGTGCCTTGGCCACATTCCTGCTTCTACACCGTAAGAAACACGTTCCGCCTATACCTTTCGCCACTTATGGAGCCGACTACACGTCCAAGCCGGACTTCGCGGAGGTCGAGTATCGTTATCCGCTCAGCTCCGAACAACTGATGACCCTGGCTCCAGAAATTCTGAAGTCCTTTGATCAGGAACAAGTGGATCAAATCTATGCCCGCCTTACGGCAGGCCCCATTCCCGATGGAGCTTACGACGGCGACCTTTTCTTCTCGAAGGGTATCAGCGGCAAGAAACGACTCGGCGAGGTCCTCGGCGGCCTCAAGGGCGCGACAGCCAATCTTGAACTGGATAAACTCGCGCTGCTTGGCAGGGCGCTGTGGAAAGGCAAGGTCTTTTATAGAGACAAGCGTGTCCTGCGCAATCGCATCGACCACTTTGAGTTTCTAACTGAGTTCTTTCCTGACCCCTCCGACCAAGCTGCGCTGCACGAAATCGCTGTACACGGTCGCACGGACCAACTATATTTCCCAGCGAAGCTCTGTTGCGGCCAGAGTCTCCTGGACAGCCGCCGTGAGTCCATCATTATCGACTACGCGTTTACCGACGAACTGGATGGCTATCGTGCAATTCCGGATAAGTTGGCTGGACGCGAGTTTTTGATTATCCGCGATGAGATTCGGATGGTGCGCCCCGGGCTTCTACCTTGGCCGCGCCTATATGGCCGACAACTTCATCTTCAATTTCACTCTATATAATGCATCTGTCGCCCAGGCAGCGTCAGGTTTCCTCAGGACCGGGCATGTGGCGGAAGACTGCTGGGTCGGTCCGCAACGGCTTGCTAGCGCAGAGTAACGGAAGGAACGTCCAAAACGGCTGTAATCCTTTTTGAAGGCGCAGCTGGATGAGCGTCAGGCCGACATCCGCCGCATTGACAGGAATGCACTAGCACTGTTTGGCTCTCGCGCACGATGGCTCGGGATTTGGGGAAACTTCTGACCGAGATAACTCCGATGGCCCGTACGTTTTCCGGGTGCTTGGAAGTAATCACCGTGTCAGCCACTGAATGTCCGCGGCATGTCAAAAGTCTTCAGGAAGGTACTCCCGTCTTTCTTGTCCAGTGCGTACAGATAGTCAATTTTGCGTGCATCTGTGTAGTCCCAACTCGCGATGAGTACATCCTGTGACGGCTGGGCATACACAATCCCAGGAGAGCGAGGAATTGTCGTGTTCCTGGAGGTGAGTAGCACCAGGGTTTTTCCTTGCTTCCGAGGCAACCCGCCCAAGGGAACGCTTTCGCAAAGACCACCGTCTAAAACAGGGCGGCCGTGGAGTGAATACCAGGGCGTGACCGGCGGAGTACAGGACGAGGCAAGGATCAAGTCGGCCAGTTCGGCCGTGGTAGCGCACTTCTTCACCGGGATAAACTCCCCGGAAAAACCAAATTGGGCTTCAAAGCGGACGTATCTTCGGCGCGTTCTGAAGGCTCTACCGGCGCACAAGGATAAGCCGATCACCAAACCGAAATATCTCGGCAACTTTGAGGAAGTTCTGGTCACTAGAACTTGAATATCTGGTCCCGCGTACAGCTTTTGCAACGCGGCTTTGTCAAACACCTGAAGCAAGACGTTGCGATAAATCTCCGCATGCGGAAAGGCCCTCTCACCAGTGAGGGCACGGGTTAGGTAAATGTTCTTCTTATTGCCCTCAATCGCGACTTTGAAACAATTCACCGCAAATTCCAATTTGCGGCATACAACGGCGCATGCCACAGCCGCACTCGCGCTGACCGCAGAGATAGCGTCAGGCCGGGTGGGCATCTCACCTTCCAGTGCTGCAATAAAGCCGGCTTGCCAAGCGCACCGAATCCCTCCGCCCTGCAAAACCAAATAGACAATGTCTTCGACCATTTCAATGAATCACTGACGCTCCTAGGTTCTTTTCATTGCCGAAGTTACGCGTGCGATCTTATTCGATTGCCCTTCCCCACATAGCGTCTGTCGGGCCACAACGGCAATAAACGCCGCGCGTGCGATGCAGGGGTGGGGTTGTGTTGGTGCGACGAGCCAGTACAAAACATGCTGGCCTTCGCGACAATTTATCTCCCGGCAGAGTTCCTAGGAAAATACAGTCGGACAATCTGCGCTGAGCTTCTCGGGACGCTCTCAATGCGTGCACGCCCCCAATTGCCGCACCGAATCGGGCGAATTCCCTGCGTTCCTCATCCGCCTCTACTTCGTCTCGCCGCCAGGCTTTTGCCAACTTTGAGGCAACACTCAGACACCTCGTCAAGAAGGGAAGGCTCGACGTGTTGGAGCCCTTTCCAAACTTTGAAACTATCTGACACGAAATCAAAAATCCTCAGCTCAGTTCTTCGCAGCACCAATCCTAAACATTGAGAGGAAATGGAAAATGCTTCCTACGGTCAGATCGTTGCCCCAGATTGACAAAGAAATTAAAGATAAGACTCTGCGACTTCGCGTAGTGGTGATTGCCACCGTTCAAGAGTTAAACCCGTTGCCAGAGTGGACGCGAGTATACGTGCGGAAGTCTAAGCGCCACCAGAACCGTCACCGACAATCACGGCCCAAAATACAAATTTGAAATCGCCCCCTCCCGCAAAGAAGTCCTGCTTAAAGGCCTAGACGATATCGGAACCAGTCTGCAACACGAGTCCGATATAGCCGCCTACGAAAAAGCCTCGCGGCCACAGCAACAATGTACTACCCCGTACACATAAAAAACTACACCAACGGCAGCTAAAGTAGTTATCGGTTGTCAGTTATCAGTTTAGGTCTTCGGTTCTCAGTTCTACTTGCCGGATCCGGCCGACTGAGCGATTGTCAAGAGAGAAGTAACGAAGAGGGGAAGGATTGTAAAGAAGCAGGAAAAAACGAGTAAAGAAGGAACAAAGCTACTTGAGTGGAGTTGCGTCGACGCCGAGACGCGCGACGGCGGCCCTCACGCGCGCGACGTCGCGGCCATTGGGCTCTTCGTCAAGATAGAGTTGATATTCCTTCAACGCATCGAGCGGCTGCTGGGTCGCTTCGAGCGCCAGCGCCGCCACAATGTGCACGCCACCAAGGCCCTGGTGCGGAACGGAGTGCGCTTTGCGCGCATGGGTGAGGGCATCGCTGTATTTGTGCAAAATTAATTCTGCGTTCGCGGCAGAGGTTAGAGCCCAGGCGTTCAACGGGTCGTCCTCTAAGGACTTGACGAGAAGCTTGTCCGCTTCCTCATAGTTGCGCCGGGTAAAAGAAATGCGCGCAAGATTTCTGTAGGCCGCGGAGAAAGTGGGATTTAGCTCGATAGCTTTGGAGAACGACTGCGCGGCGGCATCCACCTCCTTTAGCTCAACTTGAACCATTCCGAGGCCATTGTAGGCCAGGTCGTACTGCGGATACTCACGAATGGCGGTTTCGAACAGCGCGCGGCTCTCTTGCCAATGCTGTTGACGCATTGCTTCGCCCGCCTGTTCGAAGGCTTTACGAGCCGAGGTGGGGACACGCAACCGCAACGCGGCAACCAGTCCACCAGGCGAGGTTTCGCTCGTGCGGCGATCGGTCTCCGCGTGGCGAACGCGAATGCGCTCCACGTGGGAAGCCTCGTTGCGCGCGATTTCAAGTTCACCTTCGTAGGGCCGGATATCCGGCCCTGTAATTCGAATGCGATGCAGGCCGGTAGTAACCGCTTGGAACGACACCCGGCCATCGTTGTCGGTGAGCTTGCGGTCGGTAGCGCTGCTGGAACCAACCGCGTCCATCAGCTCTACCGTTACGTATCCGGCCTTTTCCGCGTCTCCATCGACGGTGATTATCAATCGCAGCGGCACGGGTTTGGGAGGTGCCATCCGCTGCATTTGAGCCGCGCACACGCCAGCCATCACCAGCATAACCACAATGGTTTGCGGAAGGCACCACATGGGCATGAAGATCTCAGGACAAGATCTCTACAAGAATCGTAGCACACCCGCGAATAGGACGATGCGCGTTAGAAAAAAAAAGAAAAAAGGGGCCGGCCTTGCGGCCGGCCCCAGAGAGCACACTCCGTCGGCTCAGAAGGTGAAGTGGATCTCCAACCGCAACTGCCGCGCCGTCTGGAAGACAGTCGGCAAGCCGTAGCGGCTGGCGAGGGTCATCGGTGTTCCGGTCTCCACAGGCGAAGCAAACGCCCCGGTGTGGTTCACAGCGTCCACGTAGCTGTAGGGAGCCATGATCTGGGCCCAGTTGATTTGCGGGTCTCCACTAAACCGCGACGCCCTGGTCGGACTCACGAGTTGGCGGCTGGATGCGTTTACGTTTTCGTTGACCGCCACTGCGCTGTGCTGGTTGAAGAGGTTGTACACGTTCGCTCCCAACTTCAGCCGGTACCTCTCCGTCATCTTGAACTCGTGGGTCACGACCAGATCGGTTTGGAAGTATGGATCGGTGCGCGCATTGTTAATGATGCTAGATACCACAAAGTTGCCGCAGGCGGTGCAGAAGTTCGCTTTCGTTGGATCTGGTTGGTAGAGGCCCGGAGTCCGAGTGAACTGGACGAGGTTGCCGCGGCCCTCGGCCCACTGGCAAGCAGACGACGTGCCCACCACCGGTACGCAGGTGTTAATCGGCGTGCCCTGGAAGGCGGACTGAATCACACCGAAGTTGGTCTCCATCTTGAACCACTTCAGACGGTAGAACCCGTAGACCTTGCCGGTGTTTGGACGATCGGTGCTGAGCGGACCGTCGTCTACCTTGCCGTTCGCCAGGTAGGTCATGTTAGGCAGATCGAACAGCCGGGTATTGTTGGGATTATGGCGTCCGCCGTTACCGTCTGTGGGGTCGGAGTTCGTCAACCCCGGGTAGTTGCCCGTGAGCTTGCTGTACGTGTAGCTAAAGGCCCCGTACCATTTGGTGCCTCCCCGGTACGTTAAGCGGAATTCCCCGCCATCATATCGCCGAATCGCCGGCACGGCGCCCGGACACTCGGCACAGAAGGGTCCGCCATTCGCGCTGGTGAGCAGATAGGGCTGGCCAAAGTTGGGGTTGCACCCGACCGGATTGTTGGTGGACTTGCACGCCGTCCCCGTCGCGTTGGGTATGACAACGTCGCGATGCAGCACGTCGGCGAAGGGGGTGCCTGGGTTGCCGATGTAAAACCCGAGGTTGTCGGTGATGGACATGTCCTCGATGGCATTGTCCAAGCGCTTGCGCGAGTAGCGGGTCTCCAGGCTCCAGTGCGGTGTGATGGCCCAGTCCACGCCGGCTACAAATTCGTGCTGGGACATAGGCTTCATTTTCGGGTCAATGGCGGGATCACGCGGGTCCGCTTTGGTCGCGCGGAAGTCCACGTTCTCGATAAAGCGGAATACGGTGGGATCGACACCTGGCGCGGCACCGCTCGCTGGACAGCCAGCCCCGGTGGTTAAGGAGGGCGTAATCGTCGTGTAAGCGGTTGTGTCCAGCGCATACACGCACTGGTGCCAGTAGTCTGACCCGAAGGAGCCGCGCGCCAGATTCATCTTCATGATGTCGAAGAACTTGCCATAGCTGGCGTAGATCTTCACCTTACCGTTGTGGAGAAGGTCATAGGCAGCCCCGATCCGGGGAGCAATCTTATCCCCCCAGCCGAAGTCAACCGAAGGGAAGCGCGTGGGATCATAAGGCGGCAGCGTCTCTGTGTCGAAGCGAACGCCGAGGTTGAGGGTCAAACCGCGTCCTACCGCCCAAGCATCCTGAAGGTACACGGCCTGGGCCGTCTGGGTGGTAGTACTCGTACCTGGATTTATGCCATTCGAGACCGTGTTACTCCCGACAAAGAAGTAACCGTAGCGGCCCCCGCAGAACCCGTTCCCCCCGAACTGCGCTTGATTTTGCGCAATGATCTTGTCGCAAGCTGCCGTGCTTGTTAACGGGGTATATTGCTGTCCCCACTGCAGGTCGACTACGTTGCCCTTGGCGGTTATGAGCACATCGTTGCTTTGCGTGGACCAGAAATAGCCACCCTTAAACGTGTGGCTGCCCAGGAAATGTCCCACATAGTAGGAGGCGTCAATGTTGAAGCTCTTGCGCTTGAAGGCGTCGAAAAACGTGGCGAAGTTACTGGGCATATTCGAGAAGTCCTGAGTATTGAAAGCGGACGCCGGGAAAGCCGCGCCGGTCAGATCCTTGCTCTTCGCATTCACCGTCTGATCGTAGATGTAGCGAGTTCCTGAGGGGATGCCGCGGCTTTCATTGTTGCTGAAGAAATAGCCGTAGCGTGCACTGATCAATGCCTTAGACGTGGGAGTCCAGTCACCACCGAAGGTATACACCGACAGCGGGTTCACCGTGCCGTTGTCGGAACGGAAGGTGTTCGGATCCGTGGACGAGCCTGTATTGACCTGACCATAGGCGCTATCCGGTGCGCCGAGCTGACCTTGGGTTCGCGAATAGGCGTAGTTCCAGCCCGCGAACAACCGCAGCGCATTGAGCGCGCGAAAGTCAAGCCGGTTGTACGCGTTATGCTGGAGGAAGGTATTCGAAAGCCTGCGCGGACCTGGGTTGGCGGCGGTGAACGTGGTCGTGCGATTGGTTGTGTCAATCGAAGGAATATAGCTGCTGTAAAACCACAGCCGATCGTTAAATGCCGGCCCGCCAATTTCATATCCAGGCTCAATGACCTTGCGGCCGTCCTTCGCGGGTAGGTAATACTCCGGTGTGCCGTCGAGACGTGAGCCCGTCGAAAGGCTGGCCAGTGCCGGGTTGATGCGCTGACCACAAACCAAGCTGCCGCCAATAGCAGAGGTAAAGCCGCTGGCACAGGGGTCACTCGCATCCAAGGCAGAACTCTGGTAGTACACCTTGAGTTCGCCGTGCCAATCTTGCGTGCCGTGTTTCGGAACTGCGTTCACGACGCCGCCGAGGGCGCCGCCATACTCGGCTTCAAAGCTGCTCGACTTGATCTGCACTTCCTGGATGAAGTCCGGTTGAAAGTTCTTTCCAACACCGCCAACGTTGACGTTCGTGGTGTTGATGCCGTCAATCAAATAAACGTTTTCGCCGTCGCTGGCTCCATCAATCTGGAAGCCGTTGGTGCGATTGCCCCTGGCGCTCTGTAAAGGCTCTTGCCGCGCGCCGGGAGCGAACGGGATCACGGATTGGAACGAGCGCCCTATGGGGATGCTCGACAGCTCGTCTCGCGTGACCGTGACCGCCACCTTGCTCTGTGTCACGTCCACGGCAGGCGCCTCGCCGCTAACTTCGATCGTTTCGCTCATGGAACCGATCTCCAACGAGACATCAATGTTCGGCAGGCGTCCCACGTCGAGCGAAACATCTTGGCGCTTCAGCGCACGGAAGCCCTTCGCGCTGACAGTAAGCGTGTAGACGCCCGGGGGGAGGCTGCTGAAACGGTAAAATCCTGTCGAGTCGGTTTCCGTTTTCTTGGATCCCAGCGCGGGGCCAGAAATCTCCACTGCGGCGCCTGTGATGACCGCCCCAGTTGAGTCCTTTACATACCCCTGAACTGCGGCCGTTGTTTCCTGTGGATATGCAACCGGCGACGAGGCAAGGGCCAGCGAAGCCACCAGAACCACAGTCGAAAACCAATGAGAAAAACACACTAGTGCAGACTTACAGCGAGGAAGACCTAACATGGACGGCTCTCCCACCAGGAGATTTTTTGACCCCTGGGCAACCACTCAAAAGCGTAGTGGCTATATAAAACGCAGGCCGGTAATTGTCAAGGATAGATAAGCTTCATCTAAATTTTGGTTGAACGGTGGAAGTAGCAGTACTTCGATCAGAAGCGCTGCCTGCCTTCCGCTGTCGGCCGATGCTGGCGCCCGCTGCGTGGGTGGTGCGTGGCCCGAGCGCCCGCTGCACCAGAGTCAAAGCCAGGCTTTCGGCTTCCAGAGGCTCCGCAATGTTGTGACGTAGGCTGTGACCAAGAAGCGCTACTAGCACTTGAGCCCGCGCATCAATCCGTCGGCGCTGCTGTCGAAATGCGAGCGTCGCACTGTCGCACAAGAATGTACGTGGCGCCATTTCCCGCAGCAGCGGTTCGCTGATTACGAGCGTTAGACTGGCATCGCCGCCCTGCACCGGGTGGCTGATTCGGTAGCTTTCGGTGGCATTGAAAAACAGCACTTGGTTCGCTTCAGCTACTGCCTGGTCATGCACAAGATGCCGTAGATATACACCGCGATACGGAAACACCAACTGGGTGCTGGCCGTGCACTCTTCCGTGCTCTTTTGCCGGCAACTACCTTGGCAATACGTATCCCGAATTGTAACTGTACAAGATTTCAGTAAAGACCGAACGGTAATCTCAGGCAGGCGCTTACTTTCATTTTTTGACGCCATGTTCTGGGTCCATCAGTGCCAAAGTCAAAGATACCACGTTCCACATCGACTATTCCGCGCGGAATCGTCATCACTGCATCTCAAAGGAGAGGTGTGACGGACTGAGTGACGTCAGAAAGTCGTGTGCGGCGAAGGCTTCGCCAGCCGCGACAACGCCAGTGCTTTTGGCCAGCCTGTTGACGACCCGATATGTCGCTTCTACCACAATCGGCGCAGCGATTGCATAAATATCTCTTCCACGCACCACCGCCCGGCGCTCCGCGCTTTCCCTTCGTGCGATTGCCTCCATAACGAAAATCTGGGATGAGCGACCGCTCTCGTCCGCTGCTGTCGGCGCAGGCGTGTCGGGATTCCGGACATCCATAATCGGCGCGAGATTGATGTACGCGCGAACCTCGGGTGTTTGGATATGCCGTGGGATGATGATAGTTTCAGCCAAGGAGAGACCTACGACATCCTGCTCTCCAAATGGCGGCGGAAAAATCCATTTGCGCGCGGGAGGAGGATCAGCACGCTCTAGTCTATTATTGGAAAAGATGAAACGCCGGCCAGGATTGCGCTGGCCCGTCAGCCGAGTTCCCCGCGTCGGCTTCCAACTGTCGAGCGCGACTGCGATGCAGATTTCGTCCGCCGCATCCCACTCGCCCATAGCGGCAGTGGCCAGGAGGTCGCCCAATCCCCCGTAGAACGCCATTGCGGGAATGACCACGACGCCTACATCTCGCGCGGCACTTGCAAACCGCTCGAAAACAGCCAGAACCGCCGCCTGT
>Ga0137390_10004743_pt1 | contig 11369 bp, 11 predicted proteins | sample 15con2h24AmetaG_FD_104937 | JGI IMG/M metagenome (GOLD analysis project Ga0137390, IMG submission 104937) | Vadose zone soil microbial communities from Angelo Coast Range Reserve, California, USA - 15con2h2.4A metaG | ecosystem: Environmental > Terrestrial > Soil > Vadose zone > Saprolite... | reverse complement strand
GAGACCGGCGCCTTTTTTGGCGCCGAGCCAAGCGCTTCGACTGATTCAAATTCCGCCTACCACCAGATTGGTCGGTACTTCGCGATTTCTGCTGGGTCAAGCAGCACCAAATTATCGAACTGGACACGGTCGCATCGTGAGCCGAAACAAGAACGAAGGGACGCCTTGAGCACGAAGCAAATGGATGAGGTACTGCAAGAAGCCATTTATGCCGCATTGAAGGATTCATAATCGCGCGCCTCCGAAGGCGCGCTGACAAAGGACCCTCTCTCGGCGCCAAAAAAGCCGCCGGTCTCCCCCTGACAGGGGGAGAGATTTCAGACATGCGAGCTGCGGGCTCGCTTGCCAATATAGAAACTCCATAACCTGTGCCACCCATTCTAGGACGCTTGCGATCCGAACCCGAAACGAGATAGCGCATGGAGGTGCCACGGGTTTAGCCTGTGCGGCCGGCGAACTTGCCCGAGAGGAAAGCCGATGGCCTTTTCACCAAAGCTCGACAGCTTCCGCTTTCCGCCGGAGCTCCATAAGGGAGTTTCGGGGAAACGGGTTTTGATTACCGGCGCCGGCAGGGACGGCGGACTCGGCCAGGCCTTTGCCCTGGCCGCGGGGCTCAACGGCGCTGCGGCGGTCGGCGTCCATTTCCATACCAGCTACGTCGATGGCTTCGACCTGGTCAAAACATTACGCGGCGCGGGCGTTAACGCCTTTCCCGTCCAGGCCGACGTTACCAACCTCGGCGATTTGTGGGCGACCCGCAGCTACGTCATTGAGCAGATGGGTGGGCTGCCGCCTAATCTGCTGATTTGCAACTCGGGCCTGACAGAGAAGGGCTATTCGTTTGGCCGCGCGTTGCGCGAGATTCCCGACGAACCGCTGGCGATGCGGCGGGCTCGTGTGCGCCAGCATTTTATTGACAACCTGCAGGAATCGCGGCTGGTGCTCGACACTAAAATCGACGGCTTCCTCGCCAGCACGCATCTGTGGGCGGGTGAGGCGGTGTATCATCGAGAACCGCTGCAGCTCGTGTACGTGTCGTCGCGTCAGGCAATTGATCCGGGCGCCTCCGTTCCAGGTTACGTCATCAGCAACTGGGGCGTGTTGCAGTTGCCACGGGTGCTGGCGGTTAATCTGGGACAAAACGCCGTTTTCGCTTCTTCGTCGTGCATCATGCTGCCGTTCGTTCGCACCGGCATGACCGGCGAGTATGCCGATAATCCCAGGGTATTCGGCCGATGGCAGCCGCGGATGCTGGAGACGAACGAGGCGGCCGAGGCATTTATGCGCCTGCTGTCTCGTCCCCAAAGCGAACTCAACCAGGGGATGTTCGAGCTGATGGTCGAGGGCGCCGCCGACAACATTCGCATGATCTGGAAAAGGGTAACCCTGAATGTCGGCGAGGAGCCGCTCGACTGGAGCTAGTGGGCTGTAACATTGAAATTGGTATCGCTGGAAATCCCTCCCCCTGACCAGGGAAGAGGGGAGCCTGCCCTGAGGAGCGAGTGCGACGAATGGGTTAGGTGGGGGTCGTCCGGCTTCGTTTCGATACAACACGTCCAATATCGTTTTCAACGTTACAGGCCACTAGTCTAGTTGTGGCGTTTCGTGAGTTAACAAGGAGTAAACGATGTACTCACTGAAAGACAAGGCGTGCATCGTCGGGGTCGGCGAGTCGGCGTTCAGCCGCGGCTCTGGCAAAACCGAACTTAGGCTGATGCTGGAAGCTTCGCTCGGCGCGATCAACGACGCGGGCTTAAAGCCACACGATATTGACGGCATCATCGGCCCGCCGCTGGGTGCCACCGCCGAGCATTTTGCCGCCAATCTCGGAATCGAGGATTTGCGCTATGCGACCAGCGTGCACATGGGAGGCGCCAGCCCCGTCGTATCGTTGCAGAGCGCCGCGCTTACGGTTGCCTGCGGCATAGCCAACCATGTCCTGATTCCGTGCGGATGGAATGGGTACTCGTCCAACCCGGTGCGCGGCGGCGGTGCGCGTGCGGAGACCGGCGAACGGCCGATCCCGCCGCCGAATCCGCTGGCTAACACGGTAGGCGCCTACTACCTGCCTTACGGGGCGACAGTGCCGGCCCAATTCTATGCCTGGCTGGCGACTCGCCACATGCAGATGTATGGCACGCCGTTCGAATCGATGGGCGCGATCGCTCTCGCCGAACGTAAACATGCACAACTCAATGATAAAGCGATGATGCGCGGGCGTCCGCTTACAATGGAAGACTATCTCGCCGCGCGCTGGGTCTCGTATCCGTTTCGCCTCTATGACTGCTGCCTCGAAACTGACGCCGCATGTGCAATTGTGGTGAGCGCGGCCGAGCGCGCACGCGACCTGGCCAAGCCGCCGGTCTATATCGCGGGGGTCGCCGAAGGCCATCCCTATCCCGCAGATGATATCCCGGCGCGACCCGACCCATTCGTGATCGGACTCAGCTTCGCCGCCCCCAAGGCATTCGCGATGGCCGGGGTCAGCCACAAAGACATCGATTTCATGGAAGTGTACGACTGTTTCACCTACGTCGTGATGCTGCAGATTGAGGCGATGGGTTTCTGTAAACGCGGTGAAGTGAAGGATTTCGTGCGTGGCGGACGGCTCGAACTTGGTGGCGAATTGCCGCTCAACACCCACGGCGGTCTGCTCTCGGAAGCCCACGTCTGGGGCACCAACCATATCGTCGAAGCGGCCCGTCAGTTGCGCCGTGAATGTGGCGCGCGCCAGGTTCAAGATGCTGAAGTTGGCCTGGTGACCGGATGGGGTGATTTTGGCGACGGCGGACTGGCAATCCTGAGGAGGTAAAAGGCGGTGGCTGAAACCAAATCATACAGGCTGCCATTGCCGCGCACCGGCGGCATGTCAGCCGATTTCTATCGCTTCTGCCGGCAGCACGAGTTGCGTTTTCAGCGCTGCACCGAATGCGGCGCGTGGCGTCATATCCCACGCGACATGTGCGCCAAATGTGGCTCGTTCAAATGGGACTGGTCACGCTCGTCGGGCAAGGGCAAGGTTTTTTCCTGGACCACCGCGACCCAACCGATGATGCCCCAGTTCGCCGACCAGGTGCCCTATAGCCCCGTGATCGTTGAACTCGACGAGGGCGTCCGCATGGTCACCTGGCTGACGGGCGTGACACCGGATGAACTCAAGCTGGGGATGGCGGTCGAGGTCGCATTCGACGACGTGACACCGGAAGTCTCGTTGCCAAAGTTTCGTCGCGCGGCATGAAGCGAGAGCAGCTAATCACTCTTTTTTTCCGTCATTCTGAGCACAAGCGAGGATTCAACGCGGAGCGATTTCCTGGTTCGGGCGTTCCAGCACAGGACTCCGCCTCGATCACTGGCTTCGCTCACGCGATGACACAGAGTCGGTAGGTGGCAGCCGCAGGTGGGCAAGCAAATGGCAATGACGATGTATGATTTGGCCGGAGCAGAGCCGGACCGTCGCTTCAGTCCCTACTGCTGGCGAACCAAGTTGTCGCTTAAGCATAAGGGACTCGACTTCGAGACGATTCCGTGGCGATTCACTGAAAAGTCAGTGCTCGCACCCTACAACTCTGAGCGTGTTCCAGTAATCGTCGACAGCGGCCGCGGCGTGGCCGATTCCTGGACTATCGCCAACTATCTCGAAGACACTTATCGAGATCGGCCGCCATTGTTCGGCAACGAACAGCGGCGGGCGCTCGCCCGCTTCTACAATCAGTGGACCGACGTGACCTTGCAGGGTGCGATTGGGCCGATTGTCGTGAGCGACATTTTACGGCATCTCGACGTGCGCGACCGTGACTATTTCCGCACCAGCCGCGAAGCGCGCCTGGGCACCACGCTCGAGTCGCTGGCGAGCCGTCGTGACGGCTATCTTTTGACTCTTCGTCAGGTGCTGGAGCCGCTCAGGCAGACGCTGGCGGCGCAATCGTATCTCGGCGGAGACGCTCCGCTGTATCCCGATTTTATCGTATTCGGCGCATTTCAATGGGCACGTGCCATCAGCCCAGTCCGCCTGGTGGAGCCGTCCGACCCGATAGACGCGTGGCGCCAACGCCTGCTCGACGCGTTCGACGGCTTCGCGCGCAGCGCGCCGGGCTACTGGTAAGAACGAGGGAACACAAGCCGCCCGCTTTGGTAGGAATTGCGCTGATTTAATGGTGATTGATCCAGGCGGACCAGATGTTTCGCAAGAAGCCCGCACACGGCAGCTAGTGGGCTGTAACATTGAAATCGGTATCGCTGAAAATCCCTCCCCCTGACCAGGGGGAGGCTAGGTGGGGGTCGTCCGGCTTCGTTTCGATACGACACGTCCAATATCGTTTTCAACGTTACAGGCCACTAGTCTAGAGCTCGCAGCTGGCGCTGTTACGGCAAACGATCCAGAAGCAATGGCGTTTGCGAGCGTGATGGGCTTCCTTCCACTTGTCCGAAAGCATCGGCCCATTGCGAATTTTGATGATCAGATCACAAATAGTGAATCCCGCCTCTTCGGCCATCCGCATGAAATCGCAGTGAGCCCACTTCGATCTATGATTGTTGACCATGTCGGTAATCTTGGCGAGTAGCAGGCCCCCAGGTTTCAACACCCGCTTGGCCTGTTGCAAGAACGGCGGATACAGGTAGCTGAGATTCCAGTTCTGCTGCTTGCCACACTCGACGGTGGCCCCAAAGTCTACGTCGAATTTCTTGTGGCTCCTATCCCGGCCCTGCGGCCCGACGTGCGGCGGATCGTACACGACCGTTCCGAAGTGCGCTGACGGCACACCGGTCATTTTCCGATTGTCACCGACGATCATTGGCTTGTGGCGGGGATCGATATCCATCGACACGACCCGCCGCTGGGAACCCTTCCAAAAGCGGCCAGCGTTGTAGGTTGCATCTAAAATTGGTTCCGGGTCGATGTTTGCGTAAAACGCAAACATCGATTCCAGTAGCTCGCTGTCGATGCCCTCCCACACACTGCTGATAGGCTGATAGGTAGCGGCCGCCGCACTGGCGCGACCCTTACGGTTCTGATGCCAATTGGCGGTTGCGGGAAAGCCCGTCAGGGCAAGGAGTCCCCGTTTCATCGCCCCAAGACGATGGATAATCTTGAAGGCGAAAACAAGGCGAACCCCGGAACGGCTATCAACGCGGAATCAGAGCGCCAACCGCCCGCACCCCCTTTTTTAACAAAAGGGGGTACTGTGCCTTATTCATAGCGGAAACCGATTTTGACGGCGACCTGGAAAATTGGTTTGCCGTGGGTAACTGCCCCGCGAATCTGGCCGACTTCGAACCAATCAATATTGCGGATCGTCTGCGCCGCCTTGGTCAATGCATTGCGCACCGCCTGGTGAATGCTGTCCTCCGATACGCCCACAACTTCGATAACCGGGTAGGTATTGTCCGCCATGTTGACCTCCGCAGCGACAAGCTGCCAGGTGACGAGGCTACTGCGTTCTCGGGTGTCTTGCCAAATGCTCTCTCAGCGGAAAAGCACGACATGATTCTTCAGCTTGTAGAGATTGGTGCGGCCGGTCAACGGCGGTCTGGAGCGCAGCGATTCACACCGCTCAGTCATCGCGGTGCCCATTGGCTCGGTCCCGAATGCCAGATCCCACAACGCGGAGGTCACGCCCAGGCATCGGTTGGGATAATACTCATGGTGAACCAGATGGCGTGAGCGTAGAAAGGTTTCGATCGGTCCACGGGGGTGGCAGAAATGGATGCGGTAATGAATTGCTTCATAGCCGACAAAACCCAGCGCCGCACCGCTGAACAGGATTACCCCCGGAGTCCAGCCAAACAGAACAGCCATCATCATCCAGACCACGGCAATCGGAATCCATGCGCGGACCGTGAAGACGGCGTGGGCGTCGCCATGGTGGACGGCATGAAGCCGCATCGCGAACGTGTGGAAGGTATGGCTGAGCCACCCATGGATGAGATATTCCAGAAACGTCCACCCGAACACGCCCGCAACCAATAAGGCAACATCCTCGACCATAATGACCATTTTAACTGATCGCGCACTGAAAGCCCCAATTGCATACTGCGCAAAATCTACCAGCGCGTTCGGCTTGGCCTGCCGTGCGGCTCAGCGGCAAGTTAGCAGGCGCGCTTTTCCCACCTCTGTAATTTCCCCCAGAGGGGGAGAACCAAACACTAGCGGAGCCAACAGGCGGAGCGAGCTAACGAGTCCGCGAGGTGCGAATCGAACAGGAAGGAAGCCAGTTTTATCGCAGGGTGCGAAAAGAGTTTTCATAAGCAGATAGGTTTTTCCGCCCCCTGCTAGTGCCGCACCGCTGTTCATGACGGGCGGCTTTTGTTGTAGTCTCGTTACCGAAGGATGGGTTTGGTCCAAGCCGAGGTGCGGCTCGCCGAGTAAAATGCTGCGGGACATCAGGCCTCTGTGAATTTCAATTCATTAGGCGTCGTCTCAAAGGATGAAGATTGGTGCCGCGGCGGGCTTAATCCGCTGCTAATATTCAGGAGGAATTCATGGCCAAGACGATCGCCGCTGTAACGGGCGGCGTGGTGTTGGGATTAGCGATAGCTTTTGCCAACGCGGGTGCTTTTCAGTTTCCGTGGGGCTCGGAAGAGAATGGTTCCAAACCCCAGGCATCTTCCCAGAACCAGCCCCACGCGAGCCATCAGCCCGCCCCGCCAAATGCGCCCGAACCAAACGAGCCCGCGGTCGCGTTGCCCTCATGGGCGCCACTGGTCAAGAGAGTGATGCCGACGGTGGTGAACGTAGCGGTGGTGCAGGAAGTAAAGTCGTCTGGCTTTCCGTTCGCCGGCGACAGTGGCAACGGCAGCGGTGGTGATGAAGGGCAGGGTGGTCCGGGGATGGGGCCGCAAGGCCAAGGGGGTAACCCGTTTGGCCCAGGCAATCCGTTCGGCGGCGACCCGTTCGAACAGTTTCGCCATTTCTTCGGCCAGATTCCCCGCAACTACAAAGAGCACGGACTCGGTTCCGGGGTGATCGTATCGCCTGACGGCTACATCCTGACCAATGACCACGTGGTTGGGCATGCCGATGAAATCCATGTCACCCTGCTGGACAAGCGCGAATTCACCGCCAAAGTCATCGGTAAGGACCAGAAGACCGACCTGGCCCTGATAAAGATCGATACCAATCAGCAATTGCCCTACGCTGCGCTCGGCGATTCAACCAAAGCCGAGGTCGGCGACCCAGTGATGGCGATTGGCAGCCCATTCGGCTTCAATCTCTCGGTGACGTCGGGGATTATCAGCGCGAAAGGGCGAGCGCTCGGTGGCAATTACGATGACTTCATTCAGACTGACGCGTCGATCAATCCGGGCAATTCAGGTGGTCCCCTTTTTAATACCAGCGGCCAGGTGATCGCCGTCAACACCGCCATTTACAGCAGCACCGGCGCCAACAACGGTATCGGTTTCGCCATTCCGATCAATTTGGCGAAATCCGTCATGGAGCAACTAAAGCACCACGGCAAAGTGGTGCGCGGTTGGATTGGGGTCGAAATTCAGGAGGTCACTCCCGACCTCGCTAAATCCTTCGGGCTGTCGATGCCCACGGGCGCGTTGGTCGCCGGGGTTGAGAGCAGCGGTCCTGCTGCCAAAGCCGGCATCGAGCGTGGCGATATCATCACCAAGTTCAACGGTGAAACTGTCCACGACGAGCACGAATTGCCGGAAATGGTCGCGGCGACGCCGCTTGGTAAACAGGTCCCGATCGAGGTTATCCGCAACGGCAAGCATGTGACGCTTAATGCGACCATCGCTGAGTTGAAAGAACAGCAGGTCGCCAGTGCTGAAAATCCTGGTGAGGCGGGGGCGAGTTGGGGATTGCAGGTGCGCGATCTGACGCCCGAACTGGCGCAGCAACTCGGACTGCACAGCAGCAAAGGCGTGGTAGTCACCGGGGTCAAGCAGGATTCACCTGCCGCCGAGGCCAATTTGCAGCAGGGTGACCAGATTCTCGAAATCAACCACAAGAAGATTGGCAGCGCCGACGAATTCGCCAGCCTTGCCCGTCAAGCGCAAAAGAGCAAGTCGCACGCATTATTGCTCGTGCAGCGCGGCAACGCGACCTTGTACACCGTGATCAATGCGCAAGGTTAATTGGCTGCAGGGTTAGTTTGCAGATCGCTGGAGGACCATTCTGCGCGGGCAGAGAAGATTGTTCTCTGCCTGCGCCGTTTTGTGCACCGAGTTGATTTTGGCCTTTTTACGCCCCGTCCGCTTTTGTCAAACCCCGCTCAGCACGGAATAACACGCGCAGCGGATCAATGAATGTTGGCAACAAATACGACGTCATAATCGCCGGGGCGGGACCAGCGGGACTGGCAACTGCACTTCACCTGCTGCAGATGCGGCCTCGGCTGGCGGGCCGAATCGTTGCGATTGAACGGGCGCGGCATCCGCGGCCCAAAGTGTGCGCCGGTGGTCTGATTCCGCGCACAATTGCGGCCCTCGAGGAGCTTGGAATGCCCTTAGAGGTTCCGGTGGTCGAGGTGTTTGGCGGAATCGCACGGACCGAGGCGGGGACAATTGATTTGGCGCGTTCGCGCGAGCCTTTATGCACAATCGTGCGGCGCGACGAGTTCGATGCGATGCTGGCGTGCAATGCCCGCGCAGCCGGACTGGAGATCATCGAGCAGACCCGGGTGCTGGGAGTCGAGCAAGACGATAATGGGGTAAGAGTCGCGACCGAGCGAGGAGTGCTCGATGCGCAGGTGCTAGTCGGCGCCGACGGCAGCGGAAGCCGGGTGCGGACCTCGCTCTTCGGGCGAACCAAGCATAATATCGGCCGTGCGCTAATGGCGGAGATGCCGGTTCAGCCGGACGGCGCTGAGGAATTCGTCCGGCGTATCTATCGGTTTGATTTCAATTGCGTTGCGGCAGGTGTCAGCGGATATTGCTGGTCCTTTCCCTGTCTGATTAATGGCCAGCCCTACCTGAATGTGGGGATTTACGATCAAAACCCGCGCGACACTTCGCGCCAGAGGCCGAAGTCTGATCTGCCAGGCTTGTTGCGCGCGGCATTTCCGGAGCTTGACTCATTGCGGTCCGCGGATGAAAGGACCGCGGTCAAAGCGTTCCCGATCCGTTGGTATGATGCGCGGGATTGGTACGTCCGCGGGCGCGCGATTCTCGCCGGCGATGCGGCGGGCGTTGACCCGTTGATGGGCGAAGGAATCTCATGCGCGTTCGAGCACGGCAAACTCGCGGCAGCCGCACTAGCACGTTATCTCGACGGCGACTGTTCAGCGCTGGAAGCGTATGGGACCGAACTCCACCGGGGATTGATGGGACGCAAGCTCCGCCGCCTCGCCTTTGCGGCACGGCGTTTCTACGGTGCTCATCATCGTTTATATTTTCGCCTCGCCGGCTTCAGCGGCAAGCTTCAGCAGTTAAGCATTGACTGGTACAACGGTGCACGGCGGATCGACGAGCTATCAATCGTAAGTGCGGCGTTAAGGCTTCTGTTCCATGGGTCTGTTTAGCAGGGTGTCGAAAAAGGGTTTATCGATGACGCTCCAAGATCGGCCTTAACACCCTGCGTGAAAGGTGGCTTCTTTCCCTTAGTTCTCTCGCGCATTGCGGGGGAGTTGCGTATGGGTCGGAAATCCACTTGCGCGGCCGTGAGAATCCAATCCCTCCCCCTGACCAGGGGGAGGTTAGGTGGGGGTTGTCTGACCGCATTTTCGGAGCAGACTACCGAGGGGATGCAGTCTGTGAAGACTTTTTTGAACAGCCTGTTAGCACAGGGTATGCGCTGTCCCAATTAGATTCAACGAGGTTAATCACGAATCACCGCCGGAGGCGCCGACGAGGTTCAACCAGCTACGGCAGCGTGACACAGGGAAAGCACCGTGTGCGCCGGCGGTATTCGCTGGCACGGCTCCTGATTATCGCGGGGATTGCGTTCCTCGCCGCGTCAGTCATGCTCCGGCGGATGTTGCGGCCGCTCCGCCGACCCTCGTTTTCTCACGCCTCACGAATCGCGCTGTCGACCTATTCTGTCCCTCGCACCCTTGGGTCTGTCCCTCTCCCGCTTTCTTGCGGGAGAGGCGAGGTGAGGGCGACTGACAGGAGTGGGGAGGGTGCGGCTGAACCTGTCTGATGTCGATTCGTTTTATGCTGCTTCAAGGATAACGTGCACTGAAGTACGCCTCGCGAACCCAAAATCCCCGCCATCTGCGATATCCGCCCGGGCGTCGCCTGATGCCGATCAATTCTTGGGCGCGGCCTTGCGCCGGGGACGCCTTCGATGAAGCGCGGTCAATCGGCGACCCGCCGACCGCGTCATAGTTCCCTTGGCTCCGATGGCAGTAATTCAGTCAGGCGCGCCTTGAGGAGATTGACCGCGTTGACTCAGCTCATCTCGAATAATTTCCCCTTCCACGACCGCTCGGCCAGGTCTATCTCGCCCTCGCTAGCGATCCTGCGGCCATCGGAGAGCTGCATAAAGCCCGCTGTGTGCCACTTGTGTTTCCCGTTACTTTCGTAGGTCCCCTGACCGATGCCATGGAGAAAGTCGCCATTGTCCATGAATGCAGTCCCACAATTACTGAAAGTCCCGGCCTTGGAACCGCCAGAGAAGGTTACCGTGTCGAAGACTGTCCCAAACCCGGTCGCTGTCCCTTCCCAAGTCACTTGGCGGTGGACGTCACCTGCTGGCCCAGGACTGTTGACGAACGTGGTGAACTTGAACGCAATTCTCCTATCTGTTTACCCGATGCCATATGCTTATCCTCCCTACTTTGACGAATTGAGTTCGCTACGACGCCAAGGTCCTCTGCTACTCCTGAGCCAGCTCCATTCGCGACCCCCTCGCCGATCCCGACGATCCGAGGAATGGGTCAGCTGTTAGGTTGTCTCGGCGACCGCCAGATCTTGTCTGGCCGCACTCTCCCCCGGTTGCGGGAGATGCGACGTGGCAGCAGTCTGACGCGCACCGGGAGTGCGGAGATGGCTTAAACGTCGAGCTCTATCACGCGGCGGTCGCGGCGATGGAAATCCAGCACCTCGACGTAGGGCCGCATTGAGGGAATCGCGTCCATCCGCAGTTCGTCATCGACGCGGCTGGTGCCTTCGCCGGGATTCTTGCGGGTGATATTCACGAATTCGCATTCCTGGCCCAGCGCCACGGCGTAATGCCAGACGCCTTTTTCGATGAATGCGCCCTGGCCGGGCTCGACAAAAAAGGCCGCCAGCCGAGCGTAGTCAACCTCGTATTTGTCGTGGCCTTCACCGCGATTCCGTGGCGGCGGCGCAACCACCAGCGCCATCGTGCCGCGCACCGGGATGAAGGTCTGATTGTAAGAGAAGTGCGTCGCCATCATGCTGATCCGGCGCGGATTAACCGGCCGCTTGAGTCTCAGCAGTTCAAGCGCGACCCG
>Ga0137390_10004739_pt1 | contig 11372 bp, 11 predicted proteins | sample 15con2h24AmetaG_FD_104937 | JGI IMG/M metagenome (GOLD analysis project Ga0137390, IMG submission 104937) | Vadose zone soil microbial communities from Angelo Coast Range Reserve, California, USA - 15con2h2.4A metaG | ecosystem: Environmental > Terrestrial > Soil > Vadose zone > Saprolite... | reverse complement strand
CGCCCGAGCACTCGGGATCAAAGAAGCCGGCGAGCGAACATTAGCGGATCTTCTGCAAGCCCATGTACGAGATAAGCGCCTGTTATTGCTGCTCGATAACTTCGAGCAGGTGGTGGCAGCAGCAGCACGGCTTTCGGCTCTGCTGGCCGACTGCCCTCAACTCAAGATGCTTGTGACCAGTCGTGCCGTGCTACACATCCGTGGTGAACACGAGTTTCCCGTCCCGCCCCTGGCGCTGCCCGACCTCACTCACCTTCCAGAGAGCGAGGCCCTTGCAGAGTATGCGGCAGTGACCCTCTTCCTGCAATGTGCGCAGGCTGCCAGGCCCGACTTCCAGGTGACTCCCGCCAACACTCGGGCCATCGCCGAGATCTGTGTGCGTTTGGATGGTTTACCGCTCGCCATCGAGCTGGCAGCGGCACGCGTCAAACTGCTTCCCCCACAGGCGCTGCTGACACGTTTGGGACATCGCTTGCAAGTGCTGACGAGCGGAGCACGAGATGCCCCTGTACGGCAGCAAACCCTGCGTAACATGCTTGCATGGAGTTATAATCTGCTCGATGCCCAGGAGCAACGGCTCTTCCGGCGGCTCTCCGTCTTCGTCGGCGGCTGCACACTGGGAGCGGTAGAGGCTCTGTATAGTACGCTGGGCGATATGCCAGCGTACGTATTGGACGGGGTGGCCTCACTCATAGATAACAGCTTGCTGCACCAAACAGAGCAGGAGGGGCAGGAGCCACGCCTCATGATGCTGGAGACGATCCGTGAGTATGGGCTGGAGGTCCTGGCCTCTGCTGGGGAAATGGAAAGCACCCGGCGGGCCCATGCTCACTATTACCTGTCTTTGGTAGAGGATGTGGAAGTTGAGATTGGGGGCTCACAGCAAGCTGCGTGGTTGGACTGCTTAGAGCGGGAGCATGACAACCTGCGAACGGTGTTGCAGTGGTCGTTAGAGCAAGCCGGGAGCGAGATGACCGTGGAAGGCAGGCACAGCAGGGAGATGGCCTTGCGGTTTGGGGGAGCGCTGCGGGAGTTCTGGAGAGTACATGGTCATATCAGTGAGGGGCGGAACTTCCTGGAGCGCGCACTGGTCACAAGCGAGGGAAGCGAGGCACCTGTGCGGGCGAAAGCGCTCATCGTTGCGGGACACCTGGCCTTCATCCAGAGCGACTATGATCGTGCAGAGCCGTTGTGTCAGGAGAGCCTGACGCTATACCGGGAACTCGAAGACCAGCCAGGCATAGCGTATTCGCTCTCGATGTTGGGGAGCGTCGCCTGGACGAAGGGCCATATGACTGCAGCACGCATGCTGACGGAGGAAGCCCTGGCGATCGCCAGGCAGGTAGACGCTATGGAGCTTGCTGCCAACTCACTCTTTGTTCTGGGGCTGGTGTCCAGCAGCCAGGGTGAGTACGACAAAGCGAGTGCGCTGTTCGAGGAGAGCCTGGCGATACACCGGGCGTCGGGGAATAAGCAGGGCATTGCTCACGCACTCTCCCAATTAGCCCAGGTCCTCTTTGTTTCCCAAGCGCATCCGGCGAAGGTGAGTCCTCTGCTCGAGGAATGTCTCACGCTTTCTCGGGAGATGGGCTTCAAGGAGGGGATTGCGGCGTATTATTGCATCTCTGGGCAGCTCGCTCTCAGCCAGGGCGAGGTCGCCCTGGCCCGCTCGCTCGCCGAGAAGAGCGTGGCGCTCTACAGAGAAATGGGACACCGGCATGGCACTGCCAATGCACTAGGCGTTTTGGGGAAGGTGTTCGCCACCGAGGGCGACTATGCAGCGGCGTACGCACTCTACGAGCAGAGCCTAAAGATCTCGTGTGATTTGAGCGAAAAATGGGTAGCCACTGTGTACCTGATGGAATTAGGGGAAGCCGTCGCTGCGCAGCAACAGTTAGCATGGGCAGCACAGATGTGGGGAGCATCTGAAGCCTTACGCGAGGCTTTTGGCATCCCCATCCCTCTCAGCGAGCGTGCTGGCTACGAGCGCTCGGTCTCGGCTGCGCGTGTGCACCTGGGAGACCGAGCATTCGCTGCTGCCTGGGCCCAGGGGCGATCCATGACCCCGGAGCAGGCACTCGCTGCCAAGGGGCAAAAGCCGGCCCCACCCCCGACCACGACCGTGACCCCATCACCAACCTATCCCGCCGGGCTGACGGCACGAGAGGTGGAGGTGCTGCACCTGCTGGCGGGTGGCCTGACTGACCTCCGGATCGCCGAAAAGTTGGTTCTGAGTCCCCGCACCATCCATGCCCATATCAGCTCGATCTACAGCAAGCTGGGCGTGACCTCACGCAGTGCGGCCACTCGCTATGCCATTGAGCACCACCTCGCCTAACACGGGCGAAAGAGTTTCCCCTTCCCTCTCTCCCGAATCTCTCGTCGCGGGTGATACCGCGACGAGCCTCATCCGCTTGCACTGCCAGCTTGCGCAGGAATGCCAAGAAGTCCTGTGATTGGCCGATGAACAACCCGTCGGCCGTCCAGGCCTTGACCGTGGCCACTGCACCCCCACTCCCCCCTGGCTCGGTTGGGCGAATGATCGAAACGGGCGGGAACTTGCGGCTGAGGAAGACGGTGGGCTCGGGCATGATCAGGTTGGTCTGGAAGTCCTCCCCGCCAAAGGGAGCGGCATTGAGGTCCGGAAACACCAACCCATTGGTCGGGTCGGTCAGAGCAGGCGCATTGCCCGCCTTGTCATGCCACGTCTGAAAATGGGCTGTCTCGGTGGGGCCGATACTGAGCAGGATGCGCAACACTTGCGGATGGGTGACCCCTGAGCCAGCGAGGGGTAGAGGCTGGTGCCACCTTGCTCGATAAACCCAAAATGGAAGCCTGCCGTGTTGGCAATCGCCTGGAGGTGATCCTTCGGGTGCAGGTCGGCATCGTTTCTGGGAATCGCCGGAAACTGCCCCTTCAGCAAACCCGGGATGGCTTGAGGGAAGGTGTCACCGAAATCGGGGTTCTTCGTACGGCTGCGGTACCGGGTCCACCAACTGGTGTCCACGGTGAGCTGCATGAGGTTGGTGAGCCGTAGCTTGTCCTTCTGTGCACCTGTGGCTTGACTGCCCTGCAAGGTGCGAAACTTTTCCAGGTTGACAGGATCGGCGCCCTTGGAGACCAGGTACGCGTTGAGGAATGTGAAGTGGCTGATCTCATCCTCGGTATTGTCGTGGATATACTGGTCCATGTCCCCGTCCAGCACTTTCAGGGCAGCGGTGTAGGCTGTACTCCCACTCCCTCCTGGGACTTCGCTGTCCTGGATGCCTCCCAGTTCGTTGTATTGCTGCCACAGATCGGTTTCGAGGATTTCGATTGCGGCCAGGAACTGGAGAATGGCCACATCGCCTTTCGTCACAGCGGAACTCGCCGCTGCCTGTGCCTGAGCGAAGTTCGTGTAGAGTGATCCGGCGCTAAACAATCCTGCGCCGATGGCTCCTGCTCCTCCTACCGCGAGTCCCCTGCGCAAAAAGGAACGGCGGCTGGTAGAAGCTTTCGATGGTTGCACATTGTGTTCCATGATCTTCTCCTGATCGTGGTTGAGTCCATCGAGAGGCATGGGGGTCTAGGCCCGTGCGCTCCGTGAACAACGGATGTACATAATTTGCGGGGCTCCTCACACAGAGCACCGACGTGTTGCTAATCAATTCGCAGAGGGTTACAGATGCAGGTACTGTATCGACATACCTATGGACTCAGCAGCTGCAGCCCCACTACTGCCCGTAACCCCCACTCGTCGATCCACCGCCTTGCACAGCCAGATTGGGTGTAGCCACGAACCACATGCCGAAAAGACCTTCACCATTAGTCTGACCGGGAGCAGTGTCCCCTGAGAAGGTGTAGAGCGGATGACCGTTATACTCGACCTGGTTGCCGTTTGCATCCATTTGTACGCTCAGTTTCCCAGCGAGGGAAGTCGAGCTGGTGGGTCCAGCGGAACCTGTGGAGAGCAGCGGAGGCCACATCTGTGCACAATTGCCAGAGCAGGCTGACTGCGTCGCTGAATCGGCGGTGAAGTAGTACAGGGTCTTCCTTTCTGCATTGGTAAGAATGGTCTCCGACTGACCTTTTACGGTAGAGGCCGCCGTTTGAATCACGACGGAGGAACTGCTGGCAGTCGTAGGGACAGCGGTTGCAGGTGGATTGGTACTGCCGCTGCCATAAGGGCCACCCCCAGTAGTTGTGTAGCTACCGCAGGCCGCTATAAACATTGCCATGAAGAAGCTAAAAGCAATCACCAAAGAGTGTTTAAGAATCATTGTATGTTCTCCTTAAATGTGTCCAGTATCGGAACAAGAGTCTCCTATCTGAAGAGCGATCTTATCAGAACTCCCTTCCAAGCTTACATTCGTCGCAGGTTACAACCTCTTACCATGACGCAATCCTGAAATACATGTAAGGTGTCACCTCACCGCCTGTTCCAGTGGATGGCTGATGGATGCTCCTCGCCACTACCCAATGCGAAAAATCAATAATCAACAACAGTTAGGTAATTCTGTCTAGATGGTCACAGGGCACTGACGGCGAGGAATTACACGATTCTGTCGATGTGTTCCTGCTCCCGTCGAGGTTATATTTCTTGTTGGGAGCGAGTAGCAGAGATATTGCTCTAGCTCCGTCATGGATGGACTGCCATTGTAAGAAAAAATGCACTGGACCAGTTGTGGAAAGAAAGAACGAAAATACCTATGCAACAGCCATTTTCTTTGTCTGCTAACAGTCGCGCCACTAACCGCCGACAGGCCTATGTGTTGCTCTTACTTGGAGTTGTCTTCCTCATAGTTGCCGGGCTAGGTTTACTCAATTCCTATCCCGTAGGTGAATTGTTCTTTGGTCTTGGCATGCTGGCAGCGGCACCTCTCAACACCCATCGTTTCCTGGCTGCAGGATGGTTGACGACATTGATAGGGCTGGCTGGCTTTCTCATCTTTGGGCATGCTCTGCCTGACAGCCAGATCCTTGCTGCTCATGTGCTGGCTATTGGCGTGGGTCTTCTAGGTATTGGATGGATGGCTCGTCGCAGCTATATCAGCGCAGCAACTCTGACGCCGAGTCTGCTAGTCGTAGGAGTGGGTGTTGTCGAATATCTGCAGGCAGCACACCTCACTCCGGCTCACTTTCTCTCGTTCGCGTTTTCGCTCTGGCTCCCTGGATTGGGCCTCTCTGTGCTTGGACTGGTTTCTCTGGCGACGAGCGGAAGAACAGAGAAGCAAAACGTCAACTAGCAGGCCGCACGGAAACTAATTTCAAGTTCACTATCAGGAGCACAAAGGAAAATACCAAATGATGGCAAATCTCAGTCCTATACGGGATGTAGGTGAGACGTTATACTACTGGATCCCTATCTTTGCACTATTTTGGAATGCCAGGCTAGAAGGCCAGTTGTGCTCAAATGGCTTCGAGATCACCTGCTTGATACCATGTGGCATCCTTTCTTTCAAGCTCACTTTAGAAAAGCCCAAAGATAGAGCTGGAACAGGAGACGCTTGGTATTCGGTGGTAGATCGTATGCTTCCAGCTTGCCCAACAGGTCTTCTACTTCCGCAGAACAGCGTAAGTCGTGCAGATGGTCATCGCGCAGTAAGATCTCGAGAAACAGGTTGAGGGATTTGAGGTAGCTCTCATAGGCGGCATCGGGATTGCCTTGATCTTCATAGATGTCACCTTCTGCTTTGAGCAGCGTTGCAATCAGGAGAGCTTTCTCTACGTTCAGTACACCATATAATGTGAGCATCGCTAACAACGTCTCATCTGAGATGGCATGAATAAGGCCAGAATCCATTCCCACCGTCTGCTTGCAAAACTCGTCTATCAGGGAGAAGGCTCCTTGATAATCCTGAATTTCTTTGTGATAGAGCATTTGGGCTAAAGCACGACCTACATCTTCGGCAACTCTCAGGATATAATCTTTCTGTGTCATATCTGCTCTTCTCTTTCATCAAGCGCTTACGGGGGAGACCCCCAACTGATTACACTGATCCAGTGCATATAGCGCTTGTGTCCTCTATAATCGCACGCAACTGCCTGGCATCAAGCGTTTCATGCAAGCGCAGTGAACGAGCGATGCATTTCAGTGTTTCGCGGTGCGAAGTCAACAGACTGACAGCACGCTCATAGGCCGATTTCACTATGCGATTCACTTCTTCATCGATGATGCTGGCCGTCTGCTCGCTATACTCGCGTGAGCCCGTTGCCAGGGGAGTTCTCGTGAACGGGTCATCGCGTTCGCTAAAGGAGATCGTGCCGAGGCGCTCGCTCATCCCCCAGCGAGTAACCATCTGGCGCGCGATGGCTGTGACGCGCTGCAGATCGTTTTCCGCACCTGTTGTGATGCGTCCAATCGCCACCTGCTCAGCGGCGCGACCACCCAGGGCCGTCACCAACTGCGCTTCCAGGTACTCCTTCGAGTAGTTGTAATGGTCATCTAGCGGCGTATACTGTGTCACACCCAGCGCCTGCCCTCGAGGCACAATCGTGACTTTGCTCACTGGATCAACATCCTCTTGTAGTAACAGGCCTGTCAGCGCATGACCGCTTTCATGGTACGCAACGACATTCAGATCGGCTTCCTTCAATACCAAAGGACGCTCGGCACCGAGAACAATCTTGTCCAGTGCCTCTTCAAAGCAATCTTGTGTCACCGTATTGAGATTGCGACGTGCTGCCAGCAGAGCAGCTTCGTTGACGAGATTGGCGAGGTCAGCGCCCACCATACCAGGAGTGGCGCGAGCAATCGTAATCAGATCCACGTCGTTTGCCAGTGGTACATTGCGCGAGTGAATCTTGAGGATGGCCAGGCGACCATTCCAGTCGGGACGCTCGACCACCACGCGGCGGTCGAAGCGACCTGGGCGCAAGAGCGCTTTATCCAGCCCATCGGGCCGGTTGGTGGCAGCGATGACGACCACGGCCTGGCGCGTATTAAAGCCATCCATCTCAACGAGCAACTGGTTCAAAGTCTGCTCACGCTCGTCATTGCTGTTGATGCTGGTACCGCGCTGGCGCGCGACGGCATCGATTTCATCAATGAAGATGATGCTCGGCGCGGCTTTCTTGGCCTGGTCGAAGAGGTCACGCACGCGACTCGCACCGACACCGACCAGCACTTCGACGAACTCGGAACCGCTCATTGAGTAGAATGGCACGCTCGCCTCGCCTGCAACGGCACGTGCCAGGAGCGTCTTCCCGGTTCCCGGAGGGCCTACCAGCAGCACACCACGCGGAATCTTTCCACCCAGCCGTGAGAATTTCTGGGGCGTCTTCAGAAATTCAACCACCTCGACGAGTTCCTCTTTCGCCTCATTGACGCCTGCCACATCGGCGAATGTCGTGCTCGGCCTATCTCCCGGCACTACCTTTGCGCTGGTCTTCCCGAAGCTGAAAATGTTCTGCAGGCCCTGTGTTGCCCGGCGACTAATAAAGAAGATGGCGCCAAACACGACAATCAAGGGGAGGAAGCCGAATACAATGTTCAGCAAGCCATTATTACTGGGTATGGGCTTCGCCTGGAACTGCACGTGATGCGTGTTCAGCAGCGGGATCAGGTTAGGATCGCCGTTGGGTAGCTGTGTCAGGTGATAGTGGTCCGTAAGCACGAGGTTACCATTGGCGTCCATCAGCTGGATAGCGCTTCTCAAGTCACCCGTGATATCCTGTCCCTGGAACGTGGCATTCTTGACATTGCCCGCCTGAACTTGCTGGTAGAAGGTACTATAAGGCACCTCTCCGACATTTTGACCACTCATATTTGAACCCTGAAAAAAGAGGGATTGGAAGAGGTACCAGGCTACCAACACGACGCCAAAGATGATAAGGGAACGCACCAATAGGGGCATTCTATTATTTGATGGTCTCCCTCCATTGCTGCCCTTGCCGGGACGTTGCTGTCCAGTCGGGCCTTGCTCATTGGAGTTGCGTTGGTATATATATCTAATCTGAGCATTCATAGGTTCATCTGCTTTCTGCATGATCGTCGATCACTGGTTGAGTATCTTTGTATGATTGCGGAAGTTCCTGGTGTCAGAGACAGAAACACTTACCTGACAGCATCGTCAAAGGAGTCACCAGTCGCATCATGGCTAGCTTGAGCGGTGTTGCGCTCTGCTACCAGGGGCTTCTATTGAAGAACACTGTGTAGCATCGTTCTTTCATAAGTGGATTCGCCGGAGGTTACAGCAGTATCCGGCAATTGAGCGGAGCATGAACGATCGCGCATGGTTCGATTTGCTTCGTCGGCGCCTGCTCCAAGCGGCCTAAATGCTTCCAGGCAAGAGGTGTGGAAGGAACATCATCTTCTGCACCACATAAGTTATTTGATTGTACTTAGCGGGTGGAATCGCCTTTGTTTCACTAATGCTCCCACGGCACAGTCGACCAGGAAGCTCATCCCTGATCGCCTGGCCGTGACGAGCCCTTCCGCACAAGTGTTACTGTCCTGGCTGCCGCTGCACGAACTGGCTCACGATGAGGACCACGCTCGCGGCAGCGAAGAAGAGCCCCGTGTCAATCGAACCGCCGAAGGCAATGCTGGGGACGAACCACGGCGTCGGCAGCCCATCCAGGAAGAAGTAGCTCACACCAAGCAGTCCCGCGCCAGCCGCAGCAAGTGGCGCCAGTCTCTCCAGGAGCCGGTCGCCGGACACGAATATCGACGCGCTCCTACCGCTGAGGGAGTGTTCTGCGAGCGGGCGAAGCAGCGCCACCAGGCCCGCGGTCACGAGCCCCAGGCCGGCAAGCGTCTCGCCCGACTCAATGAGGTAGCCGAAGAGCGTGGCATTGGGCGCCACCAGTCCCTGCAAGATGGCAACGAAGAAACCGGCGAGGTGACCACTATTGACTAACGTGTTGAGCAGCCCGCCGAGCTGGGCTGGGAAGGTCCCGAGCAGGAACTTATCGCCACCGGCGAGCAGCCACTCGTAGCCGACGAGCAGTTGGAGGCCAACGAGCGCAATGTTCGGGGTTCGGGTGCCAGTGGTCCTGCTGTCCTGTCGTACAGGGCGCAGGTGGGGTAGACCTGGAAGATGGACATGAGGTCTGTGTTGAACAGCTGGTGTCGCCAGTCGATCCTCGAGCTGAGGATGAGGTTGAGTAATCATAGGTATCTGTTGTCTCCTGTTGGGGAGCCTGCCACCTGGCTGAACCGTCGCTGTAGCAGGCTCTCCATGCTGTATTATGCTGCGCCTGTCGTGTTTGGTATGTCAGGGAGATGGCGCATTATATTGCCCTGGCATGAGGTACAACTCTGCTTTCCTTAAAAGTAAGGATCTAAGAGAACGAGCGAGGTTCATCAATGCTAGAGCCAGAGAAGATTGCTCGCTATTTGCCTCTACAGAAGATATATCTCATCACCAGCAGGAGCGCATCGACAGAATCATGTATTTCCTTGTCGGCATTGCCCTCTTCACCCTCTAGACAGAAGTATCTAGCTGGTGCAAGTGTAGCCTTTCGCTTTCGGGAATCGTGAGGAGGAAGCGAGGCTGAACATTGAGTTGCAACATGGTGAAATACTGTAACCTCCCCCGAATGTAGGTCTGACAGAACGATACAACTCAGCGTTCTTCAAAAGAAGCCCCTGGTAGCAGAGCGCAACACCGCTCAAACCAGCCATGATGCGGCTGGCTACTATGTTGACAATGCCGTCATGCCGTCAGGTAGGTGATGCTCACCCTGACTCCAGGAGCTTCCCCATCAGCTCGCGTAGAAAAGAGATCAACACAGCCAACTAGCATGAAGGGAACAGGAGCAACCACCACCATGAAAAAGCTAATAGTCATCCTCGTAACACTGAGCCTGCTCACCGTCCTGATCGCAGCGTGCGGTGGTTCTGGCAGTAGCAGTAACAGTAACGGTACCGGTGTCCACATGGGCAACACCACCTTCCTCCAATCGTCCGTCACCATCAGCAAGGGCAGCAGCCTCAACCTCATCGATGATGTTGCCGTCCTACACATAGTGAGCAATGGCTCCTGGGTCAATGGCGTCGCTCAACCAGCTACCGAAGCTGGTGCACCGGCCGTCAGCAACGTGCAGTTCAACTCTGCCGGTCAAAGTATGGCCATTGGCCCATTCAACACCGCCGGCACCTACCATCTCTACTGTAGCGTCCACTTGAATATGAACTTGACCGTCATCGTGAAGTAGGAGCGGGATTGCTCATGCCCAGGCCCGATTAATCGCACCCTGTCAGGACAATGATAAGGGGCTCCTCGTCCAGGTGACGAAGCGAGCCCCTTCACTTTCTCGCATACCTACATGATAGGGAGTCTACATGCTTCCAGGGAAGAGTTACTGCATCTAACAGGGGTAAGGTGATTGGGGCTGTCACAAGTTCCTTCCTTCTCATCACTCTTCCACACATTTTTCCTCATTTTATCATTACTCCGCAAGCCTTGCCTGGCAGCATTTAGCTGCGCTCGGGCAAGACGAAAGGAGTAGGTAATTCTGTCTAGAAGCTTCCCGATGCAATGCAGGGGAAGAATTACATGATTCTGTCGATGTGTCCCCGCTCCCATTGCGGTATATCTCTTGTTGAGGCGAATAGCACCGGCGTCTACTCTGGCTATATCGTGGGCGAATCGCTACTTGCTTCTTAGGGAAGGTAATAGCGCATGGAAGTAATCATCTTGCTCGCTGTGCTAGATGCACTCAATGTAGCATCCTTGCGCTGGGGATGCAAAAGTAAGGACGGCCTTGACAGTCCTGAGTGGCAGCGGCAACAGCGCTGGTATGGATTTCACTAGTGCATATACAAGGTGCTTTGTAAGAAATGGATCATCATGAGTATTGATACACCACCGATCACACCACAGCAATATGAAGTGTTACATGGCGGAGGGGCCGAAGCCGCTGAAATCGCAAAAGGGCGTTTGTCGCGCAGGCGTTTCCTGCGTCGCTCCATCTTCGCAGTCTGGGGACTATCCGCAACCGCAAGTGTGGCTGGCGCGCTCAATATGCTCTACCCGAACCTGGCCGGACAGTTTGGCTCTCTCTTGACAGTTGGCGCAAAAACGGATTTTCCGGCGGCTTCGCCGGGGGATTTCAAAATTGATCAAGCAGGCATGTTCTATCGTCAGACGGCGAAAGCCTATATCGTGCATCTGGATAAGGATACAGCGTTCTCCCTGCAGGGAACGACGCTTGAGGACCAGTTGGCCGCGGAGACAATTCTGAAAGATAGTGATGGCTCGTACTGGATTGCATTGTATCAACGCTGTGTGCACCTGGGTTGTACGGTCCCGTTCCGCGATGACTGCGTGAGCTTCAAATGTCCCTGTCACGGTTCGCACTATCATGTGACCGGTGAGTACCTGGACGGCCCGGCTCCCAGGAGCCTGGATCGCTTCGCTCTCTCCTTCCATGGAGCAGATGTGGTG
>Ga0137390_10004735_pt1 | contig 11375 bp, 9 predicted proteins | sample 15con2h24AmetaG_FD_104937 | JGI IMG/M metagenome (GOLD analysis project Ga0137390, IMG submission 104937) | Vadose zone soil microbial communities from Angelo Coast Range Reserve, California, USA - 15con2h2.4A metaG | ecosystem: Environmental > Terrestrial > Soil > Vadose zone > Saprolite... | reverse complement strand
CGGCAAGCATATGCTCGTGTCGGTCGGAAGTGGATCGAATGCCGACGATCCTGACACCCATCCCAGGGAGTTCCATCGGGCGGATGTGCTGGAGTACACCCCTGAGGGCAAGTTCGTCGAGGTCTACGCTTACGGTATTCGTAACTGCGTCGGCGAAGCTATCAACTCGGTTACGGGTCAGCTGTGGTGCTCCACTAACGAGCGTGACGCCCTGGGGAACAATCTCGTTCCGGACTATGTGACGTCAGTTAAGGAAGGCGGCTTCTATGGTTGGCCCTGGTTCTATATGGGGGGTCATCAGGACCCGCGACTCATGGGCACCCATCCTGAACTCAAGTCCAAGGTCATCACCCCCGATGTCCTGGTTCAACCCCACATGGCTTCACTCGGAATGACGTTTTACCCTACCAGTAAATCCACGTTCCCATCCCAATACGACGGCGACGGATTCGCAGCCGAACACGGGTCCTGGAACCGTGCGAAGCGCGGAGGCTACGAGGTTATCCGGATTCCCATGAAGAACGGCAAAGCCACCGGCGAGTACGAAGATTTTCTTACGGGATTTGTCACTGCAGATGGACAGGTCTGGGGCCGGCCGGTAGGAGTAGCCGTCGGTCACGATGGTGCTCTCTACGTTACAGATGACGGTTCTCGCAGCGTATGGCGCGTGACCTACACCGGAAAATAGCTACGGTCAGAAGCCAAAAAACGGGAGGCAGCCCCGGCCACCCTACCTTCGAACAATGCGCTGGGAGATGATCTGAGGGCGAGGGGCATTCGCTCCGATGTTACTTGTCTCAAGCAACACTTCAAACGGAAGCATGTTGCCTTTTGAGTCGAAGATCTGACTCAAAAACGCTTTTGAAGCGTCGCTGAAAAGATAGTCTGCTGCGGCCTCGGTGCCAGCCATGTTGATTCCCTCAATGAGAAGCACGTGGCCGGTGCCGTCCAGATTCGAGGTGACGGCAATCACTCCAAATGTAGAGTGTGCCGGATCGGTCTGGTCCGTCTCATAAAACGCCTTCTCCCCGGCCATTGGATGAGTATTTCGAATAATGATCTTGTCCTCATTTCGTTGAGGCTCGAACCGGAAGTTCAGGTCTTTCTGAAAGAGTTCTACCCACGGGTTAGCACCGATGGATCCGAGCAGGATAACGTTGGATTGTTTCAAATCGTCCAGAGTCACCTCACGCGCGTACCGGACCTTGAATCGATCTTTTACCACTGCGGGAAGTTGAGAGATAGAAGAGACCAGGTGGAGGTCTACAACGCTGGTGTAGCGACGCCCGCCAAGCTCATTCACGATCGCGGGGTCGATACCGAGCGGTGATACGGTGTGCTCCTGATACTCTCCTGCAGCGTATTCCGCCAGCGAGACCCATCGTTTCGTCAGATTCTGATAGATCACGAGTCCGCTATCGGCAGGGACCAGCAAGGTGTCTCGCGTTGGATTGAAAAAGACACCCCAGAAGCGATCCGAAATGCTTCGTTGCGATCTGATATGGACGTCGTGAAGAGAGACACCGAAAAGAGCGACAAACAAAGCCGCACAGAGGGTTCTGAGCGCCCAGTAGGAGCGGACAAAAGGGACTGGCTGCGACTGATCCAGAGGGAGCATTTTCAGGGGTGCAGCGGCAGCGAGGTTATCAGCTTCTGCAGGCGTGGGTTTCGGTTTGCTTTCGCCGATAACAGCGTCCTCTTCGACGAAGAGAGGGACGCATCCACCGCGCGGAACTACGATGCGAACTCGTTCGTCGATGCCTTCGCTGGCGAAATACTCCTCAAGCCTCTGCCGCAGCAGACGGGCGTAATTGCGAACAATGTTGTCTTCGCCGGGGTTGTATCCGTGGGGTCGTCGAAAGACTTGTTCGCCGATCTGCTGCTCAGTGATCTCGCCAGCCTGATCGAGCAGATACTTTTCGCAGATATAGAGGACAAAGCGGGTGAGAAATTTGGATTTGACGAAGCCCTTGCTGCCGGCGATACGTCTGGCTAGATGCCATCGCGGATCCTCTTCGAGTCTCGCGCTCGCGATCAACTCCGTGTATCACATTCCTTTCCACAGCGGCAGTCGTCTCGTCAACGAAGCCCTCGGCGGCTGGCAGCTCTCGCAGGCCTATCAATTCCAGACGGGAACGCCCTTCAGCGTAGCTACCAGTCAGGACATCGCCGGAGTTGGTGCAGGCTTTCAGTCCCAACTCCTGCAGATCACACCTGGAGCGAGCCTTCGTGGGAACGGCAAATTCTCCTTCGGCGTCGACTCCAACTCGTGGTTCGCCACGAAGAACGGCGACGGCACCAGCGTCTTCACCACTCCCGCCGCAGGCACCTTCACCACGCAGCGCAATCGCAATATCCTCGTTGGTCCTGGTTCGGCGAATTACAACGCGAGCCTGCAGAAGCGCTTCCAGACGTTTGAGAATCAGTTCCTCACCTTCCGCTTCGATGCCTTCAACTTCCCCAACCACCCCAACTGGTCTGCTCCGGATTCGACCTACACGGACGCAACCTTCGGCAAAGTCACCAGCAAGACCGGGCAGCGATCCATGCAGGCAAGTCTTCGCTATTCCTTCTAACGCTCTATTATTTATGAGCGACGTTGGGGCCTGCGCAGACGGGCCCCAACAGTTATAGAGAATCAGGCAGCAACCAAAGGGAGCGATCTTAGTGCAAAGAAAACGACAGTCCTTAATTCAGCGTTCGATGCACCTCTCCCTCAGCGCTCTTCTGCTCGTTGCGTCCATCATCGGGCAAACTGTCTCGGCACAAAGGGCCACTGCTAAATCCGCTCGGGACTACACGCGGAATGTAGATCCGTTCATTGGGGTCGACTGGGGTGGCAATACGTTTGTCGGCTCCGCAATACCTTTCGGCCTGGTGAAGGTCGGCCCCGACATGGAGACCTTCGACGGACGTCGCTCCGGCTTTGGTTACTCCAGCAACGGAGTGATCCTCGGCTTCTCGCATCTGCACCTCAGCGGCGCGCAGGGCAAGTATGGAAACATTCTCGTCGCTCCTGTTACCGGGCCGCTTGACCCGGATAACATCAAAACTCCGCGTACCGATGAGGTCAATCAGGTTGGCTACTACGCCGCGAATCTCACTCGTTATCAGGTAAAAGCGGAGCTGACCAGCAGCCGTCGCGTCGGCTTTCACCGCTACACTTTTCCGGTCTCGCAGCAATCGCACGTGACGATTAACGTCGCTTCGGCACTGGGCCTAGGCACGGGCTGGGAGGCGCAGACGTTTCTTGGCGCCGAGATTCACCTTACTTCAAACCACGAGGCCCAAGGAGTGGCGCGTTTCACCGGCGGCTGGAACAGAGGCGGGGAGTACAAGGTTTACTACTACATGGTGCTCGACACACCTGCTGCGGCGACGCGGACGTGGACCGGAGACACTCTGACCGCCGCGAAAGATGCGACCGTCGGCGCCAGTACACCGATCGGAGCCTCCTTCGACTTCACCACGAAGGCTAATCAGGTCGTTCAGGCCAAGGTCGGCATCTCGTTCATCAGCGCCGAGCAGGCCAAGGAGAATGTGCAGCAGGAGGTCCCCGCGTGGAACTTCGACGCGGTACACGTTGCCGCCACTGCGTTGTGGAACGTTGAGCTGGCGAAACTGGAGCTCACAGGCGCAAACGATTCCCAGCGTCGTCAGCTTTACACCGCGATGTACCACATCATGCTGATGCCAACTGACCGCACCGGCGAGAACCCCGGCTGGCAATCCACCGAACCTTACTATGACGACTATTACTGCATCTGGGATACCTATCGTAGCTCTAGTCCGCTCCTTACGCTGATCTCGCCTGACCGGCAACGCGACATCATTCGCTCGCTTATCGACATCTATCGTCACACTGGCTACATGCCCGACGCGCGCAGCGGCAACGATAACGGCCGCACACAGGGTGGTTCCAACGCAAATGTTGTGGTAGCCGATGCCTATGTAAAAGGCCTCACAGGCATTGACTATGAGACTGCCTTCGCTGCGATGGTTCACGATGCCGAGGTGCCTCCAACCGACCCGCAGAAAGAAGGTCGTGGCGGCCTGAAGGACTACAACGAAAAAGGCTACGTCACCCTCGCCGACGAGCGCTCTGGCTCGCGCACGGCAGAGTATAGTTACGACGACTTCGCCATCTCCGAGGTCGCATGCGGTCTGGGCAAGCCGAAAGAAGCCGCACTCTACGCCAGCCGCGCCCACAACTTCGAGCATCTCTGGGACAAGGACATGACCGTCGAAGGCTTCAAGGGCTTTCTGCGTCCACGAAACCCCGACGGCACCTGGGCGCCGCCCTATCTCGTGGTTCGCGGCACCTGGCCCGACTTCTTTTACGAAGGCGACATCTGGACATACTCCATCTACGCTCCGCAGGACATGAGGCGCCTCATCGAGATGGCTGGCGGCGATGAGATGTTCGTCCACCGCCTCGACAACATCTTCCTCCGTCGCCACTTCGACGTCACCAACGAGCCCGGCTTCCTGATCCCGGTTCTCTACAACTATGCCGGCCGGCCCGACAAGACTGCCGACATCGTTCACCTGCTCCTCGAAAAGGCCTTCACCGACAACCGCGCCGGCATCCCCGGCAACGACGACTCGGGTGCCATGTCGAGCTGGCTGATCTTCTCCACGCTCGGCCTCTTCCCCGTCGCCGGCCAGGACATCTATCTCATCAGCACGCCAAGTATTCCCGACGCGTCTCTTAATCTGGGCGATGGCAAAAAACTTCGAATCGTCGCGAAGAACCTTGATGCCAACGGTCTCAACCGTTACGTACAGTCGGCCACTCTGAACGGAGCCGACCTCCCAACCTCGTGGTTCCGCCATGCACAGATTAAGGACGGGGCGACACTGATGCTCACGATGGGTTCGGCTCCATCGAGCTGGGGCAAAACAATGCCGCCTCCTTCGATGAGTGACGCCAACTTTAACGGCTGCGCAGCTCTACAACGAAGCACTCACTCGACTAAATAAATACGGCCGCCGCCCATCATCTCTCCACACCTAAACACCCAAACTAAAGTAAGTCAGTTGGCGAGAGCAGGGAATTGCACTTCCGTGAGCGCTACGGCGATCTCTCAACAGGACTCGATTCGAAGATATGCCGAGAAACCCTGGGTCTAACTCGGCCAGGCAAATAGGAAAGGCATCAAAGAAGACAATAAGACGAGGACATCTACGTTTGTGGTTCTCAATTATCTTCGTCCGCCTGTGAAACTTCTCGGAGTTACAATCCTCCGCGGCCGCCGGGCTCTGCTGCTTCATCCCCCTTTACCCAATTACAACCTTATCCATCTAGCTTGTGGATGCCGGAGTTACTCAGCGCTTCCTCGGGTTCTGTGAACTGGCGCACAGACGCCATGCTGCGGCTCGCATACTTTCATTTTCTGTCCTTTGTGGTGCGCTCCGGAAGGCGATGGCTCGCTGGCCTGTTGGTGGAAAGGCCGGCGCCACGTGGGGCTGCGCTTTACCCTCTCCTTCACCCCTCGAAAAGGAGTTCATTATGGAATTGCCATGCAAGCTAATTAGCAGGGGCCTCCACGTTGGGCGGATTCTTATTCTCTTAACCCTGTTGTGCGTCGCCGCATTGCAGCCGGCCTTCGGCCAAAGTTTTACCGTCAAGGATCTAGGCACTCTCCCCGGTGGCATCTTCAGCGTCGCCAGGGGCATCAACGAACACGGCCAGGTGGTCGGCTTTTCGGAAACCAACGGATTATCTCAATCTCACGCTTTTCTGTTTGAAAATGGGGCAATGGTCGATCTCGGCACTCTACCCGGTGCCGACTTCGGCGAAGCTACGGGCATCAACAACCGCGGCCAGGTGGTCGGCTTTTCGGGCCGCATCGTCCGATTCGAATTCGCTGTTTTCTTTGAGGATGGAGTGATAGTCAAGCTCCCCACTCTCCCCGGTGGGGGAAACAACAACAATCTGGCTACGGCCATTAACGACTTGGGCCAAGTGGTCGGCCAAGCCACCACTGCGGGCGGGGATTCGCACGCGTTTTTGTTTAAACGCGGGGTAATGGTCGACCTCGGAACTCTCCCCGGTGGCAACTTCAGCCGCGCTACTGGCATCAACGACCTCGGCCAGGTGGTCGGCTTTTCGACCACCGCGAGCGGGGAGCACGCTTTCTTGTTCGATGACGGGGTGATGGTCGACCTGGGCACTCTCCCCGGTGGAAACTTCAGCCGCGCCTTCGGTATCAACAATCGCGGCCAGGTGGTTGGCGAATCAACCATCGCCAGCGGAGATCTACACGCTTTCTTATTCGATGACGGCGTGATGGTCGACCTCGGCACTCTCCCCGGTGGCACCTTCAGCACTGCTGCCGCCATCAACGACCGCGGCCAGGTGGTCGGCACGTCGTCCACAGCGAACACAGCGAACCTATCCAGAGACCACGCTTTTTTATTCGAAAACGGGGTGATGGTCGACCTCGGCACCCTCCCAGGCGGCGACGTGAGCGAAGCTTTGGGTATCAACAACCACGGCGAGATTGTCGGCTCATCCGACGCCCCCAACGCGCTCGGCCACGCCACCCTCTGGACACCTGCACATTAACAAAGCGAACACAAGGAAGGCGGACACCAAAGTGACCGCGATGAAGGGGCGCAACAGCAAGACTCGCTATCGTGTAGTGCCGATCTCGCAGGTTTTAACGACGCGCTAGCACTGCCGTATAGCTTGGCATCAAGCTCAAAGTTGCGAGCGTTGGCGGGTTCGGCCGCGAAACCGAGAACAGGAAGCGTGAAGCATAGATGCGCTCAAGGCGATAGGCCGGAAACAAGCGGGCTAGCTTGGCCGGAGTGTACAGCGCCGTATCATTCTCATCCTTCCGCCAATGCCGCATGATCGGATTCCCCGAAACCTCCTTGATGATGAGATTCTGTGCGCTCAGGCTTTCGAGCTTCTGCTGTTCCGCATTTAGCGCAGCGTACCTAGCAGGATGATGGCGGCTGTCTTGTGCGGGAATGGGAATGTTCAGTTCGGCCACATCCCCGTAGAACCCGTAGAAGAAGTTGTGACCACAGGCAAGGCTGGCATGAGCAGTTCGCAGTTGCGGCAGATCAAAATCCACGCACCAACTGGAAATGCCCATCTGGTGCAGGTATTCCACCAGGAGGCCCACATAGCAGCCTAACAGCGAAGTGGAACCCTGATGGTTCCTTAGCTTTGGTCGTGCGCACGATGATGCGGTATGCCTTGGAAAGAAGTCGGATCGTGGATTCAACGCCTGCAGTTTCTGTCGAGCTACCAAACGGAGGAGATGTCGGTCTCGGACCTGTGTCCTGAGTTATTCTCAAGCTATCGATTGTCTCCGGATGATAACTGTAGGAGTTAGCAACGAACTATTCGTGGTGAGCTGATCCCAGCTGTGGCGTTGCGTGTGTCGATGATCAGTTGAGCCTCGTCGACAATCTGTTGGTAGTCGTAATCGGAATGATCGGTGACGATAACTACGCAGTCGTATTGGCCGAGAGCCTCCAGCGGCACGCGTTGCATTTGGAGATCGTACTTGCGGCCCTTTCCGATCTTTGGGAAATAGGGATCGTTGTAGTAAACCAACGCGCCATGCTTTTGCAGAACCTCGATGATCGTGATCGCGGGCGATTCACGGAGGTCATCGATATCCTTCTTGTAGGAAACTCCCAGTATCAGGACCTTTGAACCCTTTAACGCTTTGCTGCGGACGTTCAGGGCCTCGGTTATGAAGTCCACGATGTGGTAAGGCATGGCCATGTTGATTTCGCCCGCGAGTTCGATAAAGCGCGTGGCGAAATCAAATTCTTTCGCTTTCCATGAAAGATAGAAGGGGTCGACCGGAATGCAGTGTCCGCCCAGGCCCGGTCCAGGATAGAACGATTGAAACCCGAACGGCTTGGTCGCCGCGGCCGCGATGACCTCCCAGATATCAATCTCCATTCGCAGACAGAGGAGTTTCAATTCGTTGACCAGCGCGATGTTCACGCAGCGGTAGATATTCTCGAGCAGTTTCGTCATCTCCGCGACAGTCGGACTCGACACCGATACGGCGCGGCGGAAAATTGATGAATAGAGCGCGGCCGCAATCTCGCCGGCGTAGCGATCGACGCCGCCGACAATCTTGGGAATATCGCTGCGTGCAATAGAGTTATTTCCAGGATCTTCGCGTTCGGGAGAAAACGCAAGAAAAAAGACGTTGCTGGCTTGAGAGTTGTCACGCGAAACCGACAATTTCAGCTTGTTTCCTTTCTCCAGCAGTGGCAGCACGACTTGATCCGTCGTCCCAGGATACGTCGTGCTCTCGAGCACAACTAATTGGCCGGCTCGCAGGTGCGGAGCTATCGATTTCACGGTCTCCGTTACGAAACTCAGATCGGGTTCGTGATACTCGGTCAGGGGCGTCGGCACACAGATCACGATGGCATCCATTTTAGAGATGCACGTGAAATCTGTGGTGGCTTGAAATCCTCGATCTCTGGCCAAAGCTATCTCAGTTTCGGGAATGCGGCAGATGTAGGATCGCGAGGAGGCAAGCATATCGATTTTGGTATTGTCGATGTCGAACCCCGTCACTCGGAAGCCTTCCTCGCTGAACAAGAGTGCCAGAGGGAGGCCGACGTATCCCAATCCGATGACACCCACGCTTGCGGTCTTCGATTTGAACTTCGCAATAGCCTCTTCTTTCAATAGCGTTGCGCCCAGTGGCAGGGCTGGAGGTGTTGATATGGTTGTTTGCATACGTTTGTCCTCATTCTTTTCATTGACAAATACAGGGAATCGTTAAGACGAAGAACGAACGATACATCAGCAGGCTAACTGCGCTTCGGCAGCATCCAACTCAAGCAGCATCGCGCTCTGGATAAGTTCCAATGTGACAAGCAGCCGCAGCTTGCCTTTACGACGAAGGATTCTGCCCTCCAGGCCCGCAAAAGGACCAGATCTTATCCGCACCTGTTTGCCGGCAGTTAGGAACGGATAAGGTGTTGCTTTCCAGATCATCAAAGACGACTTCAGCCTTTCAATTTCCTCGTCAGGGAGAACAGCCGGATTTCCGTTAAAGCTCACTAGTCGAATGATTCCGGGTCGTGAGAGGATTCGACTCCTATCTGCGAGAAGCATCTTGACAAAGACATATCCTGGAAAGAGGGGAAGGTTTACTTCGACTCGGCGATGATTCCAGCATCGCACTGCGGGGTAGAGAGGCAAATACGACTCGACCGTCTGCTGGACAAGCCGATCTGCGACAGCTTTTTCGTGTCGCGGTAGCGTGTAAGCCGCGTACCACCGCGGCCTATCGATATTCCTGATCCTGTCTATCGTTTCCATGGCCTCGACCTTTCTAACCGTGATATGGCACTCGGATAAGCTGCCAATAGCCGATGAGTCGAAGGTAATCTTCCGTGTTATGAGAAATGCTCTGGCGGAATCCGCTATTTTGCGGAAGTTAGTGTGTCTCTCATCCCTTGGACTAGTCGAATGATCGCCGTGTGCCCCAGAGACCTATAACCAGATTTAAGGACACGGAAATACCCGCTCCGACCGGTTGTTCGTTATTACTCAATCTGATTCTTCACGTCGAACGCAAAACTAGAGGTTTCGTACGCTTACATCAGTGTGGTGGCGTACATATGTGAGAAAAATCTTTTAGCGAGGGCGAGAACTGACTATGGTTGTTACAACAGTGACTACTGGCGAGAGGCAAATATCTGCGGGCCAAAGTCATTTGCAGAACTCTCGGTTTGTGTGATTCAGCGTACAGACGCGCTTGCAGCTACATCGGTATAGGAAAGAGATTCGGAGAAAATCCATGACAAACGCGGGGCCGCGTCATAGACAGGATGAAAATGTTATGACCTTGGAGCACCAGCGACGTCAGATCATCTTGGTGTTAGAGGACATAGAGGAGACAGCCTGTCTCATTGAGAAGATGCTGAAAGGCAACGGCTATTGTGTGACTCTGGCAAGGACCGAAGAAGACGCCATTTTAAGGGGCCGCTCTGAATCTCCCGATTTGATCCTGATGAGCTTAGGCCTCGGACCCGAACGGCTTCTTGCAACCGCTCACCGAATACGCCGGCGAGCTGGTCTCAGTCAAGACGTCGCGATTGTCATTTTTTGTATTCCGACGATTCCGGAAGGGGCTGAGATGGAGGTCGGCGAGAATGTCTACGTGACGCGGCCTGACAACTTCAATCAGCTTAGAGAACTCCTCCACCGGCTACTCTGCAGGGTACCGTCTTGAAGAGCTCGCTTCTTTGAGGCGCACCAATCAATCGATTCAACTCGTCGTCGACAACCTTGTAGCACTCACAGACCATCGTTTCCAGACCCTCCCGATCAAGAACCTTTATATGACCTCGGGAATAATGGATCAGACCGGCATCTTGCAAGCGCCCGGCCGCTACGGTCACGCTCTCTCGCCGACCACCCAGCATGTTTGCGATAAACTCTTGCGTCATCGGGATCTCAGAGCCATTCAATCGGTCATGGCATAAAAGTAGCCATCGGCAGAGACGCTGTTCCAGAGGATGCAGACGGTTGCAAACAGCTGTTTGCGAGATCTGTGTAATGAGCGCCTGCGTGTAAAGCAGCAAGATGTGCTGAAGTGGACCCCCGCGCGTAAACTCCGCTTGCAATACCCTGGCGGGCATTTTCAGAGCATCTCCGGCGATCAGTGCCACGGCCCTATGGGGAATATTGCCGCCTCCGAGGTATGAGGCGATACCAACAACTCCGTCATTTCCCGTGAGAGCCATCTCGGCCGTCGAACCGTCGCGCATCGTGTAGAGAAGCGACACAACACAGGTCATAGGAAAGTAAACGTAATCTGTTCGCTCGCCGCACTCGTATAACACCTGTCCAAGGGGAAGAGTAACAACCTTTATACTCGGACGAAGACGCGCGCACTCTTCTGCAGAGAGAGACCGCAAAAGACGGTTTCCGACATGCTCTTGCCATTCCAAGGCTTTGAACATAGAAGACTCCAACCGGCCGCCAGCTCGGCGCGAACTGCTCAGTTTTGCCTCGGGTTGCTATTTTTTGGAAAAGTCGGTCCCAGTGGCCCGTGGGGGAGTATGAATCTTGCCAGCTTCCAAATCATGTGTGTTTGAATACAGCTTGGTGGGCCCAGTAAAGCTAACGCCTCCCGATTGCTATCGCACTCGTGCAATTTCATGACCAATCATTACGGCTCGTAAGTCTCCGCAAAATGAAGGGCAGTCGCGTTTGGCGTCATCACAAGGCTACACGGGCGATTCAGTTGGTATACACGGGTTCACACTTACTTTACCGTCCATCAGTGACACCGAGAGGATACTTAAGAAGCTCTATACGTGGTATTGAAGTAACACTAAGTAACTTCCAGTGTGCCCGCAAATCTTGT
>Ga0137390_10004731_pt1 | contig 11376 bp, 12 predicted proteins | sample 15con2h24AmetaG_FD_104937 | JGI IMG/M metagenome (GOLD analysis project Ga0137390, IMG submission 104937) | Vadose zone soil microbial communities from Angelo Coast Range Reserve, California, USA - 15con2h2.4A metaG | ecosystem: Environmental > Terrestrial > Soil > Vadose zone > Saprolite... | reverse complement strand
TGGGCGAGCAGAGATTCGAGATCGAAGGATTCGCCACGGCGGATCGTTCGGGCGAGATCGGAGTAGTAGTCGGCGGAGCGCAGGCGGATGGCGCTGGCGGCTACCGGAGAGACCACAATAGACGCGGCGCCGGTTGCGATCTTCCATAAAGCGGTGGCGCGCTCTTCCTGAAGTTCGGGATGCGGCGAGAGATTCTGGAAGGGAAGGACATCGCGCGCCGGGAGGGAGATGACGGAGTCCGGATCGCAGGCAGCGGTGAGTTCGCTGAAACCGCGGAGAATGGGAACGAAGTCTTCGACGGCGCGGTTATCGTTGACGACAAAAATCAGAGGACGCGCGGCGGCGCGCTGAAAGAGCACGAGCAGCAGGGCTTTCGCCGAGGGCGTGAGGCCGGAGACACGAATACGCCCCGTGCCCTCCTTGAGGTGGGAGGCAACACGCGCGAAGGCGGGAAGCTGTTCTACGTCCACGAAGAGTTCGCGGACGAAGGGAAGAAGCATGCAGGACTATTTTAGCAGGAGCGGCGGGGCGGATTGCCGAACTATAGGAGGGTCGCGGAACTGCCTCGCTGCGCTCGGCGAACGGGCGAGTCGCCCGTTCCCACACGTTCCATGCGGAGGCTCGATCCGATCAGCTTCGTAGCAGGGGGCGGGTGAGGCAGGTGGGGCCGCCGCTGCCGTTGATGCAGATTTCGCTGCCGGGGAAGGTGCGGACGTCGAATCCGGCGTGGCGCAGGCGCGCATTCGTGTTTCGATTCTCCTCGATGGCCAGCAGGCGATTGTTTCCTAACGCGAGAACGTTGCAGGCTAACGTGTCGCGCTCGGAGTGGTCGATTTCGATGAACTTGAATCCGCGGGATTTGAGCAGTTCGACGGTTTCCACGGCGAGCCAGGGGAGATCGACCAGCGCGGTATGGTCGTCGAGCAGGCTGATCAGCGACATCAGGTGCAGGCAGGCGCATGGGCCGGGGCCGTAGGGTAACGGCGCGGAGAGAACTTCGATATTTTTTGGCGCGAGCAGGGCGCGGATCTGTTGAATGCCGGCGGCATTCGTGCGGTAGCCATGACCAATGAGAAGCGTTTTCGAATCGAGCCAGAGGATGTCTCCGGCTTCGGAAGTGCCGGGGGGCGTGATCGCGCCGAGCGTGGGAATGTCGAGACTCTCGCAGAACGAGGAGTGGCGCGGGCCTTCGGCTACGCGGTTTGGCTTGCCTGGACGCATCACAATTAAACCGTGGTTGGTAGGGAGAGAAGTGTCGTGGGCGTAGACGGCGTCGAGAGAGAGGTCGGACGCCCCAGGCATCTCGATAATTTCTGCGCCTGCCGATTTCAATTCGCGGCAGAGAGATTCATGCTGAGCTTGAGCTTGTTCGAAGTCGGGGGCATGCTGGAAGCCTAGCTCCTGCCAGTGCGCGGTGCGATCCGGTTGATTCCAGCCTGCGGTGCGGGGAGAGCAAACCATAACGCGCTCCAGGGCGCCCACCATGGAGTGTCCGTTAAAACGTGTGCTCGCTACCGCCTCTGGCATTTTGCCCTCTTAACGTTCTGAAACTGCCGAGCCTGATAGGAATCTATATGGGCATTATGGCAAAAGCAATGTGGGAAGGCGCGGTGCTGGCTGAAAGCAATGCAACAGTGGAGATTGAGGGGAATCAATATTTTCCGCCGGATGCGATTCGGAAGGAATATTTCAAGGCGAGCGACGCGCACTCGGTGTGTCCGTGGAAGGGAACGGCGAGTTATTACGACGTTGAGGTGAATGGTAAACGCAACGCTGGCGCGGCATGGTTCTATCCCCAGCCGAAGGAAGCGGCAAAGCAGATCAAGGGGTATGTGGCGTTCTGGAAGGGCGTGAAGGTGGAGAAGTAGAGAGAAGCCTATGCGTGCTTTCGAGATGGCAGTGGGCTTTACATTATGATAAAATGTAAAGCATGACAAGTGCTACTGTTTCATCGAAGAATCAAATCGTAATTCCGCGAGAGGCTCGTGACGCACTTGATTTAAGGGCTGGGGATAAGGTGCTGGTGGTGGTTCGGGGAAAGAGAGTTCTGGTGTTGCAAAAGCCGACGTCGCACCGAGAGGCAATCCGAGGCCTGGCAGGCAGCGGCTACCCAACCCAATATCTTCACAAGGAACGCCAGAGTTGGGAGTAGATCGGCTTCGCCTATTTCTCCGGCATCACCGCCGAATCGCTCTCGACACCAGCATCTTCATCTACCAACTGGAAGCTAATCCCCGGTATCTGGCGCTATCCGACGCTGTCTTTTCATGGGTGGAACGGTCTGGGCATGAGGCAGTGACCTCGACCATCACGATGACGGAGCTCCTAGTTCCATCTTACCGAGACAAAAACGAGCAAAGAGTCGACGAATTCTACGGGTTGCTCTCGACCTATCCCAACTTGCGATGGGTTGCGCCTGACTTGGAGACGGCGGACCTTGCAGCGCGACTTCGGGCCGATTATCGTCTGCGGACCCCGGACGCATTGCAAGCGGCGACCGCGCTTCGGGCGCACGCGACGGGCTTCGTGACCAACGATCCAGTATTCGCGCGAATCAAAGAATTTAAAACGGCCGTGCTGGATCAGTTTCTTTAACGACTAGAACTCGACGTGGGCGCGGAATGAGGGCACAATCACCGGCCCGCGATCGCGGTTATAGCCTGGATTCACTATCTTCTGCACGCCGGGAGCGAGGTAAATGCCGCGCCACGCGTGGACTGTGTAGTAGGACTCGACGATATTCTCGCGGCCATAGTTCAGTTTGCCATCGCCGAGAAGGAAGCCGAGGCCGCCGTCGGCCAGGTAGGTCTGGTGGTCTTTGCAAATTGCGTTGGTGACGAATGCGATTCCAGCGCGGTCCTGCTTACGGCGCCACCATGCGCCATTTGCGCCCAGGCCTCCGGCGAAGGTTTGATCGACTTCGGTGTAGGCGAAGGATTCGGTCTTGCCGTTATTCCAGCCGAAGCGGCCGAACGCGGTCAGATAGTGGGTGAGATTCTGCTCAACGTTGATGCCGAAACCATACTTGCGAGTGATGTGCCAGGGATGGTTCGTGATCTCAGGAATAGGAGTGAGACCTTCTTCAAAGTTAGCGATGGCCTGGCGATAGATGCCCATGTTGGCATAATTAGTGAAGGCCAGGAGGCGGATTATTCCAGGCTTCTTCGGGATAACGCCGTGACGTAACTCGTACTCAAAGTTTTCTGAATGGACTTGCCAGGGCTTCCATACCAGATCAATTCCGTTCGCGACTTTCGGCATTAAGGCTTCGGCGAAACGGAAACCCCAGTTGCGGTCTTCGTAATCTGCAATGAGGCCGACGGTATAGCCGCGGGTGTCGGCAGCATAATCGTAGGCACCGTTATTGTCGATGGTCCAGTTGGCGAATTGAAAGTGAGTGTCGGAGCCCACGGAGTTTATGTCGAAGAAATCCGGCATGCTGAACTTGCCGAAGCGGATTTCGAGGCGGCGGCGCGACAATTCGTCGAACAACGAGAGGAAACTGCGCTGGTTTTCGACTTTATCTTTGCTCAGGGCCAAAACTTTGTGAATCATGCCGCGGCCCAGGTAGTGTGCTTTACTTAAAGAAGGATTACGCACGATATCCAAATTCGTGTCGCCTGCGAGTCCCAAGCCTGTGCTGAGAGCGGCGCCCCCGGCCTCTTCCATGTCGACGAGAAGCTCAGTCGAATTATTGAGGCGCACACCGGTGTAGAGCGTCATTACGCGCGATGTGGCTTTTTCATAGTTGGGTCTGAGACTGTTGCTGCCGCTATAGGCTGCATGAAACGGAGGATGAGTTTGAAAAATAAAGTTTGCCTGGCCGGAGAGCCAGAAGCGGGTGTCCTTGAAATGGGGAAACATGGCTTCGATACTCTGGCCGGAGGAAGCGTCGGTGGCGGCGGCCCGGGAAGTGGCGTCGGACTGTGTTGCGGGGGAGACCTCTGGCTCTTGCGCCGGCGCGCAGAGCGTCCAAGTTAGAACGATTAAAGTGAACAGTGCCGGCAGGCAGAGCCGACCCCGGTTCACGAGTTGAGTTTTCCATTTCACGCTTACGATGTCAGACGTTAGCCACTGCGGGATTTCGTCCACAACGCAGCGTACTCAGGATATTAAACAAATTTCACGGGTAAGCTCAGGGCGCTGCGAAAAGAACCGATTAGTCTCGGGACTTACACCGGAAATCTGAGACTCGATGCGAGCCCAATAGCAAAAAGGACAGCCCGGAGCCCCCGAAGCCGTCCTTGCACCCTCCCGGTTAGAAGGGATGTAATGAACCTACGGTATCTGCTCGATGTTGCGCGATGATGGCAAAATCGTGAATCTGTGGTTAATTTCTGCGCGACGACGCTGATATAGTAAGCCGTCGCAGGGGTTGACGTCTTTCTTCCGCGGGAGCGCTTGATGCCATCCACCACGTCCCGAAAGGCCGAGCAGTCGCGCCGTCTGCAGAAACGCGCCGAGAGCATGATTCCGGGCGGAGTGAATTCACCGGTGCGTGCCTTTGGTTCAGTGGGTGGCGATCCACCGTTTATCGTGCGGGGGAAAGGCTCGCACATCTGGGACGCCGATGAAAACGAGTTCATCGACTACGTCGGATCCTGGGGACCTCTGATTCTCGGCCATGCCGCGCCGGACGTACTGGACGCAATTCTGGGCGCGGCCTGCAATGGCACCAGTTTTGGCGCATCGACCCCATTGGAAGCTGATCTGGCAGAGTTGGTGCTGGCGGCGCTTCCTCCCATGCAGAAGGTGCGCTTCGTGAGTTCCGGAACGGAAGCGACCATGTCGGCGATCCGATTGGCGCGGGCTTACACCAAGCGCAAATACATTGTGAAATTCGAGGGTTGCTACCACGGGCACTCCGATTCTCTGCTGGTAAAGGCAGGGTCGGGCGTGGCCACGCTGGGCATTCCAGGATCGGCGGGCGTTCCCGAGGAGTTCACGCAATTCACGTTGGCGTTGCCGTTCAACAACGCGCCGGCGGTGGAACATGCTTTCCAGAAATTCAAGCATCAGATTGCGTGCGTAATCGTCGAGCCAGTGGTGGGAAATATGGGATGCGTTCCCGCCGCCGATGACTATCTTGTAGCGTTGCGCATGATTACTGAGCGCGAAAAGGCTGTACTCATTTTTGACGAAGTGATGACGGGATTTCGCGTGGCCTTTGGCGGGGCGCAGGAACTTTACGGTATTCGTCCTGATCTGACGACAATGGGAAAGATTATCGGCGGAGGGCTGCCGGTGGCTGCCTATGGCGGCTCGAGCGAGATTATGAATCTTGTGGCGCCGCTGGGCCCCATGTACCAGGCGGGCACGCTTTCGGGCAATCCGCTGGCGATGGCAGCGGGGTGCGCGACGTTGAAACATTTGCGCGATCAGAAGCAGGAAATTTATCCGCGAATCGAAAAGTTGAGTCGAGAGTTGGTGGAGGGAGTGGCCACGGCCGCCAAAGATGCTGGCGTGCCGTTGTGCTACAACCGCGTTGGCTCGATGTTTACGTGGTTCTTCACGCCGGGGCCGGTGACGGACTGGGATTCGGCGTCGAAGTCAAATACTGAGGCGTTTGGAAAATTCTTTCGGGGAATGCTCGACAGCGGGGTGTATCTGCCACCGTCGCAGTACGAGGCGGCATTTTTAGGCGCGACGCATACGGAAGAGGATGTTCAGCAGACTGTTGCGGCGGCGAAGCAGGCGTTTGCGGCGATGAAGAAATAAAGTGTGTGTGGGACCGGGTCTCTGACCCGGTCAGGCGCGTAGCGCCGCAGGTTTTGGCAGGCGAGCAGCGAAACACCGGCCTGCTGAGCCGGCTCCCTTCGATTTCGCTCAGGACAAGCTCCGACCCGGTCCCACACGAGCACTCTGCTTCTGCATCATCCGCGGGATCGTGACGAACTCATATCCTTCGGCCTTGTAGCGGGCGATCAGACGATCCGTGGCGACCACCGTTTGGGAACGGTCGGCGCCCATTTGCTTGTGCCCACCATCGTGCAGCAGGATCACGTTGCCGCCGCGAATCTGTTTTGCGACTTTACGCTCGATTTCCGCGGCTGGCGGGGCGTTCCAGTCGTAGCCGGTGACGTTCCACATGACTGGCTCGAGGCCAAGTTTGCGCGCCACGCCGAGCACGGCTGGACGGCGTCCGCCGAAAGGCGGGCGGAAGAGATTGGAATCTTCGCCTACCGCATCTTGCAAAGCAGAGCGGCATTGCTCAAGCTCGCGCCGGATGTGACCTTCGCTTTTGAGAGTGAGCAGAGGATGCGTGAAGGTGTGATTGCCGACGACGTGGCCGGCCTGGACAATCTCGCGGACGATTTCCGGTTGTTGGCGAACGTAGCGTCCGATCAGAAAAAAAGTCGCACGCACGCCATGCCCGGCTAGTACCTCCAGCAATCGCAGCGTATGCGGATCATTGGGACCGTCGTCGTAAGTCAGGGCGAGTTGCCGCGAGCCGCGCTCTAATCCCGTAAAAGTTTTCCCGTACCATTGTCCCCTCGGCGCCATGGACTGGTAGCCGGCGGCAACAGCGACCGCGGCGGAGATGGAGCCGGTCAGGGCGAGGGCGAGCATGCAGGGATTGTAAACGGCCTAATTGAGTAATTGGGCAATCGGGTGATTTAGTAATTGAAAACTCGTTCCCCCGACTTCTAAATTGCACAATTACAAAATTAGTCAATTGCTCAATCTTCCCTGTTAACTCTTCCCGCAATTGCCACTGGGCGGTATCCGGGATATCCTGCCATTTCCGATTCTTGCGAGCCCATGGCTAATCTTTTCGAACTGCCCCGATACATTGCTGTGGAAGGCCCCATCCGAGTGGGCAAGAGTACGCTGGCCCGTATCCTGGCTGAGCGCCTGAATGCGCAACGTGTGATGGAGCCCGAGTCGAATCCATTTCTTGGCCAGTTTTACGAAGGCGAACGCGGCGCGGCGTTTCAGGCGCAGTTCGCGTTTCTGGTGGGTCGCTTCGAGCAACTGCTGGCGCTTGACCTGGGGCCAGGGTCGCAGAAGACGGTGGTCGCCGATTACATCATCGAAAAAGACAAACTCTTCGCCTGCCTTAACCTCACCGACCAGGAACTCGAAACCTACAACCGCTATTACAACCACTTCCGCGAGAGATTACCCACTCCTGACCTTGTCATCTATCTGCAAGCCACGCCCGAGGTGCTGAAGAAGCGGCTGAAGAAGAAGAATGCTCCCGGCGAGCGCGCCGTCAGCGATGAATATCTGGAAGAAGTGGTTAAGGCCTACGAACACTTCTTTTTTCATTACACGTCGTCGGACCTGCTGATCGTTAATACGTCCGATATCGATTTCGTCGACCGCAACGAAGACTTGCAGGAACTGTTGCGCAAGGTGACTGAGCCGATCAAAGGCACGCAATACTTCCTGCCGCTGGGCGGACAGGAAGCGGTCGGCGCGTGAAGACAGTCGTTGGAGGCTGGTCCTCCTAGCCAACTGAACGCTTTCTCCTTGCCAATTGGTTGTACAATTTGGCCGGTATACGGAGGTGCACCATGCGCCCATTGACCGCAGTGCTCGCCTCGGCTCTGTGTTTCGTTCCGCTTGCGTTGAGCCAAGAAGAGCATCATCACGACATCAGTGAAGAGGAGGTCGGTTCGGTCCACTTCCTGACTTCGTGCCAGCCAGATCTCGCCGGCAACTTCAACCGCGCGGTGGCGTTGCTACACTCATTCCAGTATGAACAGGCACGCCAGGCTTTCACGGAGATCTCTGAGCGCGATCCGCAATGCGCCATGGCGCAATGGGGCGTGGCCATGTCTCATTACCATGGGATGTGGGACAACGGGGACACGGCGGCGGGCCGTTCAGCTCTCATCAAGGCGAAACAGACTGCAGCCGGCAACGCGAAGACTACGCCTCGGGAGAATGCCTATATCGATGCGCTGGCTGAAATTTACCGCGAAGACGGTAAGGACGCGTATGCGCACAGCCAGGCCTTTGAACAGAAGATGCGCGCGCTGCAAGCGGCTTATCCGCAGGATGATGAGGCGGCGATCTTTCACGCGCTGACTTTGGCGATCACTGCGCCCAAGACCGACAAGACTTTTGCCAACCAGCGGAAGTGCGGCGAGATTTTGGAACCGATCTTCGCCAGGCAACCTCATCATCCGGGCATCGCGCACTACATCATCCACTGCTACGACAATCCGGTGCTGGCCGAGCAGGGTCTGGGGGCGGCTCGCATGTACGCCAGGATTGCCCCCGCCTCGGCGCATGCGAATCATATGCCTTCGCATTTGTTCACGCGGGTGGGCTCGTGGGACGAATCGATCAGCTCGAACCTGAAGGCGGCGGAGCTGGCGGCTGCCGCGGAGGTCAATTCGAAGACCGGCGAGGCGCGTGATCAGCGGCTGCACGCCTTGGACTACCTTGAGTACGCCGATCTACAGAGCGGACGCGTGAGCAAGGCCCAAGCCGTATTGGATGAGATGAACTCGTTGCCGCCGGCTTCCGGGCTGACGCTTACCGGGAATTATGGAGCTTCGGCAATTCCTGCGCGGTACGCGATTGAACTGGGAAATTGGGAGCAGGCCGCCCAACTTCGCGTGGCGGAGGACAGCGTGCCGTGGGCGCAGGCGATCACGTGGACGGCAATCGGAGTAGGCAGCGCGCGCTCGAAGAATCTGGAAAAGGCGGCGCAAGTCGAACAGAAACTTGCCGCACTTCGCGATTCCATTGCGAAGCAGAATAACTCCTACTGGTCGAATCAAGTAGAAGTCGAGCGCCGCGAAGTGGCCGCCTGGATCGCGGAACAGAATGGCAAGTTAGAAGACGCTTTGAAATTGGCGCGTTCGGCGGCGGAACTGGAAGAGAGCATGGACAAGGCAGCGGTAACGCCCGGGGCCGTCACGCCTGCGCGGGAGATTTTGGCGGAACTGCTGATGATCGGGCAGCAATCCAAGGAGTCGCTGGTGGAGTATCAGGCCGTGCTGAAGATCGCCCCGAACCGCTTTAACGCTTTGTATGGCGCGGCCAAGGCGGCTGAGGCCTGCGGAGATGCGACAACGGCTAGCGGCTATTTCCGGAAGTTGACCGAAGTTGCTGTCGGCGACGAGCGGCCTGAGTTGAAGGCAGCGCGACAGAAACTGGTGGCGGAGAAGGCGGCGAGGTAGACCGACGGAGGCGGCCGGTAGTCCCCGGTTCGTTTCTTCACCGTTTTGCGAAGTAACGACTGGACGACGCTTTAAGATTTTCTCGGTGCCGCTCTCGCGCTCTTTCTTTGAACAATTCCTCAAACATGGATGGCTCGCCGGGTTTGGGCTTGAGAAACCCCATGATTTCTTTTATGCGCCGCGAGGTCATCGGGGCCAGCATGAGCTGGCCTTTCTCTTCGAACCAAGTGATCCGAGTGCCCGGATTGATCTCAAGTTGCTTACGCAACTCGGCTGGAATCGTTACTTGACCCCGGGCATTCACGACGGTGCGGCGCATAGTCGATTCTCCCAACTCGCTCACCTCAATAACCATCTAGCAAACCTGTCGAGCTCAAGAACGAAGCAAGCAAAGATCAGACTTCGCAGCAGGATCTTTTCGCAGACAGAGTAGAAACGATCAATGCGGCATTCCAAGTCGTGCTTGCCCTTGCCCGCCGCTAGTCTCATGCTTAAGAGCAGGGTCATTTCTTGTCCTTCCCCGACTGCATCTTCAAAGAAATGCCGGGTCTGCCTTCCGCGATATGCTGGGCAACCGTCGTGCGTCGCTTTGTTTCGGTCCGGACGTCTCCTGCCCACTGGTAGTGGTCTGGTCCGCGTTCGTTTTCGACAACCTTAGCAGCGCCCTTATCCACCAAGCGCGCGAGCGTCTGGTGGATCGCCGCCATCGGATTCTGCTGAGTAAGCGATACCCCTCGAGCTTGCAGTTCGTCCCTCACCGCCGTGGGAGAAAAGACCTTGGCCGGTTGCGCCCTAAGTACGGCGCGGACTGCATCTGTAATGCCAGCTTCGGGTCCGTACCAAAGTGTGGGCTGGTTGAGCAGCGGCGCAAAGCCTTTTATCCCGTCTTCGAGTAGAGAGATTTCCGACTCAATGGCGGCTTTCTGTTGGTGCAGAGATTCGAGCCTATCTTGGGCCGTCTTGAGCCATCCCTCGTAGTCGAATGCCATAGCAAATAATACTATCACACTGACTATCACACATCAACGGTAGATGTTTAATAGTGCGTGATAGGCGAATACGGGGAGGGGTGCGTAATGTTCGGGTTTCCGCGATTTGCCTCCTAGAAAACCACCCACAAACGACCATCGACGAACGGTCCTCTTGCATCTACAATAGTCTCAGCATCCATGAAGATGCGGAACAGGCTCTATCCGGCCGCGCCGGAGGGGCACTGGAGGAACAATGAGCATCACCCCGATGGGCGGGCGTCCCGGCTTTCCTAGTCACGACGAACTCCGCCAGAAGGTCACTACCGCTTCTCTGCGGGAACAGAAACTCCGTCACGAACCCATCACCTGCCTTACCGCTTACGATTACGCCACTGCGCGCCTCGTGGATGAGGCCGGGATCGAGATGATTCTGGTGGGCGATTCGCTCGCCCAAACCATTCTTGGCTACGACAACACGCTCTCCGTCACCATGGACGAGATGCTGCATCATGTGAAGGCGGTGCGCCGCGGCGTGAAGCATGCGCTGCTGCTGGCCGACATGCCTTACGGGTCTTATCACGTCGACCCCGAAAGCGCCCTTAGCAATGCCACGCGCTTTGTAAAAGAGGGCGGCGCGGAAGTGGTGAAGATCGAGGGCGGCGAAAAGCGGGCCGACCTGATTCGTCGCATCATTGACGCCGAGATTCCCGTGGCCGGCCATATTGGGCTCACGCCGCAGTCGGTGAATGTAATGGGCGGCTACAAAGTGCAGGGGAAAAATCTTAGCGGCATCGAGCAGCTCATGCGCGATGCGGTGGCTCTCGATCGCGCGGGCGTGGCCTGCATTGTGCTTGAAGGAATTCCGCGCGAAGTAGCGGCCATGATCACCGCGGAGGTGGGCACGCCGACCATCGGCATCGGGGCGGGTCCGGAGTGTGATGGCCAGGTACTCGTGTTTCATGACATTCTCAACCTCACGTTTGCGCCGCCCGCGAAGTTTGTGCGCCGCTACGGCGATGCGGCCGCCATGATCACCCAGGCGGTACATGCATTCCGCGCGGACGTGAAGTCGCTACAGTATCCATCGGATGAAGAGTCGTACCATCTGCCTAAGGAAACCAAGGCTGGGTTAGACATTGTGCTGGCGCGGAAACGGGCGATGCGCGGATAGAGAAATCTGCGCGACGGGCTGCACCAATTGACGGGCAATCTCGGATCTGCGACTTGCGGGCCCGCGCGCATTGCACTCCGCTGAATCCTCACAC
>Ga0137390_10004727_pt1 | contig 11382 bp, 11 predicted proteins | sample 15con2h24AmetaG_FD_104937 | JGI IMG/M metagenome (GOLD analysis project Ga0137390, IMG submission 104937) | Vadose zone soil microbial communities from Angelo Coast Range Reserve, California, USA - 15con2h2.4A metaG | ecosystem: Environmental > Terrestrial > Soil > Vadose zone > Saprolite... | reverse complement strand
GGCCAGCAGGTCACCGGCTTAGCGCAGGCGATGGAGGACGAGCGGGCCGACACGGCCGCGTTCATCGCGGACGGGCGCCCGGCTGCGGGCCTTACGGCCCTGCATCGGCAGTATGTGATCACCGACGGCTGGGCGGCCACGGTGCGCCGGCGGATTCTCCAGCTTGGCCGCGGATACCCGGCCCAGACGCGGGCCGGGGCGGCCATGGTCCTGGCCAGCATCGCCGAACTGCATGGCCTGCGCAGGCACGCGGCGCAGAGCCACGCTCCCGCGCTGGCCGTGATCAACGGCTATTCCGCGGCGACAGCTGGCCTGTTCCCGGTCAACGACGGCATCGCCGACCTGAGCGGCAACTCCGCGCTCATCACCAGCGTGCGCGCGCTCGGCTCGCTGTCCAGGATAAAGGACCAGGCCTCGCAGCAGCAGGCCCTTCTCGGCGCGGCGCTCGCCGAGGGCCACTTCGGGCCCGGAGCGCTCACCGCGCTGACCAGCGCCCAGGCGCAGCAGGCCAGCGACCTCGTATCGTTCCGCAGCTCGGCGACCCCCGAGGAGAGCTCGGCCCTCACCGACACCTTGGCCGGCCCGCCAGCCGTGCAGGCCCGGGCGATGGAACAGCGCGCGACAGCGGGCGGCAATGGCGCGCTGGCTCTCGGTGCCCACGCCAGGCAGCAGTGGTGGGCCGGGATGTCCTACACGGTCGGCTGGATGCGCCATGCCGAGCAGCAGCTGGCGACCTGGATCACGGCCTACGCCCAGGCACTGCAGCGGAGCGCGATGCGGTCCGCGACAATCACCGGTGGCGCGGCGCTGGCCGTCTTAACCCTTGTCTTGCTGGCCATCATGATCATTGCCAGGTCCATGGTGCGCCCGCTGCGACGGCTTGAAACGGCTGCCCTGGATGTCGCCGGGGCACGCCTGCCTGCGGAGATCCGTTCGCTGGGCGTGGCCGGGAACTCCGGACACCCTCTCTCCATGACACCGATCGACGTGCTGTCCACCGACGAGATCGGCCAGGTCGCCCGCGCCTTCGACCAGATGCAGCGGGAAGCGGTGCGGCTGGCCGGGGAAGAGGCCCGGCTGCGTGGCAGCGTTAGTGCCGTGTTCGCCAGTTTCTTCCGGCGCAGCCATTCCCTGCTGGAACGGCTGCTGCGGCTGATCGACAGCCTGGAACTCGGTGAGGATGACCCGGAACGGCTGGCCAGCCTTTTCCAGATGGATCATCTGGCCACCCGGATGCGGCGCAACTCAGACAGCGCGCTCGTCCTCGCGGGCCACGAGACACCACGCCGCTGGACCGAGCCGGTCACCCTGGTGGATGTTCTTCGGGCCGCAGTGTCCGAGATCGAGCAGTACGACCGGGTCATCCTCAACGTCCAGTCGGGTGTCTCGGTTAGCGGGAGCGCTGCGGCCGACACCGTGCACCTGCTCGCCGAGCTGCTGGAGAACGCTACCTCGTTTTCGCCCAAGACGACGCAGGTAATCGTATCCGGGCACATAGTTCGCGGCGGCGGCTCGGTGATTAACATTACCGACGGCGGAATGGGCATGCCCGAGGAGCAGCTGAGGCAGCTCAACCGGCAGCTGGCCCACCCGCCCCTCGCGGACGTGGCGGTCGCCCGGCATATGGGCTTGTTCGCAGTCGCGCACCTAGCGGCGCGGCACGGCATAGGGGTGGCGCTGGGGCTGCGGCCGGACGGCGGTACCACCGCCGAGGTGCACCTTCCCGCCGCGCTGATCTCGCAGGACGCCGGGCCCGGCGGCTGGCCGGGACAAACTGGCGAAGTCCTCCGTGCCAGGGCCGGCGGGGGAGCCGACGCCGTAGCTGCGGCCGCGGATCCGCGGGCCTCAGCTCCCTGGTTCGCCGCCGGGCCAGAGTTTGCCGTCGGGCCGGAGTTTGCCGTCGGGCCGGAGTTTGCCGTCGGGCCGGAGATCGCCATGCCCGACGCCGCCCCGCTGCCGCTGGGCGCGCCGTTGCCATCCACGGGCCAAGCCGCCTCCTTCGCCGTGACCGTGCCGGAGCCGGTGAGTACGGAGCCGGGCGGCACGCTGCCCATTTTCGAATCCGTCGAATCCGACTATTTCCGTACGCGCAGCCGGGGCCTGCTCCGGCGCAGCGAGCTGCAAGCCGACCAGCCGACGCTAGCGGGGCAGCCGGCCACGGCTTCGGCAACCTGGGCCTCCGTCGCCGACGGTCGGCGTGCCGCGGCGGCGGGTGACATCCCTGCGGTTGGTGGCCTGACCTCCGCTGGGCTGCCGCAGCGGATTCCGCAGACCAACCTCGCCCCCGGCGCTGCGGTCGACCGGGAGACCCAGCAAGCCACGGCGGCCGAATCGGCGCAGATCGCACTGGGCAGGCTGGCCAGCTTCCAGCGGGGCTCCCGCCGGGCCAGGGCGGTGGCCCGGATGGACCGCGACGCGGATCAGTCGGCCCAGGACGACTGAGGGGGAACACGTGGATCCGGTCCTTCATCCGCAGGGCCTCGACCAGCTCATCAACGACTTCACCGAGCGCGTTCCCAGGGTGCTGCACGCCCTCGTGGTGTCCTCGGACGGCGTCCCGGTGGCAGTGTCCGACCGGATACAGTCCGATCATCTGGAGATGCTCTCCGCGATCACCTCCGGCTTGATCAGCTTGGCCTGTGGCGCAGGCCGGATATTGGACGGCGGTGCCGTCACCCAGGGCCTGGTCGCCATGGAACGGGGCACCCTCGTGTTCATGGCGATCGATGACGGCTCGAGCCTCGCCGTGCTCACCACCGCCGCAGCCGACCTCGACCTGGTCGCGTACGAGATGACAATGCTGGTGGAACAAGCCGGCAGCATCCTCACTCCGCCTGCTCGCGGGGCGGTCCGCGACACGGGCGGCACGGCATGAGCCTGGGTGAAGCCGTGAACCGGATCCCAGACGGGCTCCACCGCGGACGACGATGTGCTGGCGGGCGCCGAGGATTTAGGCGGCGGGGGGGCGGAACAGAGGAGTGGCAGAGAGCTACACCGCACAGGGACTGCAGTTCTTAATCAGAAAGACCAAAATTATCAAGCCGCCAGCGTCAATTTGAGCATGGCAACAGCGAGCGGGCAGTCCGTGCGGCAAGCATTTGGGAAAGGGGACAGCTGTCCTGCGGGCGTGATCGGGGTTGTCAGGTGGCTGGGCTTGCCAGGCCGGTCTGGTAGGCGTACCGGACGGCCTGGGCGCGGTCGCGGGCGCCGGTCTTGGCGAAGATCCGGTTGATGTGGGTTTTCACGGTGGCGTTGCTGACGAAGAGGCGCTGGGCGATCTCGGGGTTGCTGAGGCCGGCGGCGAGCAGGGCGAGGACTTCGGCTCCCCAGGTGAGCCCGGCGGGCAGTTGTTGGTGGTAGTTGCCGCCTTCGGGCGGGTCCGGCGCGCGGCTGATAACCGTGGCCACGAGGTGTTCCTGGACAGCGGGGTCCAGGTGGGTTTGCCCGGCATGGACCGCGCGGATCGCCGCTTCGATCTGCTCCGCGCTGGTGTCCTTGGTCAGGTAGCCAAGTGCGCCTGCGCGCAGCGCGGGCAGGATCGTGGCGTCGTCGGCGTGGGTGGTCCCGGGCCTACCTGTCCTCGGCCATGGTCCGCGACCGCGGCGAGGACCTGGAGATCTTCTGCAAGGCGTGGCGTCACCGGCCGTTGGCCCGCGGACGACCATGATGGTGTTCAGACAGCGCAGGGTTCCATGGAAACGCAATGCCAGCGCGGACCGCTGAGGGCGCTGAGTGCCGGCCGCTGGTGCCCAGGACGACGGTCAAGTGACGGTCAAACGATCATCCAATGATCACTATGATCCTGGGATCATGCCTTTGACCTGCTGGTTTGGGTGGAGCTGAGGGGATTTGAACCCCTGACCCCCTCGATGCGAACGAGGTGCGCTACCGGACTGCGCTACAGCCCCAAGACCGGCAGCCAGCGTAGCAAACATCGGCACCGGCGCGGTCGGTCGGCGATGCGCCAGGCCAGCCGATGCCAGGGCAACCATGCTACGAGTAACCGAAGCAGAAGCAACCGGAGCAGAGGGAACAGAGCAGGAGCAATGGACAAGGTGCAACCTGAGATGGCCACACGGCGCGCAAGGCGCTGACGAGCAGGCAGGCGTCTCAGTCGCCGACGGCGCGTACCGCGGCGTCGGCGTACTGGTCGTAGAGCTGGTCACTGACCCTGGCCGAGATGTCGATGATCTCTGCGGTCGGCTCCGGCGCGGCAGCGGCCTGCGCCTCGCTAGCGCGCCGTGCCGCGAGCCGGGCCTCGTGCGCCGCTCGGGCTTCAGCGGCCCGATCAGCGGCCTCCGCATCGGCCCGGGCAGCCTCACGCAGCACCAGCAGCAGCAGGCCGAGCGTCCCGGCCGGCGGGACGATGATCCACCATGGCGCCATGTGCAGGGTCGTCAGCGCCAGAGCGGCGATCGTCAGCGTCACCAGCGTGGTCAGCATCCGGCGGCGTGCCTGCAGCGCGCTCGCCCGGGTGACTGCCGGGCGCGGCCGGTCCCGGCGACGGCCCAGCGGGTGCCATCCCGGTCCCTCGGACCACAGCGGCCGCCCGCGCAAGGTGAGTGCAGGCTCGGTGTCGTCATCGTCAGCCGAGTCCCCGGCGCCCGAGACCCCGGCGCCATTCTGGTCAGCGCCGCCCCGGCCGGGGCCGCTGTCTTCGAGCACGGCGTCGTATTCAACGGCGGAGCCGTACTCCACGGCCGTCTCGTACTCATAAGCGGTGCCGTCTGCATGCACCGCACCGTATTCAAAGGCCGCGTCGTACTCGAAGGCCACGCCGTGCTCAATCGCCACACCGTGTTCAACGGCCGCATCGTGCTCGTGCACTGCGGCGTCCGCGTGCACGGCAGCGTCCACGTGCGCGCTAGCCATGGCCTCAGCATGTGATCCGGACTCCGCCAGCGGCTGCGAGCCCTCGCCGGACTGGTCCTCCGCCGTACCGGGCGCGTCGTGCGACCGGCGCAGCCACCGGGGCACCAGTATCCCGGCCCAGATGGCGATGATCGCTAGGTAGAGAATCGCGCTGCTCACGGCGTTCTCCCGTCCGGTCGCCAACGGCAGCATGCCGGGGCTCCCCCCGGCGGGCATGCTGCAAACGCGGGCGTGCTCACGTCACGCACGGTAGGGCCAGCGGTCATTGTTGACGAGCATTAAGCCCGGTGTGTCGCCAGATAGCCTCGGCGGGCCCGCGACATGGCCCTCAGCCGGCCGGCCATCGGGCCCGCGATGTCGGACTCAGCCGGCCAGCCATCCGGCCCCCGCGACACGGGCCTCAGCCAGCCGGCCGGCCATCGGGCCCGCGATGTCAGACTCAGCCGGCCAGCCATCCGGCCCCCGCGACACGGGCCTCAGCTAGCCGGCCAGCCATCCGGCGCCCGCGTCACGGGCCTCAGCCGGCTCGCGATCGGGACGCGGACACCGCACTGCGCCAGCGCGGCAGCAGGCCGCCCTGTACATCCTCTGCCGTCAGGGCATAACACAGATGGTCTCGCCAGGTCCCCTCGATATGCAGGCTCCTGCGTCGCAAGCCTTCCTCGCGGAAACCAAGCTTCTCGACCACCCGGCGGCTGGCCTGGTTCTCCGGCCGGATCGTGGCCTCGATGCGGTGCAGGCCGACGATGAAGAAGCAATGATCCACGGCCATCGCGAGGGCAGTCGGGACCACGCCCCGGCCAGCTGCCGCCTCATCGATCCAGTAACCGACCTGTGCCGTCCGGGCCGAGCCCCAGACGATGCTGCCCACGGTCAGCTGCCCGGCAAACCGCCCGGCATAGGTAATCACCCACGGCAGCGTCAGCCCCTGCCGCGCCTCCCGGCGCATGGTGCGGGCCATGGCGATGTACGGGCCAAGGCTGGTCTGGTACAGCGGGGTCTCCGGGTTGGTGGGCTCCCACGGCCGCAGCCAAGCCGCATTCTGTGTCCGGATCTCGCGCCAGACGGACGCATCTTTCACCCGGACAGGCCGAAGCCCGACGGGTGCGTCGAGGAGGTCGGGCTCGGTGAGCGTAACCGGCCATCCGCGCATGCGTCCCACGAGACCATCATTCCCCTGTCCCGTAGCTGAACGCCATTCGGTTACCTAATGACGGAACGGTGAATTCGCTGGGTGATCGATGGCCCGTCGGCCGGCCGCACCACGCGAAACTTCAGCCTCACGCTGGTCGCGGATGGTCGCCGCCGCGCGCCTGGTCGACAGCGTGCGCGAGGATCGGGGCAAGCACCGCCATGCCGTCGCGCACTCCGCCGGCCGACCCGGGCAGGTTGACGATCAGCGTGCGCCCAGCCAGCCCGGCCAGCCCGCGGGACAGCAACGCCGAGGCAACACCGGCGGCGGCCCCCGCCGACCTGATCGCCTCGGCGATGCCGGGGACCTCCCTGTCGATCACGTGGCTGGTCATCTCCGGGGTGCTATCACCCGGGGTCAGCCCGGTCCCGCCGGTGGTCACGATCACGTCATAGCCGTCCGCAAGAGCCTCGCGCAGCGCCGCCAGCACCGGCTCCCCGTCCGGGACCACCAGCGGGCCGTCCACCTCATCACATCCGGCGGCGGCCAGCAGCTCGGCGAGCACCGGACCGGAGCGGTCCGCGTAGACGCCGGCCGCCGCGCGGTTCGACACCGTAACGGCGAGCGCCCTGATCATGGCCGGCCCCACCGGATCACGGACCACCGGATCATGGCCGGCCCTACGCAGATCACGGCCGGCCCTATGCGGACCATGGCCGCCCCCACGCGGATCACGGCCGCCCCCACGCGGATCACGGCCGCCCGCACACGGACCATGGCCGCCCGCACGCGGATCACGGCCGGACCCAACGGCCGGTCTTGCCGCCGGTCTTTTCCTCGACCCGCACGTCGGTGATCATCGCCGCCGGGTCCACGGCCTTGACCATGTCGATCAGGGCAAGCGCGGCGACCGTGACAGCGGTCAGCGCCTCCATCTCGACGCCGGTCCGGTCGGCGGTCCTCGTCACGGCCACGATCAGCACGCCGTCGTCGTGAACATCAAGGTCGACGGTCACCGAATGCAGCCCGATCGGGTGGCACAGCGGGATCAGGTCCGGCGTCCGCTTCGCGCCCTGGATCCCGGCGATCCTGGCCACCGCGAGCGCGTCACCCTTCGGCATCCGGCCCTCCCGCAGCGCTGCCACGGCGGCAGCCGACAGCAGCACCCGCCCCGACGCCCGCGCCGACCTGGCCGTCACGTCCTTGCCCGACACGTCGACCATCCGGGCCTGCCCGGCCGCGTCGAGGTGGGTCAGCCGCTCAGTCATCGAGGCTGATCACCTCGGCCACGTCACCCTGCTGCATGCTGATCACCTGCTCCGGCACGACGATCAGGGCATTCGCCCGCGCCAGGGCCGCCAGCTGATGTGATGCCTGCCCGGACAGCGGCGTAATTTCCGTGTTGTCATTGCCCAGGACGCCGCGCAGGAACGATCTCTTGCCCTTCGGCGACCGCAGCGGGGCCGTGAGCACCGCGCGGGCAGTCCGCTGGTGGTCGTCCGTCGTCCCCTGCAGCGCGCGCAGGGCAGGCCGCACGAATAGCCGGAACGAGACGAACGCGCTCACCGGGTTGCCGGGCAGGGTCAGGATCGGGGTGCTGTCCTTACCGACTACGCCGAACCCCTGCGGCATCCCCGGCTGCATCGCCACCTTGCGGAACCTGACCGTCCCGAGCCGCTGCAGCGCGGCCTTGACCGCGTCGTGCTCGCCGCCCATGCTGACGCCGCCGCTGGTCACCAGCAGGTCGGCCAGTCCCGCGGCGTCCTCGATCAGGGCCAGGACCTGGTCGGGGTCGTCCGGCACGCTGGGGCGCCGGCCCGCATCGGCGCCGGCCTGCCGCGCGGCGGAGGCCAGCATGAAGCTGTTGGACTCCCAGATCCGGCCGCGGGCGATCGGGGTTCCCGGCGCGGCCAGCTCGTTGCCGGTCGAGAAGACGCAGACCCGCGGCCGGGGCCGGGCCAGCACCGAGGCACGGCCGGCCGCGGCGAGCAGCCCGAGCGGCACGGGCCCGAGCCTGATGCCCGCGGCGAGCAGCACGTCCCCGGGGGCGGCATCGCCCCCGGCCCGCCGGACCGAGTCGCCGGCGGCCACCGGCTGGCCGATCGCCACCCGGGTCGTCCCGCCGTCGGTCAGCTCGACCGGCACGACCGCGTCCGCGCCGGACGGCAGCGGCGCGCCGGTCATGATCCGCAGGCAGCTGCCGGGGGCGAGCTCGTGCTCGGCGGTGTCACCGGCCGCGACCTCCCCGTTCACCGGTAGCGTCACCGGGGCGCCCGGGGTCGCGGCGGCGGTATCGCTGGCGCGGACGGCGTACCCGTCCATCCCGGAGTTGTCGAACGGCGGCAGCGGCCACTGCGCCGTGATGTCCTCGGCGAGCACGCCGCCGTCCGCGTCCTCCAGGCTGAGCCGGCGCGGCGCGAGCGGCCGGATGGCCGCCAGGATCTCGGCGAGGTAGCCGTCGACGGTGTCCATGGCGTCCCGGGCCTACAGGCTGTCCAGGTAGCTGCGCAGCCACGGCACGAAGTCTCCGGCCACGTCCTCCCGCTCGCAGGCGAACTGGACCACGGTGCGCAGGTAGTCGAGCTTGTTGCCGGTGTCGTAGCGGCGGCCGCGGAACTTCACGCCGTGCACGCCGCCGCCGTCCGCCGCCCCGCCCCGGTCGGCCGTGGCGAGCGTCCGCAGCGCGTCGGTGAGCTGGATCTCGCCGCCCCGCCCCGGCGGAGTGTCCCGCAGCACGCCGAAGATGGCCGGGTCGCAGACGTAGCGCCCGATCACGATCCAGTTGGATGGCGCCTCGCCCGGTTCCGGCTTCTCCACCAGGTCGGTGACGGCCACCACATCGTCCTCATCGGTCGGCTTGATCGCCGCGCACCCGTAGGCGGAGACCTGGTCGGGCTCGACCTCCATCAGCGCCACGATGCTGCCGCCGTAGCGCTTCCTGACTTCGATCATCCGGCCGAGCAGCGGGTCGCGGCGGTCGATGAAGTCGTCGGCGAGCAGCACGGCGAACGGCGCGTTGCCGACGTGATCGGCCGCGCAGAGCACGGCGTGGCCCAGTCCCTTCGGCGCATCCTGGCGCACGAAGTGCATCTCGGCGAGCTCGGTGGACGCGCGGACGCTGGCCAGCCCTTCCTCATCGCCCTTGGCGGCCAGCGCCTCCTCAAGCTCGAGGGCACGGTCGAAATGATCCTCGATGGCGGACTTGCCGCGACGGGTGACCATCAGCACGTCGGACAGTCCGGCGGCGACGGCCTCCTCCACCACCAGCTGGATCGTCGGCGTGTCGATGACCGGCACCATCTCCTTGGGGATGGCCTTTGCCACGGGCAGGAATCTGGTTCCCAGGCCCGCGGCGGGGATGACTGCCTTGGTCACGGCGGCTGTGTCGGCCATGCTGAGAACCCTAGCTATCCGGCGGGAGGACTTGTGCACGGCATGGCCTCTGGGGTACCCGGCGCGCATTCCGGCGCGGGCGGCACTGACGGCGCGCGGGCCGTTCCTGATGGTCGTACAGGAGGTGCTGCGGAGGCGGCCGCGCCTGGCGGAGCGGCCGTGCCTGGCGGAGCGGCCGGCACCGGCGCCGCAGCCGGCCTGCAGGCGGCGAAGGCCGCGCTCCGGCGGCGGCTGGTGGCCGCCCGGGGCCTGCTGACCGACCTCCAGCGCGCCGAGGCCGGCCGCCAGCTGCGTGACACGGTGCTCGCCCTGCCCGAGACGCAGATGGCCGGCACGGCCGCCGCCTACTACTCGATCGGCACCGAGCCGGACACCCGCGGCCTGGTCTACGCGCTGTGGAAACGCGGCACGTACGTGCTGCTGCCGCTGCTGCTCCCCGGCGGTGACCTGGACTGGGCCTGCTACGAGGGCCCGGACTCGCTGGCCGCGGGGCCGCGCGGGCTGCTGGAGCCGGCCCAGCCGCCGCGCGGGCCGTCCGCCGTGGCCAGCGCTGACCTGGTAATCGTCCCCGCGCTCGCGGTGGACCGGCGCGGCCGCAGGCTGGGCCGCGGCGGGGGCTCCTACGACCGTGCCCTGGCCCGCGTCGGCGGGCCGGTCCCGACGATCGCGCTGCTCTACGACGACGAGCTGCTCGACCAGGTCCCGGCCGGCCCGCATGACCTCCCGGTACGGCTGGTCGCCCGGCCCCGCGAAGGAATCACCAGGCTGCCGTGACGGTTGCTACCATTAGCAGTTGAACGCGGCGAGTGCTAACGCCACCGAGGAGGTACCGTGCCGACCTACCAGTACGCCTGCACTGACTGTGCGGAGCGGAGCGAGGTGGTGCAGAAGTTCACCGACGAGCCGCTGCTAGTGTGCTCGTCGTGTGGCGGCAGGCTGCGCAAGGTGTTCTCGCCGGTCGGCATCGTCTTCAAGGGGTCCGGCTTCTACCGCAACGACTCTCGCGCAACCGCCGCGAAGGACAAGGACAAGGTGCTGAACGGGTCTTCGGGGGCAGCCTCGGCCACGGCTGGCTCGTCGGCCTCGTCCGAGTCCTCGGGTTCCGGCTCACCGGATGCCGCCAAGAACGGCGGGTCGTCGTCCGGCGATAAGGCCGGCGCGGCCGCGTCGTCCGGTTCTTCGTCGTCCGGTTCGTCCGCTGGCTCCAACGACTCGGGCGGTTCGTCCTCGTCATCACGCTCCTCCTCGTCGTCGTCCTCGTCCTCGGGCTCGAAGGTCGCCTGACCCGCTGTGGCCGACCTGGCCAGCATCGGGGTCATCGGCGGCTCCGGGCTCTACGAATTCCTCTCGCCGGCCGACGAGGTGACGGTCGAGACTCCGTTCGGTCCGCCGAGCGATCCCGTCGTCATCGGCGAGGTCGCCGGGCGGCGGGTCGCGTTCGTGCCCAGGCACGGGCGCGATCACCGGTTCCCGCCGAACCGCATTCCGTACCGCGCGAACCTGTGGGCGCTGCGCTCGCTCGGCGTACGGCAGGTGCTGGCGCCGAGCGCGGTCGGCTCACTGACCGCGTCCTACGGCCCCGGCACGCTGGCCATACCGGATCAGCTCGTCGACCGGACGAAGAGCCGCGAGCAGACCTTCTATAACTCCGGTGGCGCGGTGCACATCCCGTTCGCCGACCCGTACTGCCCGCGTGGCCGGGCGACGGCGATCTCGGTGGCGCGCGCCTCCGGCTGGATCCCGGCCGGGTCAGGGACGCTGGTGGTCATCGAGGGCCCCCGGTTCTCCAGCCGGGCCGAGTCGCAATGGTACGCGGCGCAAGGCTGGACGCTGATCGGCATGACCGGCTGCCCAGAGGCAGCGCTGGCCCGTGAGCTTGCGCTGTGCTACACGACGATCGCACTGGTCACCGACACCGATGCGGGCGTCGAGGAGGGCGAGGGCGTCACGCATGCGGAGGTCATAGGCGTGTTCGCGCAGAACGT
>Ga0137390_10004726_pt1 | contig 11383 bp, 15 predicted proteins | sample 15con2h24AmetaG_FD_104937 | JGI IMG/M metagenome (GOLD analysis project Ga0137390, IMG submission 104937) | Vadose zone soil microbial communities from Angelo Coast Range Reserve, California, USA - 15con2h2.4A metaG | ecosystem: Environmental > Terrestrial > Soil > Vadose zone > Saprolite... | reverse complement strand
TCCAAGCGACTAATACGGACTTTCACGCCCAATCGCACCGACTCGGCACTGTCAACCTCCGAGCTCGCCGCGGCAGGTTTCCTGTCCGCCTTTCCTTCCACCCTGGTCACCGCACCGGTAGAACGCGCCAAGGTCCTCTTACAAGTAAGTCACCACAGCTGTAGGAATCGACACGTCACTCTTATACGCTATCAAGGTACAAGGGCAGGGGGGTTCAGGCCCTCAGTATAAAGGTGTTTTTGATGTCATTGGACACTTATACAAAGAGGGAGGGATTCGTAGCATCTACCGAGGCACGTTTGCTACTCTGGCGCGAGATGGACCCGGGAGTGCAGCGTGCGTGGGCCGGACGCGTTGGGGCCGGCCGTCATTCTAACCATTTGGTCCGCCTAAAAGATACTTCGCAGCATATGAGGTCACGAAAAAAGCACTCGCACCAGCCAACACATCATCCTCGGACCTCAACATTGGCCAAGTTATCCTGGCCGGTGGGACAGCAGGCGTGGCCATGTGGGCTATTGCTATTCCCCCGGATGTCAGCACCATTCGGCTCATATACCAATTTATGGGAGCCATAATGCTAATCTATCTGTGCTTTAGGTTTTGAAATCAAGGTTGCAATCTGCGCCCACCGGGACGTATTCTGGTATCGTGGATTGTGCACGGAAGGCCATTGCCGTGGATGGTGTGAAGGCGCTATGGAAGGGTTTTGGGCCAGCCATGGCACGAGTGGGTCTCTTAACCGCAAGTTGAAGCATCCGCACTTGCTAACGTAATGCTGTCAGGCATTCCCCGCAAATGCAGCGACGTTTGTAAGTATTGGCTTGTCTTGATTTTCGCTTTAACTATGGCTAAGTGTATGCAGCTCGGTGTGGAGGCATCCCGGAAAATGATGGATGGCCTCTTCTGAGCGCATATGAAGGGGCGACGCGGTCACGTGGTAACTTGACATGTCGGAGCACCAAAGCTAAAACTCGCTTCCCGAGTTAGACGCCGTTAATATACTCTCTCTTTCTTGCCCTCATCTGCAGAGGTTGAACTGCTTTCATTCACGCACACGCACTCATAAAACGACTATTGACGACTTATCATAATACTAACCATTTCAATAACTTTTTAGCAATCCTTTGAAACGTACGCTCTTTGACCCGACATTCAAAATCAAATAACACGGAAGTAAATCTTACAATATATGCCGAGGCCGTCGATAGAATCCGCGACTACTTCTGCATACGCCCCTCGAAGGAGAGTGAAACGCTGTCCTCGTACACTTTCTGCATCCGAGTCCGTTTTCTTTCTCTGTGCGTTGTGTCACGTTTAGACATCGCATCGTAGGATCGCCAAGAATGCCAAGGCTTTTGACACTTGGTGCTCTTACCAACGCTGCGAAGAGGTTGCTTTTTCGGACCTACCCTGTGACTTCAAAGAATGCGTTGAAAACGTTTTCAATACTCAGAGGTGTCTACCTGCAGAATGGCTAGATAAAGTAAGGACGTTATTGTTTTGGCCGGTACTACGTTGAACCAAACTGTGTTGCCGTCGTTGTTGATCTAGTCTTCCAAGTTTTATCGACGCATAAAAGCGACCTCCAGTGCCGAGTTCGTAGAATTCCTGACAAAAGCCCAAGAGGAGTGTCCTCTTCTGTTCTCCAAGTCCATCTCTGCCAGGGGTAATTGTCGTGTCCTGGACGAGATGAAAGCCGTTTTTCTTTCTTGGGAGCATCTCAGGCGAATGCGTGCGGAATCTGAAGACAAGTTATCGGAGGCAGACTTCGTCTCGAATGTGTAAGCATCGTGCTGGGATAGGTGTAACCGAGACTCATAGCCATGTCAGATATGAGGGCCTCCGCAGCTCAGCATCGCGCGAGTCCACATACAGGTAAAGTCCTAGCATGGAATCTCTAAACCTTTGTTAATTGGTATTAACAGGGCGAAATGGCCTATTTGCCTACCCCAACCCCCAGCACACCGCCAGATTCGCGCTCAGTCCATAAGAATTTTGAATGCGAAGTGTGTTATTCCTGACGGCGCAGTCTTTGTTCCCGAGAAGGCTGTCCGGAAGTTGTCGCTTGCCGCTGAATCAGCATTCAAGCAGCTGAGGCGCAGCGGGCTCACGGGATCTGCAGCGAGGGGAGAAGAATCGTTTGCGTGTCAGAGCACGCCATGCGTGCAGCTACCACGGACGCCCGGCTTCCAATTCGCGTCTGCCTTCTGGGAAGACAAGAAACCGGTTCATAGCATGCTCGAAGATGCCTACAGACAGAACCGGATGGCAACGGCCGCCGCCGTCAGACATCTCCATTCGCTACATGTGAAGGCGCCTGTGTTTGGATTGGTCTGGTCCGACGGGAGCGTCAGGGCACACGTGGACTGGTGCGTCAGTAACGAACAAGAACCACCGGTGCGTACAATGACCACTGTCGCCCTTTCCTGAAGAAAGAGGTCGTAACTCATCCTTTGTGGTATGATAGATCGTTCGATCCGCTCTATTTCCGGGCTCACACGGCGACGACGGCAGGGAGGATGGGAGCCACGCATACGAATGGAATCTCCAAAACCCAGCGAACATCATCCAAGTATTCTTGCTAATAAAAAACATAGACCACTGGACTCTCAATGGGTTCCTAAAGTGTGTTGAAGCAGGAATTGCCGATTTGAAGGAGTCAGTGTTGCTCAAGGGTTGCGCGTATCAACCTTGGAAGAGGGTTGGGACCTTGAAGGCTCCAAGGCCTAAGGAAAGTCATACAACTGAGAATTCAAGTTCCCAACCTTCCACCACGCCTACGGCCGCACGCAATACGAGATCAAAAAGTCGGAGGGCGCGCCATAGTTGATTAGCGGCAATTACGCGCGGAATTTGCATTCGTTTTGTTCAGTACCAGTAATGGGACTACGTCACGACTTGTATGATAATATGCCAGCGACACCACAAATACAGAAATACTTCCTACTCTAATCCCTGACCAATGGCCTACCACTCTAGGGGCGACAGGCCTATACACTTTTTTGTTTGCTTCGTATTACTATTCCCAACTCGAGGGCACCCTGGTGATAACGTCCGCCCACAAAGCTAATCTCCCCTGCTCCCAATCTTCCACATATGACAAGCCCGCGGAGGCACGTCGACCTTCCTCCGTTTTTAGCCGTTTTTCGGCGTCGCACCAGAAAAGGACCCAGTCGCCCATCCGCACATGACCCGAACTGCGCTCGAAGTACCACTTGTTGACTGGGTTGTTGGAACGGCTACGCCAGACGAGATCCTTCCCCTCTCCGCGGCCCTCCTTCCCGCCGTTCACATTGACAGAGAAGGGTAACCCAAGGCCGTACGTCTCGTCGTGTAGAGCAACCCAGAGAAAGTCTACTGTACCATCCCCTTGGTGGCTCGGGAGAACGGCAAACTTATCAAGGTAGACGGTTGGAGGAGCAGACGGATCAGCGCTGGACGTTTCCCTGGTGACGATGGCGGCGCCGGCATAGTCACCAGCAATAATGATAAAGTCGAGGTCTTTCTCCAAACGGGCATAGAAGGCGTCGGCATTAAGCACCCGACCGAACGATTGTTCCAAGAGCCGGGTCATCTTCGTTTTGTCGATATTGCCACAATCCCGAACAACCTCTACACTGAGACCGCGGCGTAACAGCGTGGGTGTATTGGACGTAAGACTCCGATTTCCCTGGAGCAACGCATGGGGAAGACTGGAGCTTACGGCTGGCTTGTTTGTGATTAAGTTGCCAATTAATGAACTGGGCGCCCGGTGATTTACCATGATTGCCGAGGAAGAGGGCGGCATATAAGCCAGACACGTATGTGCCAAAGCGAGATTCGAGAGCGCAGTCGGATGGGTGGTCTTCCATGACGATTGGAAAGTGTCATGAATGTACTTGTACTCCGCCTCCAAATTGACGAGCAGATGGGGGAGACCAAACCGGGCATAAGAAGGTACGCCGCCTTCACTGCTAATGATCATCAAGCGCATCGGTGTCAGGTCAACATCAATCTCCGGATGCTTTATTGTTTCGACGGGCTTTTGACTGCGGTCAAGCTCGGCGGCTTCCACCATGCCACGGGCTAGGGCGGCAATCACGTCGTTGGCATCTACTCTGGTCGAGCGACAGAATGAATCTAAAGCCAAAGGAGAAAGGACTGGTATCTCCCCGGCACGCAGCGCAGAACGTATGGGGGCAAGGTCGGAGGGGAATGTGTGCGCCTCGAGGACTGGCGCCCATGAGGAGTTGGTGGTAGGGTCTTGGCAAGGAATGGGTCCAAGGCGAACGACAGCACCGAGCACGGGACGCGTTCTGGCCCCTTGTTTCTCGAGAGCTTCCACTACGCGCGTAGTCTCTTCTAATATGACCTGGCGTTCACCTTCCTCACCGCGAGCCACCCGGTCTTGGTCGACAATGATGACGCTGACGAGGCCGAGCTTTTGTAAATTGACCATACCCCGGGCGATGCTCTCTAATTGGCGATCCGTGAAAGGGCCCTGTATTTTAACGAGTGCGGTTCTGTGGTGCACAGGGTCGAGAATGGACGTCACGATTGGACTGGGCTTGGGCTCTTCCACCGCAGGTTGTTCATCGCGAACGATTCGGGGATCGAGCAATGGAGGAGGGGGGGCGTGGATTGGGACAGGGACCGGGCGAGGTCGAGCACCGAAAGAAGCTAGATATGACTTTGCATCCCTCGCAGAGGGGTTTGCCCGAAGGATGGATACAATGAAGTCCTGTAGCCATGAGGATGAGAAAATTTTCACAGTAGGCGGCCATGACGGACGTACATTATAGGAAGAAGCATCAACATCCTTTGAGCGCTCTGGCTCGTAACGGAAGCCTCTTACAGTCTATTGGTCGTAAAGGTAGGAACGTGAGACTGGGAAGGAAGTTGGAAAGAAAAGGAGGGTGAGGGTGAAGCAACACTGACGGCATAGAAAAGGCTGAATGACTGGGCTGAAAGTGACTTGGCAGCGGTTGATAGCAATTTAGGTGAGGCGGGTCTGAACATGCGGGGCAAGATGAGGAAGGAGAAGAGTGAGAAGGGGACGAGTATTTATACTTATACACCAATGAGTCATGGAGTGGAGAACTGGAGGGAGTGTACAGATGGAGTTGCGCCTCTATTACCCAAAACGACAAACTGTGCTGAGCGTAAGTCATGCACTGCCTTGCCTGCTACCGCTATGACACCGTCATGTGCGAGGCACGCGGAATTCCCTCCGCGAGAACCCACTCGCACAAATACCGTAGACGTAGATATAGATCGATTATCGACACTACAGTACTAGTCAGAATGTGAGTAGATGAATCAGGTTATTTCCAGTTTCATGGTCATTCTATAACCCAACGGCATTAGTCGCGCAGCCATAAAGACGCAGACTTGCGTATGACGAACCTCGAGTACTATGATACCATCTTCACTGATCATGAGATGCACGTCCGACGACTCTCTGATGTTCGCCGGAAGAGGTGCACACCTCACAATCGAACGCGGATATCGACCCTCGCAACCCATCGCCTGGTAAAGCGCGTCGCTCTCACCGCGTTCCTCTTCGCTCGCCCTCATACACCGCTTCGGACACAGATCACGAACGATCATCACGTGCCTGTCGTCGCGAACTGCGGCCATGGGCATGACATGACGCATTCCAAACACGAAGCATGTGTACGCAGACCATCGGCCGTGATGGCGAACGGGTTCAGCGCATGACGAACCCCATTCTTTCCACTCGATGTCACGTCCTTCTCCCCCGACCGTAATGTCGCCGACATGCCCCAAAAGTTCCCGGGCTGGTATCAGGAAGGTCTCGCTGCGAGAATCTCCCAGATAGAAGCGATGTAGATTAACCGCAATTATTCGTTCGTCGCAAGGAATTTGGAACGGAACATGCAAGTCGGGACTGGATGACCAGTCCGGTGACGGATCCGATGTTAGAAAGATGGCAGGAGAGCCCTGGGCAGGACGTGGGGTTCGGAATAAGAACCGTAGAAGATAGGCGTCGGGGTTTATTACGCTGCGCGAAGGTCCCTGGTTGAGGTCATAAAGGAGCAATGCAGGTTGCATATCATCCTCGGGATCAAATGCCGATGCTGCGGCCAAAACAAACTCGTTGCCGAGGAATGTGAAGGATAGCATCTGAACCAATGTCAAACTCTGACAATAGAGTAACTCTGTAAGCCATGTACAACAGAAGGCACAAACGTTCACTTACCAGATTCCTGGCACCCGTTTTCCAATTCCAGACCACCAACTCATTCCCATCGTTGTCGTCGTCAATGTCGTCGTTTATGAACAATATCCCAACGTAGTCCCCACTGACCCGAATGGAATATGACCAACGGATATGGGGGTTTTCGGGAACAGCCCGGGTGTATTCAAGGGTTGGTGTGTCTCTTGCCAACGGGTGTTTTTCACCAGATGATAAAGAGAGTAACCGGACTCGACAAAGGAGAGAGGCGCTTGATCAAAAAAAATAAGTCGTCGCTTACCCCGAAACACGGCCAGACGTACTTCGTAACCCTCTCGACCGTCACAAGTAGGTCCTGGGCGGGGTCCATACCAAAGTCTCGCGGGGCAAAGTCTAGTCTGAGTGACCACTGACGCATAGGAATGCCGCGCAGACGAGATGGCAGTTGTGCGAAGAAGATGGTGTCATCTCCTCTGCTATGTGCCCAAACATTTCCATAAAGTTCCCAGAGGCTTCCCTCCGGTACAGGGAGAGATGTATGTGCATTCCAATCCAATTTTTTCCAAGAGGCCTCGTAACTTCTCAGTAAGCTTAGACGTTCAGATGTGCTCAGTTGACCGGGAGGGCCATCTATCATCCCGGATGAGTACAGCGCGATGGGATACTGGAGAGTAATTGTCTCATCAATCAGCAATTTAAAAAGGTGGCTTAACTAGACTTCGTTGTCATCATGGGGGAAAAAGCGAGCGATAAAAAACATTACCCTTCTGCATTTGACAAGTGTTTGTGGATCGAGAGCCTCTAGTATGCGCACAATCAACTCGACTGGGAGTGCTGACCAGGACATGCCAGTGATCGAAGACGATGATGATGTTCGACAAGTCAAGTTGAGTGGAGGTTTCTAATACTTATCTTATCTTATCTATAGAAGTGATCGGGGTCCGGCTTCAGCACGTCACCCACAAGGCCGTGGCGGAGGCGGAGACGGGCAAGACACTCACTCACTTCACTCCTCCTCAAATCAGCTAGCCTATCTGTCATGACACCAAATGGAAACGTCAAGATACCCACAAAGGTCCTACTTCCTACCCTTACGATCATCTCTGTCACTTGTCTCACTTTTATCTCAAGTTCTATCAAGAAGATATCGTACAACGCAATAATTCTCGCTCTTACGGTATTGTTTTGGTGTGCAGCTGTTTTTATTCCCTGTCCAATCGCCATTCCCTTCGGCTTATCCCTTTGGTCCTGTAGAGATGCTGGCACGACTCAGATGACACGCCGCCACCGCAAGACCAGCATGACCCACTGATGAGACCGCTTGAGAAAGGAGAAGTCGGGGTGTCCTTCTTTCCCAATGGCATCCGCGAAATTTTGCCAGAGTCAGAATTTGCTCTTGTAGATCGCATGTTTCAGCCGGGAGATTTGTGCAAGAGGAGTATAGACGATGTGCGCTCCGGAGTGATTACCAGTGTCGACGTCAAGGGCCGTCTCGAACACGCTATAAGTGGTGAACCCGTTCCCGATTGGAAAAGCATGAATGATATTGAGACCCCGGCGGACGTTGACATTGGAGACTACGTAGCTTATGACAATTGGATTGGCCAGGTGCGCCCCCTCTTGGTGCGAAGCCGCTACCGCGCTTACTCTTCATCAGGTTGTCGAGGTAAGATCGCTTGTCTACATCATAGCACGAGATTATCCTGATCTGTACAAGCTCTTTGACGAAGCTGTCGTAGATGTTTCCAACGGACAGCTGGTGCGACTGCCAGAACTTAGTTCTCGTTTGACTGTTGGGTAGAAGGGCAGCGTAAGTTGCCTTCATTGTTAATCCTACAGATGATCGTCACGTCCTGTTTAGGATATCATCCCGCCACCTGCAAGTGTGGGTAATTTGTTTGGGCTCTTTTCACGACCACTCCGAAGTGGTCATACCGACACAGTCGTAGACGTTAAACATAGCGTTCTGGCTGTCTCATGGCTGGCTATTAATCAGTCGGTGAGTTTGTCTGTCCCTACTCCTGCTCATGATTTTCTCAAGTTGGTACAGTTGCCAGCCGAGGTCGCACAAAGTGTATCCCGCCCGGAACGTTTTTGGTCAGGAGAAAAGCTCGCCAAGCTGAAGTTAGTGCGCAGCAGAGCAGAATGGATGATGCGCGTCGGAGATAAGGTTATTCTAAAAGATATCACAAACCTTCCTTCTACTCGGCATGGCAAGGAGGGTGAACCGTATGGCGTCATTGAAGTCCGTGTTTATGTCGTGCGGGAGACACAAACTACGGTGGAAGTCCTTTGGCAGGATGGTTCAACAGAAGCCATGCCCACGACCAAGCTGATTCCTTATTTAAATCCTGACGAATACGACTGTTGGTGAGTGATGAGCCCAGCTGTGTCACTGTTTGGGCTGACTGGTCCCTTGGTGAGGCCCGGCGATCACGTTCTTTGGAAGGGCGAAGATGAAAAACGTGTGGCCGTAGTACAGAGCGTTAACGCAGTGGACCGAACGGCCACCATCCGATTCAGTGATACTGGCACGATCGAACTAGCGTCCGCGCTTGAGCTCGACCCTCATGGAACGAACGACTGGTCAGCTGTGGCGCCCGCCACATTCGATGGTCTAGGCGTTCGACGGGGTGATTTTGTCTTCATCCACCGCGAAGGTACTACTAATGGCTTGGAGAAGCCAAAGGTGCCTCGGATAGGTGAAGTCGAGCCTTGGGTTCGAGAGTTACCTGTAGTGCACCCCGACGGTCACTATGGAGGATGGCGCAAGGCCATGGCAGACATTGGCATGGATATCGCTCACCGGCGCGAGCCAGATCATATTGTCGAGGGTAAAATTCGCAAGCCAAGTCCAGATGACACATCATTGAATTGGTTCGGGGAAGTTTCTAACGTTTGTTTCACACTTGTTTAACTGGAAAGCCTTGAAACTGACTGACGGCAATAGCTAGGATTGGACGGCAGTGTGGAAGTTACTTTACCAAACGGCGTGGTTGCGAAGTATCCCCTGGAACGCCTCACGCGATTGTATGATACCTTAGAACAACTAGAGGACCTCTGGGGTGAAGGCTCCGTACAAGACGACCCAGAGAATGACCACGTCCACGACCACGATACCGAGGTATGGGCAATGGACGAAGATGGACACTGGCAAGCCCAACCCAACGGCGATGGAAACGACGAATGGGAGGAGACTGATGAGGAAGAGGATTACATGATGGAAGTCGAGGGCGATGCGCAAATGGACGACATATATGCCCCATACAACGAGGTCAACGCAAGTGGGTGGGACCACATCGTCCCAACTATGACCGCCATTCCCGCAGATCAGCAGGAGACGGCATCAGTCTCCCAAGTTCCATCATCCACTTTACGATCGTCATCTCCTGACGTACCCAGAGACGCTATTGAGAAGGAGGATGTGTTCGTTGATGGGACCGTCGTAAGTGGGGTTGACGAGGACCGAGACTCCCACTGGAAGCGCTTTGAAATTCTTCCCGATGCACCACACGATCATGCGTTCTTTAACTCAACACCATCACAGCCTTCCCGCAATTTCTTAACGAGGTTACAAAAAGAGTACCGTGCCTTATCGAGCAGTTTGCCGGGTGGGTCATCCCTAACCTTCTTGTGACCCTTTGCTTAAGATCGGAGATAGAATCCATCGTCGTACGAGCTTACGAAGACAGGTCGGACCTGCTCCGTTCCCTGATTATTGGTCCAGAAAACACGCCATATGAAGATGCGCCATTTGTTATTGATTGGATGTTGGACTCCGACTTTCCACAAAGTCCTCCAATAGCTCACTTCCTCAGCTGGACGAACGGAAACGGCCGTGGTGCGTGACGTGCTCGTCTCTCTAACTCTGACATGTGTATCACGTGATCTTTTAGTCAACCCGTATGTCCCGTTGCTTTTTGTCTCCGGGCGTTGCATTCACCGGTTGTTGCCCCAGGAACCTATACGAAGAGGGAAAAGTCTGCTTATCTATCCTTGGCACGTGGGCAGGAGACAGAAGCGAATCATGGAGTCCATCGCGATCATCGCTACTTCAAGCTCTGGTTTCCATTCAGGGTCTTGTCTTGGTCAAAGAACCGTACGTATTCCCAACTTGCTTGTATGATCAAAATCCTTTCTCTGACTCGATCTTTGGTGCTTTGGGGGAATAGTTGGTTCTGTGAACCTGCATATGACAAGCTCCGTGGGACCGAGGAAGGGATTATCAACAGCCGGCTGTACAACGAAAAGGCGTACGTCCTCTCGCGCGGTTTTGTTCGCCGCGCACTCGAGATCCCGCTTGGCTCGCTCGAGTCTGAAATCAACTGGCTGTACCACAAGCACGGCCGGCTCGCCAAAGTACTCTGCGACGCCCGGGCGCTGGTTGAGAAGAGCCGCGGAGAAGCGCCGCAGGAACCGTCGGCTGCCTCCTCCGGGGGTGATCGCGACAGAGAACTAGCCGTGCCCCGATTGACCGCGGGAGGTATCATCACGCTCGAGCGAACATTAGCAAAGCTGGAAGCACTACAGCGGTCTCTTACTCCATAACATTAATAGGGAAGAAACGGAAGGCGGGTGGATCATGGAGCGCAGTCATCATCACTACGTATGTATGTACTTAGTACACGTACGGGGCCAGCATCTTATGTGCCATCACTTCGCATTCATTTCTATCGGTAGTAGTACTTTGAGCGAGACTGTAACCATAGGTTATTTAATTCATTCTACTACAGTTTGGAGCATGCACAGCGCAGCCAGGTCAAGGAAAATGTTCATTGGATGATCGCCTAGTTCCACCAAACCGCTGCTGCCGACAATACAATAGCACTCTTGAAGCCGCATCAAATCATGGTGAATGTATGGAGTGGATATTTACTGTGTATCAAAAATGCCCTGGAATGAAGGAATAAGGACAGAAAGCACAAGCCCAGGCTCATGCACAAAATGCAAAAATGCTGAACTAATCGTAAAAACAGTCAGGGTATAGACAGAACGGTCAACACAGACAGTCATACAGTGAAGAATGTAAAGTCAGCACACTTGGTGAGCGTCCAGCTCTTCTGGTGAATAGAGAACGTGGTGAACGAGATAAGAAAATGAACACAGCGGTATTGCGGTCAAAAAGATCTTGTGAGGCATAGTTAGATGCAAAAAAACAGGGGCCCAAAAGTCTCCGTACGCTAGCTAACACTGAACAAGGAG
>Ga0137390_10004724_pt1 | contig 11383 bp, 13 predicted proteins | sample 15con2h24AmetaG_FD_104937 | JGI IMG/M metagenome (GOLD analysis project Ga0137390, IMG submission 104937) | Vadose zone soil microbial communities from Angelo Coast Range Reserve, California, USA - 15con2h2.4A metaG | ecosystem: Environmental > Terrestrial > Soil > Vadose zone > Saprolite... | reverse complement strand
ATTAATATGTGGCATGACATTCTCCTTTTCTCTCTTGACGTTGATTGGTTGTCGGTTGTTGGAGTGTGAGCGCCGGTCGGACCTCTTTTATGATGTCTGCGTCCATTAAAAGTTGCGCGTTATCTCCGCAGGAACGCATGTACACGGTTCAAGTCTCGTGCAATAGACGTTTTCGATCAAGGTAGCCGTGCCGACGTCGTCGTGCTCCTTGCAGTCAAAAAGGGGTAGGATCGTTCTTCTTTTGCGGCGCAGTGTTTTTGCGCACAGCGTCTGACATCCTTGAGGGCAAGAATACTTTGACTTTGTTAGTCAGTTGGTAGTCAAGTGCTGCCAAAATAGCAGAAATTAAGGGACTGGCGGAGAGGGAGGGATTCGAACCCCCGATACCCGTTAAGGTATGTCCGCTTTCGAGGCGGATCGTTTCAACCGCTCACGCACCTCTCCGAAAAGCAGCTATTAGCTTTTAGCTATTAGCTTAAAACTCTACTGCGCTCTGCGGGCTCGGAAGAACTCCTGCAGAAGCTCAGCGCAACGGCCTGCCAGGACACCTCCGCGAACCTCAATGTGATGGTTCGCGCTTGGGTGGTTCACGACTTGCATCACCGAGTGCACGGCGCCGGCTTTGGGGTCGTCCGCGCCGTAAACCAGGCGCCTAATGCGGGCGTGAACCAACGCGCCCGCGCACATCGCGCACGGCTCAATTGTAGCAAACAGATCGCAGTCTCCCAGGCGATGGTTGCCGATCGCGGCACCCGCTTCGCGCAGGGCAACCACCTCGGCGTGAGCGGTAGGGTCGGAATCGGCGATGTTGCGATTGAATCCATGGCCAACGACCTTGCCATCGTGAACGACCACTGCGCCGACGGGGACTTCTCCGGCCTCAAGCGCACGTTGCGCGGCACGCAGGGCTTCCTGCATCCAGAGTTCGTCCATGGAAAGTTCGTCCATCTGAAGGTCGCCGGTACTTGAATCATTGCTCAATTCAAAAACTCCGCAGTAGCGACTCCAATTGCTCCAGCGACTCCACGCGCGGCAAACCGTTGTCTTTGTAAGCGCCCACAACATCGAAAAGCACAGCTTGCATTCCGACGCGGGTAGCACCCAGATAATCCACGGAATAGACATCACCGGTGTAGAGGCTCTCTTGTGGCGTAACTCCCAGGCTGCGCACTGCAGCCTCGAAGATTGCCGGGTGAGGTTTTTCTTTGCCGACAATTCCCGAGTCGGTGATGGTCTCAAAGCAATCGGCGATCCCGCTCCTGTCAAGGACTTCGGCAATCTTGCCGTCAGCGTTGGAAATCACTCCCAGCCGGTACTTCTCAGCCAGGCGCAGAAGCGCCTCACGCGTGGCGGGACGGATGTCGCACCAATTCGCCGATATCCGAGTGCGGGTAACCAAATCATGACAGATGGTTTCGTCCGGCGTGCCGAGCTGGTCGAGCAAGTGCGAGTAGTAGATTTGCCAAAAGCCGTGGTCCACGGCGGAATTGCTTTCGAGCAAAGAGTCGAACTCACGCTTGGTTAGCCGCTCGATCTCCTGGAGCAAATCCTCAGACGGGAAAGCTCCGCGTTCGTGCAGCGGACGCAACATTTCCTCGCGGTCGGGGAACAGAAGGGTGTTGCCAACGTCCAAAAAAAGCGCCTTAAGCGGCATGTCTCAGTCTATCGCGAAGCAGCTCGCCGCCCTCACAGGTTAGCCATCAGCCATGAGACGTCGGCACAGACGTTTTCGCTGCCAGCCAGGGTTTTTGGTGACCGCTGATGGCTGACGGCTGACAGCTGATTCATGTAAGATCGCGCACACGAGGTAGTGGTGGCGGAACTCTGATTCATGGCGATCTGCGCGGTTCTTCTCCAGTCCGGCGTGGGCGGGAGCAGGTTCTATGACCTGCTTTGGGCTGCAGTGTTCGGCTTCGCTACGCTGAATATTCTTGGTCTGGTGGCGCGCCGCTTTGAACCTGGCCGTTCCTCGATGACCTTCGGCGAAATGCTGGCCATCGGGACCGCAGTAATCTCCGTGCTGATGCTGGGCTGGGAACTGCTGTTTATGTTCCACGTGCTCCCCATCCGGCTGGAGCCTAGGTGAGGGCCGGGCAGGTGCGAATATCGTTTCGATTCCGCTGAGGACGAGCTCTAACCCGACCTGGACCCGTTTGCGGTATCATTCCACCAGATGGCGAAGAAATCTAACTTCGATATCACGTGTCCGTGCTGTGGCGCGCTGATGAAGGTGGACCCGGAAAGCCAGGCGATCATTTCTCACGTCGCTCCAATTAAGCCGAAGACCTTCAACGACATGGAAGAAGCCGCGCGCGCGATGAAAGAGCGGGACAGCCGCCGCGATTCCATCTTCAGTCAGTCGGTCGAGGCGCAGAAGCACGCTGCCGATTTGCTGGAGAAAAAATTCCAGGAAGCGGTACGCAAAGCCAAAGAGACTCCTGACACCGGACGGCCGATCCGGGACTTCGACCTGGATTGAAAAACGCAGACGCAGGTCTCAACCTGCCGTCGAGGATGTGACCGCGCCCCTGCTTGCAGTCTGCCTTCCCTCGAAAACCACTTTTTCAAGCGCCGCGGCGAATTCTTTCGCAACCGATCCCCAACTGTATTTCGTTTCCACTAGTTCTCTGGCGGCCGTTCCCAAACGCCGCCTCGCAGCCGCGTCACCTAGCAGCATCACCACGCTCTTCGCGAAGTCATCAGGCGAGTCAGCCAGCAGAATCTCAGTGCCATGACGCACCGGCAGCCCCTCCGCACCAATGGTGGTTGAGATAATGGCTTTGCCCATGCCCATGGCCTCAAAAATCTTGAGCCGCGTGCCACTGCCTACGCGGAGTGGCACGATGCAGACGGCGCTCTGCGCCAGATGCGGGCGAATGTCATCCACCCAGCCGGTCAAGTGAATGTGATGGGGGTCGGTGGCAGCCAAAGCCTTCAGGCGTTGCGAAGGTTTTCGTCCCACCACCGAAAGTCGCGCAGTGGGCAGCGCGTCGCAGATTCTCGGCAGGATCTCCTCGGCGAAGTAGAAAATCCCATCCTCGTTGGGCATCCAGTCCATGGAACCAGTAAAGACAAGACTATTGGGCTCTTCTTCGCTAGCCATGGGACGAAAATATTCGATATCCACGCCAGTAGGAATCACGGTCAGTTTTTCCGCGGGCAATTTCTGGGCAAAGAAATCGCAGTCAGTTTGCGAGACCGCCAGCACGTGGTCTGCTTCTCGCAAATATCGTTGCTCCGCTCGCGCCATGGCCCGCCATTCGCGCCAGGAAAGCAGCTTCCACAAAGGATTGCGGGCAACCTCGTAATGCCGTTTCCAGATCAGAGCCTCAACGTTGTGGGTGAAGAGCACCTTGGGGCAGGGAAGGTCCCAGGGAACCACGCCGGCCGCAACCAGAAAATCGCAGACGATTACATCGTAACTTTCAGTCTGCACCAGCTTCCGCAGTTCGCTCGCCACCCAGGGCTGGCAATACTTGCTGATGGCGTAAGGCTCGCGCGAAAAAAGTTCTTTACCGTACTGCACCAGTTCCGCAAAACTCTTGGCCGCCGGGAGCTTCAACGGACAGCACACCACGTGCTCAAAAAGTTCTTTCAACTCCGCGTGAGCAGCGTCGTCCTGCTCGGCATGAAAGCCGAAGTAGGTGACGCGATGATCGCGTGCCAGTTGCCGCAGAATGTTGTAGCTGCGGATTCTGCCGCCGCTATCGAGCGGCACCAGTCCGCCAGCCTTCACCCAAAGAATTCTCACGCTACCTGCTGGTTCCTTCGTGCCCAGCCCAAGGCCCCTTTCGAGGTAACTGGAAAGCGTCTCTTGCCGGGGTAAGATGGTTCAAGTCATTTCACACTATAAAGTGTTTGCTTGAGAAGGTTACGCCGGTGACCCGGATCGCGGCATTTACCGGAAGCGTACTACTCTCCTGGAGCCCAGACGATTGAGTCCGCAAACCGCGACCGAGACCGGAAGACAAATCCAAAGCGCTCGCCCAACGCGGGTTTTCTTCCTCTTGGACTCATTCATGGTCGGCGGCACCGAGACCCAGGCGGTTGAACTGGCGCGACGCCTCGATCCCAAACGCTATCAGGTGACAATCGGCTGTTTGCGCCGGGAGGGCCCGCTTCTCGATTGGCTGAAGGGCACGCCGGTTGAGATCATGGAAGTTGACCTGGGCGGCGGGATTGATTCTCCCTCCGGCCTGCTGCGGATTGTGAAACTGGCGCGGTTTCTGCGAAAGCGGAGAATTGAGATTTTGCACGCGCACGATTTGTGGTCCAACATCGTCGGCATGGCAGCGGCGATACTGGCGCGGACCCCAGTGACCATCACCAGCCAGCGGGATCTGTCCCACCACGCCTGGTATGGCAGCTACCGCCGCAAGGTCCTCAGGTTCTTGCAAAGCCATTCTTCGGTGGTGCTGACGAATGCAAAGGCCATCCGCGACGGGCTCATCGAGCAGGACCGCTTTCCTCCCGATAAAGTTTGCTTAGTGTACAACGGCGTGGATCTCGAGCGGTTCCACGCTGCCGCCGATCGCGAGCGTATCTTTCCCGGCAGCGAGGGGAACAAAATGATCGTCCTGGTCGGCAACATGATTACGGATGTAAAGGGTCATGGCATCTTGATTTCCGCCGCCCAAGACGTCGTGAGGGCGAACCCCAAAACCCAATTCGTGCTGCTGGGAGAGGGAAGTAAGAGAGCCGATTTTGAGCAGCAGGTGAAAGACTTGGGCTTGCAAGCGAACTTTCTGTTCCTCGGGCGCCGCAGCGACGTTCCGGCGATCCTCGCCTGCTGCGACATTGCCGTGCTGCCCTCGCTGGCTGAAGGACTACCCAACGCCGTGCTGGAATATCTGGCGGCGGGCCTGCCCGTCGTTGCCACCGCCGTGGGCGGCAATCTCGAGATCATTCGCGAGGGCACGACCGGCTTGCTGGTGCCGCCTCAGGATTCGCGGGCTTTGGCCGCAGCACTGATCAGGCTTTCGAGCGACAACGATCTTGCCGTGAGAATTGCCGGAGCCGGCCGCGACTATGTGAAGCAGAATTTCAGCTTCGAGCGGCTAGTCGAGGACATGGAGCGGCTTTACGCCAAGCTACTGCACACTGAGAATTAGATCGTTCGGGCGTAGATTTCACCCAAAAACAAAAGGCCGCCAAAGGCGGCCACGGGCGAGCGCACCCGCCTCTACAGTGTGGATTCGATTTCAAAACCCCAGGCTTCAAGCAGTGGCTCTGGAATGTACTTTGAGTTCTTGTTGCGGCGCGCCCATTCGCGCAGCCGCGTGGAGCGCAGGTACTGGTCAGGGGTCAGTTTGTATTCCTTGACCACCTGTTCGAACTCAGTCACCGTCGGGATGATCGGCCCAATCGGCTCGGGTTTCCCCCAGTTTGGATTTCCGCGTCGCTTTGCCATGAATGAATGCCCTCGAGCTTGGAATTAAGTTGTTAAAGTACTTAGATTCTGATGACTTGGCGAAGGATTCCGAATCCCGCGCCCGACTTACAGAATAAACAGAAAGAAACCTCTGAGGCCAACCTGCGAAGACAAAAGTCAGTCAGGACCGCATGATTTTACTTCAGCCCGACTCAAAGTCAATGGCAAATCGGGAGCTCCACCCTAAGTGGCTGAAAAAACGGATCTTCGATCCCATTTTGGGGATCTTGACCCACGAGCTGCGCCGGTTACTCCAGTAACCTGAGCAGGCTGTAAGCCTTTGATCCCAAAGGATCTAAGTGCTACATTCTGTCCACAGGGAGCTATCTGCGAGTCGGCAGTTGGTGCGGTCGTCTCGGCTCAGGATTTATGGAACCAGGGCTTCAATCCTTGCTGCTGTGTACGGACGATACCGTGGTCCGAGTGCTCCGCCGCGTGCTGAGTGAGCTGGAGATCGGGGTCGAGCAATGCTCGGACTTGGATACTACGGTTCAAAGAATGACTCGCCAGCGGTTCGAGGCCGTGATCGTGGATTGTACCTCGCAAGACGTGGCCTCCAAGATCCTGCGAGGGGTACGTTCCGCTCCCGCCAACAAGCGCGCTGTCGTTGTCGCAATCACTGACGGGCAGAATGCGGCGAAGGGCGCCACCGAACTGGGAGCGCATTTCATACTCTTCAAGCCACTCTCCATCGAGCGCACCCGATCCAGCTTTCGCGCGGTTCGTGCCCTGATGAGGCGGGAGCGGCGGCGTCATGCGCGCGTCCCCATCGAACTTCCGGTAGAACTTCAGTTCGACGGCACTCAGGGCAGCATGCGCACCGTAACCTCGGACCTTGGCGAGAACGGTATTGCGATCAAGACCAGAAACCAGAAACTGCCTTCTTCGTTTCGAGCCAAATTCACCTTGCCGGGCAGTGGTGGTGCCGAAATTGAGGCTCGCGGCGAGGTGGCCTGGGAAGGCGCCACGGTCGTCGGAGTCCGATTTCGAGATCTGGCGCCGGAAATGAGCGAGCAGTTAAAACTGTGGATCGGCCGCCAGCTCATGGGCTCCGAAGCGGATGAGCCGACGGTGAGCTGCAAGCTCACAGATCTAAGTCTCAGCGCCTGCTATCTGCAAACCGAGTCGCCCTTTCCGGTCCGCACGCGCTTACAGTTGATGATGAAGGTCCGCGATCTGGAATTGCTGATCGAAGGTATTGTCCGAATCATGCACCCCGGAGCGGGCATGGGCGTGGAGTTCAGTCAGAATACCTCTACCCAAAAAGCCAGAGTGGAGGAGTTTATCCAAACTCTGGTGACCACCGCCGGCGCGGTCCCGGATCTTCAGGTCCGGCCTGACGCGATTGACAACAGCCCCAACACTTTCTCCTCCGAGAGAATAGGGGATGACCAGGGCGATCCTCTCTTGTCCCTGTTCCGCGCCAAATCGGAACTTCCCGCAGAATTATTCCAGGCGGAACTACGCAAACAGCGCGGAATGCCGGCAGAAGAAAAGGCCGAGGTTCTAGCTACTTAGATTCCAGTCGCTTGCTTCACAAGAGCCTGGCCGGACGCAGTCATCGAACTTTCACGGTTGTTGAGCCACTCGGTTAACAGGTCCTAGGAGCGAGTGCCATCAAGGCTGCGCGTGTAAATGCCCGTGCTCGGGTTGGGGCGTGCGGCAGATAGCTGCTTCGAGCCTAATGTTCGCTTGCCGGTCAGTCGCGACCCGAGCCGTTTGAGCCGCCAAGACAAAGGCCACGGAGGTTCTTCTCCGTGGCCATCTCGAGCCGTGTTGTTTTTTTCCGCGATTCGCTATTTCATGGGTTTGTCGTCTTCCTTTTTGCCGGCGCTTTTTTCGCTCCCTCTCGGCCGCCGATAAGAGTCAATGCGTCAACTGCGTTGAAGGGGAAGTGCTTGCCGGACGTTTCTCCGGTGGTGCTCAGAGTGACGTCCACGCGCCGGTTACTGGCCCAGATGATGACCTGCATGTGCTTGAGAATCCTGTCCCGTTCCTCTGAGGTCAGATCCTTGTTGGTGTCGACCAGGTCTTTCACCTCGTCAGCAGTCAAGTTGTGCTGGTCGCCCTGCGCTTGGGTGTCGATGTTTGCCGCGGGAACCCCCTGTGCGACCAGGAAGTTCTTGGCGTTGTTGACACGCCGCTCGGAGAGGGCCTGATTGTATGGCGCTGATCCTCGCACGTCGGCATGGCCGGTGAGAATCAAGTGGGCATCGGGCTTGGTTTGGAGATACTGCTGGAAGTCGGCGGCCAGATTGGTAAGCGTTTGCTGCTGGCTGGCGAGCAATCCCTCGCCCGGTTTCGCCGCGGTCGGCTTGGCGGTTGGGAAATAAACACTATGAAGCCTCAGCCTGACTTCCACTTCGTTAACTACCGGTGGCGGCGGGGCCTCGACGGTCACCGTGCTCGACGCGGAAGCGGTCAAGCCGCGCGAGTCGGTGCAGGTGGCGCCGACTGTGATTGCACCAGGGGCAGCACCGGTCGTATTGAGGGTTGCGGTGTTGTCGGTGCCCGAGACACTTCCGCCGCTGGCGCTCCAACTCGCCACCGTGACCGGAACGTTGTCCGGGCTGGTGCATGTGCAGCTGAGCGTGGAACCAGTTCCGGCTTGGACCGACGTTGGGCTGGCCGTGCAAGACATCGTGGGGGGATTCTTCGGCGGCTCTTTCACCGTGAAGCTGGCCGAGCAGCTTGCCTCGGCACCCTTCTTCTTGGGGTCGCTTACATGGGCGGTGACGCTATAGCTGCCACCTGCGACTCCGCTGGTATCAATGCTGGCGCCGTTGTCCTTGCCAGTCACTTTTCCGCCGCTTGCGTCCCAGGTGTATGAAAGGGTGTGTTTCGGGTTGAAACTGCTTCCGCTGGCAGTGGCGGTGATCGGCTCGCCCACCATCACTTGGGCGGGCTGCACCGAGCAACTGGCCGTGGGCGGCACGGGCGCGGAGCCTCCCCACCCAATGACAATCCCACTCTTCAGTCGAAAACTGTTCTGATTGTTGTTTTGGGTACAGACAGTGTAGGGGCAGCTGTTACCAAAGCGGGTGTAGAGATACTCGGCTTGGACGGGACGCAGGGCGAATTTCCTGTTTATTCTGATGTCAAAGCCCCCGCCTACCGCCAGGCCGAAAGCGGTCTTGGAAAAACTGGTGCCGCTGCAAATGGTGTTGCTGTTGCAACTGAGCGAGGCGCGTACTCCGCCGAAGTTGAGGTCGAAAAACGGCTGGAACGGACTCTTGTTTCGAAAGGTAATCCGCGGCCCGAACAAAAAGGTAAACTCACTTCCGGTAATCTTGTTGGACACAGTCGAGCCGGAGGGGAGGAAGCCGAATATCTTGCAGCCACCTAAATCAGCCGCGAGGCCAAACACGCTAGTTATGTTAACCGCGATCGTGCCCCCGCCACCGGCGCAGTTTACGCTTTGTGCGTTTCCGGGCGGGACGGTGCGGATATACATAAACGCCGGCGATGTTTCCACCTTCGGGTAATCGTTTTGAGCCAGGGCCGAACCGGCCATCACTAAAAGGAATCCCGCTAGAACAAGGGGCTTACGCATTTTCTTTCTCTCCTTCTCGATCGAGATTAAGCAGAAAATCAACGCACCGTTTGTTGATTCACCGCGTCTGGCCTGCCAACCGTGGCATGCAGTTTTCCACCAGCACGCTCTTCACCGGTGACCCTTGGGCAACTCATGCGAGCCAATGTTAAGGAACCCTTTCTACCGTGCATACTGATAAAAATGACAGTTAGGCTCCCTGTCCCTGGACTTCATTTGGAGAACGCAGTGCAGAAGTTTGTGGCTGATATGAGAGAGTCTTGTTTTCAGGTGGGGATGCCGAGCGTGAACTGCTCAAGACGGACAAGCTGAGTCGGAAGGCGTGTCTCGATAGCGCCAGTGTGGTGGAGTGGGTCTACAGAGAAAGTTCGGACACCAGCTTCCACGCTGGAATTCAGAATCGGGGGGAGGGTGAAATCGTTAGGAAGAGTCGTCAGACTTTGGTTTTCTTTTGGGTGGATAAAGTTCTTGTTGCAAAATTGATTTAACTCTTGAACTTGTCTTGAGCGTAAAGCCTCGGCTTCCAGCCCTCGACCACGTTATGCCTCCGCGGCGCCTCCCAAAGCGGCGATCGCTTCCTCAGGAGTGGAAAAAATCAGAAAAAGGTCCGCCACCCGGGTTACCTCAAACAATCTCTGCACCCGCGGATTGATCCCGCTCAAAATCATTTTGCGTCCAGCTTTCTGCCGTGAAACGTACGCGCTTACCAGCAGACCCAGCCCCGCGGAATCAACATACGGAACTTCGCTCAAGTCGAGAATCACCATATCGGCAGGTTCCTCGCGGCGCATGGCATTCTGAAACACGGCGCTGTTACTCGCTGTTAGCGGACCACTGAGAGTGAGGACTTCCTCGGGATACGAATCGGAGCGGTCAACTACCAGAGGTTCAGTCATGGGATGGGGATTCTAGGACAGAGTACAGACAAGTATCAAGATACCAGTTGTGCATTTACGGCCGAATTTAGTCCGAATGATGCCAAGGGTGATTCCTCCGACTGCCCCGGTGCCCAGAATCGGCGCGCAAGCCTTAGTGCTAACCGCACTGGGAAGGCTGATTTGCAGCGCGATAGAAAGGCCGGCAAGCCAGCCAGCTAAGGTGAGGTTGGCGGCGCAGATCAGAAACCACTCGCGAATCTGTCTAGGAAACCGCCCTGGCATGCAAAAATGGACTCTGGTCCGGGAAAGATGCTTCCTCTGCAGATTCTCGCGAGCGCGGCACCCACCGTGGCACACAGCGTCCGGCGCTGGATCTACCACCTCGGCGGTCTGGGTTTCATTCCCCTTGGCGTCCTCGACAGCTCCGTTGTTCCGCTCCCCGGGAGCATGGACGTCCTGACCATCTTCTTGTCCGCACGCAACAAAGAGCTGTGGTTTTACTATGCCTTGATGGCGACCACTGGTTCGTTGATCGGAGGCTACGTCACCTACCGGCTGGCTCGGAAGGGAGGAAAGGAAATGCTGGCGCGCCGGTTTTCGCCCCAGAGGTTAGAGAAGGTGTACAACACCTTCGAGCGTTGGGGCCTGGGTGCGATCGCTGTCCCCGCGCTGTTGCCGCCACCGGTCCCCATGTTTCCGTTTCTACTGGCTGCGGGCGCCCTGCAATATCCCGTGCGAAAATTCCTTTTCGCCCTCAGTCTGGGGCGGATGGCCAGGTACATGCTCCTGGCATTCCTGGCGGCCCGTTATGGCCGGCATATAATCCGGCATCCGGGGGTGTTGGTTGCTGTCGGGTTAATTGTCACCGTAGCTATGGTTCTGTTCGTCCTCTTCGAGGGTAGGCGGCCAAAACTTCCGCGCGCGGTTTAGTTCCGGAACCAGTCTCTTCCTGCTTCAGTTCAGGGGCAGAGTTGACGGATCGGTGAGAGCAATCAATTTTCCCGGCGGGTAATCTTCTTGCTTGATAGGGATCTCGGGCTCGGGGTTCATGATGGTCAACACCTTGCCGCTGACAACTCCTCGGATGAGCAGCCGGTCACTTTCGACGGCGACGACTCGGTATTTCTCATCGAAAACTGACATCGTAGCCTCCGTATTTCAACCAAGCTCGCCGTCGTACTGTCGGATAACCCCGTAGCATTCGCAGGCGGAGTCTTCAAGTTTCTTGCGGTTCACGATCTTCACGGCACCACGGGTGTACTCGATGAGTTCCTTCCTCTGCAAAGCACCAGCTGCCAAAGTCACGCTGGGTCTGTCTGTCCCGAGCATGGTTGCGAGAAAATCATGAGTGATCGGCAAAGACCCTGAATCCACTCGATCCTGAGTCATCAGCAACCACCGCGCAAGGCGTTGCTCAATATCGTGCAGCCGATTGCATGCAGCGGTTTGCGCAACCTGCATGCCCCGGATTGCGGCATGGCGGCTCAACTTCAATTGCAAGTGTGGAGCGGATTCCAAAGT
>Ga0137390_10004723_pt1 | contig 11383 bp, 8 predicted proteins | sample 15con2h24AmetaG_FD_104937 | JGI IMG/M metagenome (GOLD analysis project Ga0137390, IMG submission 104937) | Vadose zone soil microbial communities from Angelo Coast Range Reserve, California, USA - 15con2h2.4A metaG | ecosystem: Environmental > Terrestrial > Soil > Vadose zone > Saprolite... | reverse complement strand
AGGTCTGTACTTGACCATCATAGCAGACTGAAAAGAAAAAACTTCTTCTATCGGACTCTTTTTGCCCCGCTGTTCTTCTTGCATATGGGTATGCATGACCTGGATCGCGCGTTCAACAGCTTGCTTATGAGTGGTAAGGGTCACATGCCGTGCTGTGTCTTCATAGAAAACGGCTGGTGCGGTTTGCATGGTGTCCTTCCTTTTCCAACAGAATGCTCTTCACAGGTCTATTCTTTTCGACCGGCTCTGAGACGGCAAACCGACATTACCAGCCAGTATAAGTGAACCTGTTCCCTATTGATGCGCAGAACGCTGCGTCGCCGGCATCTGCCGGGGACGAATGCTCAGTCCCTGTGCTGGCTACTTAGGTTATCCGTTCGAAAAATGACGGGCGCTCTCTACATAGAGCATTCATTAGCCTCTTAAAGGATCCCATGTTGCTACCAGTGTACATCTTTATTTTAAGCTACCTGGCGGTGATAAGTGGAAATGTACCCAACGGTAGAAAGTGTAAAACTTCGTCAGGAGATTCTCGCCGATACATTTCAGCTCAGGATCTCTCCGAAAGTGTAAGACTTTATTTGGCGCATACATTCGTTTGTAGGCGTAAAATAAAGTTTCGCACCAAACACGGTGATGACTACTGACCTTCTTCGGTGGTCGTCATCGTGCTTGGTGTAGCAATGTGAAAAAAAGAAAGTCGTTGTCCACGAAAAATAAAGTTGCAGACTCGCCGAATAAAGTCGTGGACTGGTTTGCTCTCATAAAAACGGGAGTTCAGATACGCGAGGAGGATAACATAGTCTGAAAAATTCTTTCTGTTCCTGCAACCAAAGCGCATGGCCAGGAGGCCACTTTTTAACAGCTTCTTGACCATACTGTTGGGGTAAATTAAAGCCGTACACCTAGTATATCAGCGGTATAGCCATGGGATATGGTGGATAATTCGAACAGGTTCTGCGAACTCATTTCGGATGGGTTTTACCCCATTCGGCTGTACAGGTAGACCACTTCATCCTGTAGACTCCCCTTCCCGCTCCTGCTTTCATCTTCACCAAGCCGCTCACCGCCATTTCACAGGATGTCTGCTCGCTCCATTCACGCTCAAATGGTGAAGCATGGCACTGGCGGCAAGGGATAGCACAGGACTTCCCGCGTTGACCACTGTCGGCTGGTTCTCCCTGCTGCCAAAGCTTCGGTACGTTGCCGGTAGCGTTGTGCCACCAACTTGCCACCTCGCTCTCGCGGCTGCCCAAGCGTCACCCGGAGCGATGCATGGGGACGCACAACATGATAGTAAGCTCGCCACCACTCGAGATGAGCTAGGAGGTGTGGGACAGGCTTCGCCGTGGACCACGTGCGACGCGCCAAAGCTGCCACTCCATGGCGGACAGTCAGATTCACCCGCTCGATAAAAGCGGTGTTCAATCGCCCAGAGAAGCCCATCCCGAGGCCTCGCGATTTTGAGATCTGTCTGTGTCCCAAGGCGCATCATGTGCGTGACCCGTACTAGCTTGCGCCGCCGGTAGCTTTTTTTCACCTGGCCGTAGATCAGGCCCGCCGCCACCTGCCACCGACGTACTTTCTGCCCTCGGTGACCCACCTCAAGCCACCGTCCAAAATGGGCCGAGAGGCGCATAGAAGTACACATTGAGGCCATCACTCGTGAAGAGTGGAAGGCAGAAAGGCGGCCAGGATCCGTCGCAAGGAGTGGATGAGCAGATGCGCCATATCCTGCGTGCGGGGGCCGAGATGGAGGACGGGAAGAATCTTCGTGCAGGGGTCGATGGCCAGCCACAGCCAGAGAACCTGTTTGTAGCTGCGCAGCCTGGTGCGCAGTTCATCCAGCTGGAGGTGCGGGAGTTGGAGGTGGCAGAAGGAGCGCTCGTGTAAGGTTTGCGCATGCGGGCCCTCGCGCGTCAGCCAGGTGGCGATGGTGGCTTGTCGGTAGCCGAAGACACGCTCGGCAGCGGAAGGGTCCAGCCCTGAGGCCTGCGCAGACAGCACTATCCCGATGTGTTGAGAGGTGGTTTTCAAACGATACAAGGGAGTGTGGCATCGAGCACTGAACGTGGTGCGGCAGGCCTGACAGCGAAAGGTCTGGATCCGCTCGGCATGGCCATGCTTGCCATCCCCAAAGAGGCGCATGAATGTGAGCGTCTGTGATGCCGGAGTAGGAGCACTCTCGGTTGGGACAGGCGAAGCCCTCTGTGTTCACCCGCTTCGGTGCGCCTCGGCGACTTTTCATCTCACGCCAGGGTCGGACAGGGAGAGGCGTTGGCTCCACAAACGAAGAGAGGGGGGAGGAGAGGCGACAGGCTGGGCAATCGAGAGGGGAGCGTGGCTTGAGAAGACGTTGGACCCTGGTGCGTAGCTTCGCTGCTGCTCTCGAGCGGAGAGAGCAATGATGGGACCAGTATAGATGACAAAGCTGTGCCAGAGAGAGAATGAACAAGAACAAGAACACATGAAGGTTCATTAAGAATCCTCTTTGCTTAAAATGAGGAGCATGGGAAGCTTCCTTAATAAGGATAAGCAGGGTCGATAGGGATGGTCAAGCGCTTAGGAGAAAAGACTGAATTATCCACCATCGAGAGAGGCAGTACCCCACACGGGCGTCCGTGTGGAAATCGTCAATCATCCGTGGACTGGCATTAAAGGCACGTATGCCCCGATAGGAACAAAGGTGGACTGGGACAAGATCATTCCCAAAGGCTTTCACATCGTCCCCAGAAGATGGCTCATCGAACGCACGAATGCCTGGATCACGCACAGCCGTCGGCTCTCACGCGATTTTGAGGGCACGCACACCAGTAGCGAGGCGTTCATCTATCTGGCGATGAGCAAACTGATGGTATCCAGGCTTGCTCACAAACATCCCTGATTGATGCCTTTCTGCACACGCTCTAAGTAACCTGGCGGTGATAAGTGGAAAAGCACCCAATGGGAGGAAAGGGTAAAACTTGGTCAGGAGATTCTAGCCGATACATTTGAGCACAGCATCTCTCCTACCTGGGATGTGACCCGGCGCCACAAACGACCCGGAGTTCGTCACACACGCCAGACGTTGCTGGAGAGCACGTCCTTAGAGCCGACACCGAGGTTGACGGCTTCGATCCCCTGGTCGCTGCCGATGCTCGCGTCGCTGCCACCGATGCTCGGCAGGAGGCGCGACTCCAGGCCAAAGCGCCTGATGGCGTATCGCTCGACCGTATCAGCGGCACATCGGGATCGATGCCGATCGCACCTGACGCGCGAATGAGGGTCATTTGGGCGAGCGCTCCTCTCCTGTGGCCATGGCCGCGAGGCGAAGGATCGCCGATGGTGGTGGACCCTCTTCGAGGCGCTGGCGGATCACGTCAGCACACTCCTCTGCACTGAGCACCGAGGTATCGACCTCCAGGTCATAGATCCCTGGCACATGGACAGCCTGCTGCCACAAGCTCACCGCCTGTGGCACCGAGCCGTCATCGGCGGCGCTGACAGGCCAGGTAGCGCGCCGTCGTTGCATGACCACCTCCAGTGGGCAACGCACACCCACGAACAGCACCGGGAGGCCCTCCAGAAGCCTCGCACAGGTGGGGAGAATCCCCCGTGGGACAGTATAGGCGTCATGGTGCCCGACATCCACCACGACATTGAGCCCCAAGCGGCTGTGCAGAGCAATGGTCTCATACATGGCGCGATACAGGATCACAATCAGAGGCTCCAGGTCGGGGCGTTCACCTCCAGGCCGTAGCCCGATCCCAGGCTGGTAGCGCTGGGGGGTCATCTGCTTGAACCGATCCACCCCCAGATTCATCCATACCCCCTCAAACGTGTTCTGGATCATGGTGGCAATGCTGGACTTCCCGGAGCGCGGAGTCCCGTTCAAAATCACGATCTGGCCGGGTGGACCTCCCTGGAACATGCGTTTCCTCCTTTCGCTCGGGTATGGCTGACATCCTTGTATACCACAAATGTACCCGACTGACGCAACAGCCTACCCAACCAGCGCAACATGGTTCAGAACATGCTCTTATATCAAATTTGTTTACATCGTGTGTGTTTGGGACCTGGCGAGGGCAAGCCTCGCCACTCCATTTCCGGCAGGAATCAACAGGATTTGATATCAGTTGTTCAAACGTTCTCGCGGATGCCGCGTTTTCGTCAAAGATTGAGACTGACGATCAAAGTTTCGGGCTAGCTTGAAACGTGCTCGCGATCTAAAACCCTATCCAAAAGGACAGGACATTTCTGGCAGAAAGGACAACCTGTTTCCGACAGAGAGATGCTATTCTTGAGCCGAAGGAACAGCGCTGCATATGGAGTAAAACCATCCCAGCAAGCAAGAGCCGTCGTCCAGGGCAGATGCATCTTCCCATACTCATTCTTCATTCAGGAAGAGAGATACGAACACTATTGCTCCATGTCAACAACATGATCGTGAGCTTTCAGAAAGGAATAGAGAACACCATGATAAGCGCAGCATTTCCCTATCAAAAAAAGCGGAAACCTGTTCTGGGATTGGAGATGGCGTATGTAGATGAAGGGCAGGGTGATCCCATTGTCTTGCTGCATGGCAATCCTACCTCCTCCTACCTCTGGCGCAATATTCTTCCTTATGTCGAGGCGCTTGGCCGCTGCATTGCCCCTGATCTCATCGGCATGGGCGATTCGCAGAAGCTGCCCGAGAGCGGCCCCGGCTCCTCTACCTTCGTCGAGCATCGAAGCTTTCTGGATGCGCTGCTCGAAGCGCTTGGCGTCCGTGAACGGGTCACCTTTGTGGTGCAAGACTGGGGATCGACCCTGGGCTTCGACTGGGCGTATCGCCACCCGGACGTGGTGCGCGGTATTGCCTATATGGAAGCGATGGTCAAGCCATACACCTGGGGCGAGTACCCGCAAACAGGACGCCAAACCTTTCAGGCGTTGCGGTCACCAGCAGGCGAACAGATGGTGCTGGCACACAACTCCTTCATCGAGTTCAATCTTCCCAGGACGGTTGTGCGCACGTTGACGGAGGAAGAGATGAACGAATATCGCCGTCCGTTTGCCGAACCGGGTGAAGGGCGCCGCCCCACGCTGACCTTCGCCCGCCAGCTTCCGATTGATGGCGAGCCAGCCGAGGTGACCGAGATCGTCACGGCCTACGGGAAGTGGCTTTCCCGCAGTCCCATTCCCAAATTCTACATTCAGGGCGATCCAGGCCGGTCACAACCGAGCCAACATGCGTTTTGCAGCCGATGGCCCGCGCAAAGCACGGTGATCGTGAAAGGGTTTCATAATCTGCAGGAGGACTCTCCTGATGAGATTGGGCAGGCGATCGCAAGCTGGCTGCAACATCTGAAATAAGACGCATAGCCAGTCAAAACACGCTTCACTTTCCAAAGAGTGAAGCGTGTAGCTCCATTCGGATTTTCTGCTGAATTCCTCAAGGCCTAGAGCGCGTGTATGTGATATCGAAGTCGTGCTTCCATTCGGTACCGTCAGCTGCTATTTCCCAATAGCCTGTTATCGAGTTTCCGTCGTCGCTGATTTTCCCTTCGAAGCGTTGAAAAAAATCTGGGTCTTCACGCCAGAGTTTCCACACCCCTTCACTGAAACTCATGTCATAGATTCTCGAAACCCCTCGAGAATCGTAGTAGAGCATCCTATAGGTATCAAGCGCTTCATTCCGGCCTATGACCGAGGTAGATTGTGGGGGGGAATGATCACGAAACACTATAAATGCACCATCTAGCCACTCAAAGGAAGCTCGCCCTGTTTGTGTGGCTTGAGGGTCAGGCAGAAATGACGCATGAGATACTTCGACGTTCCACTCGCCTATCAATAGCTGAAGTTGACTAAGCGCGGGGTTCAGTTGTGATGGGCTATTTTGTTTCGGTTGAGTCATAGCTTCATAATAACCCTTCGTCCGTCCAGTGAGCAAGAATTTCAGGTGATGGTCCGACTTCTCCCATCTATTGTAGTGAAAGCATGTACTTGCGTCAATGGGGTAAAATCCAACAAATGGATGAATAAGCGAATATATGCCGCCATAGCGATTTTCGAGAATGCTGAACAACGTTGTTGTACTCTACTGAGATAGAGCACATTTCAAGCGCTCAGACACCCCTTCCTGTGGAGCTCTGCTGGAGAAAGAGATGGATGAAAACGTCCAACACGACCTCGCTCTGGCGTGTCGCCATTTGGCACAACAAGTGAGCGAAGATGACGAGGGACTTGACGCGACCAGCCGCAGCCGCAAGTCAAAAGAGAAGCAAGAGGCGCTCCAGGCGCTTTTGAGCGTAGAGGATCAGCGTCATTTCTCCTTTCATGATATCACCGATCTCCTCTGCGCCGTCTATTGGGGCAGTCCTTTCCAGTCAAAGGCAAGGCAGCATGTTGCTCAACTGCTTTTCACCTGGGCACAACGGCGGGATCTCCCCTTTGGGGATGCCGTCGAAGCGGCTCACACCCTCTACAGAATCAGTCCGAAGGGATCGCAAGACAAGCAACAGGCTGTCCAGATGCTCTTGACCCAAGCACGTTGGCCGAATATCACCATGAAACAATCCGTGGAAGCGGTGACGGCCCTCTGTTATGCGAGCCCCTTACGATCAAAGGAGAGGGATCAGGGCATCCTGGCATTGTTAGAAGTGGCCCAGCGCCCTGACCTCTCTGTTGAGGATGCTCTGGTATACATTACGTTGGACTCTGATTCTATGTGCATCATCTCTACCACTTCTGCTGGGTTGACCAAGCGGCAAGTCGTTGTCAGGAAGCAGATGCTCGAAGCTCTGGCCCAGCGCTCTGACCTCACTTCTGAGCAAGCCATGCAAACCAACGAGGCTTTGTCTTCGTTGAGTGATGCCCAGCCGTGAGGAGAGGAAGAGGAGCTCACCATCTGCCAGTCTTCGTCGTTATTGAGCGGGAGGGGGCTCGTGTCCCTCCGCTTGTGCATTTGCTACCCAAGAGGTATACTTCCCCCAGAGCACGTTTTGGGTAGCACACAGACACGCCTGGGTAACACCGGGCAGGAGGAAGCGAGCCTGCGATGCCGAAGGCAGCTCCGTATCATCTCAGGTGGGACCTCTTGCAGGGCACCTACACCCTTCATGACACGCGCAGCCAACGGGTGCTCGAGGTGGTTCCAGATAGTCACACGTGGTGCGACTGGCTGGCGAGCATCCCGTCGTTCACCTTTAGCGGTCAGCACGGACACCTCACCGTCCGCCAGGAGACCCGTTCAGGTGGGAGCTATTGGTATGCCTACCATCGAGTTGGGGAGAAGATGGCCAAGCGCTACCTTGGCCGGACCACTCAACTCACCCCTGCTCGTTTAGAGCAGGTAGCCGCCCGGCTTGCGACCGATGAGAACGCTTTGGACGCGGAGACTGTTGCGGTTCCCTCCTCCCGTGCCTCTCTCTCCCAGGAGGCAACACCTCCATTAGAACAGGCAGCCGAGCTTCCTCCTCCCTCTCTCAGAGGAGCTTTCTCGCGGACACGCGCTGCTCTCCCAACCTACCTGACCTCACTGCTTGGGCGCGAACAGGAGGTGCAGGCCATCTCTGCCCTGCTCGCGCGTCAGGAGATCCGCCTCCTGACGCTCACGGGGCCAGGTGGCGTCGGCAAGACGCGCCTGGCTGTCCAGGTCGCGTCCCACCTGCAAGACACGTTTGCCGATGGCGTCTGCTTTGTCTCGCTGGCCTCGGTCAGTGATCCTGACCTGGTGTGTTCCACGCTCGCCCAGGCGCTTGGCCTGCCAGAACCCGAACAGGCCCCGCTGCTGGAACACCTGGAACGCTTCTTGTACAGGAAACACCTGCTGCTGCTGCTCGACAACTTCGAGCAGATTGTCAGCGCTGCACCCTTTGTGGGTGAACTCCTGGCCAAATGTCCCGCCGTGAAGGCGCTCGTGACCAGCCGCACGGTCCTGCGCCTGCCTGGTGAATACGAATTCCCGGTCTCACCGCTGGCCCTACCCAGCCCGACGTATCCGCCAGATGCCAGAGCACTCGCGCAGTACGCGGCGGTAGCACTCTTTGTGCAACGTGCCTCGGCCATCAAGCCCGGCTTCTCGCTCACCGATGACAACGCCGCCACTATCGCTGACATTTGCGCGCGCCTGGATGGGCTGCCACTGGCCATCGAACTAGCTGCCTCCCGCATCAAACTGCTGCAGCCGGGAGCGATTCTGGCCCGCCTGCATCGCCGGCTCGACCTGCTGACCGGTGGGGCGCGCGGTCTACCAGCAAGGCAGCAGACGCTCAGGAACACCCTCCAATGGAGTTACGACCTCCTGACCCCTGATGAGCAGCGCCTTTTCCGTCGCCTCTCCGTCTTTGCGGGTGGCTGCCAGCTTGCGGCAGCAGAGGCGGTCTGCACCGTGGCGGGCGATGTGACGATGAGCGTGCTGGATGGCCTGGCCTCCCTCCTGGACAACAGCTTCCTGTCCCAGGTGGAGCACGCCGGAGAGGAGCCGCGCTTAGTGATGCTGGAGACCATTCGTGAGTATGGCCTGGCGTGCCTGGATGCCAGTGGGGAGACCGCACGTCTCACCGCTGCCCATGCCGGCTACTATCTGGCCCTGGCGGAAGCAGCGGAACCACACCTCCTCAGTGCGGAGCAAGGCACGTGGCTCAAGCGTTTGGAACAGGACCACGAGAATCTGCGGGCGGCGCTGGGCTGGTCGCTTGAGCGCCAGGACCAGCTTTCCGCTTTGCGGCTGGCCGCGGCGCTGTGGCGTTTCTGGTGGATGCGTGGCTATCTCAGCGAAGGGCATCGCTGGCTCGAGCAGGCGCTCGCTGCCCCTGCTGTGAAGCGGGATTCCCCCACCACTCGTGCCGCGCGGGCAAAAGCCCTGGGTGGCGCTGGCGTCCTGGCGCACTACCAGGGGGAGTATCAGCGAGCCAGCCGGTACTGCCAAGAGAGCCTGGCCGCGTTCCGCGCACTGGGAGATCGGCCGGGAATCGCCTCGGCGCTCAGCGGCCTGGCCTTGATTGCCCGGTCCAAGCACGCCTTTGGCGAGGCCCGTCTGCTGTACGAGGAGTGCCTGGCCATCCTGCGGGAACAAGACGACCAGTGGCAGCTTGCCGACACGCTCTACGCCCTCGCACGGCTGTGTCTTTTGCAGCAAGACTATCGCGCCGCGCACGCCTGCTGTGAGGAAGGCCTGGCGCTCTTTCGGACGCTTGGGGATCAGCGCAATGTCGCTCTTACGTTGCAGATACAAGGAGGGCTGGCCCTCCTTCAGGGGGACCATGCGATGGCACACCAACTGATGCAGGAGGGCTTGCCGATCCTGCGAGCCCTGGGAGACCGAAGCGGCATCGGTCGGGCCTTCTTTGGGCTGGCGGAACTCGCGCTGGCTCAGGGAAACGTGGCCCAGGCACAGCAGCTGTATACAGAAACGCTGACGCACCTGCACGAGGTAGGAGACAAGATTTGGATCGCTGAGGTTCTGCAGCGGCTGGCGACGGCCGTCGCCAGCCAGGGACACGTCGTGTGGGCGGCACGGTTGCTCGGTGCTGCGGCGGCGCTCTTCAAGACACTGGGCGTGTCGCCTTACCCCATCCTCCGGGCAGCCTATGACTACACGGTGGCGACGACCCGCGCGACAGTAGGCGAAGACCAGTTCGCAGCAGCCTGGCAAGAAGGGCAGACGATGACGCTCGAAGCAGCGCTCACCGCTCCAGCTCGCGCGCCGCTGCTCTCCCAGCATCCCGCAGACGAGCTGCTGCCGCCCTCACCTGCGCGCGCCCCGGCTGCACGCACGCAGGCATGCGACCTGACCGCACGCGAAGTGGAGGTGCTGCGCCTGCTGGCACAGGGACTCACCAATGCCCAGATGGCCGAGCGCCTGGTCATCAGCCCGCGTACCATCCACGCCCATGTCCGCGCCATCTACAGCAAGCTGGGCCTTCCCTCGCGGGTCGCGGCCACACACTATGCCATCGAGCATCACTTGCTCTCCTCCTCTCTTCCCGACCATGCCTAGGCATCTCCTAGAAGAGAACATCCTCGTCACGCTGCATGCGCTCCTCAAAAATACCCTGTTGTGCCGATGCGTTCTCGCCGGAAGTTGGCTAGACTAGAACCAGAACGTGATGCCAGGTGACGGCAGGTCACCCACAGCCAGACGCCAGAAGGAGGAGACGATGACCGTGACGCAACAGATCACAGGACCAACGACCACCCTGCAATGGGAAGCACCAGGCCCCGGTTTCTGGCGACTGGACGACTCGCATTTCCCAAAGGCATTAACCGGGTACTTCATCGAAGCACTTACAGAAATAGCAAGCATAGAGACCTTTCAGGGCTTTCGTGACTACGGACTGCTGGTTGCGGGCTACGAAGTGGGTGCGGTGAACGGCTATCTCTACGAGCGTCTGCGCTTCGCTGGTGCTCCAGCAAAGTCAGGTCGAGGCAGGCGGGGAACCCCCCCACGGTTCCTGCTCAGGCTCCTGTTTGCGCTGCATCCAGAATTGCGCTATCGCAAGAAACGCGCTGCTCTCGCATTCGCCACCAAACTATGGCGGCACGACCGGGCGCGCTGGCAGCACGAACTGGAGCCCCGACTCCGCGCTCAGCTTCAGGCATTGCAACCAGTCGATCCGACCGGGCTTGACGATGCCGCGCTCCGCCAGCACATCCATGCCACGAGAAGAGCGTTCTTCGAAGGGTACCAGCTTCACGTGAACTTGCTCCCTGTCGCCGTACTCCCGGTGGGCGACTGGCTGTGGCGTACCTGTGTGTGGACGGGCGCTACTCTTGCCGAGGCCTTGCAGGTGCTGCGGGGACGCGCACAGGGGGCTATGGCTCCTTTGACGCTGCTGGATCGTCTCGTCGAAGCGGTGCAGTGCTCACCTGTGGCCCTCTCGATTCTCCATGACAGGCAGACGAATGCGACCGACTGCCTGGAACGCCTGCGGGAAGCTTCATCCGCCGTCGCCGCCTGGCTTTCCGACTACCTGCATGACTATGGAGATCGCCTGGTCACGGGCATGGATGTCTGTGAATTGACCCTACGCGAACTGCCGCATGTGCTGCTGGGCAGCATCATCGCGAGGGTGGAGGGACAGGCCACGCACCAGGAGAAGGCCACTGCGGAAGAAAGCGCAGCGCAGCTCCGCCATCGCGTCCCTGAGGCGCGGCGCGCCGAGTACGATGCCTTATTAGAAGAAGCCTGTTTTGCTTTCGGGCTACGGGAAGCGGACGTGGGGCTCGCCATGTACTGGCCGGTTGGTCTGGTGCGCCGCGCTCTGCTGGCCGCGGGGAGTCGGCTCGTCGCACGCGGCCTCATTGAGCAGCCCGAACACGTGCTGGAGGCAACACAGACCGAGATCGATGCCCTGCTCGGCGGTCCGGGAACAGCGCCGTCGGCTGCTGAATTGGCGCGCCGCGCCGCAGCCCGCCGCGT
>Ga0137390_10004718_pt1 | contig 11388 bp, 5 predicted proteins | sample 15con2h24AmetaG_FD_104937 | JGI IMG/M metagenome (GOLD analysis project Ga0137390, IMG submission 104937) | Vadose zone soil microbial communities from Angelo Coast Range Reserve, California, USA - 15con2h2.4A metaG | ecosystem: Environmental > Terrestrial > Soil > Vadose zone > Saprolite... | reverse complement strand
TCCCTGAACAAGTTATAACTGGTCATTATCCCTCACGGAATTTGCAGGTCTCTGCTGAACTCCCAAGTTCATCAACTATCGTGACAATTATCAGCAACTGATCTGGCGGGGTACACCTGGGTACAACTAGTTTGACGTGTTTTTTCTTCACAAGCCGCCTCTTGGCCGCCGGCGTACATTTTTTTTGGTTTCCAGTCCAGATAACGTGTTTAGATTTACTCTTATTAAGTAGAAGGTCAGTTAAGACTGTTGTAACAGGCTGAGTCGCTGACAGGGTTGGCATCTAGACTCTTATCGCAGCAATGTTGAATCCGCTTCCAGTTCAAGCCGCGCGCGAAGACCTATTCGTCGAGCGCTACGACCATCTGCTGGCGTGGTCATTGCAGATGACCGAGCACGACCACGAACTGGCGGAAGATCTGCTTCACGATCTCTTTATTCAATTCACTCTCAACGCACCCGATCTTCACAAGATCAAGAATCTCGATGGTTACCTTTACACGATGCTTCGAAATCTCTACTTGACCCAGCGGCGGCGCGATACCCGCAATACGCTGCAACAACTTTCTATCGTTGAGTACGACTCGGCTGAGGTCGGCCTTCGTACAGTCGATTTGCGCGACCAGATTCGAGCCCAGGATGACTTGCGCCGCGTTTGTCATTACGCCTGCGCCCGTAAAGAGACAGCGAAAATTGGCAGCGTTCTAATTCTGAGATTCTTTCACGGCTATTACCTGGAAGAGATCGTCAGAGTCCTGCGTACTTCGCGCACGTTAGTGGATACCTTCCTAAAGCTGGCGCGCCGAGAAGCTAAGGCCGAGCTCTTGTCTGACACGGGCAAAGCCAATCGTCTTGAATTTATCAATCGTAATCGGGTGACGGAAGTCCTGCCGAGCGGCTACGCGCGCAGTGTTGACGTCTTCCTGGAAGAATTGCGCCAAACGATATTTCAGAATAGACACGGCGCTTGCTTCACGGACGACTCGCTCAAGCAACTCTATTCCGCCGAGACCGTAACGGCGCTTGAATCCTCCCAGTTGTCTCACATCCTCAGTTGCCGGCAGTGTCTCGACAAGGTCAATCGTTTGCTCGGCTTGCCTGTCCTTGGTGACCGTAGCGCAACCGAGACATTGGGAAGGGACACGCGTAAGCCCGGCGGTGGCGGTGGTGGGACAGGTGGCGGAGGCCTATCCAAGCTCGCACTTAATAAGCTGAGACGCAGAGTAAAAGACACATTTGCACACAAGCCGCTGGAACTGTGTGTATCTGTTAATGGATATACCCTCGGCTCGCAGCGAGTCAGCTCTGAAAGAAGCGAGCTAAACCTCGTCGTTGACCAAGACGTTCGAGTCAGCTTCGTTGAAGTCTTCAGTGAGCAGAAGATTCGCTTGCTGGTTATGGCCGTCGAAGAGTTGCCGCCGGATGGGCCAGGCGAGCAATCAATCCGAGTTGAGTTGAGTGATCAGAGATTACTGGACTTGACGTTACGCTTAGCCAGTCCATCGCCAACAATACAGGTTGTATATTCTGATCCGCATTTCAACGAAGTGCCAGACACTGCGGCAGCGCTTGAAGGCGTCTCAACCGACCCAATTCATGAGCATTCTGCCAGCTCAACCGTCTCCTCACTTGCCGAGGGCGCGTCGGCCAGGGAATCCATCCAGCAATTACCTTCGTCAGAAAATGATCGCTCGGCCCTTAGAAGATTTTATCGGGCCCTCGCGAGTTTCTGGCTGCGACCGGCCACCGTAACTACGCTGTTTGCTCTCATTCTGATCGCGTCCCTCTTTCTCTACTTGCGCGCGCCGACTCCGATCGTCTCCCCCGCCGAATTACTCAGCCGGGCAATCGCAGCGGAGGAAACCATCGCCGCGAGGAAAGACCAGGTTTTACATCGAACCATCAACTTGGAAGAGCACCGATCGTCCGGTGAGCTGATCACACGCCACCGGATTGAGGTTTGGCAGAGTGCGGAAAAGGGAGTTACCGCGCGCCGACTCTACGACGACAAAGATCATCTTGTCGCTGGTGACTGGCGTCGGGCTGATGGTGTCCAGACACTTTACAGCCACGGTCAGCAACCACAGCTTCAACTTACTCCGGAGAAACGTGGCGCCCGCGACCTGCCGCTAACCTTCGACAACGTGTGGCAACTATCGCCTTCGGCAAGAGAGTTCGCCTCGCTGGTTGGACGTAGTGACGCCGCGCACCTTGAAGACCGGCCCACTTCCTATGTCATCAGTTATGCGGGAGAAGACAACAACCGGCCAGGGCTGGTGCGGGTTTCTCTTGTGCTGAGTCGCGACGATCTTCATCCGACAGAGCAGACGCTGACGATACAGCAGGGCAATGAACAGCGCGAATACCGCTTTGTCGAAACAAGCTTCGAGCGACGGCCGGTGAGCGCCGTAGCGCCAGCCGTGTTTGAGCCCGATGCGGTCCTCCTGAGTGACGCGGCGACAAGCAGACGGCAAAACGCGGAGAGCCTCTTTCCTTCTCCACATTTCCCTATCACCCCATCTCCTGTTGCCGCGACAGCCGAACTCGAGGTCGAAGTATTAAGACTGCTCAATGAGGCTAAGGCAGACCTTGGGGAGCAGGTAACCGTGACCCGCACTCCCGGCGGCGGGCCAGTGCAAGTTCAAGCGATGGTTGAGACGGAAGCGCGAAAGACGGAGATCGTACGGGCGTTGAGTTCGGTGACCGGTAACCCGGCAGTGAGAATTGAGATTGAAACTGTAGCCGAGGCTCTGAAGCGCCAGCCGCAGAACAAGCCGTCTTCTGGTCCTCTAGTCGTTCAAAAGGTCGAGTCTGCAAGTAATGAGAATCCGATTGAGCAGGAATTGCGTCGCTACTTCGCCGCGAAGGATGAGAATCGCGCCGACGAACAGGCGCGCCGCTTCGCTGATGAAACGGTGGGTGATTCGCAGCAAGCGATGCGGCACGCGTGGGCGCTCAAAAGATTGCTTAATCAGTTTTCACCTGAAGACATCCGCTCGCTCTCTCCGGAAGCACGAGCCAAATGGCTCGCTTTGATTCACGCCCAAGCACGCGCCTTTGAACAAGGAGCCAGAAGATTGCGCGAGAAGATTGCGCCAATCCTGTTCCCCTCCGCGTCAGGTCCTGATGCGCGCGATGACAGCAAGATTACGGATGACGCTGAGCTCGCCCGTGCCGTTGAGCAGTTATTCGCGTTAGCCTCGGCAAACGACGCCGCCATTCGTTCAGCGTTTGCTTTCTCAACCGAATCTGCGTCCGGCAACGGCATCAAATCGCCACGGTTTTGGCAATCGCTGAAGACGGCTGAGAGTTTGGCTGGAAGAATCGTCAGCAGTCAGTAGTTTGTCGTTCTTTGTCGTTTGAGCTTTTTTCTTCGATCTCCGATCTCTGCTCTCTTTCTGGGAGGATTAACACCATGACTCGTCATCGCCCTTTGCGCTTTGCCCTTCGCTCTTTGCCGCGCACCGCGCTGCTCTTTGCGCTTTGCGCTTTGCTCTTTGCCGCAGCGTACGCGCAGAGTGCGACTGCAACTCTGAGTGGCACAGTTGAAGATCAGAATGGCGCGATCGTTCCGGGCGCGGCGGTTACTCTGGTGAATAGAGCTACGGGACTCCAGCGTGAGACCATGACGAACGATCAAGGGTCTTTTACGATCCCGTTGCTTCAGCCGAGCACTTACAGTCTCACGGTGCGACGAGAGGGGTTTGCTCCTGCGCAGATTCAAAATGTACTGCTGAACGTCGGTGATCAGAAGGCGCTACAGATTCAATTGAAGGCGGGCGATATCAACGCAACTGTACAGGTAATCAATGACGCACCGCTGATTAATACGGAGTCCGCAGCCGTGAGCACGGTTGTTGATCGCAATTTTGCCGAGAATATTCCCCTGAATGGGAGGAGCTTTCAAACGTTAATTCAGTTGACTCCCGGCGTAGTTCTTACGACCAATAATAACAGCGTAGACATCGGTCAATTCAGTGTTAACGGTCAGAGGGCCAGTTCAAATTATTGGACGGTAGACGGGGTGAGTGCCAATGTGGGGTTGGGCACGAACTCCCCAACATCGAATGGACTGGCGGGCTCGGTTGGTTCCTTTAGCGCATTGGGCACTACGAACAGCTTAGTCTCCGTCGATGCGCTGCAAGAGTTTCGCATCCAGACTTCGACGTTCGCTCCCGAATTTGGCCGTACGCCAGGTGGGCAGATTTCCATCATTACGCGATCTGGCACGAATCAGTTTCACGGATCCGCGTTTGACTATCTTCGGAATGATGCATTGGATGCGAATGATTGGTTCGCCAACAGCGCCGGTTTACCCAAGCCAAGAGAGCGACAAAATGATTTTGGTGGGACATTCAGCGGTCCCCTGTTACTACCACGCTTTGGCGAGGGGGGCCATCAGCCGGGGTACAACGGACGCAACCGGACGTTCTTCTTCTTCTCGTATGAGGGGCTCCGGCTTCGACTGCCACAAACCCGCTTAACGAATGTTCCAGATGTCATCGCTCGGCAGAGCGCAGTGACCACGATCCAGCCTTACCTTAATGCTTATCCGCTCGCCAATGGACCGGACAACTTGTCAACCGGTGTGGCGCAGTTCAATGCAAGCTTTTCAAACCCTGCCACGCTCGACGCCTACAGCGTTCGCGTTGATCATAAGCTTACCAGCAAGTGGTCTCTGTTTGGGCGGTATAACTATTCGCCCTCACAAGCCGACATACGGGGCTTTGGAATTAACTCATTGAGTACAGTCTATCGGCCACAAATTACTATACAGACTGGAACGGCGGGTGCGACATGGAACGTATCTGCGGCTATCGTGAATGACTTCCGCTTCAATTACAGTAAGACAAATGCCTCTAATTCCCTTCATCAAGACAACTTCGGCGGTGCCATTCCCATCACTTCCTTGCCGTTCCCCAGCGGGTTTACGACGCAGAATTCGTTGCTCACGTTAGTCATTCTCTCACTGGGATCCACGAGCGGTGGATTCTACCAGGTCGGTCACGGTGCGACCAACCTGCAGCGACAGATCAATATCGTCGACAGCGTATCGGCGCAGAAAGGCTCCCACACTCTGAAGTTCGGCGTCGATTTTCGCCGTCTATCTCCTCAAGTCGAGCTTGCCAACTATGCCCAAACTGCCGTGTTCTTGAGCGTACTCCAGGCGCAGACTGGAAAGACACTCTCGACGACTCTGTTTTCTAGAAGTAATGCAAACTTGCGTTTCGGCAACCTTGGCGCTTTCGGGCAGGATACTTGGCGGATATCTCCTCGTCTCACTCTAACCTATGGACTGCGATGGGACGTCGACTCTGCGCCGTCATCAACCACTGGTCCGAGCTTGCCGGCGGTTACAGGCTTCGACCTAAGCAACCTTTCCAATTTGGTTCTAGCCCCCACAGGTACGCCCCCCTTCGAAACAACCCACGGCAATGTAGCTCCGCGAATAGGGGTGGCCTACGAGCTTTCAGAGAGTCAAGGTTGGCAGACTGTGCTTCGCGGAGGATTCGGAGTGTTTTATGATCTAGCGTCATCCGAAGTAGGGAATATACTGGCTGGGAATTCTTATCCCTTTGGAGCATCAGGGTCTAAACCTGCAGCTTCCTTCCCTTTGACGCCAGGAACGGACGCCCCTCCTCCGATTGTCCCTCCCACACCGGGTACCGGGCAGCTAACTGCATTGGATCCTAATCTTCAATTGCCGTATGCATTTCAGTGGAATGTAGCAGTTGAGCAAGCATTGGGAAGGCAACAAACGGTAACTGCCTCCTACATCGGCTCCGCCGGACGGAGGCTGTTACAGACAGCACGTATTACCAAACCCAATCCAAATTTCACATCCGCGCAGATAGTGACAAACGCGGCGATTTCCAACTACAACGCACTTCAACTGCAATTTCAACGACGCCTGTCCAAAGGCTTTCAAGCGCTCGCCTCTTACACTTGGTCTCATTCCATTGACACAGCTTCCGCTGGTTCATTGGGCAGCAGTTCTAATGCGCTAACCGCGCTTAATTCAAGCGTAAATCGAGGGCCGTCTGATTTCGACATTCGACAAGCATTTTCTATGGCGCTGACCTACGAAGTACCCACTCGCAAGAGTAACACCTTGGCGAACTCAATCCTGCAAGGCTGGTCCACGGAGAGCATTCTCCAGGCTAGTTCCGCTCCTCCGGTTGGTGTCTTTTACAGTTCATTCTCCTTGCTCTCCAACTTCACTGCGCAGGTCAGACCAAACGTTGTTTCAGGGCAAGCTCTTTACCTCTCAGGATCCCAGTACCCCGGTGGCAAGGGACTCAACCCGGCTGCATTTAGTGCTCCCCCACTTGGCACCAATAATCTACCGACTGCTCAAGGAAATCTGCAAAGAAACTTACTCAGAGGATTCGGTGCATGGCAATGGGACTTTGCGGTCCATCGCGATTTTTCCGTTCATGAATCGGTGAAACTGCAATTCCGCGCTGAGCTGTTCAATCTGTTGAATCATCCCAACTTCGGGCAGCCCGTTGGAGACCTCGGGAGTCCTTCAGCTTTGAACCCGTTATTTGGCAGATCGACCCAGATGCTCGGCCAGAGTCTAAGTGGAAGCGTCGGGGCCGGCTCAGGATCTGTTAGTCCTCTCTACCAAATCGGAGGGCCGCGGTCGATTCAGTTTGCGTTGAAGTTCATGTTTTAGGCCTTTCAGCTCCGGGGGGATAGAGTGAGTCTCAAAAATCCACGGACATCGTTCTGGGCGTCCATTCTGACCTTGCCGCTCTTGGTCTTGTCCGCTGCACCCGATTCGACTCCACAAACCGTTTTGCGGATCGAAGATGCGCTGGAAACTCTCGTTCAAGTTGGCCCCATCGCATTCGCACCTGATGGCGTGTGGGTTGCTTATACAGTGCAGGATAATCGCAGGCGTCAGAACCGAACAGACAATCGATATCTGGAGATCACGCCCACCGGCGCGCCTGCGTACGCCGTGAACTGCGACATCTGGATCACGAATACGAGAACTGGGGACGCGAAGAATCTCACGCAAGGCAAAGGAACAAGCTGGTGGCCCGTCTGGTCGCCGGATGGAAAGCATCTGGCCTTCTACTCAGATCGAAGTGGCATGGCACATGTATGGGCCTGGGACATAGCTACTGGACAAATGCGTCAGCTCTCCGAGGCGATTGTGCGACCAGTCAATGTTTTTCAGCTCGTCCGATGGACGCCAGACAGCCGCAAGATTATCGGGAACGTCTTGCCGCAAGAAATGACGGTCGAGCAGGTAGCAGACTTGATCAGCGGCGCGGCGCACAATGAGAGGGACAAACAAACTGATTCAATCGGCCCAACAGTAACCGTTTACAGCTCCTTACCCACTAAGCCGGCCCAAGAACGTACTGCTCCTTACAATTCCAAGAAGGCCGAAAAAGACAGTACCCTGAACGGATATGCTTCGGATCTCGTGCTAGTGGATGAAGACAGCGGCAATGTCGACCGCATAGTCAAAAACGCCAACATGGTCGTGAACTACTGGATGTCACCAGACGGAAAATATCTCGCCTACACGCAGAAGAAGAAACCATCAGGAGCAGAATATAGGCAACTTTCCTACGAACTCATGTTGTTCAACCTGAAGGATAAGTCTGCGAAGTCTCTTGTCGCTAATTTCGAAGACGAATACGGCACCTCCGTAAGCTGGTCACCAGACAGTCGTTCTCTTGCCTATATAACAACTAACTTTGATTCACCGCGTCATAGAGGGAAGGGGGACTGCTTTGTGGTGTCTATTCCTGGTGGCGAGATCAGGAATCTCACTACGGGCATACATCCCCCGTTTGGGGGCGATGACCGGGGACCGCTTTGGGACTCAACAGGCCAAAACATCTATCTCATAAGCTCCGAGTATTACCTCGATGTCGACGTCGACAGCCGAACCGATGCGATTTGGAAGGCTTCGATTTCCGATCACTCTTTGTCAATCGCGGCGACAGTTCCAGGTCGTGTGATCCTTCAAGTCCTTGGGCCATCGGTCGGCGGTAGAGTATGGTCCCCCGATGGTGGCAAGTCCCTAATTGTAGGAACGCGGGACGAAGGAACAAAACGAGTTGGTTTCTATAGGATCGACACGTCAACGGGTAAGGCGATCCAGCTTGTGGAGGAAAACAGTAATTTCGGTATCCACTTGACATTCGATCTAAGCTCTGATGGTCAAACTATTGCCTACGTCAAACAGGATGCGCAGCATCCCGCAGACATTTGGGTAGCTGATCCCGAATTCGCTAAGCAGCGACCCGTCTCAAACATCAATCCGCGACTTAAGGGTATATCGTTCGGGTCCAGTCGGCTCGTCAATTGGCGCAGTATCGATGGGGTGCCACTTCAGGGTGCGCTTCTTTTGCCGGCTAATTACGAGCCGGGCAAAAAGTATCCACTTGTCGTTGAAGTATACGGTGATGACGCTCTTTCAGAGCTAGTGTATAGCTTTGGATTCGGCCCCGGAGTCTATAATCTCCAGTTGCTTGCTACTCGCGGCTATGCCGTTTTGGTGCCCGATGCTCCATTGCACAAGGGAACACCGATGCTCGATCTCCTCAAGACAGTTATGCCTGGTGTTGATCGGGTCGTAGATCTCGGAATCGCAGATCCAGAACGGCTAGGCGTCATGGGCCTTAGTTATGGAGGCTACTCCACCCTTAGTCTTATCGTCCAAACGACTCGTTTCAAGGCTGCCGTGGACAGAGCAGGCCCGGCCGATTTGATCAGTGGATATGGCCAGATGCAGAAGAACGGATCAGGCAGGTCGATCGGTTGGTCGGAAGCCGGACAGGGAAGAATGGGCGGAACTCCATGGGAATTCCGCGACAGATATATCGAAAACTCCCCTCTCTTCTATCTCGATCGCGTCCAAACACCGCTGCTGATCGTGCACGGAGATCTCGACACCTCTGTTCCATACCAGCAAGCGGAGGAAGTCTTCGTTGGCCTACGGAGACTCGGAAAAGAGGTTGTTTACGCGAAATATGCTGGGGAGGGACACGGGGAATACACGTGGGGATTAGCGAACGCCGTGGACTATTGGAACCGAGTAATCGATTGGTTCGACAGCCATCTAAAGAAACCAGCTCAGACAGCAGCAAGTGGTAAGCGGTAGTCAATGAGTACCGCTTCGATCTCGGGTTTTTCGGAACCGCCGGAATTCGAGTTGGAGGTGGGGCGACGTTCGGCTCAATCGCTTAAGAACCGTTCCTCCGCGAAGTGTAGTGATGCATGCTTCAACGTTGCGCGAGATGAGTATTTCTAATTTCGCTGCGAGTGTTTTGATGAGTTGTCCGGTACTTCGTGCAGCAGCTTCCCTCGGACTCTTTGTCCTCGCGCAATCCTTGAAATGATGGATGCCTCAGGCCTAGAGAGGTTATGAGAAGCCAAGCTCGAATATTCGACACGCAGCATTACCTTGTCCACACACACTGTGAACCCGACAGACGATTCCACCATCCCGCTCAACAATCGACTGCTCGCCGCCCTCCCACGCGATGAGTATGAGCGTCTTCTTCCGCGCCTTGAACTAGTCCGCTTTCCCAGAAATAGGGTTATTTACGAAGCAGGCGACGCGATGTCGTACGCCTACTTTGTCAGCAGCGGCATAGCTTCCTTACTAGCTATCACTGAGAACGGTCAGACCATAGATATCAGCATGATCGGGAACGAAGGTTTCGTCGGCATCCCGATCATTCTCCATAGCCGCACACCATGCCGGATCATGATTCACATGCCCTGCGAGGCAATGAGAATAGAGGCTAAGCCCCTGCTCCTTGAATTCCATCGCGGCGGCCAAATGCAGAAGCTACGGCTGCGTTATGCCGGTGCCCTCTACGAGCAAAGCGTTCAATCAGCCGTCTCTCACTCCCTACACTCCATCAAGCAGCGACTCTGCCGCTATCTCATGGTCGTCAGCGATTCTCTTCGCTCGGACAGTTTTGAGCTGACCCAGGAAGACATCGCTCTAATGTTGGGCCACGAGCGCAATCGACTGACCTTGAACGCCGGCGAACTGAAGAGTAAGGGCCTGATCGAATACGGGCGAGGCCGCATCCGAATTATCGATCGAGAAGGCCTCGAAGCAGCCGCTTGTGAATGCTATCGGATCGTCAAAGACTCTATTGCCGGGATGTTCTAGTCTATGTCAACCTCGGAGAACTCTCAGAATCGTTTGCTGGCGGCTCTGCCGCGCGACGAGTACGATCAACTACTTTCCCGGTCAGAGCTAGTTCGCTTCCGCAAGAATAGAATCCTGTATGAAGCAGGAGAAGGAATTCAGTATGCTTATTTCCCTACCAGCGGTATGGCCTCACTGCTGGCGATCACCGAAAACGGTTCCACCATCGAAATCGGCACAGTTGGAAAAGAAGGCTACATCGGCGACCCGATTCTACACCACCTTGGCATCACCGCATATCGCGTTACGGTGCAGATGCCGATGACGGCCCTTCGCATCAAAGCCGACGAGTTCCTGGTCGAAGCAAATCGCCAAGGTCCTCTGCGGGAACAGCTCTTACGCTACGCTCTGGTGGTAGAAACGCAACTCGTGCAAGCCGTGGTTTGCACTCTCACGCATACGGTCGAGCAGAGATTGGCACGCCGACTGCTGGTCATGAGTGACTGCCTTGAAGCGGATACGTTCGAAGTTACACAGGAGCAACTGAGCCTGATTCTCGACCGGCACCGCAATCGCATCAGCGCCGCCGGCATTGTTCTGAGAGAGATGGGACTGATCGAGATCGCTCGCAGCCAACTGCGAATCGCCAATCGCCAGGCGTTGGAGCAGGCAGCCTGCGAATGCTATAGCATCGTCACGAAGACCAACGATCTTGTTCGACTGTAGCACTCCCGGAACCCCCCTCTCATCTGGGCCGAGGTTGGTTACAGCGGAAGGAGCTATTAGTCATCTGACACATACACATCGCATGTAAGTTTTTACACCGGGGGATGCCCTATCATCACGGGCAATTTACCTGTCCTCACAACGCGACAGGGTGTCGTCTTACTGCGCGACACACACAATCTAATGCGTGAGCGAGGGGCATCGCGCATTCCTAACTGCCCGGAAAACACGGGATCACGTGCCGGGTTTTCCGGCACTTTGCGCTAGTCCTCTCTGCTACTCTCCGTGCCTTCAATTGCGCATACGTGCGCCTAAGATCATGAGCACACGCTGCCCGTATCTTGAGCACCTTCGGTTCTGTGTTGTACCCCGTCACAATAGTTGCTGAAGTCGTCATTTTGCGAGAGGGTCAAAGAGCGCTGCTAAGTGGCGGTCGTTGATTGGTTTATAGCGTTTCGAGGTGCTCCCGACGTTTGCAGATTCGTGCTGAACTAAAGCGGCTTTTGGCGGGTTATCTGCTGATTTTG
>Ga0137390_10004716_pt1 | contig 11390 bp, 12 predicted proteins | sample 15con2h24AmetaG_FD_104937 | JGI IMG/M metagenome (GOLD analysis project Ga0137390, IMG submission 104937) | Vadose zone soil microbial communities from Angelo Coast Range Reserve, California, USA - 15con2h2.4A metaG | ecosystem: Environmental > Terrestrial > Soil > Vadose zone > Saprolite... | reverse complement strand
TTAGACGGCGTGCGCGCTCGACATCGGCGTCGTAGCTCATCGCCGAACCAATCGGCTCGGGCGCCGGACTCGCAATCGGGTGACGCTCGGCTGAGCCCGACAGTGCTCCGCCGGCGAGCACGCCGATGCCCACTACGCCAACGCCGGCTGCCTTGGTGTGATCGAACAATCGCCCATAATCGTGTGCCGGATAGTTCGTCGGCAATTCTTCGGCAGCGGATGGATTGAGCATGTTGTAGACGACCTGAGCGCTGTCGAAGGCGTCTGCATCAATCACTCGATGCAGGGCCGCCGTGTCACCCACTGCCGTAATCCCGAGGAAACGAATCTTCCCCTGCTGACGCAGGCGCTCGAACGCCGGTACCACGTCGCCGAGCACCTGCCCGACGCTCAGCGCCGATCCGCCTCCTGTCTCGGTAATCGCATTGTGCAGGTGAAAGATGTCGACCCGGTCAAGACAGAGTCGCGCCAGACTGCCTTCGAGCGACATCGTTACGGCATCGGCAATGCGGTCGAACTCGCTGGGCAGCAACCGGACCTTGGTGCCGACCGCCACTGTGGCCGGCTTCAGCTTTTGCAAAACGCGGCCAAGGTTCTTTTCCGATTCGCCATTGCCGTACTGCACCGCAGTGTCGAAGTAGTTCACTCCTGCGGCGACTGCCCGCGCGATGGTACGCTCCTGGTCGGCAGGATCGCCGCGTACCATGAATCCGCCGACTGCGCCGCAGCCGAAGCCCAGCACCGAGAGCTGCATTCCCGTGCGTCCAAAGGCGCGCAATTGCATCGCTGTTTCTCCGACTACATGCACAACATTCCAAAGACACGCCGGACTTGCGCCATGCTGATGTCGTGGCCTTGGGGGCGCGCCGACGCAAAGCCGGTCATCAATGTCCGTTGTACGTCAAAAGCGAATCGAAGGCATGTCCGCTTGTGCGCGAAGCGGACATCAGGCAAGACGCCGAATTTAGTTAGGTGCCGTCTAGGCAATCAGCTCAGATGGTGGACCTTCTGAAGACCGTAGACCGGTGTGGGAATGCCTTCCATTCGCGCCTTCAACTGGAGGGACAGAAACTGGGAGTAGTGGCGTGACTGGTGCAGGTTACCGCCATGGAACCAAAGCCCCTCCTGCTGCGTCGGCTTCCACATATTTCGCTGTTCGCCTTCCCATGGGCCCGGGTCTTTGGTCGTATTCGAGCCTAGTCCCCAGACCTTGCCTACCTTGTCGGCAACTTCCCTGGAGATCAGGTCTGCGGCGAAGCCGTTCATCGAACCGTAGCCGGTGGCGTAAACGACGAGATCTGCCGGCAGCTCGGTCCCGTCGGTCAAGATGACGGAATGTTCCGTGAGCTTTTTGACATCGACGCCGCTCTTCAGCTTGATGCTGCCATTGGCTACCAATTCCGAAGCACCGACGTCGATGTAGTATCCGGATCCACGCCGCAGGTATTTCATGAACAAACCGGAATCGTCGTCACCATAATCGAGCAGGAAGCCTGCCTTCTCGAGGCGTTTGTAGTAATCGGCATCGCGTTCCCTGATCGCGTTATAAACCGGGATCTGGAACTCGTGCAGAATCTTGTAAGGCAGTGAAGCAAAGATCAGGTCGGCTTTGGCCGTGGTCATTCCAGACTGGACCGCCTGTTCGGAGTAAAGCGCGGCCAATCCGAGCTCCATCAGCGAGTCCGACCTCACAACATGGGTCGTCGAGCGTTGAACCATAGTGACGTCCGCTCCGGCTTCCCAAAGCGCGGCACAAATATCGTGGGCGGAATTGTTCGAGCCGATCACAACGGCTTTCTTGTTCTTGTATTTGTCCGGCCCCGGATGCTGCGACGAATGGTGCTGATCGCCCTCGAAAATGTCCATGCCTTCGAATTTCGGCATATTGGGCTTGGCTGACATTCCCGTCGCAAGTACGAGCTGTTTTGGCTTGAGGACGACTTCCTTGCCGTCGCGCTGCACGATAACGGTCCATTCGCGGCTCTTCTCGTCGTAAGACGCCTTCTTGCATTCGGTTGAGCCCCAGTAATTGAGCTCCATCACCTTTGTATACATTTCGAGCCAGTCCCCGATCTTGTCCTTCGGCGAGAAGACCGGCCAGTTCCGAGGAAACGGCAGATAGGGCAGATGATCATACCAAACCGGGTCATGCAGGCAGAGTGATTTGTAACGCTTGCGCCAGCTGTCGCCAGGCCTTTCGTTTTTTTCGATGATGATCGTCGGTACATTGAGCTGGCGCAACCGGGCTCCGAGTGCGATGCCGCCCTGACCGCCACCAACGATGACGCAATAGGGCTGGCGCGAGTAGCCGAGTTCGGCAGCTTCCGCCTCGCGTTCTTCCTTCCATGTCTTTCGATTGCGTTCGGCGCCGTGTTTTACCCCCATCGGACGGTCGAAGCCCACAGGCTCTTCGTGTCCCTTAAGTTCGCTCACGGTCGTCAGCAACGTCCAGATCCGGCCGTCCTTCAGGCGCAGATGGCCAAAGCCGCGTGCGACTCCGGTTTCGAATTGTATCCAGCTCTCCGTAATTCCATCCGCTTCAGAAGCGTCCTCACCATCGGCAATTTTCCAGTTCGATGGCTTCGTATCGACGAGCCGCGCCTCGAGCATGTCGCGAACCTGTACCTTGCCCTCCATGGTCTTGATGTTCCAGGTGAAGGTCACGAGGTCGCGCCAGTAGCAGTCTGTCTGAAAGAGGTCGACAACGCGTCCCACCTCGCCAGCGGACAGTGCCTTGTCGAGCGCATTGAGAAGATCAGATACTTTTCCGCTTGGGGCTTTGTCGAGCATGATGATGTCCTCCCTTGTGCCGATGGCGAGGGCCTGCGCTCTTTTCTTTGTTCAACGAACTGAAGCCGAGGCGCTCGCGAACGCGACAAGCTCACGCGGCGTCATTCGATCTTCAGGACAGACTTGAATTTAGCACTTTGCGGCGAAGAGGCGAGGGAGAAACAGCCAATCGGGTTAAAATGCGGGCCAGGCGTCGGGATCCAACAATCGATTTTCAGGGAACGCCCGGTTTTTTGCACGCAAGCAAGCAAAGGGGATGTGGGATTCGATGACTAAAGCTCGATCTGCTCGGCGATGTGTAGAGCATCGTCTACCTCGATCCCGAGATAACGGACGGTGCTCTCCAGTCTTGTATGGCCGAGAAGGAGCTGCACAGCACGAAGGTTCCCCGTCTTGCGATAGATCTGAGTGGCCTTCGTCCGTCGCATCGAATGGGTGCCATAGGAGATCGAGTCCAAACCGATGCTATCGACCCAGCGATGCACTAGCCGGGAGTATTGCCGGGTGGATAGGTGAGGGCGTGCATGAAGTCGGCTCGGGAAGAGATATCGAGAGCCAGTTTTCCGGAGCATTCGTAACCAAATTTCGAGGGAGGCCCTCGTCTGCTCCGTAATCTCAAATTGCACCGGTCGGCCCGTCTTCTTTTGAACGATTGTCGCTCGGTCCCGGATCTTTGCACCTGAGCATACTTCGTCGACGCGAAGTTTGACCAAATCGCAGGCGCGAAGCTTGCTGTCTATCGCCAGATTAAGAGCGCAAGATCGCGCCACGTGCGTGCGACCTCGAGCCGAACGCGAATAGACCAAACGTGCTTGGGCTGGAGTGGCTTTTTCTGCCCGACGAGTAATCCCTTATTCCAAGGTCGTGGATGGTCGTGGCCGACGGGACTTACGAGCATGGCGGGTCCTCCGCCAACCCGCCCGCCGCGTCGCTCTATGGCGAGCGTAACATGATAACGATAAAATACGTCCTGATCTCAATCTAACGACCATTCTTGCTGGTCCGCTCCTGGCGCAAGGCGGCCCTAAGGCGCCGACCCCACGTAGCAGGGCTAGACCTCGAGCGCGGAGAGCCCTTTCGGCAGCACGCGCCTACGGATCAATCAGGACGCCCGGGTTGAGCATGCCTAGCGGATCCAATTCGCGCTTGGCTGCCCGCAATGCGGCGGCGAAAAGCTCTGGCCGCTGTCGGTCGTACCAGGGTCTGTGATCGCGACCGACGGCGTGATGATGCGTGATGGTGCCGCCCGCCGCGATCAGCGCGTCGCTTGCCGCATTCTTGATAGCCTGCCACTGCTCGAGAAGCGCGCCGTGTCGACCGCGGGCGTGGAAAGAGAAATACGGTGCAGGCCCGTCCGGGTAGACGTGGGTGAAGCGGCAGGTGACTTCACCATTCACGCCAGTCGCTTCCAGAATCGCACGTTCGGTTGCTGTTTTGACCTTATCGTGAAAGCTTTCGAACCGATCCCAGGTGATGGCGCTTTCGAACGTATCGTTGATGAGGCCCGCGGGCGTCAGAAATTCGCGCGCATAGGGCATCCGAATAAACGCGTTGCGCCAGATGCCTGCCGCGCCTTGCAGATGCGCGTCGCTGGCGTTCGCTGGCTCCGGCGTTCCGCGGTGGTCGGCGCAGCATTCAAGCGCGCGCGATCCAGGCGTCCAAAGGATGATCGCCCGATTCGAATGCGAGCACCATGATTGCAGCGCTGCCGTCGGCCGCACCTGTGTTGAAGGCCTCCTGCGGGTCCAGGATGCGGCAATTTGATGGATAGAGGCCAGCTTGCGCGACCGCACGCACAGCGCGCGCGGCATCGAAGAACGAGGGGAAACGAACCGATGCGGCGGCGCGGAATTTTGGACGGGGCTGCAATCGCATCCAGGCGCGCGAAATCACACCAAGGACTCCTTCCGAGCCGATGAACATGCGGTCGGGACTCGGCCCGGCACCCGAACCGGGAAGTCGGCGCGTCTCCAGCACGCCAACTGGCGTCACGACGCGCAGGCTTTCGACGAAGTCGTCGATATGGGTATGAAGACTGGCGAAATGGCCGCCCGATCGCGTCGCAATCCAGCCGCCAAGCGTCGAATATTCAAAACTCTGCGGGAAATGCCGCAACGTGAAGCCATGCGGCTTGAGCTGATCTTCCAGAGACGGACCATAGGTTCCGGCTTCGATCGACGCCGCGCGCGATACCGGATCCACTTCAATGACTTTGGAGAGATTGCGCAGATCGAGGGTGACGGCAGCCCTATGCTTGATGCCGTCAACCCGCGGCTCGACGCCGCCGCAAACGCTCGAGCCGCCTCCAAAAGGCGTCAGGGAAGCCCCGACAGAACTCGCCCAGTCCATCACCGCGGAAATCTCCGTCTCGTTACGCGGATAGGCCACAACGTCGGGCGCACAATCGTAATCGCCAAGCATTGCTCTGACGTAATCCGGATAGGACTTGCCATAGGTGTGCGCGGCGCGATCGTAGCGTTCGTTCGTGCAGAAGGCGGCGAGGGACGCCGGCGGCAGCACTCGCGGTTCCCGCAGGGAGAGGTCTTTAAGGCCCGGGACTGCGAGCGTATCGAATTCGTCAGTTGCAAATTTCGCACGATAGCGGTCGAGGACAAACTTCCGCTCCTCTGCGCTCATGCTTTCGCCTTCGCGCCCCCAGCCGTAATGCTTTAGCCTTACGCCAGTCATGAGCGTTCCTCGTGTTTCGATTCGAGAGTTTCTTGGATCGGAGCTCGTTCGATCGAAACAATACGCTTTCGAGGGGGAGCATGAAAGACCGCTGCGTTTTACGTGGGCTGTCTCTTGAGCGAACGGTGCAACAGCCGCTCCAGCCGTTTCAGCAAACCGCAGTCTTGTCCGCGTGTGGTATGGCGAAACGCTAAGCCGCTGTGTTCCGAGCGGGAGCAATCCCGCAATGCGACAACGTTTAGAGGGCTTTGGCTTGCTGAATTGCGATAGACTGCACAGACGGGTGGAATAAATCTATCCCCGTCCGTTTCGAAAGGTGCGCATTTGGTTTCCGAAAGCGACCTGGAGGCTGCCCTTGATTTCGTCCGGGCTCGGGCCGCCGGATCGGTTGAGGGTATTTTTGGTCCAGCCTCGATGACTTGGCGGATCGACAGAGAAGCCGTCATCTTCTTGGGTGCCGGTCGTGCTTTGCTCCTTCAGTTGGCCCATCCCTGGGTCGCCGCCGCCGTCGCCGAGCACTCTCGGACCTTTGCGGATCCAATCGGTCGCTTCCATCGAACCTTTGACGTTGTGTTCACAATGGTGTTCGGCTCGCTCGACAAGGCCATTGCTGCCGCCCGACGCCTGCATCAGCGTCACGCCACGATCGTTGGCCGCTTGCCCGAAGCAATCGGTCCCTTCGATAGTGGCTCATCCTACCGCGCCAACGAGGTCGCAGCGTTGCGCTGGGTTCACGCTACCCTCGTCGAGACCGCTTTCATCGTACACAACCTGATTTTGCCTCCGCTCTCGGTCGAAGAGCGCGAGCTATATTGGGCCGAAAGCCGGCTTTTTGGGGCATTGTTCGGGCTAACGTCGGCCGACTTGCCGGCGGATTGGGAATCATTCGCCGCCTACAACGCGGCTATGATGCAATCGGATACTTTGTCCGTCAGCACCGCGGCACGCGAGGTGGCCGGACAGATCTTCGCCGGCGGACGACCATGGTTGCGGCCGCCGCGATGGTACCAGGCCCTGAGTGCCCAGCTGCTGCCAGACCGATTGCGCATGGGCTTCGGATTCGTCTTCGACGAACGTGACAGGAAAGCCGCCGAACACGCGCTTGCGTGTGTACGACGCGTGTATCCCAACATACCGACCCGCCTTCGGTACGTCGGTCCCTATCAGGAAGCTCAAGCGCGACTACAAGGAAAGCGGCAGCTCGGCTGGGCAACCCGATGTCTTAACAGGGCGTGGATCGGACGGCCCCAGTTGGATGACCGCTGGAACAGGTGAAGCTCTCCTAAACGCTATCTGCAGGGCACATCTCGCGGTGTAGCAGCGCTGTTTCAGCAAACTGCAGTCCTGCCCACCTTTGGCGCAAAGCGGACCTGCCTAGAAGCGGCGGCTTCGGCTAAGGGTCAGAAGCGGCAGTCGAGATCGGTGCATGGTTTAGTCCGGTAGACCCCTGACAGCCGACTGTCTGACGATGACTGCGCTGTTCAGCTCTGTGCCAGAAGCTGTCGTGAACACTTCAGTCCTCGTCGAGCTCTCCGATATGACGCTGGGCATATAGCTCAAGGCCGATCCTCGCGACGAGTTCGATCTGGATTTCCAGAAAGTCGATGTGCTCTTCCTCATCGTGCATGAGTTGCTCAAACAGATCTCGTGTCACGTAGTCCTTGACCGAATGGCAATGGGTCGCGGCTTCAGCGTAGAGGGAGCGCGCCGACAATTCGGCTTGCAAGTCGCTATCGAGCACGGCCTTCACGGTCTTCCCGATATGAAGGGATTCCAGCGCCTGCATATTGGGAGATCCATCGAGGAAGATGATGCGTTCGATGAGCTTGTCTGCATGTTGCATCTCTTCAATCGATTCCTTGCGCCACGTCTTGGCCAGCAATTTGTAGCCCCAATTGTCGAGCAGGCGGTAATGCAGCCAGTACTGGTTCACCGCGGTGAGCTCGTGTCGCAGCGCTTTATTGAGGTATTCGATAACTTCTTTATCGCCCTTCATGCTTTTCGCGGGTGCCACTCGAATCGTTTTGTTGAGTGGGCGCCTGGAACTTGATGCTTGGCCAACACGATGGAGAGTTTAGAGCGTCAGCGCTTTCGGTTCGAGCAGTTTGGGGCATCTACCGCTCGCCGGGAGCGGCGACGCAAGGAAAGGGGCGCTCGCCGTTGACTTGCTCACCGTTCGACACACATGAGGCGGAGGTTAATCTGTGCGCCGCGACTTCAAAAGGCGTAGGGAAATAGAACAGGGGAGTGTTGGCCATGATCGAGGGGATCAGCGCGGTCAAGCTGGGCACCCATGAAATGCCACGAGCTGTCCGATTCTACCGAGCGCTGGGGTTTGAGGTCCTGCATGGCGGCGAAAGGTCATCATTCACCAGCTTTCGAGCAGGGACAAGCTACCTCAACCTCATCGTCCAACCCGCCGAACGACGCTGGTCCTGGTGGGGTCGGGTCATCTTCTACGTCACCGATGTTGACGCACTTTACGAACGCGCGCTCGCAGCGGGATACCAGCCGGCTACTGTGCCCCGCGATGCCGAATGGGGTGAGCGCTTCTTCCACCTAGTTGACCCCGACGGCCACGAACTCAGTTTCGCTCAGCCTTTGCTTCCGGTTTCCGTCCAATAGCGGATCGAAGCGGCAAAGCGCTCGACTTTGATCAGGAAGTTGGCGAACTTGCCGAGACGGACGGCCATCACCCTGACATCAGCTTCGGCTCGGGCTATGCTGCTGTCTCTCGAGCAAAGATCAAAGGATGGCAACGAACGGTCGCATCGTCACCGTGTTCGGCGGAGCCGGTTTTCTCGGCCGCCGCATCGTCCGGCATCTGCGCGATCGCGAATTTCCAGTCCGGATCGCGTCAAGGCATCCAGATCGGGGGCACAGTCAGCTTGGCCGTGATGATCCGCAACTTCGATCCGTCTACGCCGATATTCACGCCGAACGGTCTGTCGCGGATGCGCTTGCCGGCGCTTACGCCGTTGTAAACACGGTCAGCCTTTACGTCGAACACGGACAGGAGACGTTTCATTCCGTACATGTCGAGTCCGCCGAACGTGTAGCGGCCCAAGCGCACCGGGCCGGAGTCAAACGGCTCGTTCACATTTCAGGAATCGGCGCCGATCCCGCGTCTCAATCACGGTACATCCGAACGCGCGGTGAAGGTGAACTCGTGGTCGCGGCTGCTTTCGCCGACGCACATATCATCCGACCGGCCGTCATGTTCGGACCGGACGATGCGTTTCTCACCACCATTCTCAACCTTCTCCGCCGGCTCCCAATCTATCCGATGTTCGGCCGCGGCTTGATGAGACTGCAGCCAGCGTATGTGGAAGATGTGGCGGAGGCGATTGCTCGGATCATCGAGCGAGCCGAGGCGCAACCGGGGATCTTCGAGTGCGGTGGCCCTCGCGCCTACTCTTACGAGGAATTTGTCGGAATCGTCGCGCGCCAAGCTGGCCTTGCGCCCATCCTCATTCCAATCCCGTTTGCCGTTTGGCGCGCACTGGCATGGGCTTCCGAAATACTCCCGGACCCACTTCTCACGCGTAATCAGGTGGAGCTGATGGAGATCGATACCGTGTCATCGCCGGAGATGCCTGGCTTTGTTGAACTTGGGATTTCGCCGCACTCGGTTGAGGCAATGCTCCAGGAGATGCTGTCAAAGTACGGATGAATAGGGCCCATCGGTTAACACCCTTCAGGTGGCGGGTTCGCGCGCTACACTCGTGCTACATGATGTCCGCTTCTGGCGCGAAGCGGTCGTTGAGGTGTGGATGTTAGATCTCGCTAGCTCCCGTCTAGTCCAAACTTCCTCTGGATGGACTGGACCGACCAGCACTGTCGTGCCACCCCGCGTGATAAGGCGCCGTACCCCTCTATGCCGAGATGGTCGCATCAGCCGCACTTGTGCAGTTCGACCGCTCCGATTTATGCAAAGGCACTAGATCATTATTGATCATTTCGGTTCCGGGAGGAGCCGTGACCAAACGTGCAAGTGGGGTATCGAGTGGGATACTTGTGCACCAACATACTTGAAGGAAGAATCTCATATAGAAGCAAGCTTCTAGCGATTTTCAAAGTTCGGAAGGGGTATGTAATTGGGGTTAGTCCCTCGTTACAGATCGTGATACACCCGAAGTGTCATGCAGATGCTTTCTTGAGACTGCACGATCACGTTTTAGCACGGATTCCGAATCAATATCTATCTTGGCCAGACGGCGGAAGCTCAATTGACGTTCCGTCGGGATCGATAAGGAACAGCGATACTGAACCAGGCGACGGGGCAGGAGGGCCGTCGAGCACGAAACACACCATCTGTGAATCCCGCGGGGAGTGGCTTGCTCCGTAGGAAGAAACCAACGTCACGCCGGCCCGGTTTCGCGTCATCACGGTAATTACCCTACCGTGGCTTTCGCCAAAATCTGATCTTGGCGCTTCAACGAGGCCAGCGTTCTCGCGATACCAACGCACGGACCTGTCGATATCCGATACGAACACAATGACATTCGGTGTCGTCGGAGCGGCAATCGTGCATGGGCCCAGTTCCGCCTCGGCGCGTCCAGAGAAGGAGCACTCGATCAACAGGAACATGGTTAAGAAGAATATCGACGTTGACGGGTACCAACTTTGGGCCATCATACCCCACGGACCGGGCTGTGATCTAGGAATCGGACGAGCAACAGCATCGGTCGGCCGGTAGTAGGCCCAACGCGACCGCGCTGGCTCGGGCTCTCCGCCGGCTCCCAGGTACGCAGAGCACCTCACCGTAACTACTTTCGAAGAGTCTGCGCTTCCAGTTCGTGTGCGGCAGTAGCGGGGCTTTTCGATACAAACGTTAATAACGTCACGTTGCCACGTGAGGTCGCCATTTCCGAAGCGGGGCTTGGTCCGGCCTGGAGCATGCCGTCATTACGAACCGAGACCTCCGAAAAAGGAGGGGCGGCCGAGCGTGCGAGCAGGTCGCGAAGTTTCGGATGGAGACCGTCACCACGCGCGGCAGCAAATTCGTTAAACCGATTTAAAGAGGTCATTGTTGTGGACTCCCGTGCCGTGTCTCGTAACGTGGGGCGCCAGGGGAGAATGGCCACTCCGTTTCTTGCTCTCGAACTGATCTTTGTGTTTCGGCGCGCCTTATCAATATCGGAGTCCAAGGACAAGAAACGGAGTGTGGATTCCGCACGGACGCTCGAATTTGCGATTGCGCAAAAGGCAGGATCCACGTGGCAAACGACATTGAAGTCCGTAGACTGATCAACTTCGAGACCGCGACCGATGGTACGGCCCTCAGGTTGCTGGCCGAGGACATCGCGGGCTGTACAATCGGAATCATCTTCACGATCGAGACATTGTCGGCGTTGCTGATGACCTTGCCGACAATGGCATCGAGCGCGGTGAAACGCGCGCATAGCGATCCAACAATGCGCATCACGTACCCGGCGACGGACTTTCAGATCGAACTCAGCCCAGGCAGTATCCGCATTTTGACGATTGGAACGCCGGACGGATTCACCGTTTCTTTCAGTCTGACGGAGGAATTCTCGCAAGAACTTGGTGAGGCGCTCCTTAAAGGTATCGGTCAGCGCGCCAAGACGCACTGACCGAACGAGCCTTTCGACGAACTTAGCGGGTTGCCCGCGCGGTGCTCAGCAAGATAACTCGATCATCAGACGGGGCTGCCTCGGCGGGGCCGTCAGAAAACTGCCTTGTCATGGTCTCCCAACCCGTCGGGTCCCACGACGTCTCGCTGAACTGCCGTTCCATGACCTTCCACCCCGTCGGATCCTGCGAGACCGCCTCCAATTCCCCGATGTCGAGGCTGCCGATCCCGTCCGGATGGCGAGCCGACGTGCCACGAACCTCGTCAAGCCGGCGAAGCACGACTGGGCCCGAGGCCTGGGCAAGGACGGCGAGCC
>Ga0137390_10004714_pt1 | contig 11392 bp, 10 predicted proteins | sample 15con2h24AmetaG_FD_104937 | JGI IMG/M metagenome (GOLD analysis project Ga0137390, IMG submission 104937) | Vadose zone soil microbial communities from Angelo Coast Range Reserve, California, USA - 15con2h2.4A metaG | ecosystem: Environmental > Terrestrial > Soil > Vadose zone > Saprolite... | reverse complement strand
GCGATCTCGCCCCGGTTGGCGATGAGGATCTTGTGGAACATGGGCGCGGCCCGCCGCTACTTGAGAGGCTCCAGCAGGAACAGGGGCTGGCCGAACTGGACGGGCTGGGCGTTGTCGACGAGGACCTTGACGATGCGCCCGCCGAGCTTCGCGTCGATCTCGTTCATGAGCTTCATGGCCTCGATGACGCAGAGGGTCTGCCCCTCCTTGATGGTGTCGCCCTCGCTGACGAAGGGGGGAGCCTCGGGGCTCGGCGATCGATAGAAGGTCCCGACCATGGGCGCCTCGATCGTGACGGTGCCCGCCGCCGCCTCCGCGGCCACGGCCGGGGCGGGCTGAGTGAGCGCGGTGGGCGGCGCCGCCGCGGAGGGTCGCGCGGCAGCCTCGGCGTGGCGGCGCACCACGCGCACGCGCATGCCTCCCGCCTCGACCTCGAGCTCGGCGAGGTCGTGGGCGACCGCGAGCTCGACGATCTCCGCGGGCGTCCACCGTCGCGGCGCCAGGATCCCTGCCATGGTCCCGCGCTCCTTCGCCATGTCCCTATCCGGCCGTGGCCACGCGGCTCAGATACTCCGCGCTGCGCGTGTCCACCTTCACCACGTCGCCCTGGTTGAGAAAGAGGGGCACCTGGATGACGGCGCCCGACTCGAGCTGAGCCGGCTTCGATCCGCCCGAGGCGGTGTCGCCGCGGATGCCGGGATCGGTCTTGACGATGGCCAGCTCCATGAAGTTGGGAAGCTCCACCGTCACCGGGCTGCCGTCGATGAACAGGATGTCGACCTCGGTGTTCTCCTTCAGGAAGTCGCGCGCGTCGCCCACCTCGTCGGGCGAGAGCGAGATCTGATCGTACGTCTCCGTGTCCATGAAATGGTAGCGGTCGTCCTTGTACAGGTACTGCATGTGCTTCTCGTCGAAGTCGACCAGCTCCACCTTCTCGCCCGCGCGAAAGGTGTTGTCGATGACCCGCCCCTGCCGCATGTGCTTGAGCTTGGTGCGCACGAAGGCGCCCCCCTTGCCCGGCTTGACGTGCTGGAAGTCGACGATGGTGTAGGGCTGACCGTCGTGCTGGATCTTGAGTCCCTTCTTGAATTCGGCGGTGGACACCTGCATGCGCTCAACCTTTCCGTTTCTGGGTCTTGGCCCGGAGCGCCTCGTCCAGGCGCTCGCGGACCCGGGCATCGCCCGGGTTCTTCTTCACGAGGCGAAGGAAGATCTGCGCCGCCTCGTCGGGGAGGCCTTGCTCGAGGCAGAGGGCGCCGAAGCTCATCGTCGCGAACGTGTCGTCCTCGAGGACGCGGCCGAGGGGCGAGCCCTCGCCGGCGCGACCGCCCGCCTGGAGGGCCTCCAAGGTGAGCCGCGCCTCGCGGTCGCTCGGCTCGAACTTGACCACGCGCTCGAGATGCTCGCGGGCCTCGTTCCACCGACCGGCCTTGCGATGGATATCCGCGGCGAGACGATGGGCCTGCGTGTCCTTCGGGCTCGCCTCCAGGATGCGGACGAGCTCTCCGAGGGCCTCTTCCCCGTTGCCCTCGTCGAGATATGCCCTGGCCAGGATGAGGCGCGCTGTCGTGTACTGAGGGAAGCGGACGAGGCCCTGCTGACAGAGCCGGATGGCCTCACGCGCCCGGCCGACCTTGCGATACGCGTCGGCCAGCGGGGCAAAGGCGAGTCCAGCCGGGTCTTTGGCGAGGCGTTCTTCGTAGCGACGGATTGCGCCGGCCGCCACGGGATCGGGGGCGGCGACGGCCCCTCCGACCTCGGGGATCGGGTTCGCCATGGCTCATCCTTTATATGCGCCAAAGGCGCGAGAGTCAATGCTTTTCCCCGCTTGCCCGCTCCTGCGTGGCGTGACAGACTCGCGCAGATGCAAGGTGACGCCGACTCAGCTTCCGCGCGTCCCCACGTGTCTGACTGGGAGCGCTTTCTGTTCCCCGTGGCGGCGGTCGTCCTGACCTTTCTCTGCTATCTTCCCGCTCTCGCCAATGGATTCATCGACTGGGACGACAGTCCTCTGCTCCTGCGCAATCCTCACTACCGGGGACTCGGCCTGGATCAGCTCCGGTGGATGTTCACGACCCGCCTCATGGGTCACTGGATGCCGCTCAACTGGATCTCCTTCGGCCTCGACCACGCCGTCTGGGGCATGACGCCCTCCGGCTATCACCTGACCAATGCGCTGCTCCACGCGATCAATGCCGCCGTGGTCTATGCTCTCGCCTCGAAGCTCCTTCTCCTCTCGCTGCCCGAGCTCAGCTCCGACCGCATGCGGGTGAGGCTGGGCGCGCTCGTGGCCGCTCTCACGTTCTCGCTGCACCCGCTGCGGGTCGAGTCCGTGGCCTGGGTGACCGAGCGCCGGGACGTGCTCTCCGGGCTCTTCTTCCTCCTCGCCATCTGGGCCTATCTCAGATATTGCGAGGCTCGAACCGCCGAGAGAGGGGGCGGGCGATGGCCCTACTGGGCGGCCGTGGTCCTGTGCGGACTGGCGCTCATGTCGAAGGTCATGGCCGTGAGCCTGCCCGTCATCCTGCTCTTGCTGGATATCTATCCGCTGCGTCGTCTGGGCGGTGGGCCTCGCGGCTGGCTGGGTCCCACGGCCAGAGCCGTCTTGGTGGAGAAGCTTCCCTTCGTCGCCCTGTGCGCCGGCGCCTCCGCGCTTGCCCTCTGGGCGCAACTGGCCGGGGGGAGCCCGGTTCCCCTCGAGGCCTTGCCATGGTCCGGGCGCCTGGCCATCCTGGGCTACCAGCTCGCCTTTTACCTCGGGAAGAGCCTCGTGCCCACGAATCTCGCCATCCTCTACGAGCTCAGGCTGCCTCTCGAGCTAGAGCCTTGGCGGATCGTCCTGAGCGTGGCGACGGTGGCGGCGGTCACGGCATACGCGGTGGCCCTCCGCCGCCGCGTGCCCGCGGTGCTGATCGCGTGGGCCGCCTACGTCGTCATCCTGCTTCCCCCAAGCGGCATCGTGCAGTCGGGCTACCAGATCGCCGCGGATCGCTACAGCTATCTCGCCTGCCTCGGCTGGTCGATGCTGGCCGGGGCCGGCGTGGCCGCCCTCGGCCGCGTGGCGGCGCTGCCCGCCTTCCTCGTCATCGCGACGCTGGGCGGGCTGACCTGGACGCAGACCAAGGTCTGGCACGACAACGAGACGGTGTGGAGGCGCGCCGTGTACGTCGATCCGCGCTCCGGGATCGCGCGCGCGAACCTGGGCGCGGCCCTCAGCGCCCACGGCCGGCCCGGGGAGGCGATGGCGGAATTGCGAGAGGCCATCCGTCTCCGGCCTGGCTATCCGGACGCCCATCTGAGCCTCGGCCTCATGCTGGCGCAGGGAGGCGATCCCGCGGGGGCGGTGCCGCACTTCAGCGAAGCGCTCAGGCTGTGGCCGCGCTTCGCCGAAGCGCACAACAATCTCGGGGCGGCTCTAGCCGTCCAGGGGCGGCGAGACGAGGCGCTCACGCACTTCCGGGAGGCGCTCCGCCTGAGCCCGGACTACGCGGAGGCGCGGAACAATCTCGGTCTTGCCCTGGCCCAGGACGGCAAGCTACGGGAGGCGGCCGAGCAGTTCGCGCGCGCGGTCGAGCTGAATCCCGAATGGATCGACGCGCGGAGGAACCTGGAGCAGGCGCAGCGGCTGCTGGGTCGCTAGATAGCTCGGAGGGGGGCTCCGCCCCCCTTCCGAAGCCTCCCCCCGAACAGATTGCGCCGGCGAAGCCGGCGCTCGAAGCGGAACACTCTTGCTCGCGAGGAGACGGGAATTGCTTGGACGGGTCGCTAGAGGGCGGGGGCGCTCGACTCGAATGGCGCGGCGGGCACGGCGGACGCGCGATCGGCTGGCCGCGCCGCGAATCGCGATTTCAGGCGAAGCGCCGGCGCCTCGATCCAGCGGTAGGAGGCCGCGGCCATGGCAAACGTGATCACCCACGCCGGCACGATTCGGGACGGGAGGTATTCGAGGATGCCCGAAGCCCACAAGGCTCCCGCGAGGAAGAACACGGGAAGGTGCCACAGGTAGAGCGCGTAGGAGCGCCTCCCGATCCACACGAGCGGTGACCAGGCGAGAAGGGGAGCCAGGCGCGATCCGGGCCGCAGCACGTCCACGATGAGGATGCCCGCGGCCACCGCCACGATGGCGCTCGCCCCCCGCCGCGCATAGTCGTCGGGCAGACGCGCCATCACGAGAACGACCACCAGCACGGCGGCGGCGGCCAGCGCGGCGCCCTGCCAGCGCCACCTTGAGGCCGACGGATCGCCTCCGCCCCGGATGTATCCCCACGACACGAGGCAGGCCGTGGCGCACCCGATGAGGATGGGATCGGCGTGCGCGTCCGTGCCGAGGTAGAAGCGCCGGCCTGTGGCTCCGCTCACCGCCAGGTGATAACGGAGGAGGATCGATCCCAGGGCGGCCAGGAGGAGGCCGGCCACGAGCAGCCATCGCGCGCGCACGCGGCGGAGGAGCAGGGCGAGGACGGGTGGCCACACGAGGTAGAACTGCTCCTCGATCGACAGCGACCAGGCGTGCCCGAGCATGCCCTGGGGAAGCCCCGCGATGGCCGCCCAGTTCGCCACGTAGAAGATCACCGCGAGGACGAAGAGCGACATGCCGCCGACACGGGCGGGGCCCGCGGTGGCGATCATGGCCACGCCGGAGACGATGACTACGGGCACGAGGGCGGGGAGAAGCCGAAGGGCCCGCCGGCAGTAGAAGTCACGCAGGGCGATGCGCCCCGCCGTCGCGTGCTCTTCGATCAGGAGCGTGGTGATGAGGAAGCCGCTCAGGGTGAAGAAGACGTCCACGCCGAGGAAGCCGCCGTGGATCAGCCCGGAGTGATAGAGCATGACGGCGAGGATAGAGATGGCGCGGATACCGTCGAGAGCAGGGTGATAGCCGAGCCGTGTCGTCATGGGCGGCGCTTCGAAACGGTGGCGGACGGCGAGTGGCAGGACAATGATCTAGATCTAGCACGGCCGTGGGGAGCCGCCCGAAAGAATTGGGAGACTCAGCCGAGCTCGGCCAGAGCCTCCAAGATCACGGGCGTGGGGACGTCGAAGACGATGCGGAAGCGTCCGATCTCCGGGGCGAGGACGAACGGCACGCGCCCCTCCTTGCCCTTCTTGTCGCGCGCCATGGCCTCGATCACGCGCTCGGGCGCCTCCCCGACCTCGCGCACGGGCAGACCCATCGTCTCGAGCAGCCGCACCTGCCGGGCTCGCGTCTCCGTGGCGGCCAGGCCCAGGCGCTCGGCCACGCCCGCCTCCGCCACCATGCCGAGCGACACCGCCTCGCCGTGGGCGAAGCGCGCATAGCCGGTGACCGCCTCGATGGCGTGCCCGATGGTGTGCCCGTAGTTGAGCACGTGACGTAGCTCCGCCTCTTGCTCGTCGCGCTCGATCACGGAGGCCTTGAGACGGCACGAGCCGGCCACGATCCGCTCGAGGGTCTCGGGCTCGCGCTTGGCGAGGGCGGCCGCGCTCCGCTCGACCTCGCCGAAGTACGCGGCGTCGAGCACGATGCCGTGCTTGATCACCTCGGCCAGTCCCGAGCGGTACTCGCGCTCGGGCAGGGTCTGGAGCGCGCCCGTGTCGGCGAGCACGAGGCGCGGCTGGTGAAAGGCGCCGATCAGGTTCTTGGCGCGCGGATGGTCGATGGCCGTCTTGCCGCCGATGGAGGCGTCCACCTGGGCGAGGAGGGTGGTGGGGAGCTGAACGAAGTGCATGCCGCGCATGTAGGTCGCGGCCACGAAGCCCGCGAGGTCTCCCACCGCGCCGCCTCCGAGGGCGACCACGGCCGAGCCTCGATCGAGCCCGGCTTCGAGCAGCCGATCCCACGTCTGCGCGGCGACCTCGAGCGTCTTCGCGCGCTCGCCCTCCGGCAGGAGCACCGTGGTGACCTCGAAGCCCGCTCCGGCCAGGCTTTGCGCGACGACTTCGCCGTAGAGGGCCCGGATGGAGGGATCGGTGACGAGGGCGAGCTTGCGCCCCACCCCGAGCCGAGAGATTTCCGGACCGGCCTGGGCGAGCAGCCCGGCGCCCACAAGAATGCGATAGGAGCGGGGGCCGAGCTTGACGGGGACGTCGATCATCGGACGTCCAGGCTACCAGGTCTTGAGGTAGTCGAGATAGCCCTGGTAGTTGCGGCGGACCTCGTCGATACCGTCCCCGGCGAACTTCTCGAGGAAGGCCTCGGCGAGCACGAGGGCCATCATGGCCTCGCCGACCACACCGGCCGCGGGCACCGCGCAGACGTCACTGCGCTCCACCACCGCCTCCACCGCCTCCTTGGTCGCCGTGTCCACGGAGCGGAGCGGCTTGCGGAGGGTGGAGATGGGCTTCATGGCGGCGCGCACGATCACGGGCTGACCGTTGGTGACGCCGCCCTCGAGGCCGCCCGCGCTGTTCGACTGGCGGTGAAAGCCGCTGTCGCCGTCGAAGAGGATCTCGTCGTGGACTTGCGAGCCGGGACGGCGCGCCGCCTCGAAGCCGAGGCCGATCTCGGCGCCCTTGATGGCGTGGATCGAGCAGAAGGCGCGCGCGAGGCGACCGTCGAGCTTGCGGTCCCACTGGACATAGGAGCCCAGGCCCACGGGGCAGCCGAGGGCGACCACCTCGAAGACCCCGCCCAGAGTGTCGCCGGCCGCCTTGGCCTGGTCGATCGCCTCGATCATGCGCCGCTCCGCCTCGGGGTCCGCGCAGCGGACTTCGGAGGCCTCGGCGCGGCGCCGTAACTCTTCCCACGGGACTTCCAGGGCGCCGATGCGCACCCCGCCGATCTCCGTCACGTGGCTCAGGATGGTGATGCCGAACTCCGAGAGGAGCCGCTTGGCCACCCCCGCCACGGCCACGCGGGCCGTCGTCTCCCGGGCGCTCGACCGCTCGAGCACGTTGCGGATGTCGTGGTGGCCGTACTTCATGGCGCCGGCGAGGTCGGCGTGCCCGGGGCGCGGTCGGGTCACGGCCTTCGCGGCGGTGCCCGCGGGTGGCTCGCCCACGGCCATGGTCTGCTTCCAGTTCTCCCAGTCGCGGTTCTGGATGGTCAGCGTGATGGGACTGCCGAGGGTGCGGCCCCCGCGGACTCCGGCGGAGATGTGGGCCTGGTCTTGCTCGATCTTCATCCGACCGCCGCGGCCATAGCCGCGCTGGCGACGCGCGAGATCCGCGTTGAGGTCGGCCTCGGACAGCTGGAGCCCGGCGGGAACGCCGTCAATGACGGCGGTGAGCGCTTCCCCGTGGGACTCGCCGGCCGTGAGGAAGCGGAACGCCCCGCCCACGAGCCCTCGCTAGCGCGGGGCGACCGGGGTCATTGCCATGCCAGCCCCGTTCTGCTGCACGATCGACGGCGTGACGAAGACCACGAGCTCCCGTCCCGTTTCGTTGTTCTCCTTCTGCTTGAAGAGCCAGCCGAAGATCGGGATATCGCCGAAGAGCGGCACCTTACGCACGGTAGTCGACACGGTACCCTGGGTGACGCCACCGATGACGAGGCGGTCGCCCTCCTTGATGAGCACCTGGGTCTCCGCCTTGCGCCGGTTGATGATGGGCACCGCCACCCCGGCCGCGGGGGTGATGGTGTCGCCGCGGGAGTTGTTCTCCACCACGACGATCATCTTGATCTTGGTGATGGTCTTGTCACCCACCTTCTCCCTGAGCACGGTTGGCGTCACCTCGAGCTTGAGCACGGCTTCCTTGAACTGGATCTGGGTGCCCGCCGAGCTGACCGTAGCATACGGGATTTCCTCGCCGAGCGATACCGCGGCCTTGTTGTTCTCCACCGTGACGATCTCGGGCCGCGCCAGCGTCCGCGTCTTGCCCTGGGAGGCCAGGGCCTGGAGGGCGAGGTTGATGTTGAAGTTGTTCGACACGAAGCCGAAGGAGATGCCGCCCGCGGGCACGCCCGCGTTTGACGCGTTCGGCAGCCCCCCGAAGGGGAGGTTGACCACGTTGCCGCCCAGGGGCAGTCCCGTGGTGGCAGAGATGGGGAAGAGCTGGGAGAGCGTCAGGTTCGGGTTCGCGGGATTGATGTTGATCGGGGCGACCGGGTTGAACGGGGCGATGGTGCCGTCCGGCAAGAGGATGCCTGAGAAGGCGGGCGAGGTCGTGCCGGCGTTCTTGCCCGGGGCCGACTGGAAGCCCTGGCCGATCAGCGTCGTCGTGTTGTTGATGTTGCCGGCGCCCGCGCCGCCCCACTGGACACCGATGCCCTCGAAGGCGCTGCGATCGAGGATCTCCATCCGTGCCTCGATCTTGACCTGGGGGAGGGGAATGTCGAGCTGCTCCTTGATCAGCTTCTTGAGCCGCTCGAGATCGGCCTCGTAGTGGCGGATGAACACGCTGTTGGTCGGCTTGTGCGCCTGGATGGTGATGCCCTTGGCGAGCACGTCCTGGCTGGCGGAGATGACTTGCTGGCCCGGGGCCGCCATGTATGGCGGGACCGGCGCGTTGACCTCGGGGAACGGTCTCAACAGCGGGTTGGGCGGAAGGCCGCTCGACGGCACTGTCGTCGGGTTCTGGGGGATGGCGCTGATGATAGGGATCTGTTGGATGGGCGCCCCGGATGGCGGAATGCCGAGAATGCCCTGGAGCGTCCTGGCCACGTCCTCGGGATCGGCGTACGAGAGCCGGATCAGCTCCTCGCGCAGGGGACCACGGGCCTTGGCCTCGGAGATGGCGGCTTCCGCCTGGAGCTTCTTGGTCGACGCCTCCGCCTCCTTCACCTCGGCCTCGGCGCGCTTGGTGCGGATCTCGCTCTCGGACTTGACCTGCGCCTCCTGGACGCGCGCCAGCGCCTCGCGCTCCTTGGTCAGCTGCTCGGTGGAGACGATGCGGATGACGCTGCCTCGCTCGATCTTCTGGAGGCCGCGCGTCTCGAGAATGGTGTCCAGGGCCTGCTCCCAGGTGACATTGCGCAAGGACACGGAGACCTTGCCCTTGACATCGTCGCCCGCCACGATATTGCGACCGCTCTCGGCGGCGAGGATGCGCAGCAGGTTGACGACGTCGGCGTCCTTGAAGTCGAGCGAGATGAGCCGCTGGCCGTTTCCCGTCGGCGGCTGTGTCGTCGGAGGAGAGGCGGGCGGAGGCGCGGGAGTTGCCTGGGCGGGCACGGGCACCAGAGCGATCGGTGCCAGGGTCACCGGCTTCACCAGCGCGTCCTTTGCCCGAACCTCTGGTGCCCGAACCTCTGGTGCCCGAACCTCTGGTGCCCGAACCTCTGGCATCCGCACTGCTGGCATGCGCGCTTCTGACGTCTTGTCTTCTGGCATCCGCGTTTCTGCCGACCGCAGCTCCGGGGTGCCGAGGGGTGCCGCGGCGACGACCGGCTCGGCCTTTGGGGCCGCAGGCCGGAGGTCGATCTTCAGGGCCTCGAAAGCCTCGGTGACTCGCTGAGCGTCCACCTTCTGAGGAGCGATCTTGGTCGAGGCGGGAATGGTCGCCGGCGCCTTGGTCGTCTCCTTCGCCCTGGGCGCTGGCCTGTCCGCCTGCGCGGTGGCCCCCGGCTCGAGCACGAGGGCGAGCCCCTCTGGGCGCTCGTCGATCCGGTAGCCGACCTTGCGAGAGAGCTCCACGACCACGCGAGCCGTGCCGACGCGAAACTGGCTGCCGCGCACCTCGCGCACGGGGTCGCCGTCGGACTTCAGCGCCGTCCGGTTCCAGGCAAACGTCGTCCCCTGCATGTCGACCACCAGCCGGTTCGGGGAGTCGATGAAGCTCGCCGCATACTTGGCAGGTCCGCTCATGCTCACCAGGACGGTGACGCCGTCACCCTGGCGGTCCACGCTGATGGACTTGAGCTGGACCGGCGCATCCGGCATCTGCGCGATGCCGATGCTCGCTCCGAGGAGACTCGCGAGAACCAGCAATCCCCACAAGCGCAGCAATCTGCCGAGCGGGCGCAGCGATCTCAATGTCGGCGTCTGAGCCTTCATGCGACGATCACCCCTCTTCCTGCATGCTGTGCCCATCATTAATCTAGCGGCAAGCGCAGGGTCACCGTGGTCCGACCCTGGCCAGGCTGGGCCGAGACCGCGAAGGTCACGGACGCAGCTGTGATGGCGGTCACTCGGCCATTGCCGAGGGCATCGCCGGGCTTGAGGATGTAGCCGATGCCATCGGGGCCCTCGACGAGGGCCATGAGCCCCGGGCGACCCTGCACGATTCCGACGAGCTTGGCCGCCGTGAGGGTGATGCCCTTGTTCTCGGCGGCGAGCGAGACGGGCGCGAACGGATCTCGGCGCCCCTTGGAGTCGAAGGCGATGGGCGGGAGGGGCGCTCCTGCCTCAGGGTCCTTTGGCTTGACGGTGCTCGCGCCCGGCAAGGCGGAAGCGCCCGGAGCGGGAGGAGCGGCGGCCGGAGGCGGAGCGGGCGTCGGCGCAGGGGCGGTGGGAGGCGCCTCGCTCCCGCCACAGGAGGCCAGGAGAGCCGAGGCGATGAACAGCAGCGTGGAGCGGTGATGCGGCCTCATCGGGGCGTCCCCGGTTGGCCCGCGGCCGGCGGCGGCGCGGGAGCGGGAACGGGAGCCGGCGCGCCGGGCTTGGGCGGCGGCGGAGCGCCCTCGGGCCGGAACACATAGGTCGCCAGCGTCATCTCGGCACGCACCGTGCCCGTGGGCCGCTCGATGCCCGTGAACTTGAACTCGTTCAGCGAGACGATGCGCGGCAGCTGTCCCAGCTTCTCGAAGAATGCGCCCAGCTGGTTGTAGCTGCACTCGACGGTGACGGCGATGGGCACCTCGGTCAGCACGTCCCTGTCCTCGGGATTCTTGGGCTGGAACAAGGCGACCCCCAGCCCCGCCTGGGAGGCCAGATCCGAGACCTGTCGATAGAGGCGCGGGATCTCACGTTCCGAGGGCAGGCGCTCCTTGACCGTCTCCAGGCGCTTGCGGAGCGCTTCCGCCTGGGCGCGGAACGGACGGAGGTTGGCCTCGTCCGCCCTCGCCTTGAGGACCTCGGCCCGCAGCACCTCGTTCTGCTGCTGCAGCCCGTCGCGGTCCGTGGCGGTCGGGGAAATGAGCAGGAAGTAGGACAGGGCTCCCACGATGACGAGCAGCATCACGCCGAAGATGACCTTCTGCTGGCGGGGCGCGTTGATGAGGGAGTCGAGGGCGCCCATGGTCAGGGCTCGAACCGCGTGACCACTTCGAAGGTGATCAGCCGCGGCGATTTGGTCAGGTCCTGCTTGGCGTCCACGATGTCGACGTCCTTGAACTTACCGGTCGCCTTGAGGTTGACCATGAAGTCGGACAGGGCGGTGGCGCTGTAGGAGGTGCCGCCGAACCTGAGCTGCGTGCCCTTCTCCTCCATGCGCGTGAGCCAGAGATCCTTGGGCAGGGTGTCGAGGACGGCGTCGAGGAGGTAGACGGGACGGGTCTGGCCCCGCGCCACGACCTCGATGGCGTTCACCCGGC
>Ga0137390_10004709_pt1 | contig 11394 bp, 11 predicted proteins | sample 15con2h24AmetaG_FD_104937 | JGI IMG/M metagenome (GOLD analysis project Ga0137390, IMG submission 104937) | Vadose zone soil microbial communities from Angelo Coast Range Reserve, California, USA - 15con2h2.4A metaG | ecosystem: Environmental > Terrestrial > Soil > Vadose zone > Saprolite... | reverse complement strand
CACACCACCGCTACCCATTTGTTGCATGCCGGCGTGGACATCAATACCATCCGTGCGTGGCTAGGCCACGCTTCATTGAACACGACCAACGTCTATGCCGAGATTGATCTGGAAACGAAAGCCCGAGCCTTGGCCCTCTGCGAAGTGAAACACGGCAAACTTGCGAAACCATGGCATCGGGACAAAGGACTGATGGCGTTTCTCCGAGCCCTGTAATGAGTAGAGTTATGTGGCATTCGGTTGCAATTCGATTCTCTTCTTGCGCCGGTTCCCGAGCCGAATGCCACATAATCACGGCCACCACATAACGGTTGTTATGTAGTCGACCACATAACAGCCGAACGACCAGCGCCGCGCTCTACAGGAATGCTTCCCGCAGTATCGGAACGCCGCCGCCATCTTGAAGGACAAGAAGGCCGAGGCGACCACGGTCCGGGAGCTTCGCGCTTGGATTGAGCGCGAAATCCATCTTGACCTCACGAACGCGCCGTTTGACCCGCAGGACGAAACGCTTCTGCCAACGGCGGGAGCGTGCGCCCGATGCCCGAAACGAACGGGCAGCAACCCACTTCTCTTTCCCGAAGTCCGGCAGAAGTCCATTTGCACGGACCGCGAGTGCTACCGGGCCAAGGTTGAAGCACTCGTGCAAATTCAGGTGAAGCCGCTTGAAGAGAAAGGGGAGAAGCCTCCGCGCGTTTCACAGGCTCCGGCATGGCAGGCAAACGGCCATGCCAAAGACGTGCTCTTTGAAGGGCAGTACCGCAGAGCCAAAGCGAAAGGGGAGTGCCCCAACACGAAAGCCGCCGTCCTCATTGACGGCAAGGGTGCTGGCAGCATCTTCTACGTTTGCCTAACCGAGAAATGCGACGTTCACAACCGCGTGACGCGCTACCAGCCGACACCGCAGGAACAATCCCAACGGAAGCGGGTTTCAGGGTTTGTACTTGCAAACCCTGAAAAATCAAAGAAGTGCTCGCCGAGCGCGTCGAGAAGCAGTCGAGGGTGCAAGTCCTCGAAGCCATCCGTAAGAGGCTACGGACGTTCTCTCCCGGCCCGACTTGGAGATGGTAGCGCTCGACTACTTTCGGCGCTTGGGGCATGACAACCACCGCCGTCTCTCGAAGCTCTACGCATGGGAAGAAAAGAAGAGCAAAACCTCATGGGGCGCTCAAACCGTGGACTACGAGAAGACTGCGATCTCTGCCGTGAAAGGCATGAACCCCGCAGACGTCCATCGTTTTCTCGTTGTCTGCGCTCTCGTGTCCGACCTCATATTGCCCCGGTTACAACCCGAGGGAATTCCTTGGGAAAGACACGAACCTTGCACGCACGGCGGCGCACCTCAAAGTCGATACCGCGAAGATAGCTACTGCTGTCCGAGAGGAACTCTCGAAATCGCAAAACAAAGTCAAAGGCCCTCGGTGGTCACTTCAAAATCGGCCATATGTGGACGTCTCAAAACCGGCCATATGAACTCACTCAGGACAGGGTTCTTTTACTCCGCCTCCTGACATCAGGGCAAGTCAACGTGATTTGAAAGCGGTGTCCTTCCCAACGAGCAGAGCGTGATACTGTGAGAATCCTTCGCATCGGGGTCGCGCCTGGTGCAAAGATCCAGGGCCGAGCCGACGGGGCTGGCTCCGAAGAATCGGCTTGTGAACCCTCTGCGAGTAAGTCGATGAGCGGCTTGCTGGCAGAGGGTTTTGGTTTCTGGTGATTCTTTGGTGAAGCTCCGAAGCGGGGGCCTCGACGCTTCCTCGGGACTGAAACTCTAGTTCACGGGCTTGTTTTCGATGGAGATGCTGACCTTTCGTCCAACCTTCACGCAAGTCCCGCCTGTTGGAGATTGCGCGTAAACCCATGTGTCAGCGTCATTATTTGACGTGCCAGGACGTTTATGTGGCACCGGCACTAACCCAACGCTTTTGAGGACGGTTTCGGCATTGTTGGGATCGCCGTCTGTCACGTCTGGCACAACAACGTCTTCGCACCCAGGGGGCGGAAGAACAATTGCATGCGATATTTCGCACCGCCCGGTATCATTCGACCACGTACTTTGAAGTGCGTACGTTCTGTTCCCCATCTTCACGTTCGTAGCCTTACCCGGTCCGCTTATCCCCAAGCACTCGTCTCCGTTTTCGCCAAAGTTGAAATTCGTCCAGCCGCCAGTTGGATTCTGGTCCGTCAAGGTCTCGGCATACTCATGGCCCGCAACTATTGTTACACCGTCGAGTACACCGGAATTGCCGGGGTTCACGGCATTCTGTGCACATGCGGGTTCATCGGGGACGTAAGGCATGTTCGTAAAAGCGATATCTCCATAGTTTGACGGTATTGGTCCTGGAAGGAATTGGCTGTCGCGGTTATAGGAATGCCAAGCACAGAAGGTGCTGCCGGGCAGATTGAATCCGTCGGGATGTGTTCCCGGCGGGGACAGAATAAAATACTGCGCATAGCGATTTGAGGCGGGTGTTTTATTTCCGAAATGACCGGCAGCATTGACGGCTTCTGTGGCGAGTTGCCCGGCCGATGCGGTGTCCGGCGATTTGGATGAGTCGTCGTACCAGACCCCAGCAAGAACCGTTGTCGCTGGATAGGGCACGTAACTGGCATCTGATGAACAGCGTGTCGCGCCTGCGTTCATCCCTGAACCGTCGCAATACTGTGTCATGGTGCCCGACCACAATTCGCCACCAGTTCCAAGTCCCTTGAAAAACGCCTGTAAGAGAGGAACCGCGCCCAATGTGTCCCCTGACAGCGCCGTATTTCCATTGCCGTCGGTACTCGACGTCCCCCATTGCGACCCAAAAATGACGAGATAGACTTTTTGTTGGCCGCTCGTAACGCCAATGGTATCGATGCCACCGCCATAACTTAGCACCCCATTGCACTCGGGCAACATGCCTTTCACAGGCGGGCGCGACTTCACCCAGGACGCCATCTTCTCTGAAGCGTCACGTGTCGGAAACGCGCCGTGTCGGTACAAATGCTCGAACCGAGGAGAGAAAAGATTGATATTTGCAGCTGACTTTGATGCAAATGAAAATGTGCATCCTAGCGGACAAAAAAAGCTCACCCCATCGCAACTGCTTGCCTCACCGACGCGATCTACACACGCCGTACCTCTCCGTAAGGGCGTAATCACCCATTTATTGGTGTCCGGATCGCAACGCGCGACCGCGCAAGGATACGTCGGCCTTGGCCCCGGGCAGCTCATCTCTACAGGAATGAGAAAGGTCGGCTCCTGCGCGAAAAGTGAAATGGGGCACGTCAATACAAGCGTGCTCATCAACATCAACGCCGCAAAGCAAAGGCGTATTCTCATATGTGCCTCCGAATCATCCTTCCGTTGGAACTAGTGCCTCTGATGTTACCGCCGAAGTCCCGGCTTTATCGCGCGTCATTCACTCTACTCCAAAGAATTAACAACTGAAGCAAGTACAATGATTTTGGAGGACTCCCGAGATGGCCTTAAGATACCAGGATATACATCGCTTCGTCAGAGAAAATGGGAATGTCAAAGCGTTCGCGGAAAAGGGTGCTGTGACGCTATTGAAGAGCGGAGAAATTGATACCGTGACGTTCTTCGAAAATGATGCAGTGCGGTTCGAATATGAAGGCAAATCATACACACGCGAGGATTTCGAACGACTCGTCGAACAAGAGAAGCCTAAGTCTGGGCAGTAACTGACAGCACGCCGAGGCTTCGCAGGGATTGTTGGTGCGTTCTCGTTACGCTGAGTTTGCCTCTCAAGCCGATTCGGACAGAGCTCGCTAGGCCGTCCTTTCTTCTGCCGCGCATTTTCCTGGGCACGGCTTCGGGCCAATTCCTGCGCCCGGCAGCTTCGCGGCTTCTGCTTTCCCGGTTCCTCCCGAACGGCACAGGTCCCTCCCATAAAGCACCCGCTTGCCTTGGGAGCAGCGGCCTCTCGCTTCTGGGTGCCCCAGGAAAATGGGGCAAGAAAAAGGAGAAAATTCATGTCTTACCTATATGTTAAGTGGAATAGCTTCGGGCGTGGTTTGCTCGCCAGCGGTTTAGCCATTAAAGCATGTCGTGCGTCTCTCTGGCCACTCCCGGAACGGAGGCCTGCGACGCCCTAGGCGGCGCGCTTAGGCCGAAGTGGAGGGAGTGGCCAGTGCGGGGTATTAGCCGGGTACTATCAGAGTGGATGGCCTTTGGCATGCTGCTGGCTGCGCTCTTTGCATTACTTGCGAGTGACACTTTTTCCCTTTAGGGGGAGGGAGTGATGCCTTGGAAGGAGTGTTGCGCGTCATTCGTCCAGAAACGGCTATTGTGAAGGCAAGTTTCCACAAGCCGACTAGGCGCGATCTATTTCTCCAAGCCCCGTTTAAGGCCGGTTTCGCGACGCTTCTTGGGCCGATTGCCCTATGGGCCAAGTCTGCCGTGATCTTCCTGGGGCCTCCTCTTGGGGCCAATTCGTTGTGTCCAGGGCAGGAGAAGCGTACTCTGCACAAGCCAGGGGTCCAAATCGGGAATTCCGGTTTGTATGAGGCGATTGGTTTGAAAAGGAGCGACGATCGACGGGAGGAGAGATGAACTTTCGCGATCGCAACATTCTTCGATTGGTTCTCGCGGGTTTGTGTGCCTCGGTCTTTGCGATCCCCAAGCTTGCTGTGCCACAACAAGCGCCGTCCGCAAAGACAATGGCCGCGCCGCCATCCGCACCCCTTGCGGAGCAAGTCGAGCAGGGGAAATTTGTTCTGCACAAATTCGAGCAGCCCATCGGGCAGGAAACCTACGAGATCACGCGCAACGGCGAGTCGCTCTCCGTGAAGATCGATTTCAGTTTTACCGATCGCGGCGGGGCCGTGCCGCTCACCGCCACGTTTCGCTCTGCGAACGATCTCACGCCCTCCGCTTTCGAAATCAAGGGCAAGAATGCGCGCTTCTCCACGATTGATCAAGCCGTGGAAGTACAGTTAGAAAAAGTGCGGCTTCGCGATCGCGACAAATGGACCAACGCCGCGCGGCCGAAGCAATTCTTCACGATCGCAGGCTACGCCCCGGCTACGATGCAGATGCTTATGGTGCGTTACTGGGCCACGCATGGCTCACCTGCCGAACTCGCCACGCTTCCGTCCGGCCGCGTGAAGATCGAGCCGCGCGGGCAGGACACAGTCGGCGTCAACGGAAAGAACGAGACGTTCCATCGCTACGCGGTCGAAGGATTGATCTGGGGACGCGAGACGCTCTGGTTCGACTCCAGCCACAATCTCGTCGCGGCAATCACAACCGACGCTGAATTCGACCATTTCGAAGCCATCCGGGAAGGTTATGAAAGCGCGCTCGGCAAGTTCGTCGGCGTCGCCGGAGCGGACGGCATGGCCGCGCTCGCCGAGATTTCAAGGGGAATTTCCGGCAGCCGCTCCGATTCGATGGCTCTGGTCGGCGGAATTCTGATCGACGGAACGGGCAGCGAGCCCGTTCCCGATTCGGTGGTCTTGATCGAGAAGGGACGCATCGCCGCGGCGGGCCCCCGCGCGACAGTAAAGATTCCCCGCGAAGCCACCCAAGTGGACGCGCGCGGGAAAACCGTTCTGCCTGGCCTGTGGGACATGCACGCGCACTTCGAACAGGTCGAGTGGGGCCCGATCTATCTCGCGGCGGGCGCAACCACAGTGCGCGATTGCGGCAACGAACTCGAATTTATCACCGCCGTCCGCGACGCGATCAAGAACGGAAAGGGATTGGGCCCGCAGCTGTTACTGGCGGGTATTGTGGACGGTTCCGGCCCGAACGCGATTGGCGTCGCACGTGTGGACACCCCCGAACAGGCGAAAATGTGGGTCGACCGGTATCACGACGCGGGCTTCCAGCAGATGAAAATCTACAGTTCCGTAAGAATCGAGGAGTTGAAGGCAGTAGCGGACGAAGCGCACCGTTTGGGAATCACAGTAACGGGACACGTGCCCGGAGGCATCACTGCTTTCGAAGCTGTGGAAGCAGGGCAGGACCAGATCAATCACATTTATTACATCGCTTGGATGATAAGCACGCCGCAAGGAGCAACTGGAGCTGATCGAATGAAAGCTATCGCTCCGCTGGATCTCAACTCGCCTCAAACCCAGAAGGCGCTCGCGTTCCTTGTCGAGCACGGAACGGTTGTCGACCCCACTCTAGCGAACCTTGAATTAAAAATGACGAAATCTACAGCGAAGCCGCCCGTCACTTTTGAGCCCGGTATTGCCAAGATCGCACCGGAACTTGCTGCAATCCTGGCAGACGTCGGATCCCCCTCGCCTGTTGCGGATCTCCAGGAAAGAAGGTTTGCAAAATTCGTGGCCATCACGGGGGCGCTGCACAAGGCTGGAGTACCCATCGTTGCCGGAACGGACCAGTCTGTTCCGGGCCACAGCCTGCACCGCGAAATCGAACTGTACGTCCAGGCAGGATTCACGCCGATGGAAGCGATTCAGGCCGCCACGGTCGTGCCGGCGCGGGTGATGGGCCTCGATAAGGAAGTCGGCACCGTCGAACCGGGAAAACGCGCGGATTTGATCCTTGTGGACGGCAATCCGCTTGAGTCCATCCACAACATTCGCAACGTCAAATACGTGGTCGCGGACGGGAAGATGTACGATTGCGCCGAGCTTTGGCGCAGCGTGGGCTTCAAACCCTAGCCCGATTACGGCTTGACCCTGCGGAAGAAGGTGCTGGAGACGTTGTCGTGGTCCAGCTGAGTGAAGACGGACACGAAATCGTTGCCGGCGGTGGCCAGTCCGAAATAGTCTCCTATGAATTGCCCCACCATCTTCGGAACGACTGCTTGCATATTGAACGAGCTGTCCGTGAGTCGAACCTCATTGTCCCAGTTGGCGGCATTGGTTGCGGGCCTGGCGGAAGATGGTTGACAGAGAACCAGCCAGCGATCAGTTGGCAACCCAGGGCTGGCATCGTTGAACCTGAAATCGTAGTAAGACACGCCAATTGTTCCATCCGCCGCCACGGCGATGGAGGGAAGGAAAGCCTGGCGGTTCGCGGGTGCGACGTCGAGCGGGGTCCGGTTGACTCGGATCGGAACGGACCAGGTCAAGCCACCATCCACTGACATGGCAAAAGCAGTGTCGGGGTATTGAAAGTTACTGAAGCGCCCGTCCTCCCAGACGGCGTAAAGGTTGCCATTGCGCCGGTCCACGGCGAAGGACGGATTGGTTGGATCGGACACGAACTGTCCCGTCTTGGGATCGACGACCAACGTGAACCCAACACCGGCTCTGAAAAGCGGCGTTATGGTGACTGAATTCCTTGGGGCCGACCAGGTTCGGCCGTGATTCGTGGAACGCCGCACTTGCAGATTAACGACAGGTTTGTCGGACTTCGGGTGTTCTTTGAATTCGTAAATGTCCAAGAGAGTGCCGTTGGGCAGCGCAAGTATTTGGCTGAACTGAGTGTAACTTTGCGGAACGTTGTTCCGGACGATGGTACGAGCCGGCTTCCAGGTGAGACCGCCGTCAGTCGTTCGCGAAAATACTGCAGTGCCGAGGTTGTTCCAGACGGCATAAACGAATCGCGCGTCGTTTGGGTCTGCGGTGAGGGAGGGATGATCGGCCACGATAACCGATTCCGGTATCACAAGCGCAACCGACCAGTGCAACCCGCCGTCGCCGGACTTACTGACACCGATGCCCCTCTTCGAAAGGGAGTTCCCTATTACAGCGACCGCATAAAGGTCACCGTTCGGTGCGAACGAAAGCCACGGATCGCCCGTACCGAGGAAAGGCCCGCCTGAGCAAGTCGTAAGTGGGATTGGAACACGCTGCCAAGTTTGGCCTCCATCGAGCGAGACCGCCGCAATGATGTCGAGGAAATGCCCCTGCATCCACGCAGTTACCATGTTGTTCGGATGGATCGGGTTCACTGCCACCACGGGCTCTCCAGCGTCGTCCGTGGGCCAAGGGCTAGACGGAGCCTTGAAGCCGGTGTCGCAGCTCCCTACAGCGTTCGGTCGTGAGAGTTCAACCAGCGGCGGGACCTCCTGGCATACCGCGCGCCGCGCGAACAGAATCAGACTTGCGAGAAGTACTGCCGAGAGCTTCTTCATACTCGAATCTCCTCTTGAAAACATCCGGTACTGGCCGGGAGGCCCTCAGGTCAACGTAAAACAGCGATACTTGTCTCTTACGGCCTGCCCCTGCGGAAGAAGGCGCCGGTGACGTTGTCGTGGTCCGGCTGAATGAAGACGGATACGAAATCGTTGCCGGCAGTGGCCAGTCCGAAATAGTCTCCTATGAAAAAGCGGTCTTTCAGAACCTTCGGAACCACTGCTTCCATATTGAACGAGCTGTCCGTGAGTCGAACCTCATTGTCCCAGTTGGCTGGATTGGTTGCGGGGCGGGCGGAAGAGGGATGACATAGGACCAACCAGTGGTCGGTTGGCAGTCCAGGGTTGGCATCGTTGAACCTGAAATCGTAGTAAGACACGCCAATCGTTCCATCCGCCGCCACGGCGATGGAGGGAAGGAAAGCCTGGCGGTTCGCGGGTGCGATGTCGAGCGGGGTCCGGTTGACTCGGATCGGAACGGACCAGGTCAAGCCACCATCCGCTGACATGGCAAAAGCAGTGTCGGGGTATTGAAAGTTACTGAAGCGCCCGTCCTCCCAGGCGGCGTAAAGGTTGCCATTGCGCCGGTCCACGGCAAAGGACACATTGGTTACATTGGACACGAACTGTCCCGTCTTGGGGTCGACGACCGGGCTCTCGTTGGCTCTGAGAAGAGGCGTTATCGTGGCCGCATTCCGTGGGGCCGACCAGGTTTTGCCGTGATTCTTGGAACGCAGCACTTGCAGGTTAATGACGGCGGGTTTGTCGGGCTGCAGTTTGCGGAAATCGTAAATGTCCACGAGAGTGCCGTTGGGCAGCACGAGTATTTGGCTGAACTGAACGATGCTTTGGGGCGCTAGCGGGACGATGGTGCGAGCTGACTCCCAGGTGAGACCACCGTCAGTCGTTCGCGAAAATAGATTGTGCCAGAGGGCATAAACGAATCGCGCGTCCTTTGAGTCAGCGGCGAGGGAGGGATGCGGATCCAGGCCAATCGATCCCGGGACCACAAGTGGAGCCGACCAATGCAAACCGCCGTCGCCGGACTTAAGGACTACGACCCCGACATCAGAGTGGCTGTGTGCCGCTGCAGCGACCGCGTATAGGTCACCGTTAGGCGCGAACGAGAGCCACGGATCCCAAGTGCCGAAGAACGAGCCCCCGGAGCAGACCGTCAGTGGGATTGGAACCTGCTGCCAGCTCTGGCCTCCATCGAACGAGACCGCCCCGATGATGTTCTGGAACGCCCCTTGGCTCCACGCAGCTACGACGTTGTTCGGATGGATCGGGTTCACCGCCACAACGGGCTCGTGAGCGTCCTCAGGTGGGCTAGCTATGAAACGCGCGCTCCAGCCGGTGTCGCAGCTTCCAACGGCACTCGGTCGTGAGAGTTCAACCAGCGGAAGGATCTCCTGGGATATCGCAGGCCGTGCCAACAGAATCAGAATTGCGAGAAGTGCTGCCGAGAGCTTCTTCATACTCGAATCTCCTCTTGAAAACATCCGGTTCTGGCGGGGCGGTCCTCTGGTCAACGTCAAACAGCGACATTTGTCTCTTACGGCTTGACCCTGCGGAAGAACGTGCTGGTGACGTTGTCGTGGTCCGGCTGAATGAAGACAGACACGAAATCGTTGCCGACCGTGGCCAGTCCGAAATAGTCTCCTATGAAGAAGCGGTCCTTGCCCTTCGCAACGACTGCTTCCATATTGAACGAGCTGTCCGTGAGTCGAACCTCGCTGCCCCAGTTGGCGGGATTGGTTGCGGGGGTGGCGGAAGATGGATGACATAGGACCAACCAGCGGTCGGTTGGCAACCCAGGGTTAGCATCGTTGAACCTGAAATCGTAGTAAGAAACGCCAATCGTTCCATCCGCCGCCACGGCGATGGAGGGAAAGAAGGCCTGGCGGTTCGCCGGTGGGATGTCGAGCGGGGTCCGGTTGACTCGGATCGGAACGGACCAAGTCAAGCCGCCATTTGCCGACATCGCAAAGGCAGTGTCGTTATATTGAAAGTTACTGAAGCGCCCGTCCTCCCAGACGGCGTAAAGGTTGCCATTGCGCCGGTCCACGGCAAAGGACGGATTGGTTACATCGAACACGAACTGTCCCGTCTTGGGGTCGATGACCGGGCTCCCATCGGCTCTGAACAGCGGCGTTATGGTGACCGCATTGCGTGGGGCCGACCAGGTATGGCCGTGATTCGTGGAACGCCGCACTTGCAGCGTAATGACGCGTTTGTCGGACTGCAATTTACGGAAATCGTAAATATCCACGAGAGTGCCGTTGGGCAGCACGAGTATTTGGCTGAACTGAACGCTTCGCGGCTCTTTCGGGACGATGGTGCGAGCTAGCTCCCAAGTGAGACCGCCGTCAGTCGTGCGCGAAAATACAGCCGGACCGCCGTTATCCCAGATGGCATAAACGAATCGCGCGTCGTTTGGGTCTGCGGTGAGGGAGGCATGCGGATCCTTGGTAAACGATCCCGGCACCACAAGCGGAGCCGACCAGTGCAAACCGCCGTCGCCGGACTTAATGACCACGATTCCGGCATCAGCAAGGGTATGTCCCGCTCCCGCGACGACGTATAGGTCACCGTTCGGAGCAAACGAAAGCCACGGATCGCCCGTGCCGCTGAAAGGCCCGCCTGAGCAAGTCGTCAGTGGGATTGGAACCTGCTGCCAGCTCTGGCCTCCGTCGAACGAGACAGCCGCGATGATGTTCTGGAACGGCCCTTGGATCCACGCAGCTACGACATTCTCCGGATGAATCGGGTTCACCGCCACGATGGGCTCGCCAGCTTGGTCAACGGGCCAATTTCCAAACGTATGAAAGCCGGTGTCGCAGCTCCCTATGGCACTCGGTCGGGAGAGTTCAACCAGCGGACGAATCTCCAGGGATACCGCAGGCCGCGCGAACAGGCCTGGTAATAAGGCAAACGCGAGCAGGTAAAGATTCCTGTGTCGTTGCATTTTTACCTCCTTGATACACTTCCTTACGCGCGCAATTGTTCTGGGATACTTGCTGGATGAATTCGCCGACCCGGCGAATCTACTTTTTCGATTGGATTGTACCGACTTCTACTCTGTCCCACAAACTCCGTTTCGGTGCAGAGGCTGCGGGCGCTTTGAGTGCCCGGTTAACCAGGACCTTGTGCGAGCTCAGCAAGTCGTCGGCAAATGAAGGAGCTCTACTTCTTCGCAGCGCGCTTAGCTTTGGTCCATTTACCCTCCCAGGCAGGGGTCCACGTTTTGCCATCGACCGAAACTTCGGCCTTTGCCGTCGCACTCATAAAATCTGGTGCGAATACCATGGGTTCCTTGAACTGATACTGT
>Ga0137390_10004704_pt1 | contig 11397 bp, 9 predicted proteins | sample 15con2h24AmetaG_FD_104937 | JGI IMG/M metagenome (GOLD analysis project Ga0137390, IMG submission 104937) | Vadose zone soil microbial communities from Angelo Coast Range Reserve, California, USA - 15con2h2.4A metaG | ecosystem: Environmental > Terrestrial > Soil > Vadose zone > Saprolite... | reverse complement strand
GACCGCGATCGCCAATGTCGGTCAGGGCATCCATCGCCAGCCGCTGATAGTCGGCGACCGTGAACGGGGTGCCCGGATCGACGACGTCGATCAACCAGCAGCGAAGGCCGCCGAGCTCATGCGCGCTCGGCTTATTGGTACCGATATCGCAATGCGTGTAGACCTGCCGCGAGTCGACGGAGACCAGCTCGCCGTTGAGGCGATGCGCGGCGGCAATCGCCATCGAGGCTTTTCCGCTGACCGTGGGACCCACGATCGCAACGACGCGCTGCTGGCTCAGGGGCGTTTGAACAGCCGCCTCAATTGGTCGTCCGGCAAGATGAGCGTCGTGGGCCGGCCATGCGGGCAGCTGATCGGCTCATCGGTCGCGGCCAGTGCGCGCAGCAGTTCTCCCGCCGTCTCCGGTGTCAGCGGATCGCCGAAACGTACGGCGCTATGGCAGGCGATCAACGCCGCCGTCTCCCGCAGCCGGCGGTCGGGGGTACGCTCGCCGACCAGGTCGGTCAACAGCAAGTCGAGCAGCCGCGCCACCCGGCCCTCCGGCATATCGCTGGGCGCCGCGCGCAGACGAATCGTGTGCGGCCCAAACAACTCGCCCGTAAAGCCCACCGTCTCCAGCCACGAGGCGTGCTGATGAAAGCCCGTCACCTGGGCCGGCGTCAGGTCAACGTCCTGCGGGATCAGCAGCAGCTGGCTGGCGGGCTCACCACCCTCGAGTCGAGGCAGGATTCGGTCGAAGAGCACGCGCTCGTGGGCGGCGTGTTGGTCGATCAAGACCACGGCGTTGGGAGCCTCCGCGACCAGGTAGCCATGCAGCAGCTGGCCCACATACTCCAACGGGGGAAGCCGCGAGCCCTGAATTTCTTGCACCCGCTCTGGCAAATCGCCCTCCCCCTCTGGGGGAGGGTCGGGGTGGGGGGTGGCGAAGCTTGACACGATCGCGGTCTCACGCAGCTCGAGCATTGGTCCACCTGAAGTTGCCTGCAGCTGGTAGAGCGGACTGTCCCGCAGCGCGTGGTAGCAGGCCCGCTCGAGTGCCGCAAAGACGGCACCCTCGTTGCGGAATCGAACCTCGCGTTTGGTTGGATGGACGTTGACGTCGACCTCCGCCGGATCGACCAGCACATTGAGGACGGCAAGCGGAAAACGATCCGGCTCGCGGAGCCCCCGATACGCCTGCTCCACGGCGAAGACCAGGTTGCGATGCTGGATGCGGCGACCGTTGACGAGGATGACGACGTGATCCTTGCTGCCTCGATGCAGGGCGGGTGGGCTGATCAAGCCGCGCACGGTTGATCCGTCGACCGACAGCATCGCCGTCGCCGTCGGGCTGTCGTAGACCGCCCCAAACGTGGCTCGCAGGTCACCGGTCCCCGGGGTTTCGAACACCCGTCGCCCATCGATCTCGAGGCTGAAGGCAATCGTCGGATTTCCGAGCGCGAGCTCCCCCACCAGTCGGCTGATCACGGCATTTTCGGTGGCGGGCTGCTTGAGGAACTTCAGCCTGGCCGGAGTGTTGAAGAACAATTGCTCGACGGTAACCCGCGTGCCAACCGGACATCCGATCGGCCGAGCGTCGAGCAGTTCACCGGCCTGAAGGCGGACTTGAGACCCCTCTCCCCCATCGCGTCGTCGGCTGACGGCCTCGACCTCGGCGACGGCGGCGATGCTGGCCAGTGCCTCACCGCGAAAGCCAAGCGTGTGGATCGTGCGCAGGTCCTCGAGCGTGTGCAGCTTGCTCGTCGCGTGGCGTTGAAAGGCGACCGGCAGGTCGGCTGGGCTCATGCCCTGGCCATCGTCGACGACCTCGATCACGTCCTTGCCGGCGGCCTCGATCCGGACGTGGATGCGCGACGCGCCCGCGTCGATCGCGTTTTCCGCCAGTTCCTTGACCACGGCGGCCGGTCGGTCGACGACTTCGCCGGCCGCGATCCCATCGGCGACCGCAGACGGAAGAATCGCGATGGTCTGGTCGGGCTCGAGGCCGACCTCAGGGCGCGGCATGCTGTCCCTGCCAGGCGAAGAGTTTTTCCAGTGCCTCACGCGGCGAGAGGCGCTCGAGGTCCAGCTGCTTCAGCTCGGCAACCACCGGATGATCCAGCGGCAGGCTGAGCTGCGCGCTCGCCTCGGGCCGTTCGAGCGGCCGCTGACCTTCCAGCTCGGTCAGCACCTGCCGGGCGCGCACCACGACCTGGCGTGGCAGGCCGGCGAGCTCAGCCACGTGGATCCCGTAACTGCGATCGGCGCCCCCCTCGACCACCTGGTGGAGGAAGATGACGCGTTCGCCTTCTTCGCGGACCTCCATCCGAAAATTGCGCAGCCGCCGAAGCTGCTGGCTGAGCGCGGTCAGCTCGTGATAGTGGGTGGCGAAGAGGGTCAGCGAGCGAAGCTGTGGGGCCTCGTGAAGATACTCGAGGATCGCCTGCGCGATGCTCACGCCGTCGTAGGTGCTGGTGCCGCGACCGACCTCGTCGAAGATGAGGAGGCTGCGGGGCGTGGCGTGGGCGAGGATGTGCGCGGTCTCCACCATTTCAACCATGAACGTCGAGAGTCCGCGGGCCAGCTCATCGTGGGCGCCGACTCGAGTGAAGATCCGATCGCAGAGTCCGATGATGGCGCGCTCGGCCGGCACGAAGCTGCCGGCCTGGGCCAGCAGGACGATGATGCCGGCCTGCCGCAGGTAGGTGGACTTGCCGGCCATGTTCGGTCCGCTCAGCAAGACGACCTGCTGATCGACCGGGCTCAGGCGCAGGTCGTTGGGCACGAAGCGCCCAGGCCCCAGCGCCGCCTCGACCAGCGGGTGCCGGCCGCCGATGATGTCGATGCCGGGCTCGTCTTGCAGGGTGGGCCGCACCCATCGGTGCCGGCTCGCAATACTGGCGAGCGCCGTGACGGCATCGAGCTCGCCCAGCCAGGCGGCGGTGTCCAGCACATTCTTGCCGGCAGCGGTGATGCGACGGCACAGCTCGCCGAAGAGCGCCTGCTCACGCGCCACCATCGCACTCCTCGCGTTGAGAACGAGGGTTTCCTTCTCCTTGAGCTCGGGCGTGATGTAGCGCTCGCCGTTGACCAGCGTTTGCTTGCGGACGTAGTCGGAGGGGATCGCCTCACGGTTGGCATGACTGATCTCGATGTAGTAGCCGAACACCTGGTTGAAGCCAACCTTGAGCGACCGGATGCCACTGCGCTGGCGTTCATACTGCTCCAGCGCCGCGATCCACTCGCGTGCCGCCCGCGAGCCATTCCCGATGCTGTCGAGCTCGGTGTCGAAGCCGGGCCGAAAGACGCCGCCATCCCGCAGGGTCGCCGGCACCTCGTCAACCAGTGCCGACGCCAGTACTGACTGCAGCTCATCAAGAGCCGCCGGCATCGGCGGCGACACGAGCTCCGGCCAGCGGCCGGCGAGTTGCTGCACATCGGGGATGGCGCGAAGGGCTTTGAGCAGTGCCTGCAGGTCGCGTGGCGTCGCCAGGCCCTGGCCGGTGCGGCCGGCGATCCGTTCCAGGTCGGGCAGCCCGCGAAGCGCAGCCTGCAGCTGGCCGCGGGCGAGCGGGTCATTGACCAGTACCGCCACCCGGGCGAGTCGCTCCTCGAGCGGTTCGCGCGTGCGCAACGGCTGGTCGAGCCAACGCCGCAGCTGTCGCGCGCCCATTGCGGTCGTCGCCTCACCGGCGATCAGCATCGCGAGGTCGTCGGCGGACGTCGATCGATCGGCGGCAAGGCCGAGGCTGCGCCGCGTCGGTGGGTCGAGGTGCATGTACGCCCGGGGATGCTCGGCGTGCAACCGGAGAAGACCGGGCTCGAGCCGGAGGCGCGACCGCTCGGCGTGTCGCAGCAGCGCATGGGCGGCGGCCAGTGCCTCGGGCCACTCATCGCAACCGAAGGCCGCCAGCGTCTCGACGCCGAGCAGCGTCTGCAGCCGATCGACCGCCGCCCGCGCATCGAACTCCTGCGAGTCCACCCAGCTGGTCGGCGTGTTCCCGGTCAGCGATGACAATCGCGGTCGGTCGGCCTCGCTCGCGATCAGCTCGGCCGGCCGCAGTCGCGCCAGCTCGTCGCGAAGCGCTTCGTCACTCGGCTCTACCCGCAGCAGTGCCAACTCGCCCGTCGAGCAATCGAGTGCGGCGATGCCGTGAAAGTGGGCACGCAGGCAAACCGCCACGGCATAGTTGGTGCCGCCCGTAAGGTACGCGTCCTCGACCACCGTTCCTGGTGACAGCACCCGGACGACCTCGCGTCGCACCAACCCGCGGGCGGCGGCGGCATCCTCGACCTGGTCGCAAAGCGCGACTCGCAATCCTGCCTTCAGCAGCCGTCCGACGTAGCTCTCGAAGGCGTGGTACGGGACGCCGGCCATGGGCATGCGGTGACCCTTCCCCAGCTCACGCGAGGTCAGCGTGATGCCGAGCAGCGGCGCCGCGCGCTCGGCGTCCTCCCCGAAGGTCTCGTAGAAGTCGCCGAGGCGGAAGAGCACGATGGCATCCGGATAGTCCTGCTTGACACGCTGGTACTGGTCGAGGACTGGGACCGGCTTCAGGGCGTTGCCTAGTTGAGTACCTGGCCCCGCAGCTGCCAGGCCGTGGCTTGCTCGACGAGCACCCGGCGGACCGTGCCGGTCTGTGCGCCCATTGGCGCGGCACCGATGATGACGCGGTTCTGCCGAGTTCGGCCGGTGACCTCGCCCTCCTGCGCATGCTCCACCAGCACCTCGACGGCGCGGCCGATCCAGCGGCGGTTGGCGTCCTCGGCGATCCGTCGCTGGGCATCGAGCAAGACGTTGATCCGTCGCTTCTTCTCGGGTGGAGTAACGTCGTCCGCGTGCAGGGCGGCCGTGGTGCGCGGCCGCGGGGAGAAGCCCTGGATGTGGACCACGTCGAACTTGATCTCTTCGAGCAACGCCAGGGTTTTCTGGAACTGTTCCTCGGTCTCGCCCGGGTAGCCGACGATGACGTCGGTTGAGACGGAAAGGTCGGGGATCACGTTGCGGGCATGGGCGATGATCGCCCGGTACTCCTCGGTGGTGTAGCGGCGTCGCATCTGCTTCAGGATGGCGTCGTCGCCGGATTGGAACGGTAGGTGCAGGTGCTCACAGACTCGCGGCAGATCCCGAATGGCGAACAGCAGGTCGTCGTGCACGTGGCGCGGATGTGAGGTCAAGAACCGAACCCGCCAGATGCCGGGGATCCGCTCGACCGCCTCGAGCAGGTCAGCGAGTCCGGCCTTCGTTTCTGGGTCGCGATAGGAGTTGACCGTCTGGCCCAGCAGCGTCACCTCGCGTACCCCCTGGAGCGCGAAGCGCGTCACGTCCTCGACCACGTCGGTCAGTGGGCGGCTGCGTTCGGTGCCGCGCACGAAGGGCACGATGCAGAAGCTGCACACCTCATTGCAGCCGAAGATCACCGGCACGTACGCGGTGAGCCCGTGCTGCAAGATCGCGCCGCCGGTCTGCGCTGGATCCGTCTCGTACTCGCCTTGCAGGTCCTGGATGAAGGCCTCGTACTGGCGCATGTCAAAGCGGTAGTCGAGGTCCGGCAGCCGCTCGTACAGCCGATCCTTCTCCTTGTTCGCCATGCAACCCGTGATCGCGATCGCCCGACCCGGGCGGGCACGCTTCCACGCCTTGAGTTCGCGGAAGCGGCCGTACGCTTTCTGCTCGGCGTTCTGACGGACCGAGCACGTAACCAGGATCGCGAGGTCAGCCTGGTCCAGGTCGGAGACGGCGCTGAAGCCGGCCGCGGTCAGGCCCTGCGAGAGGTAATCCGCATCGGACTCGTTCATCTGGCAGCCGCTCACCCAGATGTGAAAACGCTGGCCCGATGGTGGCCGCTTGTGTCCGTTGGGGCGCGGCCGCGAAAACGCGTGCGGCTCGAAGGTTAGCGGTGCGCCGGGAATCCGCAGCCTTGGCGGGGCGGTCGACTCAGCCATCGACCGAGTCTAACGGGACTCGACCAGCAGACGGATCCCGGTCCGCTCCTCACCGTCGATCGAGATGTCGATGAACGAAGGGATGCAAACGAGGTCGATGCCGCCGGCGGCCACGTAGCCGCGCGAGATCGCGATCGCCTTGACGGCCTGGTTGATGGCCCCGGCACCGATCGCCTGGACCTCGACCCGGGTCTGGCTGCGCACCACGCCGGCAATCGCTCCGGCGACTGCGACCGGTTTCGAGGTGGCGGACACCTTCAAGATCTCAATGGCGGCGCGCGTCGTCCGAGGAATGCCAGCAGCCGGGCTGGCTGAAAGCGTCTTCTCTCCTGTCGAGCCGTTCGATGGCGGTTTTGTTTCCAGAGTGTCCATCTATTCTATTGAGATCGGTGACCGAACGTTTGATTGCCCCCCGACACCTTAACCCCAAGTACAGGGGTCGTCAAGCGCCTAATCGACCGCGACCTCTCGATCGACCCGCTCCACACGGGTCGCCTTGCCCGAAGGGGCATCAATCTGAGCCAGAACCGAGTTGAATTGCACCACCCCGGCCGCCACCTTGAACCGGTACGGGACCCCGGTTAGGAAGCGCTGGAGGCTGGCTTCCTTGTCCATCCCGATCACCGAGTCCCGCGGTCCCACCATCCCGAGGTCGGCAACGAAGGCCGTGCCGCCCGGAAACAACCGGGCGTCGGCGGTGGGAACATGCGTGTGGGTGCCAAAGACGAAACTGGCCCGCCCGTCGAGGTACCAGCCCAGGGCGATCTTCTCCGAGGTCGCCTCGGCATGCATGTCCATCAGCACCAGCTTGGTCCCGGCGCCCTGACGCAGGATCTCGTCCGCCGCCCTGAAGGCGGAATCGATCGGGGGCATGAAGAGCTGGCCCTGCACGTTGCCGATCAGCACCTGGCCCTTCTCGCCGAGGTCGTGACAGAACCAGCCGCGCCCCGGCGCACCGGAGGGGTAGTTGTGCGGGCGGAGAATTGGCCGGTTGTCATCGAAGCCCGTCATCATCTCGCGCTGGTCCCAGATATGGTTCCCGGAGGTGAGCACATCGATGCCGAGACTGAAGAGGTCATCGGCAATCTTCGGCGTCAGGCCGAATCCGCCTGCCGCATTCTCGCCATTCGCCACCACCAGGTCGATGCTCAGCTCTCGACGCAACTGTGGCACGAGGCGGGCCACGGCTTCACGCCCGGGGCGACCAATGATGTCGCCGATGGCCAGCACGGTTACGATCATTGGGCGATCCTAACAAGGTAGCCGCGTTCGACGCGTTGCTCGCGGACCTGTCGAAGGCAACGATTGGCGCGACCTTCAACCAGTTCCGCGAGGTCGGTCCGCACGATGTGCCCGAGGCGGCCGCGATTCGGCTCGCCAACCTGCGCCACTATCTCGCGGAACGCGGTCAGGCCGACCTGCTTGCGATCGGCGAGGCCGCCGGCTACCAGGGAATGCGCTGGTCGGGCATCGCCTTCACCAGCGAGTTCGACCTGCTGCGCTGGGGTGATCCGTACCGAAGATCGAGCCGGCGCCCCCGACCATGGAAAGAACCATCCGGCACCATCGTCCACGGTGTGCTCGATGAAGTGGGCGCCGAGCGTCGGGTCATCCTCTGGAACACCGTCCCCACGCATCCATCTTTGTCGGGCCAACCCCTGTCTAACCGGCGCCCGACACGGGTCGAGGTGGCGGCCGGCCTGCCGTTTGCGGAGCGGCTCATCGATATCGTTCGGCCCCGCCTGCTCGTCGGGATTGGCCGGATCGCGGCCGACACGTTGGGCAGCCGCGCCGTCTACGTTCGGCACCCGGCGCAATCGGGGGCGACCGCCTTTCGCGCCGGAATGCGCGCCCTCCTGGCGCCCCCACCTTGATACGAAAAAGAGGCGGCCCCCAGGGGTCGCCTCTCTTAGCTACTTAGCGAATTCGACGATACGGGTCTCGCGGATCACCGTCACCTTGATCTGGCCCGGATAGCTGAGCTCACCTTCGATTCGTTTTGCGATATCGCGGGCAAGGATCTGGGCCCGGCTGTCGTCGATGGTGTCCGGTTTGACGATGATGCGAATCTCCCGGCCCGCCTGGATCGCGAACGATTTTTCGACGCCTTCGAACGAATTGGCGATGCTTTCCAGCTTCTCGAGCCGCTTGATGTAGGTGGTCAGCGTTTCGCGGCGGGCGCCCGGGCGGGCGGCCGAGACCGCGTCGCAGGCCACCGTCAGAATCGCCTCGAGGCTGGTCGGCTCGACGTCCATGTGATGGGCAGCGACTGCGTTCACCAGCGTGTCTGGCCTACCGAGCCGCTTGAGGAGTTCGCCGCCGATGATGGCGTGCGACCCCTCGACCTCATGGTCGATCGCCTTGCCGATGTCGTGCAGCAGGCCGGCCTCACGGGCCAGCGCCACGTCGGCGCCGATTTCGGCCGCCGCCATTCCGCAGAGGAAGGAGACCTCCTTGCTGTGGGTCAAGACGTTCTGTCCGTAGCTGGTCCGAAACGCCAGCGTCCCCAACAGCTTGACCAGCTCGGGATGCAGCCCGGTGACGCCGGTCTCGAACATCGCCTGTTCGCCTTCTTCCCGAATCCGGTTCTGCACGTCGCCCCGAGCCTTGGTCACCATCTCCTCGATTCGGGCCGGGTGGATCCGGCCGTCGACCAGGAGATGATTGAGGGCCACCCGCGCCACCTCGCGGCGGACCGGGTCGAAGCCACTCAGGATGACGGCCTCCGGCGTGTCGTCGATGATCAGGTCAACGCCGGTCGCATGTTCGAGCGCCCGAATGTTGCGCCCTTCCCGGCCGATGATGCGACCCTTCATCTCGTCGCTGGGGATGGCCACCACTGAAACCGAGGTCTCCGCGGTTTGTTCGGCGGCAACCCGCTGCATCGCGGTCACCAGGATGTTGCGGGCGCGCTTTTCGCTCTCCTCTTTGACGATCGCCTCGCCATCGCGAATCTTCTGCGCGATCTCCTGGTTGAGTTCCTTTTCAAGGTTGGTGAGGATTGTCGTCCTCGCTTCGGCTCGCGTCATTCCGGAAATTCGCTCGAGCGCTTTGACCTGCTCGGCGAGGGCATCGTTGACGCGCTCCCTGGTCCTCCCGATCTCCACCTCTTTGGCGGTTACAGCCTGGTCCTTTCGGTCCAGGTCTTCGAGTTTATGGTCGATCGACTCTTCCTTCTGCTGGACCCGGCGTTCGGAACGCTGGGTCTCGGCACGTGCGTCGCGTACTTCCTGCTCCAGGTTCATGCGGATGCGGTGGGCTTCCTCTTTCGCTTCGAGGACCATCTCCTTCATCTGGGTCTCGGCGTCCGACAGCAGCTTTTCGCGTTCCGCGTTGGACACGAGATCCCGCTGGCGGTTGGCGTTGCCAACCCAGAGGTAGGCGATGAGAGCACCCACGGCCGCACCCACCACGACCCCAACGACCAGGAGTAATGGAGTGGGCATAGTTACACCTCGCTTATGGACTTGTAAAGGTTCTTCTCACTGCGCGTGGGCGCAGCGGGACTAGTCGTTACATGGCGACAAAATCTTGACTATTTTAGTCGCGTTCAGCGATACTGTCAAACCGGCTCGCAGCTTCCCATTCATCGGTCAAAAGCCGGCAGACCCGGTATACGAGCCCGCTGCTGAAGCCGCGCCGGCTGAGGCGCGGACCCAGGTACGCGATCAGCGCCTGCGCATCGACGAGTTGCCGGTGGGCCAGCAGACTTTTCCCAAGTGCCAGCGCCTCCGCCGCCTCGGCATCGGGATCGACGGCAGCGAGCGCGGGCCCGGCGGTCCCCTCCTCGACGCCTTTGGCACGCAGCTCCTGGGCGATCAGGGCGTGACCTCGTCCGCGACTGCGCCGGCGCACCAGAGCGTTGGCGTACTCCTGGTCGTTGAGATAGCCGTCGCCCTGCGCCCGCTCGAGCGCAGCGTCCACGGCAGCGTCGGTGTAACCGAGCCGGACCAGTCGCTGCCGCAACGCCGCGCGCGACTGCGGCTGGCGAGCCAGCCGCTTCACGGCCTCGGTGTAGGCTGCCTGGGCACTGTCCGGCTCACGCGCGGTCGGCGTCGTTCGCCGGCCGCCGCTTCTCACGCCGGCTGGAGGATCTTCTCAGCGGCCTTGCCCTTCATCTGCGCGATCAGCTCCTCGCCCAGCTTCGGGTTCGCCTTGAGGAAGCCCACCGTTTGCTCGCGCCCCTGGCCCATGCGCTGGCCGTTGCAGGAGAACCATGAGCCGCTCTTTTCCACCAGGGTCGCGTCAACCGCGGCGTCGAGCACGCTGCCCCAGTAGGAGATGCCCTCGTTGTAGAGGATGTCGAACTCGGCCGACTTGAAAGGCGGCGCGACCTTGTTCTTGACCACCTTGACCTTGACCCGGTTGCCCGTGACATCGAGCCCGTTCTTGATCGAGTCGACCTTGCGGATATCGAGCCGGATCGAGGCATAGAACTTCAGCGCCCGGCCGCCGGTCGTCACTTCGGGGTTGCCGAACATGATGCCGACCTTCTCCCGCAGCTGGTTGATGAAGATCACCGAGGTGCTCGACTTGGAGATGGCGCCGGTCAGTTTGCGCAGCGCCTGCGACATCAGCCGTGCCTGCAGGGCGACGTGGCTGTCCCCCATCTCGCCGTCGATCTCTGCCTTCGGCACCAGCGCCGCCACCGAGTCGACGACGATGACGTCAACGGCGCCGGAACGGACCAGCACGTCGACGATCTCGAGCGCTTGCTCACCGGTGTCCGGCTGTGAAATCAGCAGGTCCTCGGTCTTGACCCCGATGTGGCCGGCGTAGACCGGGTCCAGGGCATGCTCGGCATCGATGAAGGCGGCGACGCCACCCAGCTTCTGCGACTGGGCGATGACGTGCAGCGCGAGCGTCGTCTTCCCCGACGACTCTGGCCCGTAGATCTCCACCACCCGGCCTCGTGGGATCCCACCGACCCCGAGCGCCATATCGAGGGTGAGCGATCCGGTCGGGATCACGTCGATGTTTTTCTGGGCGGCGGCCTCCCCTAGTTTCATGATGGCGCCCTTCCCATAGCTGCGCTCGATTTGGCTGAGCGCAGCCGTCAATGCCCGTTCTTTCTCTGACATCTAGTCTCCCCTTGCTTCGTGATGGGGTCTGGCCGACCCGCCCACTGTAATACATATTTGTGTAACTGTCAACGCTATGACCCTAGAGTCTGGACCAGGAGTTCCAGGGCGGCAATCACCGAGCGGCGCCGGTTGTCCCAGCGGTCGCCGGTCCATTGAAAACGATGCGTCAGCACTGATTCCCCTCCCCCTCTGGGGGATGGCAGGGTGGGGGCCGCGATGCCGATAAAGGTCAGACCAACCGGCTTGGCGCCCTCGGCGTCCGGCCCGGCCACTCCGGTGATCGAGACACCGATGTCCGCGCGCAGCAAGCGGCGAACGCCGCTCGCCATCGCGGCGGCCGTCTCCTCGCTCACGGCCCCATGGCGGTGCAGCGTCCCCTCGGGCACTT
>Ga0137390_10004702_pt1 | contig 11402 bp, 10 predicted proteins | sample 15con2h24AmetaG_FD_104937 | JGI IMG/M metagenome (GOLD analysis project Ga0137390, IMG submission 104937) | Vadose zone soil microbial communities from Angelo Coast Range Reserve, California, USA - 15con2h2.4A metaG | ecosystem: Environmental > Terrestrial > Soil > Vadose zone > Saprolite... | reverse complement strand
CGGCCTTCGCCTGGGGGAGGCGCTCGGGTTGCAGCACCGGGACTGGCATTCCGGCCGCGGCGACACCCCGTTCATCGAGGTAGTGCCCCGCGACCATCCGCACGGGGTCCGGGTCAAGGGCGGGGCCTACCGGCGGGTGTTCATCTCCGACGTGCTGGACCGGCTCTATGGGGAGTACTTGTGGCAGTTGTGTGAGGCCGGCGCTGACCTGGCGGTGGCGGACATGGACGCCGCGCCGGTCTTCATGAACCTCGCGGGCGGCACGCGGTTCGCGCCGTGGCGTCCCGAGAGCGTCTATGACCTGGCCGGGCGGCTGCGCCGGGACCTGGCGCGGCAGGTCCCGGCTGCCTGGACCCCGCACTGGATGAGGCATTCGCACGCCACCGCTCTGCTGATGGCCGGGGTGCCGGTGCACGTGGTGTCGCGCCGGCTTGGCCATGGCGACGTGCAGACCACGCTGGAGCTGTATGCGCACGTGACCGAGGACGCGGACATGCGGTCGGTCGCTGAATGGCGGGCGTTCACCGCGGGATGGCGGGCGGTTTCGGTGACCGGCGCCCAGGCCGGGCGGTGCGCGTGAACGGGATCAGCGCCGAAGAGCTGATGGACTGCTGGGAGGCGTCTGGCTGCGGGCATGACGCCGCGGTGCTGAGCCGCCTGTGGGCATCGGTGCCGCCGGGGATGCGGCTGCCCCGGCTGTCGGCGGGCACGGTTCCGGAGCACTACCGGGGCGGCTTCGCCGGGGGCGGCAAGTCATCCCCGGTGGCGGACGTCAGCGCACTGCCCGGGCCGATGCGCCAGGAGGTGACCTGGTGCATGTTCCGGGTCATCGAGCTGGGCGGCAGGGTCCAGATGCCCGGCACCGTCATGCTGGCCCGCCGGCTCACCGAGATCACCGCCGGTCACCGGGCCGGGGCGGCGCCGCGCTCGCTGATGGACCTGCCCGCGCGCGCCTGGCTGCAGGAGATCCCGCTGGCGGTGCACCGGCGCCGGGGAAGGCTCCCGGCTCCGTCGTCGGTCATGCAGATGCGGCAGGTGCTGCTGCGGTTCTTGTGGCTGCTGGACCTGGCTTACGACACCCGCCCGTGGTGGCAGCGGGAATCGTGGCACCCGGTGGAAGACCACCGCATCCCGGTGCGCCAGCACGAGCCGCTGGGACGCCAGGCCATCCATTTCCACCGCATCACCGCCCGGTGGTTGCGCCGCGCCGCGCAATGGCACGGCAAGGTCGCGCTGGAGACCGGGGTGCTGCGCTGGTCGACCCTCAGCCAGCGGGTGTTCGCGCTGACCGTGCTGGATGCGTTCCTGGCCGGGCGCGGCATCAGCGAGCCGCGGCTGGACGCCGACCCGTCCCGGGTGCGCGAGCTGATGCAGGACTTCCTCGGCCAGGTGCGGGCCACCCGGGCCAGCCGCGGCCCCACCCAGGGGCAGCGGATATCGGCGGCGCACGCCAAGACGGTGCTGGTCCACGCCGAGCAGTTTTACCTGTTCATGCACGACCACAAGGACGCGGCCGCGGCCGCCACCGGCGAGCCGGGATGGCGGGAACTGGGAGCCGGGCACGCCGGCTTCTACCGGATCAGAGAGCTTCCCCGCCCCGCCCGGCGCGACCCGGGCCTGGACGTCATCGACGACACCGCCATGGCGAAGATCATGGCAGGGATCGGCCAGCTCGGCGAGAAGGCCGCCGGCGGCGGCCTGGATGACCCGCAGGCGATGCGGATCATGATGCTGCAAGCCCGCCTCGGCCGCCGGATCAGCGAGATCCTCATGCTGGACACAGACCCGCTGCTGCCCCTGGCCACCGGGCCCGCCGCCGCCCAGGAGCCGGGTGCGATGGCCGCCCGGCTCCGCTACCAGCAGACAAAGATCGACGGGGCCCCGGACACGATCCTGGTCGACGCCGAGGTCGTTGCGATCATCCGGGCGCAGCAGGAATGGGCCGCTACCTGGCTTCGCGGGCACGCCGCGCCGGGTGCGCGTCCCCGCTACCTGTTCCTGGGCTTGCTGTTCAACCGCAACGCCGACCGGCCCTACGCGTCGGCGACCCTGCACAAGGCGCTCACCGAGCTAGCCCGGCGGCTCGATATCCTCGACAGCGCTGGCCGGCTGGTCGACTTCCAGCGGACCCACCGGTTCCGGCACACCAGGGCCACCAGCCTGCTCAACGCCGGCGTCCCGGTCCACGTCGTGCAGCGCTACCCCGGGCATCTCTCGCCCGCGATGACGATGCACTACGCCCAGACCCTGGCCGAAACCCACGAAGCCGAGTTCCTGCGGTTCCGCAAGCTCACCGCCGACGCCCGCGAGCTCGAGATCGGCGCCCGTGACCTCTACGACATGCTGCAGCTCGACCAGCGGACCGACCGGATCCTGCCCAACGGGTGGTGCCTGCTGCCGCCCCGGCAATCCTGCGACCGCGGCAACGCCTGCCTGACCTGCGACAAGTTCGCGACCGACGCCACGTTCCTGCCCGAGCTGCAGCAGCAAAAAGACCGCACCCTGCACCTGATCGACCAGCGGCAGCAGGCGTTCTGCGCCCGCACCGGCACGCCGATGGGCGAGGACAACATCTGGCTGCAAGGCCGCCGCCGCGAAGCCGCCTCGCTGGAGGCCATCATCACCACGCTGCAGCACCACCCAGGCACCGAAGGCACGCCCGGCCGGCCAGCCGGGCCCGGCGCGCCCGCGCCACAGCAGACGGTCCGCGGCGCCGGCGTGACCGCACGCACCGCCCAGATCGCCGGCCGGGCCAGCCGGCCCGGCCCCCGCGGCGCACGGGCATGACCGCCGCCCGGCCCGGCAACCTGGCCAGCCTGCAGAAGGCCGCCGCTGCCCGCACCGCCGCCACGGCCGTCCGCGCCGAAGCGGCACTCGATCACATGCTCCGCGCCGGGCAGCCGGTCACCTTCCGCGGCCTGGCCGCCGCCGCCCCGGTGTCACTGGACTTCCTCTACCGCAACCCCGCCATCCGGCAGCGCGTCGAGCAGCTACGCGCCCAGCCGCAGGCCCGCCCCGCCCAGCGCCACGCCACCGGACCGGACCAGCCCGGCAACGTCATCGCCGCACTCACCGGCGAACTCACCCAGCTCAAGCGCCGTCACCGTGAAGAAATCGCCGAGCTACAGCACGCCCTCCAGGCCGCGCACGGCGAGAACCTCATGCTGCGCCGTCGTCTCGGCCAGCAGCCGCAAACGCCGAGCGCCCCAGATCACTGACACAGAGCCGGTGGCACCCAGGACGGCCACCGTCACAGACGCGTCCGCCACGGCCCGACCTGGGCAATGTCCAATTTCCTCATATTTGCACCCCGGATAACGCTGGACTACTGGCGGACCTGGTTCTTCGTCCTGGAGGCGTGCGGGCTGGCGGTGCAACTGGTCAGCGCGGCCCAGGCTAAGAACCTGCCCGGCCGGCCCAAGACGGACAAGCTGGATGCGATGTGGCTGGCCCGGCTGACTGAGATGGGGCTGCTGCGCGCCTCGTTCGTGCCGCCGAAGGCGGTCCGGGACCTGCGGGATTACACCCGGGCCCGGACCAGGCTCATCCACGAGCGCACCCGCTGCTGGCAGCGGCTGGAAAAGCTGCTGGAGGGCGCGCTGATCAAGCTGTCGAGCGTGGCGTCCAAGCTGACCACGCTGTCGGCGCAGGACATGATCAAGGCGATGATCGCCGGCCAGCGCGACCCCGGGGTCCTGGCCGCCTTGGCCCGCCGGACCATGAAGGCCAAGCACGATGCCCTCGTCGAGGCCCTGGACGGCATGTTCGACGACCACCACGGTGAGCTCGCCGCCCTGCTGCTGGACCAGATCGCCGCCCTGGACGCCAAGATCGCCCAGCTGGGCGCCCGGGCCGCCGAGCTGGCCTCGGCCATGCCCGGAGCCTGGGGCATCGACGCGGACGGCACCACCGCGCCCGGCGCCGGAACCGGCCCGGGCGCCCCGGTACTGAACGCGGTAGCCCGGCTGGCCGAGATCCCCGGCCTCAGCCCCGGCCTGGCCCAGACCATCATCGCCGAAACCGGCCTGGACATGTCCCGGTTCCCCACCGCCGCCCACCTGGTGTCCTGGGCCGGGCTGTGCCCCTCAGCCCGCCAGTCCGGCCCCCGGTCCCGGGCCGGGAAGAAAGGCCAGGGCGACACCTGGCTGCGCGGGGCCCTCGGCCAGGCCGCGGTCAACGCGGCCCGCACCGCCACCTTCCTCGGCGAGCGCTACAGCCGGATCGCCCGCCGCCGCGGCAAGGCCAAAGCCCAGGTCGCCATCGCCCGCTCCATCCTGGTCATCATCTGGCATCTGCTAGCTGACCCGGCCGCCCGGTTCACCGACCTCGGCCCCAGCTACTACCAGGCCCGCACCGATACCGACCGCAAGCTCCGCAACCACATCCGGCAGATCCAGGCGCTCGGCTTCACCATCGCCCTCACCAAAGCCGGATAACCCATACCGCTCTTGAACAGGCCCGATCACCGCACCAGGCCCGGGTCCGCTGCCGCGCGCCCATTTCCGCTGGGTGATTTTCCGGTCAGTCGTTCGGGATCTCGTCCTCTTCACCGGTGACCCTCATGACTGCCTGCAATAGGCGTCCGCGAGGCTATCGCCCATGCCGGACCACACAGATTCGCCGTCCACCAGCAGGTCGTACTGAGCAGCGCCGTCGATGGGCTCCGTCTCCTGGATGGTGAAGGTGAAGGTGTTGGTCACTTCCAGCCCCATGGCCGTCGTCTTGGGGGCAGGCGGTAGGACGACGGTGAAAATCCTCGACCGCTGGAACATCATGTTCTGCTGGACGGTGGCGTGGCTCTGCCGGATCATCTGGGCAGCGTGGTGTGCGGCCATGTTCTGCGGGCCACCGCTTCCGGTCATGCTCATGAACGGTCACCCCTACTGCCGCCCGGGAGGGTGCATAGCCACGAGATGCGGATGGCCCCCGCGGGCTTGGGAGTTGGGGGCAAGGTGGGGGGCAACGGCCATCTACCTGGGGGGATTTCAGCGGACTTGGGTGGACTGCCTAGACCAGGACATTGCACGTCAGAGGACATACCGGGACTACCGTGGACGGCTCCGCGCTAGCATCGGGCCAGGACCAAGGCAGGGATGGAGCGAGCGCGGGCGTCCACGACCGTTGAGATACGGCGAGTCATGCTGGACGCACGGGCAAGCAGAAACCCCGCCCAAGGCTGTCGCTCAGCAGCATGCCGACCCTCCCGCCGCGGGCTTACAGGCATGGGAGCCATCGGGAGCCAACCTGGGAGCAAAACGCCATGGACAGCGGCGCACCGGGGCGGACACTAGTGGACTCTGACCTGGCGGAATGCGGATCAACCCGTACCTAGGTGGACCCCCGCGAACAGGTCAGCGATCCCGGGCGTAGATCGCCTGAAGGTAGCTCTCCAGTTGCTGGACCGCGGGGCCGGTCGTGAAGTCCGCCCCGTACCAGTGCACCGTGATGAAGTTGACCCGGTAACCACGGGCGGCGGCGCCCCGCATGAACTGGTCCAGCCAGCCGCCCGGCGTGGCCGCGTTAACAGCGACGGCGGGGCTGCCCAGGCTCATCCCGGTGGCCATCAACTGAGGCCACAGGCTGAGCGCCTGCGAGACCATCATGTTCGACTGGCTACTCATGTCGGGCTCGTTGAAGCCGAGCAGGATGTGACCCTCGTCCTTGGCCTGGCTGAGCGTCGCCGCGTTGACGCTGCCGGGTCCCCAGATCATCGGGACGAACTGCACGCCTGGCGGGTTGGTGATGCCCGCGTGACTAGATGACCAGGTGTAGTACCAGGACACCCGGGATTCGGCGAGAGCCTGGTCGACGCCCGTGAACGTCCAGGCGCTGACCCCTTTCTTCGCATTGGCCGCCGCCGTGGACGCGGCGGGCGCGCTGGCGGTGGCGGCCGCCGGCGCCCGCCGCGGCGAAGGGCTGCGATCCGGGCGTGCGATCACCGCCGTGACGGGGCTGGGCGGTGCCGCGGGGCTGGCGGCCGCCGGATGGCCGGCCAGCGCGGCCGGCCGCGCCCTGTGCGCGTGCACCAGGGCGAATGTGCCGGCGACGGCGCAGGTAGCGGCCAGGGTCACGGCGACCAGTTTTGGCTGCACGGAGGCTGCGGCCTTGGCCAGGATCCGTCCGTGGTGGGACCTGGTGGCCGCCCGGTGGAGCGCCTGGCGCCCTTGGGAACGAGCCTGGCCGCCAGGGGAGGGTGCCTGCCGGCCAGGGGATGATGCCTGGCTGCCAGCGGACGGTGCCTGGCAGCCCGGGGATTGTGCCTGGCTGCTGTGCGATCGTGCCAGCCCCCGGCTCAGCAGCCAGCTACGGCCGGCCGCGGTCGCGGCCGGCACCAGGGGCAGGCCGGCCAGCAGTCGCTCGGCTGGAATCAGCCCGTCATAGTGCCTGCCGCACGACTGGCAGTCGCGGGTATGCCGGGCTATGCGCTTGCGCCACAGCGGGCTCGGAACCTGGTCCCAGTCCGCTGTGGCGTTGGCCAGTCCATCGCACAGCGGGGCCGACTGCAGGGCCCGGATCACGACACGCGCGGTGGTGAGTTGCTCCTTCATCCTGGCGATGCGCACCGCAACGTGGCCGGGCGGCAGTCCCAGGGCGGCGGCGATCTCGCTGCGGTCAACCTCGCCGCCCGCCTCAAGCCACCACAGCGCCAGTAGGTCGCGGTCGGTGGCGTCGAGCCAGCGGGTCGCCTGCGCGGTTTCCTGGCGCTGGCCCGACAAGCCGAGCCGCAGCAAGGTCAGGTCGACGAAGTCGGCCCCGGGGTCGGCCACCTCGGACCGGAGGCCATACAGCGGCGCGGCTTGCCGTGCCTGGCGGTGATCGTGCAACTGACGGATGGCGACAGCGACCAGCCAGGACCGGAACGCGCCAGGATCGCGCAGGTCCTGCATGCCGCGCACGACCCGCAGCATGGTCTCTTGCACGACATCATCCACATCGGCGTGCCCGTTCAGGGCCCGCCCGACAATGTTGTAAATCAGCGGCAGGTACTCGGAGAGCAGGTTGTCCAGCGCCGCCTCGTCGCCCTGCTGCGCGGCGATCACCGTCTGCACGCCAGGCCCGCTGCCTCGGGGCATTCCCACGCCACCTCGCGTTTCGTCGAAGTCGGCCGACGCAGCCGCGCTCCGGCACCGCCCGGGGCGGCCGGTGTCCCTTCCGCTGCCACTGCTTCGGTTCCCTGCGCCTCATACGTGGAGACGCCGAAAACCAGGGCGGATAACAGAAACTCCGTATCCGCATGATGCCGCGTGGCCGGAGAACTCCGCCCAGGGGTTGGCGTAACTGCCGAAAGCCGCCGGCACCTGGGACGACTCCGCCATCGGAGTTTCTGTTATGCAGCCGCAGTCCGAGCGTCTCCAAGACAGGGGATGTCACAGCGGTCCGCCGGTCCCCAGCACGCGGGCCGCACCAGGCCGGACGCCTTGAGCAGCGTAGGACGGACAGGATGGCTTTCAGCAGAACGTGGAAACTAGCCACGTCGATCGTGGCCGCGGTGCCCGCCGCCGCGCTGGTGGTGGCGTGCTCCTCGCCCGGCGGCGCCACGACGGCGGGTCAGCCGGGCCAGAGCGCGGAGCCGGTCGCGTCCAGCCAAGCGGCAGCATCGCCGGGCTCCGCCACGGGAACGCCGTCGTCGGCCGCGCGGAGGGCTAGTCCGTCGCCGTCAACCGCTGCTCCCCGGACCAGTGACCCGTTGCCGGTGCCCGACGCGGCCGCGGTCGCGTCTGGGAAGCGTCTGGTGACCTTCGTTAACAAGGTCAGCCAGACGATCTGGGTGGCCGCGGCGCAGAACCCGGCTCATCCGCTGGCGACCACCGGCTGGGTGCTGCCGGCCGGGCAGAGCCTGACGATTACCGTGCCCGACAACTGGAACGGCCGCTTCTGGGGCCGCACGGGCTGCGTCTTTCACGGGGGCCTGGGCCACTGCCAGACCGGTGACTGCAATGGCCGGTTCCAGTGCGCCGGCAACGGGGCCATTCCCGCGACCCTGGCTGAGTACGACCTGAACGCCTGGGACGGCCTGGACTTCTATGACGTCAGCATGGTCGATGGCTCCAACCTGCCGATGTATATCAACATCACCGCGGGGCAGACCACAGACAAGATCAGCCGGACGGGCTGCGTACCGGCCGGCTGCACCAAGCCGGTCGCCTGCCCGAGCGCGCTGCAAGTGAAGGCGGGCGGGGTCGCCGTTGCCTGCGAGTCCGCGTGCGCGAGGATCGGCACGGACCAGTACTGCTGCCGCGGCGCGTGGGCACCCCGGTCACAGTGCGACCCGGCCAGGTGGCCGGTGGACTACGCCGCCGTGTTCAAGAAGGCCGAGCCCTATGCCTACTCATATGTCGATGACGATGCCACGAGCGTCTTCACCTGCAAAGGCAGGTGCGACTACCAGATAACGTTCGGCGTCAGCCCCGGCACGTGAGGGTGCCTAGTGGACCGGCTGGCGCTCGCCGTCGATCGTCAGGTGGACGCGCTCGGTGTAGAAGCACATGAGGCCGGCGATTCCTTTGGCCTGAGGGATCGGCGTCTCGTAGCTCCAGACGAGATCGTCGTAGACCTCCTGGCCAACCTGCACCGACCAGTACGAGGCCTGGCCCTTGAACGGGCAGGTGGTCTCGCTGCTCGTGGGCCGGAGCAACTCCGTGCGCACGTCCTCGCGAGGCAGGTAGTAACGGGTAGGCAGGCCGGTCTCGTCGAGGAGAACCGGCCGGTCCGATTCGGCCAGCTTCTCGCCGTTGAGGGTGACCTCAACGTGCTGCCCGGTGGGGGTGATGGTGATCTGGTGCCCTCTAGCCATGCCCGTGCCAACCGCACCACGCCCGCGCGAATTCCGGGCTCCGGCGCGGGCACCTCGCTCGGGCGGCGCTTATGATGCCGCTTGTGAACGAGGCGCACCTGGCCATCTGCTCCAGTCCCGAGTGGGCGAGGCTGGTGGAAGAGGAGTTGCTGCCTTGGGTCCTGGAAGGTCATGACCTGGGCGATGAGCTGCTGGAGGTCGGCGCAGGGCCCGGCCTGACGACCGACGTCCTGCGGCGGCGCGCCGCCCACGTCACCGCGGTGGAACTGGACGTGGGCCTCGCTGACCGGCTCGCGGCCCGGCTGGCCGGGACCAACGTCGAGGTGGTCGCCGCGGATGCGACGCGACTGCCGTTCGCCGCCGGGCGCTTCTCGGCGGCCGCCTGCCTGACCATGCTGCACCACATCCCGTCGGCCGCGCTGCAGGACGCCGCGCTGGCCGAGATGGCGCGAGTGCTGCGGCCCGGTGGCGTGCTGGTGGGCTCGGACGGGATGGACACACCGGAGAGGCGCCGCCTGCACCAGGACGACATCTTCGTGCCCGTCGAGTCCGCCACTCTGGCCGACCGGCTGCTCGACGCCGGGTTCGCCGATGCGACCATCGAGGTCGAGGGAGACCGGGTGCGGTTCGCGGCGACCGCCAGGCACTGAGCGAGCCCCCGTGGACATCGCTGGAATCCCAGCAACCGACGGCTTCGCCGCGACTCGCTGACCGGTCAGGACTTGCGGCTGGGGAGGAACAGCACGGGAAGCAGCATCACCTTCGTCGAAGATGAGCGGAGCCAGGCCGTCGCGCGAAGCGCAAGCCCCGCCGTCGAAGACGAGCGGGGCCAGGCCGTCGCCCGGTTCTCCCGCGAGGTATAACTGGCACCATGCGCATCGGCGTCGTGTTCCCCCAGACCGAGATCGGCGCGGACGCAGGTGCGGTGCGTGCCTACGCCGAACGGGTCGAGGAACTCGGGTTCAGCCACGTGCTCGCGTATGACCATGTCGTGGGCGCGGACCCGGAGGCGCATGCGCCATGGACGCGCCCGTATGACGTGCACACCACCTTCCATGAGCCGATGGTCCTGTTCGGCTACCTGGCCGCGATCGGGTCGCTGGAACTTGTCACCGGGATCATCATCCTCCCGCAGCGCCAGACCGTGCTCGTGGCGAAGCAGGCAGCAGAGGTCGACCTGCTCACCGGTGGTCACTTCCGTCTCGGGGTCGGGCTGGGTTGGAACGCGGTCGAGTACGAGGCGCTCGGCCAGGACTTCTCGAACCGGGGCCGTCGCATCGAGGAGCAGGTCGTGCTGCTGCGCCGGCTGTGGACCGAGCAGAGCGTCACGTTCGACGGTGACTACGAGCGGGTCACGGCGGCCGGCCTCGCGCCGCTGCCGGTGCAGCGTCCCATCCCGGTCTGGTTCGGGGCGCAGTCGCCGCGTGCCTACGAGCGTGTCGGCCGCCTGGCCGACGGCTGGTTCCCCCAGGTGCCACCGGGACCGAAGCTCGACGAGGCGCTCGTGATCATTGGTAACGCCGCGCGGACGGCGGGCCGGGATCCCTCGGCGATCGGCATCGAGGGCCGGGTGAGCTGGGGTGCGGCGGGCGTGGCCCAGGTGGTGGAACAGGCCGCCAGGTGGCGTGACGCCGGTGCGACACACCTGTCGATCAACACGATGGGCGCTGGACTGGGCGCGGTCGATGCTCACCTTGGCGTGCTCGCCGAGGTAGCCGGGGCGCTAGACCTCGTGACCTGAGCCCGCGGCCGGTAGCGCGGTCAGGACCGAGAGGACGTCGTCGAGGTAGGCGCGGCGCGCGCCGCTATCACGCGGGAGCAGTTCGGGGGTGGTGTGGCTGAGCTGCGCATGCCCGAGATAGCTGCTGTAGGCGAGGAGGGCCCGGCGGCGGGCCGCGGCGGGCGGGAAGCCGAGTTCGGCGAACAGCCCGGCGATGATCGCGAGGCGCTGCTCGGTGACGCGGGCGAGCACGGGGGCGACCGCGGGATGCGCGGCGCTGGCCAGCAGGGCTACGCCGATGCGGTCGGATTCAGCCATCTCCACGACCTCAATGATCAGCAGGCGCAGCCGGGCCAGCGGGTCTGCGGCGCTGGCCCGCACCCGTGCAGCGACGTCGGTCGTGGTCTGCCGCTCCCAGCGGCTCAGGGCGGCTTCCAGGAGGGCGGCCCGGCTGGCGAAATGCCAGTAGAAGCTGCCCTTGGTGGTGCCGAGCCGCACGGCGAGCGGCTCGACGGCGACGGCGGAGAGCCCGCTTTCGGCGATCGCTGACAGCGCGGCGGCGGCCCAGTCGTCAGCGGTCAGCCGCCGTCTGGGGGTTGCAGATCGTCCGGCCATTAACATACGCTACCGTATGGTAAGAACATACGGCACCGTATGGTTAGCCGGCTCCTGCAGGAAGCCGTAGGAGGGAACACCGATGTGCCTGGCCCACTGCGCGCAGAAGACGAGGTACGACGTCATCGTGGTCGGAACCAGGGTCGCGGGTGCCGCGACGGCCATGCTGCTGGCCCGGGCCGGGTTGCGGGTCCTGGCGGTCGATCGGGCCGGCTTTCCCAGCGACACGCTGTCAACGCATCAGGTGCAGCTGCCCGGAGTCAGCGCGCTGGG
>Ga0137390_10004701_pt1 | contig 11407 bp, 10 predicted proteins | sample 15con2h24AmetaG_FD_104937 | JGI IMG/M metagenome (GOLD analysis project Ga0137390, IMG submission 104937) | Vadose zone soil microbial communities from Angelo Coast Range Reserve, California, USA - 15con2h2.4A metaG | ecosystem: Environmental > Terrestrial > Soil > Vadose zone > Saprolite... | reverse complement strand
CCGTCATCTTGCTAAACTGTTAGGAGCAGGCGCGGAGGGATGCGTGAGCGGTTGAAACGGGTGGTCTTGAAAACCACTGTACGGGAAACCGTACCGGGGGTTCGAATCCCTCTCCCTCCGCCAGCGAGTCTATTGATTTCCGCGGGCTGACGAACTTCGCGCCAAGCCAAGGCCGGAGAACAAAAGTACAACTTTCTTCTCGATTTTCCTGCTTGCCAAGAACTCGCAACTTCTACTGGAACTCAAGCATTACAATTTCGGGATTCGATCCCAGACGCAGCGGCGGCCCCCATGTTCCTGCTCCGCTTGAAGTGAAAACCTGCATCTTCCCGATCCGGCTTAAGCCGTACACAAACTGCCGGTAAATCCGTCGCGCCATCCAGCTCCAAGGTATAAACTGCCCAACGTGAGTATGCCCGGATAGCTGCAGTGAAACGCCCGCAGCCTCCGCGATTTCCGGATGGTCGGGTGCATGGGTCAATAGAATGCTCGCGCGGTCGCGATCCAAGTTGATGCCGTGTAGCGCCAACGCTAAGTGCCCGTCCTGCGTCGCGTTCCGGTACGGCACGCCAATAATCTGCAAACCGTCAACTTCCACCTTTTCATTGTTGAGTACGCGCACTCCGGCCGCCGCAATGGCATGGAGATATTTGCTGTCGTCCCCAAATTGCTCGTGATTTCCCGCGACGAAATACACGCCGTGTGGCGCTACGAGCTTGTTCAATGGCTCGGCTGCTCGCCGTGCGTCGATGGCCGTCCCGTCGTACAGATCTCCAGCAATAAAAATTGCGTCCGGCTCTTCCCGCAAAATTTTCGCGACCATACGACGCAGAAAACTGCCGTTTCGCACGTGCCCCAGGTGCACATCGCTAATCAGCGCCGCCCTTCGCCCGCGCCAAGCTGCCGGCAAGTTCGCCAGCCGCACCGTGGTTCGCGTGATTCGTGTCCAGCTTGCATTGAAAACCCCGTAGAGTCCTGCCACTACCGCAGCAGCGTACAGCAGTTCCACGGTCCGATGGAAGTTCACGTTCAGCCCGGCCAGCTGCGCAATTCCGAAAATAATCCAGGAGGAAACCGCCGCCAGGAATAGGAACGTCAGCAGACCCACCCAAACCGCAGCCGCCCTGTAAAACGCGCGCAGGGCGGCGTTTGTATAGCGAAAGGCGAGTAGCGAAGCGACAACAAAGCTCACTGACAGAAAGCCGAGAACCAGCTTGATCCACAGGCCCCCGTGAGTATCGCTTCCTGCGGGCGAAAATCTCCAGGTCTCATAGAGGAAAAAATGCGTCAGAAAAAGAACGGACTGAATAATTGCAATGAAAGCGAGTATGGGTTTTCGTAGCCGCATGATGTATTAGATTCCCCAACCAGCCATTCGGATTGTTGCGTAATGTCTCCGAAATTCGGACGGGGATCAACCAAATCCAGCACCGGCACATTTGCGTGAGTTCAAAACCGACCCTGGGGGATCTGCTCGCCCTATGTTTCTGTCGAATTCGGGTAGATCAGATGACGCACTTTGGGGTCGCCCGCCACGTAACTGCGCAAGCGTTGCTCCAGTTCGCGGTCTGCTTGGGTCTGGCGTTCGTGTTGCCGCAGATGTTCTGCCCACGAATGCACCAGGAATATCTCCAGATAACGATCCGCGACCTCAGTATCGCGGAAAATTCCCCAGCGATACGCTCCATCGCGACGCCGTATGCGAGCATATCGGTGGATCGCCTCCACGAACTCTGCTTTCTTTTCTGGAATGACAGCGTACTCGGTTGTAACCAGCACCGGTCCGTGGTGAAGGTCAGCTCCAACCTCTCTGACGACAACCGGCATACGCCAGTGGTTCCAAGGACTCAGGTCCGCGGTCGAATCGGGAAGTTTTGCGAAAAGCGCGAACACCGTAGTCCCGATGGTTCCAATACCGGCATAGATAAGAGCAACCCGGATGCCTGCTCGTTGGGCTACCGCGCCCCACGCTGCGCTCCCAAGAGCGAAGCTTCCCTGATAAACCAGAATGAAGATTGCCAGGACTCGCGCTCGCACCCAATCCGGCGCCAGGTTCTGAACCAGAGCGTTGATAAGAGAAATGAAGGTCAGCCATGCTGCGCCGCCAAGCAACATGACTGGAGCGAGGGTGCTCAACCGGTGCAAATCACCGATCGTTACAATCACCAATCCCAGGATCACTACGCCACCCGACACAATAGCCTCGGTTGACCACCTGGCGCGGGCCGGCTGCATTATCAAAGCACCGCCAATTGCACCAGCCCCAAAGCATCCGAGCAAGAGTCCATAGCCGACCGCGGTCTCACTCACGCTCCGGGCAACCGTAGGCAACAACGCAAACAGGGCGCTGGAGAAGAACATGACTATGCCTGTTCGAACCACAACAGTCAGGATTTTGGGTGAGTAGCGGACATACCGAACGGCAGCGACTGTGGCTCCGGCTAACGTTTCTGGCGGCGCAGTCCGCTTGCGAACCGGTCTTTTCCACTTCGCAACGACCAGAATGACGCCGAAAAACGACACAACGTTTGCCACAAATGCCGCAGCAATGCCAGCCGCTGCGATAAGGGCGCCAGCGAGCGCAGGCCCTATTGCCCGAGCCAGGTTGAATTCGATTCCGTTGAGCGCCGCCGCCGCCGCCAGGTCGTCTTTTGGAACTAACTCGGGAAGGACTGCCCGCCACGTCGGTGTTTCAAAGGCATCTCCCGCCGAGAGCGCAAACGTCAAGGCCAGCAGCAGCCATGGCGACATGAAACCAGCGATGGTCAACCCTGCGAGAAGCAGCGCTACGCCCAACATCCAAGACTCGGTGAACAGAATCAGCTTGCGTCGATCGAAGATGTCGCCAGCGGAACCCGCAGGCAGGGCCAGCAGAAAGAACGGTAATGAAGAAGCGGTTTGTGTGAGCGCGACGTAAATCGGCCCGGCGCCTAGTGACACCATCAACCATGCCGCGCCAACGCTCTGCATGAAAGTGCCGATATCAGAGACAACATCCGCGACCAACAGATTGCGGAACGTCGGCACACGCAGCGGCCGCAACAAACTCGAGGAACCCCGAGACTTCAAGTTTTTTTCAGCAGTATCTGTCAATTGCCTGTACCACTGTTTTATCTTTTTATCGTGCTGACTCTAAACGGAGGCTATTCTATCTCTACCGGCGGGAGCTACTCGACAGCTTTGGCTGCCAACGTCTCCACTACTGCGATGCTCTGCATCAACTCCTGCGGTACGCGGTGCCGCTCCTGCAAATACGCCGGGCTGTTGTAGGAAACCCAGACTTTTGCCTGGGCATCTTCCCACACCAGAATCTTGAGCGGGAGATCGATGGCGATGCTGGGAGCGGCCAGCATCACAGGGGTGCCGGCCTTCGGACTGCCGAAGATCAGCAGCTTGGTGGGACGCATTTTCATTCCGGCTTTTTCCGCTTCTCCGCTGTGGTCGACCAGCGCAAACAGCGTGACTCCTTTTGCCGCTAGAATGCCCTTGAGTTTTTCCACTGTCTGGTCAACCGAGTGATTGCTGGGTGTCTCGGTAATTCCGTTGCCTGTGCTGCGCGTCATAGATATCTCCTCCATTTGCAGACTGCGAACGAATGGAACTTCGGGCCGAAATCAGATAGACCGCCATTGCCAGCCCGACCAATGCCAGAAAGAAGTAATCGCGACGAAGAGTCCGAGGCGCGATCCACAAAACCGAGTCCCATCAGGTCAGACGCGTGCGAATCCATCATTTGATCGCGCTGCGATCGGTCAGGATGCACCTAGAAACGGTGCGGGGCGGGAACTGACACTCTGGGCTGTGACGCCAACCATGGCCTCCCACGCTCGGTTAGGGCGCCGACCTGACCAGGTTCCCTCTGCAGCCTTCGCAGGAAAGTAATCGTAATTACAGAGACATAGCCGGGGGTGCATTTAACAGATTCCAGTCCAGGACCTCCCATTTTTGGGCGGAAAGTGGACGCATGCTACAATCCAGATAATTCACGAGGCTTCCCCCAGCTTCCGACCAGCTACCGATCCGGAGGAGTCCATGAAGTCCTGTCAGAGGTTTCCAACTGCGTTTTTGGTGGGTTGTTTGTGCGTTGTATTCGTCACAATTCCGGCTTACGGTTACACCGATCCCAACACGGTGGGTTTGATTTCCCAGATTTTGACTCCTCTACTGATAACCGCCGGCGCCTGCCTCACATTCCTTAGAAAAAGCGTGGGGGCGGCCCTCTCCGGACTCTCGCGGCGCCTGCGCCGACGATCGGATGTCTAACCTTCCGATGCGCGACGAGCGCTTTCGCTCCGCGGTCGCGTCGCTCTGGTTCCGGCTCGTCAGCCTGGGGATGGTCGGTTTGGTATTCGCCGAAGCGCTCTTTCTGGCGCCGGGAAAAGTTCAAAACTGGTCGTATTACCTCGCCGCTGCGGCGTTGACAACTTTGATGACGTGGTCTCGCCACGGCGGAAGATATTCGCGATTTCCAGATCTAGTGCAAGAATCCACGTGAGCCGACAATATCTGAACCTGACTGCGGGCGCGTGGCGGCAACTGCGCCGGAACTGGCGCCTCCGGCCGAGTCCCATGCTGCTTTGGCAGACACTGGCGCCCGGTTCGCTGTTCTCCGTGGTGGCGGGACTGCAACAAGCGGTCTCGCGCGAGCAACTGGCCCAGGCAAATTACCGGAACGCCGTCGTGGTTCTTGGCTACTGGCGCTCCGGCACCACGCTGCTGCATGAGTTGCTCTGCCTGGATACGCGTTACACGTATCCCACGACGCATGCCTGCATGAACCCTCATCACTTCCTGCTCACAGAAGCTTCGGCCCTGGCTCGCGGCGGCGCCAGCGCCCAGCGGCCGATGGACGAGATGGAAGTCCGGTCCAGTTCGCCGCAGGAAGACGAGTTCGCGCTTCTGTCACTGGGCGCGCGGTCTCCTTACGAAGCGCTTTTGATTCCGAAGATTCTGCCACAGGCCCTGAAACTCACCGACCCGCGCGACCTCTCACTCTCCGACGAAAAGCGCTGGCGCGAAGTGTTCCTGAGTTTTCTGGCGGGCGTATCGGCGCGGGGAATGGGACGGCCCATGATGCTCAAATCGCCTACCCACGGCGCTCGCGTTGCCACCCTGCGCGAACTGCTTCCCGCTGCACGCTTCGTTTTGATCGTGCGCGACCCATGGACCAACTTCGAATCGGTGGTCCGGATGTGGCGCAAGATGTTTGAAACCTATGCCCTGGGACCGATTCCACCGGACGACGAAATCCGCGAAGCCGTCATCGCCGATCGTCCCCGCTTTGAGGCGAAGCTGGCCGCGAGTACCGCCGATCTCCCCGACGACCGGTTCGCGACCCTGACCTACGAGTCCCTGATCGCCAATCCTGCCGAAGTCATCGAACAACTCTACAAACGGCTTGAACTAGGGGATTTCGAGCCAGTCCGTGAGCTACTGATCTCCGAGACGAAGCGCCGCAGCGGGTACAAGGCGAAGGGCAGCTTGCCGTCGGACATATGGCGAGAGCGCATCAACAACGAGTGGCCGGAGATTCTTACGCGGCACGCGGCCTTGCAATAACGCGGGGATATTTCTTCCGGACGAATGAGGGAGGCAAAGAGACAATGTCATCAAGCACAGTGACAGCGTCCGATCCTGCGAGAGAGCCCATAGCACCCTGGTGGCATACCGTGCTGGTGCTACTGCCCCTGGTTATAATGTCGGTCGCGAGCTGGTTCCAGCACGGACTGCCAAACGCACATGTACCGGGCCTCGGTTCCCGTCTGTCCAGCTACTTCACAGTACTGGTTGCAGAGTGGTTTCAGGTGCTTCTGATCTGGCTCGCGCTCAGGCACCGCGGAATCTCAATCGGCAGTTTGGTTTCAGGCCGCTGGCAGACACCGGGGAGTTTCTTTAGAGATTTAGGAATTTCCATCGGGTTTCTTGTTGTCGCAGTTCCGCTGACCGGGCTTCTGGTTCATCTGATTGCGGGCGACGCCAACAGCAACATGGCCAACATCACGCCCAAGACCGTGTTCGAGCTCATGGTGTGGCCAGTACTCGCAACGACGGCCGGAGGCTTTTGTGAGGAACTCATCTTTCGTGGATACCTTACCCAACAGTTCAGCGCGTGGACCGGAAACCACATATTCGCTATCATCCTTCAAGGGGTGGTCTTTGGCCTCGGCCACGGCTTCTACGGCAAGGCTATGGTTGTCGTCGTGGTCCATGGATGTCTCCTGGGACTGCTTGCCTACTGGCGTAAGAGCCTTCGCCCAGGAATGCTTGCCCACGGACTGCAAGATACCATCGGCGGCGTGGTCGCGTTCTTCTCGTGAGGTAGAGACAGGCCGGGCTGGTACTTATCAACCATGTCCTTGATACGTAGGAACCAGTGCTGCTTCCTCGACTCGGGAATCCAGGGGATTTTAACCGCAAAGTGTGCTAAGGTCCGCAAAGGTCGCAAAGAAGAGCGAAGGTCATTCCAACCCCAAGTGTTGCTCGCTGGCCACCACGGCCAATTCCAGGCGGCTGGAAACGCCCAGCTTGCTATAGATGTTACTCAGGTGGCGTTTGACGGTTTCCTCGCTGATGGCCAGCTTGCTGGCGATCTCGCGGTTGCTGCTTCCTTCTTTAATGGCGGAGATAATGTCGATTTCGCGGGAGGTGAGACCAAAGCCAGTGGTGGAGGGTTGGCCGGCCCGGGCCCAGGCAGCCACCGGTTCGCTTCCCACCCAGAACTGTCCTTCGCACACCGCGCGGATGCTTTTCAGCAGCAGCTCCGGAGGAGACGCCTTGAGCACAATGCCCCGCGCGCCCAGCTGCAAAGCGCTGGTCACGGCGAAGGGCTGGATGGCGGCGGTGAGTAGGATGGTGCGCACGGAAATTTCCTGATGCGCCAGCTCGCGGAGAACTTCCATCCCGGGGACGCGCGGCATGGCGAGGTCGAGCAGCAGGACGTCGGGCCTGAGCTCGGTGGCCAGAGCAATAGCCTCTTTCCCGTCCGAGGCTTCGGCGACGACTAGAAAATCTTCCTGCGTGGCCAGCAAGCGGCGCAGGCCGTCGCGGAAGATAGCGTGATCGTCGGCAATCACGATGCGGATTGGACGCTTTTCTGTGCTCATGCGATCTGGTTCATCTATCTCGTTCATGCGATGCTGGCGCGGGCGAAGTCGGGGACCTTGATTTCCAGCCGCGCACCCTGTCCAGCCTTGGAGATGATAGTAAGCTCACCCTCGATGGCGCGCACACGCTGTTTGATGACCAGCGGCCCGCGGCGATCCTCTTCTAATTCTGCGTGCGTAAATCGTCCACTGAATTCGAATCCGCGGCCGTCGTCCTCGATAGTCAGTATCCATGCGCCGCGCTGTCGTGCCAGTCGCACCAGCACGTGCTGCGCCCCGCTGTGGCGGCGAACATTGGCCAGGGCCTCCCGCAGGATTCCGGCAATCTCGCGGCAAGTCGCAGGGGGCAGGCTCACTTCGGGTACATCACAGACGAACTGCGCTCCAATGCCGGTGTCCTGACGATACCGCGTGACCATGCCGGCCAGAAAATCGGCCAAGTGCCGGGGATCAAACTCCAGCGGCTCGAGCTGCTGAATCAAATGGCGCACATTGGCGGCCTCGTTCTGTACCAATTGCTGCACTTCCAGCAATTCCTGCTCACGCTCCGCCGGTGGGATGGTGGAACGGGTGCGCAGCGCATACAGACGGAACGCAATCGCGTGCAAAGACTGCACTACGCCATCGTGCAGCTCGCGGGCCACTCGGGCGCGTTCGACGGCAGCAGCCCGGGAGCGCAGGCGGCGTAGCAGATAGACGTTGTAAACCGACGGCGCAACCAGGTTGGCTACGTCCTGCAGGAAGCGGAGCTGGGTTTCGGCGCGGCCCCCGAGAATCGGATCGAAAAGCAACACTCGCGCTGAAACCTCGGGAGCCGCGGAAATGGCGCAGGCCAGCAGCAGGTCGAAAGGATGGTCGGCCACAAACCTGGCCGCCAGATAACATTGCTCTCCCCGGGTGCGCACGCCTTCTTTGTCCAGCGTCACCGAGCTCACGGTGTTGCGGTTGCGCCAAACTGCGGCGGCGGAGTCCTCTCCCATCACGCACAAATATTCCTGTTCTTCGGACTCCTCCAGCTGCCGCCATGTGAACACGGCATTCTCAGCCGACGCGAGTTTCTCGACACGCCACAGCATCACCAGGTGGGCTTCGGTTTCCCGCGTGATGACTACAAGCTCCCTGCCGCCAAACAGCCTCAGCAGTTCCTGAAGAACGGTGAAGACGGTGCCCTTCAGCCCGGCCTCGATGCGCACCTTGGAAGAAATCTGCGAAATGCTCAATGCTTCAGCGGCGCGGCGTTTCTCCGATTCAGCCAGGTATCCGATGAGAAACGAGAAAATTACCAGATACACCGAGCGCATGATGAAGTTGGTAATGCTGAAGGGATGCCCGATGAAGAGCGCCAGGGGAGTCTGGGTGACGGCAATCGCGTCCGCCGCCATGGTGCCGACCACGGCGACGGTGGTGATCGCGGTCTCACGCATCCCCCAGCGAAAGGCCGCCGCCAGCAGAGCGAAGATGAAGTAGAGAAAAAACGGGCTGCCGGGTCCCCCGGCGAAAAGGCTGATAACAGCGGGCCAGACAATATCCGTGGCATGCGTCAATAGCGAGAAGCTGGGAGAAATCTCCGCGCGATAGTACACCACGAAGAGCAACCACAGGGAGCTCGCCAGATAGAAGAGCACCAAGGCGAGAATCAGTTGGTTGTAGGGTTGCACTGCTGCCGGGTCAAGTTGGATCAGAAGAAGAGAGCTAAGCGCCAGCACTACCCGGACCAACGCGAGCACGCGCTCAGTGGCAATCAGTCCGCGGCGATTGCGCGACAACGCCAGCCGGCGACTGACAAGGTCAAGAACTGAAGGTACCGGCTGCATCGCGTGGATTATAGAACATTGAGCCATTGAATCCTTGCGCGATTGAATCACTGCAGCGCACGATCAGCGCGAGGTTGCGGGTGGAAGAGGGGCTTTGAAAGCTACGCGAGGGGTGTTTTAGCTTGACAAGTTCCTGCTAAAGCGTACTCTGATTCCGCTCAACTTCGCGTACGGGATACCAATGTGAAGCTGCTACTGGTCGGCGGCATCGTGGGGCTGGTAATCGGCGTCGGCCTCACCATTTTTGGTTTCTCAGTTGCCTACTTTTTTGCGCTCAACGCTAGAGCGTCCGAGATTTTCCCTGAAAATCAGGGAGTAGCTGAAAATGGCAGCGAAGACGCCGCAGATGCAGCCGTGACAGACAAGAAGCTGGGCGTGGGAGCTTAAGGGGCGTGCTGCACGCTAAAGCCTGCTCTCTCAACACCTCAGACTCACGCGGCCATAAATGGCCACTCTTCCAGCGGAATGGCCGGTCTTCCACCGGCACATCTCTGCACCATCCATCTACACCAAAAGTTGTAGTCGGTCTGCAACTTTCAAGGGATTGACCGCACCTCCTTCCTCTCGTAAGTTTCAGCTACGCCTTCTCGCAAGCGCGAATGGGCTACAAGTTCGCAGCGGCTCCGTAGCGCTGCTCCTTCGTCAAATGGGGCTGGCCTTCCTTAGTCTCCGAGGCCAGCCCTTTTTTTTGGATCTAAGCGATCTACACCGAAAGTTGTAATCAAATTGCAACTTTGGAGGAATTGACCGCACCCACGCTAGAACGTATCTTTCACCTTCGCCTCGATAGCTTGTCCGACCTGCCGTCCAATTCGCGTTGGGGGCTAGCACGGCCAGCTATCCACGAAAAACTAAGTCTGTAAGCGATGGTCAGACGCCACTCTGACCAAGGAGTGCCACTGTGCGTACCAGCCTTCCCTCGTCCTTCGCAAAGATGTTTCTGATTTTCTGTTTAACAATTCTGGCCGTGAGCAGCGCGTTCGCGCAGGTGCAGGGCGCCGTTTTCACGAGCGAGCCGGTCGTCAGCACTCCATGTAGCCCGCAGACCTGTGTGCCCGACCTGAGTCCGGGCGCGGTGTTTACCGTGAACGGCAACCTATACCCGGCAAAAGTTGATGTTTTCCTCAATGGAGGGCCGAAGAACGACAACCATGCAGGCCTAACACCTACCGCGCCCTCGCCCGGCGTGCAGTATTACTTCCAAGTAACGGACCCCAACGGCTCTATCCTGCTCTCGGCCGATCCTGCAGTATGCCGCATCGTGGACGTCGTGGCTGATTCGGGAGGCAGCGGCCGTGTAGATGGCTTGGATGCTAGTGTCTTGAGCAACCCCAGTTGCCCTTCGCGCGTGGTTCTTCCCGATTCACTGAGCGGCGATACGGCTAACCCGGTGCAGTTATGTCCTGCGGCTTCGAACAGGGCGGACACGCTCGGTGATGGGCCCCCGCTCTATGACGCTAACAATTGGTGTGACAACACTCCCAATCCCGGGGGTGAATATAAGGCATTCCTGATTCTTAAGAGTGCCGCGACTGTCGCTCCGGACGGGCTACATCTTACTTTCAGCAGCAGCGACAGCCAGACAGACAACTTCAAGGTTCAAAGCCAGAGCGTGGCCGACATAACTGTCTGCAAGTTCAACGATTTGAACGGCAACGGCGTTCAAGATGCGGGCGAGCCTTTGCTACCTCACTGGCCGATCAATGCGACAGGCGTGGACGGAAGCCCCGTTTTTACGCAAACAGACGACGACGGATGCGTCCAGCCACCGTTCTCGGTTTCAAATTTCCCGAACGCAGACGGCTCTGCAACGGTGACGCTGACCGAAAGTCTGCTTACCGGCTGGGTGGAAACTGCGCCGCTTGATGGAACCTATGACATTAACGGCAATCTAACAGGCACAGGTCCAACTTCAGTACTCGGGTTCACCGAGACTATTACCGTTCATCCGAGTGATGTCGTCACGGCACCGAATTTCGGTAACACTTGCACAGATACGAACAATTGCGGTGGAAACAACATAGGATTAGTTGTTACCAAAGATGCGAATCCCGCGTTCACCCGCACGTTCACTTGGGGGATCACCAAAAGCGTAGATAACAACACCGTTGACACTAGCGGGGGTGGTGCCACATTCAACTACACGGTGAGTGTGACCCATGACGCCGGCACCGATTCTGGCTGGCAGGTCAGCGGCACTATCAGGGTGTCCAACCCCAGTCTCGTTGACGTAACCGGAGTGACCGTCACAGACGCTGTTGACAACGGAGGGAACTGCGTCATCAACGACGTGAATAAGGGCGTCAATGAAACCATCCCCGGCAGCAGCCACGTTGACTTCCCATACACATGCACCTACAGCTCAGCACCGAGTCCCGCGAGCGGAACTAACACCGCAACGGCACTGTCTCCGAGTGGCAGTTTCACTGGCACTGCTACTTTCGACTTCGGTGCTGTGACTCCTACGATCGTTGACGGCAGCGTGAGCGT
>Ga0137390_10004691_pt1 | contig 11419 bp, 7 predicted proteins | sample 15con2h24AmetaG_FD_104937 | JGI IMG/M metagenome (GOLD analysis project Ga0137390, IMG submission 104937) | Vadose zone soil microbial communities from Angelo Coast Range Reserve, California, USA - 15con2h2.4A metaG | ecosystem: Environmental > Terrestrial > Soil > Vadose zone > Saprolite... | reverse complement strand
TCACGGAGCGCTCGCCGTATTCGCGCGTCAGCTCGAAGTGCGGTATGGCGCCGACCACGTCGACGCCCAGGTCGACCGCTTTGCGCATCAGGTCCTCGCCGCCTTCGAACGACATGATCCCCTGCTGCGGAAACGCGACCAGCTGCAGCACCATCTGGTCGCCGATCTCTTCGCGCAGCTCCAGCAGCGCGCGCACTGCACGCAGCTCGGGGTCGCACACGTCGACGTGGCTGCGTACGAACTGGACTCCGTTGGCGAGCTGCCAGCGCAGCACGGTCCGCACGCGGCGTTTGACATCGTCGACGGTGAGCTCCTTGACGCGCTCGGCCCAGATGGCGATGCCCTCGAACAGCGAGCCGCTCTGGTTATGCCGAGGCTCGCCCACGGTGAGCACCGCGTCGAGGTGGATGTGAGGCTCGACCAGCGCGGGCGTGACCAGCGCGCCCGCGAGGTCGATCACCTGCCGGGCCTCCATCTCGGGCTCGGCGATGAGCCCATTGCGCACCCCGATCTCCCTGGTATCCGTCTCCCCGGCGATGCGGGCTCCCTTCAGGAGCAGATCGAGCATCGACGGGAGGCTAGCAGAGACCTAAACTCTGCGGCGTAGCCGGTCGGTTGTCTCGTTTGGGGGATGGGCTTATGCAGACGGCTGAGGAAGTAGAGAAGCATGTACCGGTTCGCGAGGGCGACTACGGGGAAAGAGTCGCCACCGTCGAGCCGGGCGGCGTCGAGTACATCGCCATGGCCGAGAGGCATGGCAAACCGATCGACCTGCTGTGGACCTGGCTGTCGCCGAACCTGGAGTTCGCGACGATCTTCGTGGGCGTCCTCGGCATTGCCGTCTTCGGGCTGAGCTTCGGGGAGACGGCGCTCGCCATCATCGTCGGTACCGCCCTCGGGTCCCTGACGCACGCGGTCCTCTCGTCGTGGGGGCCGAAGTTCGGAGTTCCGATGATGGTGGAAAGCCGCGGCGCGTTTGGCTTTCTAGGCAACATCCTGCCCGCCGGCCTGAACGCGTTCACAGGCGCGATCGGCTGGTTCATCGTCAACAGCGTCAGCGGCGCGTTCGCGCTGGAGGCGCTGGCGCTGCTGATCAACGTCACCATCCCGTTCTGGCTGTCGTTCCTCGTCATCGTCGTCGCGCAGGTGGCGATCGCGACCCTGGGCCACAACTTCATCCACTTTTTCGAGCGGTGGGCCCCGCCGCTCCTGGGCGTCGTGTTCGCCCTGGCCTGCATCGCCATCTTCTTCAACCCGCACGCCAACTACGGCGTCGCCGCGAACCCTGGCCCGCTCGGTCACTTCGGCGCCTTCACGCTGTTGTTCACGGCCACGTTCGGCTATGCCGCGGGATGGAACCCGTACGCGGCGGACTACACGCGCTACCTCCCGCCGACGACCAACCGGATGATGGTCGGCTTCTGGGCCGGCATGGGCGTCTTCATCTCTTGCGTTCTCCTCGAGCTCGCCGGCGCCGCTCTGGCGACAGTCGCGGGAACCAAGTGGGGACCCAACGACATTCCGACCGTCCAGCTGCAGGTGGCGATGCCCAACTGGTTGTACTACCTGACCCTGCTGTGCATCGCGGTCGGCGCGGTAGCGGCCAACGCGATCAACATCTACAGCGGAACGATGTCCCTGGTCGCGGTGGGGATCCGAGAAATGGGCCTCACGCTTCGCCAGCGGCGTGCGGCGCTTGCGATCGTGGCCGGCGTCGTTGGCTACATCGTCGGCGTCGTGGGCAAGGCCAACGTGGGTCCGGGCAGCAAGTACGAATACTTCCTGCTCTTCATCAGCTACTGGATCGCCGCGTGGCTGGCGGTCGTGCTCGTCGACTACTGGATGCGGCGTGGCGACTACGGCGACGAATCCATCTTCTACGACACGAAGTACCAGCGCTGGCAAGGTGTCGTGGCGATGGCGATCGGCCTGGCGGTGTCGGTCTACCTCTTCGCGAACGTCTACTCCATCTACACCGGACCGATTCCGAACGGCAACCCGCAGATCGGTGACATCACGTTCATCGTCGGCTTCGTGCTCACCGGGGCCCTCTACTACGGCTTCCAGATGGCGACAGGAAGGCGAGCAGCCGCCGGGAAGGCCGGCTCGCGGGCGGCATAGCGAGCAAAAACGACGTGGCGCCGCCGCCGCGAGAGGCGGCGGCGCCTCCCGGACCGATTGGAAGAAGCATGAGGCGGTTGGAGGACGGCCGCCTCCTCCGCGGCGCCGGCCGGTTCACTGACGACCTGCAGCCGGAAGGCCTCCTGCACGTCGGCTTGCTGCGGAGCCCGATCGCCAGTGGGCGCGTCGCCGCGCTCGACACCTCCGCCGCCCGCGCCGCACCTGGCGTCGTCGCGGTTTTCACCGCCGCGGACCTCGAGCAAACCTGCCGCCCGCTGACAGTCCACCTGACCACGCCCGGCGTGGTGTCGCCCGAGCGGCCGATCCTGGCCTCCGATGTTGTTCGCTTCGTGGGCGAGATCGTGGCGGCAGTCGTCGCTGACAGTCGATACCGAGCCGGCGACGCGACCGAGTTGATTCGGCTCGACGTCGAGCCGCGTGTGGCTGTCACCAGTTTCGAGGACGCGATGGCGGCGGGAGCGCCGCTGGTCCACGACGCAGTGCGGGGGAATCTCTACCACGTCGGGCGCCGCACCTTCGGTGATGTCAACAGCGCGTTCGCCGCCGCGGACGTGGTCGTCGAGGGTGAGGTGACGCACCCACGGGTGTCCGCGGCTCCAATCGAAGGGCGCGGCGTGGTGGCGGCGCCTGATGGCGCCGGCGGTGTCACAGTCTGGAGCTCGACCCAGGTCCCGCATCTTGTCGCCGTTGCGATCGAGGAGGCCCTGGAGCTCGCAGCCGGGCAGGTGCGGGTCGTGGCCGCCGACGTCGGCGGAGGTTTTGGCATCAAGGCACAGGTCTACCCGGAGGAGATCCTGCTGGCCTGGATCGCCCTGCGGACTGCCACGACTGTCAAATGGACCGAGGCCAGATCCGAGCACTTTCAGGCCGCCAGCCACGCTCGGGACCAACGCATCCGGTTCAGCGCCGCGGTGCGCGATGACGGCCGCGTGCTGGGCCTTCGCGCGACGGTGCTCTCCAACATCGGCGCTTACGGGATCAGGCCGTTCGGTCCTCTGCTCGACCCGATGACATGTGCCGGCCTCATCCCGGGACCGTATGACATCCAAGACTACGAGTACGAGTCGTACGCGATCGCCAGCAACAAATGCCCGGAAGGCCCTTATCGCGGCGTCGGCATGGTCACCGCGGTGCTGGCCCATGAGCGTCTGATGGACCTGATCGCCGCGCGCCTATCCCTTGATCCCGCCGAGGTGCGCCGCGTCAACTTCGTCTCGCCGGCGCAGATGCCGTATGTCGCCGTCACCGGCCATCCCTATGAGTCCGGGGACTATGCCGCCGCGCTGGAAAGGGCTCTGGCCGCGTTCGACTACGCGCGGCTTCGCCAGGAGCAGGCCCGGGCGAGAGCGGAGGGCCGCCTGGTGGGCATCGGCATTGGCTCGTACGTGGAGTTCACCGGCGCAGGCTCGTCGACCTTCGAGGGGCGCGGCATGGCGGACATCCCGGGCACCGACACCGCGCGCGTCTGGCTCGGGGATGACGGCCGGCTCCATCTGCAGACGAGCTGTCCCGCGATCGGACAGGGCGTGCACACGACTTTTGCGCAGGTGGCGGCGGCGGCCCTCGGGGTCGAGCCGGAAACAATCGATGTCGAGCAGACGGACACGGGAAGCGTGGGCCACGGGTCCGGGGCGTTCATGAGCCGCGGCTCGGTGACCGCGGCGACAAGCGCGTTTCGGGCGGCTGCGCTGCTGCGCGACGAGATCCTCAACGCCGCCTCATGGCGACTCGACCAACCTGTGGAGCGGTTGTCGATGGGCGCCTCCGGTGTCCTTGTCGACGGTGGGCAAGCAGGCCTCTCGTTGACGCAGCTCGCGGCGAGCGATCCAGCCGACAACGGCGGCCATACCCTGGATGTCTCGGTGACATACGACGCGGTGCAGGCCTCCCATCCCTATGCCACCCACGCCTGTCTGGTCGAGGTGGACGCGGGCACGGGCGCCGTGCAGATCCTTCGGTACGTGGTCGCCGAGGACTGCGGGGTCCTGATCAACCCGGTGATCGTCGAGGGCCAGGTGGCGGGCGGGGTCGCCCAGGGCGTCGGCGCGGTCTTGATGGAAGAGATCACCTACGGACCGGACGGACAGCTGCTGAGCGGTACCTTCCTGGACTACCTCATCCCGAGCGCGAGCGAGGTGCCTTCGGTCGAGACCACGCACCTCGTCACTCCTTCGACTGTCCATGAGCTCGGGACCAAGGGGGTGGGCGAAGGCGGCACGATCGGCGCGACCGCCGCGCTCGCCAACGCGATCGCCGACGCGCTGTCACTTTCGGATGCGACTCTTCCGTTCACGCCGGACCGGATCGTCGCTCTGATCAAGTCGAGGAAGAGCTGACCTGCGGCCCGAGCCCTGGCAACCCGTGAGCTACCTGGAATGGAATGCATCCGGCCGCGGCGGCGGCGCGGCGATCTGGGATGGCGGGGAAGAGGTCACCTTTGAGCAGCTTCTCGCACACGTTCGTCGCTTTCAGCGCGTGCTCGCGGCGACAGGCGTACGCGCCGGCGACGTCGTCGGCGTGCAGATTCCGAACGTATGGCAGTACGTGGCCCTGGAGCTCGCGATACCCGATCTGGGCGCGGTGATCGTGCCTATACCGACCGGACTGGGCGAGCACGAGATGCGCTGGATCACCGAGAAGACCCGGCCGGCCCTGGTGATCGATGGCCCCAAGGCCGAGGAGCTTGCGACGGCTTCCGCCGATGGATTGCCATTGCCTCCCAGCGCAGCGCCCGACCGGAGCCGGATCGTAGAGATCGCGCTCACGTCGGGAACGACCGGGATGCCGAAGCTCGCATCGCTGTCGGCGGGACTGAAGCAGGTCACGTTCGAAAGCTTCACGTCGCGGCTGGGCGTCACAGGGGACGACCGCGTCTTCCCCATGACGCCGTTAACGCAGGGCATCGGGGGGATGTGCCTGTACTGCCTGCGGGTGGGGGCGGGGTTGGTCATGCTCGGCGACGTCCACTGGACGCCCGAGCACTGCCACGACGTCGCGATGCGGGCGCGGGCGAGCGTTATGGTCGGCGTGCCGACCAACGTGATCAGGATGCTGAAGCATCCCCTTCGTCCCCCAACTTCGCTGCGCGCGGTCGCCGTAGCCGGCGCGCCCTTGCCACCTGAGATCGCGGAGCGCTGGGAGTCGTCGACCGGCGTTCCGATCTCCAGCTTCTACGGCTCGATGGATGCCGGCCAGCTCGCGGTGGCGAGCCCGTCCGACCCCCAGCACGCGCGCTGGACCACGGTCGGACGGCCACACGACCGCGCCGAGTGGCAGATCGCCGACGGTGAGATCTGCATGCGCGGCGAGCTCGTCCAGGACCGGTACTGGGGCGAAGACTTCGGTCCCTACTCGGCAGACGGCTGGGCCCACATGGGCGATCTCGGCTTCGTCGATGACGCCGGATATCTGCACGTCGTCGGTCGCGTCAAGGACGTCATCATCAGGGGTGGGACGAACATCAACCCTTACGAAGTCGAATCGATCATTCGCGCGCATCCTGGCGTGGTAGACGTATGCGTCGTCGGCCGGCCGCACCCGGACCTGGGCGAGGTACCGGTGGCGTTCCTGATTGGCGAGCTGACCCAGGGCGAGCTCGACCGGTTTCTCGAGCAGAGGGGGCTCGCTCGGTACAAGTGGCCGGAGAAAGTCCATCTCGTCGACGAGCTTCCGCTTTCGGGCCCAGGCAAAGTCAACCGCAAGGTGCTGAGTGAACATGCGCGCGCGCTGCGATGACATCGAGGTCGCGTGGTTCGAAGTCGGGCGCGGCGAGCCGCTCATCCTGATCCACGGACTCGCCGACGACCACAGGGCCTGGCGCCGCGCCCTTCCGAGTCTCATGCTCCGCCATCGTGTGCTCATGTATGACCTGAGAGGCCACGGCGGAACGAGTCTCGGCCGGCCCGACGGCACGCTCGAGCAGCTCGGGGCAGACCTTGCTTCGCTCATGGATTCGATCGGAGTCGACACCGCCCACGTCGCCGGTTTCTCGCTGGGCGGCACGATCGCGATGCGCATGGCGATCGACCATCCCTCAAGAGTCCGCAGTCTGGTGCTGGTGGCCACCTCGAGCCGGGTCGGAAGAGCGGCCGCTGATTGGTACCGGGAACGAGTCGCCATGGTCGACCGGAGCGATCCTCAACTGCGGGCGACGCTCGATCGGGACACCGCCGACGTCTACGCCCAGTCCCCCGCGGAGCTAGAAGAAGGGCTCCTCATCAGGCGCCAATCGACGGCCGACCCGCGGGGCTATGCCAATGCCTGTGCATCGATGGCGGCGCTGAACACAGCGCCGCTCGACCCCGCGCTTGGACGAATATCCGCTCCGACTCTCATCGTGGCCTCGGAGCTGGACCGACACTGTCCACCGAAGGCGGCCGAGATCATCGCCGCCGGCATCGAGGGCAGCCGGCTGGAGGTCATCCCAGGCGCCGGCCACCCCATACCGGTCGAGAAACCGGGCGAGCTTGCCGACTCGATAAACGCGTTCCTGACCACATGACCGCGTTCGACGTCAGCGCGGGGATCAGCCCGCGTCAATCGCTCGAGAGCTGGTCGTCGTTCGTGGCCGAGCTGGAGGCTGAAGGGGTGCGGCGTGTCTGGGTCATCGATTCCCAGCTGGCGATGAAGGACGTCTACGCCGGCCTTGCGGTAGCGGCGCTCAACACACAACGGATCGGATTGGGAACAGGCGTCACGAACGCGGTCACCCGGCATCCGACGGTCACCGCCAACGCCATTGCGGCCATCGGCGAACTCTCGCACGGCCGCGCCTTTCTGGGTCTGGGCGCAGGCGATTCGGCTCTTTACGGCGTGGGCCTGAAACCGCAAAAGGTGGCGGAGATGGAGGAGGCGATCACCTTTTTTCGGGCGGTGCTGGGCGGTGACGAAGGCCGGCTGGCGGGGAGGCGATATCGCCTCCCGCACGTGGCCGGGCCCATCCCGATCCATCTCGCGGTCAGCCAGCAGAGGATGTGCGACCTGGCCGGCCGCCTGGCCGACGGCGCCATCGTCATGGGCCCGGCTCAGCCGGACATGGTGCGCCGCCAGGTGGAGTGGATCGAGAACGGCCTGAAGAAGGCCAATCGCAACCGAGTGGACTTCGAGATCGCGTTTGTGGCCACGATGTCAGCCGCCCGCACCCTCGCGGCTGCACTCGACGAGGTGCGGTCGTGGGCGTCGACCCAGGCGCGGCTGCTTGCGCATTACAAGGAGCTCCCGGAAAGCCTTCGCCGGTTCGGAGACGAGATCCAGCTCAGCGCGGAGTCGTACGACTATGCCGAGCACCTGTCGACGCGTGCTAGGCACAGCGCCGTGGTCTCAGACGATCTGACTCGCGCGCTCGCCATCGTCGGCACCGCGGAGGAGTGCGCTGAACGCATGCGGGCCCTTCAAGCCACCGGGATCGACTCGTTTATCATCCCCCTGGCTGGTCGGCACCGCGCTCACCGCTGGCGGACGATTCAAAGCCAGGTCCTCGATCAGATCATGGTGTAGCCGCCGCTGACCGACAGCGTCTGGCCCGTGATGTAGGAGGCTCGGTCAGATGCCAGGAGCAGGACCGCCGGCACGACGTCTTCAGGAGTTCCGAGCCGGCGCAATGGATAGCCGCGCGCCGCCTTTTCGAGCACCTCGGGGCTGAACAGTTTCGCCTGGTCCATGGCCCACATCGACTCGCGGCCCGACGTCTCGGGCGTGCCGGGCACGAGACCTGGACAGACCACGTTCAGGGTGATCCCATGCTTGCCAACCTCACGAGCGATGGCTTTTGACATCGCGATCACGCCGGCCTTGGTCCCGCTGTAGACGGCCTCTCGCCACTCGCCGATGCGGCCCGCGTCCGAGCCGATGGAGACGATGCGACCGTATCCCCGCTCGATCATCGGTTCCAGGACGGCGCGCACGGAGTTGATGAAGCCCCACGTGTCGATCGCGATCTCGCGCTCCCACTCGCTGCGCGGTTTTTCCATGAACAGGCGATCGATCGTCCAACCGGCGCAGTTCACGAGCACGTCGACTCCGCCCATCGAAGCGAGCGCGAACTCGACGGTGGCCGCGACCGAATCCCAGTCGGTGACGTCCGTATGGCGCGCGATTACTCCGCCGCCTGGAGCCTCAGCCTCGACCTTCCTGGCCTGCTCGAGGTCGACGTCGGCGATCACGACGCGCGCGCCTTCGCGGGCGAAACCGAGACTGATCGCCCGCCCAAGGTTGGACGCGCCGCCGGTGACGATGACCACCCGGTCTTTCAATCCCAGGTCCATGTCGGGCTCTGATTATGGCGTCGTCCCGCACGATCACCCGCCCGCCAGGACAAGGCCCGAATGGGCTGATCAGACTGGGAGCTCGGTCACCTGCACGAGGCGAAACCGGTTTCAATGTAGCCATGGCCCCTCGCACCAACTCGGCGGCGGTCGAGGATTCGCTCACGGCCGAAGAGCTCGAACGAATCGACGCGTACTGGCGGGCGGCGAACTACCTGTCGGTCGGGCAGATCTACCTGCTCGACAATCCGCTGCTGACCCGCCCGCTGAAGCTCGACGACATCAAGCCGCGCCTGCTCGGGCACTGGGGCACGACACCCGGGTTGAACCTCTTCTACGCGCACGCGAACCGGGTCATCAAGGAGCGCGACCTCGACGCCATCTACATCATCGGTCCCGGGCACGGCGGTCCCGCCGCGGTCGCGAACGCATACCTCGAGGGCACGTACACAGAGGTCTACCCGAAGATCACGCAGGACGGTGATGGCCTCAAGAGGCTGTTCCGCCAGTTCTCGTTCCCCGGCGGCATACCCAGCCATGTCGCCGCCGAGACGCCCGGGTCGATTCACGAGGGCGGCGAGCTGGGCTATGCGCTCGTCCACGCCTACGGCGCCGCTTTCGACAACCCGGAGCTCGTCGTCTTCTGCATCGTCGGCGACGGCGAGGCGGAGACCGGCCCGCTCGCCACCAGCTGGCATTCGAACAAGTTCTTGAACCCTCGGCTCGACGGCGCGGTGCTGCCGATCCTCCATCTCAACGAGTACAAGATCGCCAACCCGACCGTGCTGGCCCGCCTGCCCGACGAGGAGCTTCGCGCCCTGCTCGACGGCTACGGCCACGCGCCGATCTTCGTCACCGGAAGCGAACCGATTCCGGTTCACCAGGCCATGGCTGCCGCGCTCGATCAGGCCCTGGACGAGATCAGTCGCATCCAGCATCACGCGCGGAGCTCAGGCGACACCGCCCGCCCGCGCTGGCCGATGATCGTCCTGCGGACGCCGAAGGGATGGACGGGCCCCAAAGTGGTCGATGGCCTCCAGGTCGAGGGGACGTTTCGCGCGCACCAGGTGCCGATCACGGACTTTGCGACCAAGCCCGAGCACATCGGCATCCTCGAGCGGTGGATGCGCAGCTACCGCCCGGAGGAGCTCTTCGACAACACGGGGCGGCTGGTGCCCGAGCTGGCTGCGCTGCCGCCCCGCGCCCAACGGCGCATGAGCGCCAATCCTCACGCCAACGGGGGCGTGCTGCTGCGCGAGCTGCGCCTCCCGGACTTCCGCGCTTACGCGGTCGAGGTTGCCAAACCCGGTACCGCTACGAGCGAGGCGACGCGCGTTCTGGGCGCCTACCTGCGCGACGTGATCGCGCAGAACCCCGACAACTTCAGGCTCATGGGGCCCGACGAAACCGTCTCCAACCGACTCGGCGCGGTGTTCGAGGCGACCAACCGCGTGTGGGAGGCGGAGCTGAAGCCGTCGGACGACCACCTTGCTCCTGAGGGCCGCGTGATGGAGGTGCTGAGCGAGCACATGTGCCAGGGGTGGCTCGAGGGCTACCTGCTCACCGGGCGTCATGGCCTTTTCAACTGCTATGAGGCGTTCATCCACATCGTCGACTCGATGTTCAACCAGCACGCCAAATGGCTGAAGGTCACGCGAGGCATACCGTGGCGGAGACCGATCGCGTCGCTCAACTATCTGCTCACGTCCCACGTCTGGCGCCAGGACCACAACGGCTTCACGCACCAGGACCCGGGTTTCATCGACCTCGTCGTCAACAAGAAGGCGGAGGTCATCCGGGTTTACCTGGCGCCCGACACCAACACGCTTTTGTCGGTGGCCGACCACTGCCTGCGCAGCCGCAATTACGTCAACGTGATCGTGGCCGGCAAGCAGCCGGCGCTCACGTACCTTTCGATGGACGAAGCAATCGCGCACTCCACGCGCGGCATCGGCATCTGGGATTGGACGAGCAACGATGCCGAAGGCGAGCCCGACGTGGTGATGGCGTGCGCCGGAGACATCCCCACGCTGGAGACGCTGGCCGCGGTCGACCTGATTCGCCGCCACCTTCCATACGTCAAGGTCCGGGTGGTCAACGTCCTCGACCTGATGCGCTTGCAGCCTGGTGGCGAGCACCCCCACGGGCTGAGCGATTCCGAGTTCGACGCAATCTTCACGCTCGACCGGCCGGTGATCTTCGCGTATCACGGGTATCCATGGCTCATCCACCGCCTCACGTATCGGCGCCACAACCACGACAACATTCATGTGCGGGGATACATCGAGGAGGGGACCACGACCACGCCTTTCGACATGGTCATGCTCAACGACCTGGATCGCTTTCACCTGGTCATGGACGTCATCGACCGGGTGCCTGGCTTGCCGTCGAGGGCCGGGCACGTCCGCCAGCTCATGGAGGACGAGCGGATGCGGCACCGGCAGCACACCCGAGACGTCGGCGACGACGCACCCGACGTTCGGGACTGGATTTGGCCGTACTGAGCACTGCCACCCGGGCCGTTTCGGGTTAGCCCGGTGCGGGTGCTCGTCGTCAACGCAGGCTCGAGCTCGCTGAAGGTGAGCCTGGTCGGCGCGGATGACGCCGAGCTCGTAAGCCATGAGTTCAAGGCCACGTCGGGACGCTTCGCAAGATCGGAGCTCAAGGGTGCCATCGATGCGATGGCGGGTGTCGACGCGGTCGGCCATCGAGTCGTCCACGGGGGGCCGCGCTACTCCACCGGCGCTGTGATCGATGCGCGCCTTGTCGCTTACCTGAAAAAGATCTCCGACCTCGCCCCGCTGCACATGCCGGCGGCCCTATCCGGGATCCTGGCCATCCGCCGTCTCCTGCCGCGTACGCCCGCGGTCGCCTGCTTCGACACCGCGTTCCATTCGACCTTGCCTCCGGCCGCCGCCACCTACGCGGTCCCGGCGAAATGGAGGCAGCGCCATGGCATCAAGCGGTACGGCTTCCACGGCTTCTCGCACGCGTACTCGGCGCGACGCGCGAGC
>Ga0137390_10004686_pt1 | contig 11423 bp, 8 predicted proteins | sample 15con2h24AmetaG_FD_104937 | JGI IMG/M metagenome (GOLD analysis project Ga0137390, IMG submission 104937) | Vadose zone soil microbial communities from Angelo Coast Range Reserve, California, USA - 15con2h2.4A metaG | ecosystem: Environmental > Terrestrial > Soil > Vadose zone > Saprolite... | reverse complement strand
GTCGGGATGTGCAGCACGTTGCCGCCGATCGCCGCGATCGCGGAATCGTTCATCGGCGCGTCGGTGCCGCCGAAATCCACGGTGCCGTCGGAGAACTGACGGATGCCGCCGCCCGACCCGATCGACTGGTAGTTCAGCTTCACAGCGGGATGCGCCTGATTGTAGGTCAGCATCCAGTTCTGATAGATGATGTTCGGGAACGTCGCCCCGGCTCCATTGAGCTGGACCTGGGCGAGAGCCGCCGCCGGTAACGCGGCAAGCAAGAGCAGAAGAGACTTCATGAGTGGGTGTTCTCCGTGTCTGCGTTAGAAAGTGAATTGCATCTGGACGAGGCCTTGCTGCCGCGTCGCGGTCGTCTGATTTCGAGGCGTCGCCTCGAACGACAGCAGGTCGACGTCTGCGAGCATGCGCAGGTTGGCGTTGACCTGATACGACACGCCGCCGATGAACCGCGTCAGCTTGTTGGGGCTCGTGCTGGTGTTCGGGTCAATCAGATCCACACGCGCGATCGCCGACACCTTGCTGTCCGGCAAATGCAACACACCGAAGGCGCTGAGGATTCGACCGGTCGCATTGACGCCGCCGCCGAGGTTCAAGCTATCGGCGCCGACCGGAGACACCGTGTCCTTCGTGGACGCGAACTCGCCCGCCAGCGTAAACTGTTTCGACCGGTAGGACACGAGTCCGATGAAGCGGTTGCGGTCGCCGCCGCCGGTGACTTTGCCGATGCCGGCATAGCCGGAGATCCGGAGGCCGCCCACACGGCTCGCATCGTCGGTGTCCATCACGCGGACCGACAGACGCAGCTGCAGATCTTTTCGCTTGTCGCCCAGGCCGCCCGAGTACCCCTCACCATTCACGAGCGTGAGTTGGCCGTTGACCTGATCGTTGTTCCATTTGCCGTCGATCCCAGCGCCGACATCCGCGGAGGTCGTATAGCCGCCCCGCTCGGTCGCCATCGTGCCCTGCATACGGTAGTCCCACAGGTTCTCTTCCCAATCGAGCCAGGGCGTATGCAGCAAGCCGAACTTGTACGTGAGTGAGCTGCCTTCGGGCGTCCACGCGGCATACGCGTACTTGAGGCGATAGACTTGGTTGCCGACGGCGGCGGGCGCGATATCGGCCGTGATGCGCGTCTGGAGGCCGCCCGGGAACCTGCCGATCACGTTGATGTAGGCGCGCTTGATCGAAAACTGATTCTGTTTGCCGAGGTTCACTCCGGCAGCGCCGATGCTGTCTTTGACATCGTACTGGAACTGGCCATACACGACCCCGCTCACGGTCACCTGGGGCGCCGGAGGCGAGGCCGGAGCCTGAGCCTGGAGAGTGGAGACCGACGTCGCGCTGGCGGCAACTGCCGCAGCGAGGGTCAACAGTTGTCGTACGTGCACGGTTCGTTTCTCCTTACGAAGGTTGATGACGCAGGTAACGAAGACTCGCTTGCTCGCATCACCAAACTCAGTTGCCAGTGTCACGAGTCTGTAACAACGAGCCTCCGCTACCTGGCACCCGGACGATCGGCCGTGCAATCCGCCGCCGGGTAGGTTTTGTCGCTGGCTTAGTGCAGAATGAGCGCGGCCGCGCCAACAGCGCCCGCGAGCCCGAGCAGCGCTCCAACGACGACGTCCACGACGTGATGCACCTGGAGCGTGATGCGCGAGGCCGCAATCAGCGCAGCGAGCGGCATGAGCAGCGGTGCGAGTGACGGATGCGCGATCGCGATCGTCCCGCCCATCGCGGTCGCCGCGGCCGCATGCCCGGACGGGAACGAGAACGGATCGGGCAGATCGATTTCCGCGAGTGGCCGTCCCAGGGAGTCACACGGCCGTGCGCGCGCGACCGTGCGCTTCAGCACCTGAACCGCGAGGTGCGAGGTCGTCAGCGCGAACAACGCCGCCAACCCAAGCAGCTGCTCGCCTAGCGCGACGAGCAGCAGCCCCGCGGCGATGGTCACGCGCGCGCCCCCGAGATGCGTGATCCAGCGCATCAAGCGACGGCCCCGGCCGGCTGCGGCGTGCGAGTGAACGCCTGCGTCAGCACTCGGCCCTCGTAGCTCACCGGCACATCGAGGCCGAACCACCACAGCAGCGTCGGTGGCACGTCGAGCAGCGACACCGCGCGTGTGAGCTGGTGGCGCCCCGTGACCTCCGGTCCCGCGACGATCAGCGGAATATGATCGTTGATCGCGTGCGCCTCGGCGTGATCGTGCGTGCTCACGCCGCCGCCACCGTGGTCCGCCATCACGATCAACAATGAGTGCTCCGTGAGATCAGCCAACACACCGATCGCGGCGTCGATCTCGACCGCGGCGGCACGGTACTGTGGCGACATCCAACCGTGTGCGTGCCCGGCCTGATCGCAGTCGTTCAAATACACGAAGACGAGGCCGTCGGATTGTGAAAGCACGACGGTCTGCGCTGCCCGGGCGACGTCACGCGCGCGCAATCCCGCAGAGCGATACTTGCCGAGCCCGGCGGCCTTCGTCAGGGCCCAGAGGACAGCGCGTTCCGCCGGCAGCAGCTCGCTTGCGACGACCTGACTGGAGACGCCGCCGCGAGTCAGCTCGCGGGCGAGTGGCCGCAGCGTCGGCAACCGTGACAGGAATCCGAGGACGGGTTCGATCAGGCCATGTGTCTCCGGCGCGACGCCGGTCGCGAGCGAGGCGAGCGCGGCCACGGTGCGGCTGGGTCGCACCGTCGTGGCGCGCAACGCAGTCGTATACGTGCGGCTGAGCGCGTCGAGTGACGGCATGTCGATCGGCGTAATGGCGTCGGGCCGCAGGCCATCGGCGAAGACGAGGATTACGCGGCGCATGAGGCGGCTCCTCCGGTGATCGAGAGTCCGGCTGCAGCGGCGTACTGCTGCAACAGCGCGAGATTTTCGGGCGCCACGTCGCGCGCGAGCGCCGCCGCCCGCGCGCAGCGCCCAGCTCGGCGCGTCGTTGGGGCGCGATGACGAGTGAGAGGATTTCCGCCGCAAAGCCGGTGGCGTCATCAGGGGCGACGAGCAGGCCGTTCCGTCCGTGCGTGATGCTCTCGCGAAAACCACCGGCGTCGGCCGCCACGACCGCGAGGCCGGACGCCATCGCCTCGAGGGCGACGAGCCCGCAGGTCTCGGTCTGTGAGGGCAGCACGCAGATGTCGGCGCTCGCGTACACATCAGCGAGCGTCGCGCGATCGAGAAAGCCGAGCTGGCGAACCCACGGCAGGCGAGTGAGGAGGCGACGCGTCTCGGGTCCTTCGCCGGCAAGCACGAAGGTCGCGTGCTCCCCCACTCGCTCGTGTGCCGCGGTCCAGGCTGTGGCGAGCACGTCGATGTTCTTCTCGGCCGCGAGCCGGCCGACGTGTAGCACGACTGCCGTATTGTCGCCGCCCGCCAACCACCGCCGCCAACCCGCGCTGCGACGGTCGGGGTGGAAATGCGTGGTGTCGACCCCGCGTCCCCAGACGACGGGCTTCCCGATTCCGCGGCGCTCGAGCTCATCGCGTACTGCCTCGCCTGGCGTCTGCGTCAGCGCCGCCGGGCGGTGGAACCAGCGCAACCACTTCCACACCAGCGGTTCAATGACCCTCGCCCCGTAATGCCGGGCGTACTGGGGAAAATTCGTGTGGTACGAGGTCACCAGCGGCACGTGCCTACGTATCGCGTAGCGCCGTCCGGTCAGGCCAAGGGGACCCTCGGTGGCCACGTGAACGACATCCGGCTTGAACGCGTCGAGAAACCGCGCCACCGACCGGAACTGCGGCAGGGACAAGCGAATGGCGGGATACGGCGGGAACGGAGCCGATGGCACGCGCAGCTCTCCGGATACGGCTGCAGCGCCGTTTCCGGGATAGCGCGGGGCAACGACGACGACTTCATGGCCAAACGCGCGAATCGTCTGCACGATCCGCGCGACCACTGTCGTGACGCCGTTGACCTGCGGCGTGTAAGTGTCGGATACCAATGCAATTCGCACGAGTCACACGATTGCCGGTCGAAGTCAATGGTCTGTGACGTCTGCGTTACGACTGTGTAACGACGGGGAAGTAGAGAAGGATGGTAGTTCCGCGTCCCAGCTCACTTTCGGCCTCCACGCGGCCGCCGTGCGCCTCCACGAGATGCTTCACGATGGCGAGGCCTAGCCCCGTCCCGCCCTCCTGCCGCGACCGGCCGGGGTCAACGCGATAGAACCGCTCGAAAATGCGCGGCAGATGATCGGCGGGGATGCCGCTGCCGGTGTCGACGACACGGATGAGCACACAGCGACCATCTTTCCCGGCGCGCTCGGCAACGACGCGAATGCTGCCCTTCGGCTGGGTGTGTCGCAGCGCGTTATCGAAGAGATTCGTGAAGATCTGCCGCAACGCGTCGGGATCCACGAGCGCGGTCGCGGCGGAATTCGTGACCGCCGTTTCGAAGCGGACGCCGCGTTCGGAGGCGCGGGCCTCAAATGGATTCCACGCTTCCCGCGCCGCCGCCTCGACGTCGACGTTCTCGGGCTCGGGCTGCCAGCCACCCGATTCGATTCGTGACAAGTCGAGCAAATCATCGACCAGCCGCTGCATGCGCTGCGCATTCTCGAGGATCACCTGCGCAAACCGCTGCGTCTCCGATGAGGCGGGAGTCTCGGCGGCGAGCGTCTCGGCATAGCCGGCGATGGCGGTGAGGGGGGTCTTCAGCTCGTGCGAGACGTTGGCGACGAAGTCGCGGCGTATCGTCTCGAGCCGGCGCACGTCCGTCACGTCGTTGAGAACGAGCAGTGTGCCGCCGTCCTCGAACGGCCGCGCCGACACGACGACCGAGCGGTCGCCGAAGTCGAGCTCGCGGCGATCCACGACTCCACCGGCCATGATCTCGCGCATCAACGCGCGGTGCTGGCGATCGTGAAACAGCTCGGCGAGGGGAGGCAATGGCTCGGTGGGTCCGTAGCCCAGCAGCCGGCGGGCGGCCGCGTTGATCGAGACGACGATGCCGCGGCGGTCGGCGGCGAGGACGCCGTCCGACAGGGATTCGAGGAGCGTCCGCGATTCCTCGCGCTCGCGCCGCAAATCGTCGAAGCGGCGCTCGAGCTCATGATGCATGGCGCGCAGGGCGTCCACATGATTCGCGAGCTCCGGCACGCTCACGTCGGGGAACTCCGCCGCGCGGCCCGTGGCGATATCCCGCGCCGCGGCTGTGATGTTGAGCAGCGGCCGCGCCAGGAAACCCGCGAGCATCCACGCGACGACCGCAGCCGCGAGCAGCATCACGAGGCCGGCGGCCGCGACGGCTCGCTGCCAGGCGTGCACCTGCGCGTCGACGCTCGCCAGCGTCGTCGAGACGCGCACGACGGCGAGCCCGGGCGGGCCACCCCGGACGGCGACGTACATCTGCCGTTCGTTGGTCGATGCGCTCAGCCGCTGGTTCATCCCCACGCCTGAGGCGGAATCGAGCGCCGCACGGACCTCGGGACGGTCGCGATGGTTCTGCAGATGGGACAGCGAGGCGCGATCGAATTCCGTATCGCCGCGGACGTGGCCTTCGGGATCGATGAGCGTCACCCGGCGGCCCAGCCGGCCGCCGGCGAGTGCGGCGAACTCCGGCCACTTACTCGAGTCGGCAGGGGTGAACACGGCGAGCAGCCGGGCTTCGCGCTGCAGCTCGTCCGCGATCTCGGCTTCGAGATGGCGGCGCAGCAGGATGTCCGTCGCGATGATCGAGCCAACGACCGCGGCGGCCACGAGCAGGGCCATGCTCGCGAACAGCCGCGTGGCGAGTCTCACGTGCGGCGCCGTCGTGCAGCCGGAGCAGGCGCCGGCTCACGAAACCGGTACCCGACGGCTCGGACGGTTTCGATCCAGTCGCCCGCAGCGCCGAGCTTGGCGCGCAAGCGCTGCACGTGCATGTCTACGGTGCGAGTCTGGATGTCGGGTTGTGCCTGCCAGACGGATTCGAGCAGTTGTGACCGGGACTGCACGCGATCGCGGCGCTCGATCAGCCGCTCGAGCAGTTTGAACTCGGTTGCGGTGAGCTCCGTCTCCTCGCCTGCGACGGTCACACGATGCGCCGTACGATCGAGCACGATCGGTCCACCGACCAGCCGGCCGCCGGCCGACACGGGCGGGGCCGCGAGACGGCGCAGAATCGCACCGACCCGGAGCACCAGCTCCTTGGGCGAAAACGGCTTGGCGAGATAGTCGTCGGCGCCGAGGCTCAGGCCTTTGATGCGGTCGGGCTCGTCTTTGCGCGCGGTGAGCAGCAGGACGCCGACATCGCGCGTCTCGTCGCGACGGCGCAGCTCGGCCAGCACTTCGAAGCCGGAATGACCGGGCAACATGAGATCCAATACGACGAGATCGGGTCGTTCCTCGCGTGCGGAGCGGAGCGCGTCGGCCCCGGTGCCCGCCGTCGTGACGCGATAACCCTCTTTCGCGAGGTGGTAGGCGACGAGCGCCGTAATGTCGGGCTCGTCGTCCACCACGAGAATACGGTGAGGCTCGGTTGCCTCAGGAGGCATTCACGACGGAGGGCCGGACGCGAGTCTCGAGACGCGACCGCGAGCGCGTGAGTGCCGCGGATCGGTCCGCCGTCGCTCCCGGATCACTTCGCATCGCGTCGAGTACCGCGCGCAACCAGGCGCTCGCCGGACCCGCGCAATGGCGACAAGGCGTACAGCACGTACGGGACCACCTCGTGCGTGCGGACGATCCCGAGCTGCTCGAGCGCATCCAGGTGTTCGGCGATCGTCGTCTCGGGCAACGAGAACATCGACGCCAGGTCCGAAACGAAGAGCGGGGCGGTGGAGAGACTATTCAGAATGCGCAGACGCGTGGGTTCGGCGAGTGTGACGAGCAAATCGGCGACCGGGCGCGGAGTCACTTCCGTCTCCTTTGCGTTCCAACGTGGCCAACGCCGCCAAGGGCTTGCGGGTGGTGGCAGAAGCTACCCGGACGGAGGTCAGCCGCAATTGCTGGGTGCTGCGGGAAAGCATTGGGTTACATGAATGTAACGGGTTCGTGACAAACGTCGCTCCGACGCGGTTCGAGAACTGGCGGTAACTTTCTCCCGCCCTATGCCTTCCGCTTCCCGGACTTCGCGCACTTCCGGATCTTCCGCGTCTGCCACGCCGGTACGCCTGGGCGCCATCGACATCGGGACGAATTCCATTCGGCTGATCGTAGCGGAGGTCGACCCGGATGGCCGATATCGCGCGCTGGACGAAGAGCGCGAGATGACACGCCTGGGCCACGGGCTTTTTGCCCGCGGCCGGCTGTTGAGCGAGCCGATGGAACGGTCGATCGCCGCGCTCGCGAAAATGAAGGCCATCGCGGAAGGGTTCGAGGTCCGCGAGTTGCGAGCCGTCGCGACCAGCGCGGTGCGGGAAGCGGCGAACGGCCGCGCCTTCTGCCAGGAAGTGCGGCGGCGCTGCGGTCTCCGCGTGGAAGTCATCACCGGTGAAGAAGAGGCGCAGCTCACGCTGCGCAGCGCGTTGCATCACTTCGATCTCGCCGGACGGTCGGTCGCCGTCGTGGACATTGGCGGCGGCAGCATGGAGGTGACGCTGACCGCCGGCTCCGTCGTGGACGAAGTCCTCACGCTGCCGCTCGGCGCCGTACGGCTCACGGAGCGGTATGGGGGGGACGAGCAGCTCTCACCGAAACGCTGGCGCCGGCTGCGGCGCGCGATCGACCGCGTGCTCGACCGGCAGCTGCGCAAACCGCCCTTCCATCCGGAAATCATGATCGGCAGCGGCGGGACGTTCACCAATCTGGCGGCGATGGCGCAGTTCGATCGCGAGGGTACGACGCGGAGCGTGCAGGGATATGCGATGTCGCGCGCCGAGGTCGTGCATCTGCTGCATCGCCTGCGGGCGACGCCGCTCGCCGAGCGCCGCGAGACGACGGGCTTGAACCCCAAACGCGCCGACATCATCGTGGCCGGCGCCGCCGCGGTGTCGCGGCTCGCCAAGCGCCTCGGCACGCAGCAAATCCTCGTCAACAGCGGCGGATTACGCGATGGCCTGCTGCTCGGGATGATCGCCGACCACGTTCGGGCGGATACCGCCGAATCGTCGCGCCGGCCGACCCGGCTCGATTCGGCCCGCGCGTTCGCCCGGCAGTGCCGCTCCAGCGAGCGCCACTGCGAGCATGTGGCCCGGCTGGCCACGCAGCTCTTCGACGGCCTCGCGGGACATTTCGACCTGCCCGCCGATGCGCGCGAGCTGCTCGAAGCTGCGGCGTTGCTGCACGACATCGGCTATGTGATCAATCACGCGAAACATCATAAGCACGCCTATCATCTCATCCTGAACGCCGATCTCCAGGGGTTTACGCAGCGCGAGCTGGAGATCGTGGCGTGCGTCGCCCGGTATCATCGCAAGGCATTCCCGAAGAAACGACACACGGCCTTCGCGCGTCTCGAGCGGACGGACCGCCGCATCGCGCGGGCGCTGGCAGGCATCCTGCGCGTCGCCGACGGTCTCGATCGCACGCACACGCAACGGATCACCGGCGTCGGGTGCGCCACACACCGCGGCTACGTCGAATTCACATTGCAGGCCCGCACCGACCCGCGTGTGGAGATCTGGGACGCTGAGCGCAAGTCGGGACTGTTTCAGCGGGCGTTCAAGCTGGAGCCTCGGTTCGTCTGGGTGCATGGCGCAGAGCGGCGGGGCGGGGCCCAACGCCTTAGACTCGCCGCGGCAGGCTGATCGTGTCGACCTCGTATCAACCGGCGTTTCCCGCCGATCATTATCTCAATCGCGAGCTGAGCTGGCTCGAGTTCAACGCGCGCGTGTTGGAGGAGGCAGCCGACCCCTCCAACCCGCTGCTCGAGCGTCTCAAATTCGCCGCGATCTTCAGTTCGAATCTCGATGAATTTTTCGAGGTGCGGGTCGCGGGCCTGCAACAGCAGCTATACGCGGGCATCGAGCCGCAGGACTACGGCGCCGACGGTCTCGGTCCCGTGGAGCAGCTCGCGCGGATCGAGGCGCGCGTGCACGCGCTCGTCGCCGAGCAGCACCGGCTGCTCGACGCGGAGATCATGCCTGGCCTGGCCGCGGCCGGCATTCAGCGCGTCGCGCTCGATTCGCTCGAGCCGGCGGAGCGCGAATACCTCGACCGGTTGTTCGCACGGGAGATCTATCCGGTCCTCACACCGCTGGCGATCGATCCCGGCCATCCGTTCCCGCACGTCCACAACAAGAGCCTGAACATCGTCCTGCTGGTCGAGAACGCGGATTCGGGGCAGCAGCTCTACGGCGTCGTCCAGGTCCCGGCGCTGCTCGATCGCGTCGTCGCGCTGCCCGGATCGGGGCCACTCGAGCGACTGCGCTACGTCCTGCTCGAGGAGATCATCGCCGCACATCTCGGCGATTTGTTCGGCGGCTTCCGCGTGCTGGCCCACACCGTATTTCGCGTCACGCGCAACACCGACCTGGTCATCAACGAAGATGAAGCGGAGGACCTGCTTCAGACGATCGAGGAGACGTTGCGCCAGCGCATCCTGGGCGAAGCGGTGCGCCTGGAAATTCTGTCGTCGGGCGACGCGCGGTTCGCCCAGATGCTGATGGGCGCGCTCGATTTGCGCGAATCGGACGTCTACCGGGTCAACGGACCGGTGGATCTGACGGCGTTGATGGCGCTGCACCGCGGTGAGGGATTCCGGAACTTGCGGGACGAGTCGCTGCTCCCGCGGCAGTCGCCGGCGTTCGCCAGTGGCGAGAATCCCTTCGACGTGATTCGCAATCAGGATGTGCTCGTTCATCACCCGTACGAATCGTTCGGCGCCGTCGTGGACTTCATCGACCGCGCGGCCGACGATCCGCAGGTGCTGGCCATCAAGCAGACGCTGTATCGCACCAGCGGTGCGAGCCCGATCATCTCCGCGCTCGCGCGCGCCGCGCAGAACGGCAAGCAGGTCACCGCGCTGGTCGAGCTCAAAGCCCGCTTCGACGAAGAGAACAACATCGTCTGGGCGCGCGAGCTCGAGCAGGCCGGCGTGCACGTGGTGTACGGCATCGTGGGTTTGAAGACGCACTGCAAGGCCGCGCTCGTCGTGCGCCGCGAAAAGAGCGGGCTGCGCCGCTACGTGCACCTCTCGACCGGCAACTACAATCCGACGACGGCGCGCACCTACACCGATCTCGGCCTGTTCACGGCGAATCCCGATTTCGGCGAAGACGTGAGCGAAATGTTCAACCTACTGACCGGCTACTCACAGCGGCGCCGCTGGCGCAAGCTGCTCGTGGCGCCGGTCGAGCTGCGCGAGCGGGTGATCGAGCTGATCGAGCGCGAACGCCGCCATGCGGAAGCGGGTCAGCCGGCGCGGATCATCGTGAAGATGAATGCGCTCGTCGAAGTATCGGTGATCGACGCGCTGTATCGCGCATCGCAGGCGGGGGTCGTCATCGACCTCGTGATTCGCGGGATCTGCTGTCTGCGCGCCGGTCTGTCCGGCGTATCCGAGAAGATCCGGGTCGTCAGTATCGTCGACCGGTTCCTGGAGCACAGCCGGCTCTTCTATTTCTCCAACGCCGGCAATCCCGAAGTCTTTCTCGCCAGCGCCGACTGGATGCCGCGCAATTTCTTCCGGCGCATCGAAGTCATGTTCCCGGTGGAGGACGCTCAACTCAAGGCGCGCATCGTCGATCGCATTCTGCCGACGATTCTGGGCGACAACGTCAAGGCGCGGGTTCAGAATCCGGACGGCTCATATCGACGCCTCGGTCCCGCGGATGCCGAAGCGACCATCCGGTCTCAGGCAGTCTTGCACAGTCTGGCCCGCGGTTCCGCCCACGTCGACGACCCCGGTGGCCGACGGCTGTTCGTTCCGGTGCTCCGTCGCAATGGCCAGAAGGGCAAACCGGAACCCCGGCGTTCTTCGCTGTCACGCGTCCGTCGCGGCTCGAAAACGCCAGCCAGTCGGAAGAGCTCCGAAGAGGGTCAGGGCTAGACCGTTACATCTTCGCGCCGCCGCTCCCGCCGGCGGGCGGCCGCTCGACGCGTCCCCGGTCGCACGATCGTCGCCGGTTGCAGTTGGCGCGCCGCCGCAGCCACGGCCCGCTGCAGATCCGGTCCCGCCTTGCCCCAGTCGCTCTGAAGCGTCGTAAACAGAGATGCCAGCTCATCGCGCAGCACGTCGGTTGCCGCCGAAACACCGGCGCGGTCGAGCTCATCGCGGAGCACGTGCGCGTCATTTATTGCGCCGAGTAGATCCTGCAGCTGTTTCAACCGCTTGAGCAACACGTGCGCTGAGGGCACGCCTGCCTGCAGTGGCTCCAGGAGGTAACGCAGCTTCTTCGCGGCGATGCGGGTCGCGTGCAGCTCAGCGGGGGGGGCGGCTTGCGAAACCGATGTCACGGCGCCCAGACGGGCACTCAGGTCCTCGGCGTGCCGCATGAGCGCGGCCGCTGCGGTCGCGCCAAAATGAGCGCGCTGGTCGCGGCCGGAGGATTCGAGCGT
>Ga0137390_10004679_pt1 | contig 11427 bp, 13 predicted proteins | sample 15con2h24AmetaG_FD_104937 | JGI IMG/M metagenome (GOLD analysis project Ga0137390, IMG submission 104937) | Vadose zone soil microbial communities from Angelo Coast Range Reserve, California, USA - 15con2h2.4A metaG | ecosystem: Environmental > Terrestrial > Soil > Vadose zone > Saprolite... | reverse complement strand
ATCTCGCGGTGGCACTGCTTTACGACCGCATGTGCCCGGGCGGTGGTTGGAATTGTGGCAATCCACGCGTGTACGGCGTGGATGGCGATGCGCTGGTGTTGCCAACGTGCTGGGCGCTGCTGGCGCTGCGCAAGGCGCCTGAAAAACCGGGCCGCGCGTTGAGCCTGGCCTGGCTACAAAAAGAGCTCGCAAAAATTGAAAGCGCCGCTTCACTGGCTGTGGCGCGAATGACTCTCGAAAATTATGGAGTCGAACGCCCGCACGCAAGCCGCGACCTGCAGGGTTGGAGCGCGCAAGAGCTTGCCGCGCAGGGAACTCATGTACTGGCCTGGGTCTGCCTGGCGCTCGATCCCGCGCGCCGCTGGGCGCCCGCTTCCGCAACCATAAAAAAAGACGCAGCAGGAAAAACGTCATGAGCCAGCGCAATCGCGAACTCATTCCATCCTTCTCGCGGCCGCCGTCGCGGGTGATGATTCGCAAAGTGGCCCGCTACGAAGAAGATTTGCTCGCGTTGATTTATGAGAGTCTCAGCGAATTTAAGTTGCCGGTGAAAGACAAAACAATTTTGCTGAAGCCGAATCTGGTCGGCCTCGACCCGCGAGGCGTGATGAACACCCATCCTGCAGTGATTGCGGCCACACGCGAAACTTTTCTAAAGCTGGGCGCTGCGCGCGTATTGATCGGCGACGGCCCGGCCATGGACCGCGACACCCAGGCCATTCTGGAATCGGTGCGGCTGAAGGAATTTACCGGCAATCTGGGCAAGGATTTTTGCGATTTGAATATTGACGATGTCGAACGGGTGGAATTGCAAACCCGCGCCACCCGACTGAAGGAATTATTCCTGCCAAAAACCGTCCTGGGCGTGGATTTTCTGGTCTCCATGCCCAAGCTGAAAACCCACCACTGGGCAGGCGTGACGCTGTCGCTGAAAAATATGTTCGGTATCGTGCCGGGCAGCTGCTACGGCTGGCCGAAGAACGTGCTGCACTGGGCGGGCATTGACCGCTCGATTTTGGACATCAACGTCGCTGCGCGGCCGGATTTTGCCATCGTCGAAGGCATCATGGGAATGGAAGGCAATGGGCCTATTCAGGGAACTCCCAAGGCTGCCGGGGTATTGCTTTTTGGTGACGACCCGGTTGCTGTGGATGCCACCGCTTGCCGGGTGATGGGGCTGCTGCCGGAAAAGGTGGACTACCTGGCGCGGGCTGGCACCATGCTGGGTCACGTGGAAGCCTCGAAGATTCAGCAACTTGGCGAACAGATCGAGGGCGTGAGGACCCCATTTGCCGTGCTGCCGGAGTTCTCCCGGCTGGTGGCGTCGTGACATCCTTGCTCGTTTCCCGTAGTCACGGCATGCCGTGCCCGCCGTCTTGGATTTGGAACCGCAACTGCTCGTACACCAATTGAGTCATGCCTCCAATTGCAGGAGGTGTATCTCAATGAGGACGGTTTCCCGGCTTCAGTGTTCAAGAAGCGGCCCCGTCTGGGCGGACGGCACCAGTTCAAACGTAGTGCCGGGCTTTAGCCCGGCTGTTTCCAGTACGTCTAAGGCTTTGGTTTTTGGAAAATCGGTACGATAGAACCGTTGCCAAATGGTGCGAAGCCGGAGTACAGTAATGGCACTAATTTCAAAGTTTTCGTTCCGGGCGATGTCCCCCATGCCGGATACAATTCGATTATTATTCAAAAGCAGTAATCAAAAGTTCTTGCAGTGGAGGCCGCTATGAAGCTCAATAAACAATCGGGCCAGGCATTGGTCGGTACCGCGGTAGCCATGATAGTGTTGGCCGGCTTTGCCGGCTTGGCTATCGATATGGGCACGCTGCGCTACCAAAAGCGCTTGCAGCAGACTGCCGCGGATAGCGCTGCGATCGCTGGCGCATCTAATCTCTTGGTCACTTCGGGTGGTGTGACAGCGGGGGCCCAAAACGCCTCTGGTCAGAACGGCTTCACCGATAACGGCGGCGGCCAAGTTAGCACCTGCACGGCCGCTGGTGCGGCGATAGGAACTGTCTGCGTGCAAGTAAACAACCCGCCGAACGCGACAACTGATACGGCTCACGGCACCGATCCCGCATATGTGGAAGTGTTTGTCTCGGTGGTTCAGCCCACTTATTTCATGAAGATTTTCGGAGTGAACAGCCAAGTCGTAACGGCACGCGCGGTTGCGACGAACGTGGGCGGAGGACCCAACAGCGGTTGCTTGTACACGCTTGGACCCCCAACTGCCAGCATCGAGGGAGTCAACGTCAACGGAAGCGTGACCTTGAACGCGCCCACGTGTGGAATCGCCGATAACGGCAACTTCAACACGAAAGGGAACGCGTTAACGATAACTGCTGCGACCTTTGGAGTTTCAGGAAGCGACATAATCAAAGGTGGGGGCGGCACCGTAACCTGCACTCAATACGCAGACCCGACCAATTGCCCTACTCCTGCTTCTGCGCCGGCCAAGGATCCTCTACTCGGCCTTGCTCCGCTTTGCTCTGGGTGCACTGGGGGTACCTCGCTAAGCATCAGCGGAAGCGGAACGTATACCATTAATCCGGGAACCTACACTTCGATCAATATCCAGGGAGCTGGAGGCGGTAATAGCATTGGCTGTACTACCACCGGAGCGAACGTGACCTTTACTCCCGGACAGTACATTTTTACCGGTGCTGGTCTCTCTGTCACAGGAAACGCAGTCATTAGCGGAACTGGCGTGATGTTCTACTTTACGAACGCAGCCACGGTCAGCATTACTGGCAACCCTGACGTACACCTGACCGCACCTTCTTCCGGTACGTACGCCGGGATTCTGATGTATCAAGATCCCAACGATACCAACGTAGGTCCTTTCCCGAATGGCCCTATATTTGGCGGCGATGATTGCAGCGTCTATTCGGGTGCGCTGTATTTTCCAAGCGACCAACTCACGTTTTATGGGACGAGCTCATCCACATCTAGCGCGACTGGCCCCTCTTATGCCGTGGTGATTTCGGATTCCCTCGCGTTCAGCGGCCACCCGACAGTGAACCTCATTGGTGATGCTGGATTACCGGCCGGAGTAAGCCTCGTCAAGAACGCGATCTTGGTGGAGTAAGCATGACAACTTTGTTGTCGGTGCGGCACAAGTACGACGAGAGGGGCCCACAATCTGCGACGGCCAATCGTGGCATTTCGTGCTCACAGTCTGGCCAGGCGCTGGTTGAAATGGCTTTTGTACTTCCCCTTTTATTGCTCTTGGCGCTGGGAGTGATTGAAATAGGTCGGTACGCCTACATTGCTATCCTCGTCGGAAACGCCGCGCGTGCCGGAGCTGCTTACGGTGCACAGAGCTTGCCTCAAGCGGGTGAATCTGCCAGCATCGCTGCAGCAGCTGAGTACGATTTTGCGGGCGGCTCCACCACTTCCGATTCTTCTAACGGTCAAAATGAAAGCCTGCTAACCGTGACTTCCGCGTTCACCTGCGGATGCGACAACGGAGGTACGATAACTCCATCGCCTGTCGGAACCAACGCCACGTGTTTCGTAGTCGACGCGAACAAGTGCACGGCCGGCGGGCATTGGGTGGTGGTCGTGACGGTAACGGCCTCTGGCCAGTTCAACGCACTTTTTAATTATCCGGGAATTCCGAGCCCCATCAACGTATCGAGCACATCTTTCATGCGAGTAGCGAATAACTGAGGCGACCAGCGCGGACTATGTTCCTGACCTGTAACTCTCACTCGCGTTTTCAACAGCCAGCATCGCGCCGGCGATCCCGTACCGGGCAGCGCGGAGCTAGTCTTGTGGAGTACGCATTTGTCGTAATTTTATTTCTATCGCTGATTTTCGGAATTAGCGGTTTTGGCCACGCGCTCTTCGTTTACCACCATCTCAATAACGCTGCAAAGGAAGCGACCAGATACGCTGCTGTGAGAGGAGCAACATGCGGTGCGCCTCCCCTGGGCGATAATAGCTGCATTGCAACCAACTCTGCTTCTGGCATTACGGGACCCACTACAATCGCAGACGTGAAAGCTTTTGTTGTAAGCATAACCCCAGCGAGCATTGATTCCAGTAAATTTTTCTATAGTATTTGTGGCGTTTCGGATACACTTACGACTGTTTCGGATTCAGGTGGTATTTGTACTGCCAGCCCCGCGATCTGTAGCTCCGTCGTCGCCGGATCTGGTCCAGAGGCGAGGGGTTATCCCGGTTGTACTGCCCGGGTCCAGATAGCATACCCATACAACTTCATCTTTCCGCTTGTCCCCGCCGTTACTACAACCACGGCCCCCTGCACACAACCCGGATTTTGTATGTCAAGCACGTCTGAGATGATCATCGCTCACTAGCGGCTTGCGCAGACTTATTTTGGCTGGCTACTTCATTTAACTTGTGGGTATAGTGATTAAGTAAGTATGATAGGGGGGTGGGGTAGGCCCTGCATGAGCCTTCTTTCGTCCTTGTTTTCCTCACTCCGTCCACAAAAGGACACCCGATTACGCTCTTATCTCCACCCTCCGTCACTACCTCTGCGTCTCGTAATTTGATAAGCCGCTTTATTTCAGGCACATACCAGTTCGCGACTTGGCCCGAAATGGCGTTTAACTTGCTCCCTTCTTACTGCGTTATCATCCAATCATGAGCGAACCTCAGACCGCGATTCCTTTGAACCGCTCGACAGTCAATGCCTCAGCCGACGTTGATCTCCTCGTAACCGAGGTTTCCGCACCAAAGCCATTAGTTGAGAAATCATCCTCAAAGCTGGTCGAAGCTTTGAAGTGGGCGATCTCATTCCCTGCAATGCTGGGCATGTTTCTGATCGGCCGGGTTTTCTATGAGGGCCGCGGATTTGTTGTGGATCCTGATGTTTGGTGGCACATCAAAGTTGGGCAGGACATTCTTCGCACCCATCATTTTCCGACGGTCGATCCTTACTCTTTTACCGCTGCCGGAACTCCGTGGATTGCCTATGAATGGCTGGGCGAAATAGTGTCGGCGTGGATGTATCGCTTGGGCGGAGTCGTTTCGCTGTGCGTATTTCTGATCGCTTTCGGCAGCATCATTCTTCTCTCGCTTTATTGGCTGGCAACGGTGCGCTCCGGGAATTCCAAGGCCGCCTTCATATCGACGCTCTTTCTAGCTTCGCTGGCATTCGCATCGTTCACGCTGCGGCCGCAAATGTTTGGCTACCTGTTTCTGATTCTAACGTTACTGGTGATGGAGAAATTTCGCCAGGGAGTTTCCTGGCCATTGTGGACGCTGCCACTGATTTTTCTGGCGTGGGTGAACACGCACGGCTCGTTCATCATTGGAATCGGCGTAGTCGGTTTGTATTTATGCGCGGGATTATTTTCGTTCCAACTGGGAAGTGTGCAAGCCATCGCATGGACGCGCAAACAACGATTGCAACTGGAGACAGTGCTGCTGTTTTGTCTGGCGGTCCTTCCGATCACGCCGTACGGCACACAACTCGCCGTGTATCCCTTCGATATGGCGTTTTCACAGCCCATCAACGTCGCCAACGTAAATGAGTGGCGGCCCATGCCGTTTGAGTTGATTGGCGGAAAGATATTCCTCGGCCTAGTCGTGATCTTCTTCCTGCTTCAGATGTTCTACCGTTTCTCGTGGCGGCTGGAAGAGCTGCTGTTGGTTGCCGGCGGCACGGCTATGGCGTGCGTGCACGTCCGTTTTATTTTGTTGTTCGTACCGTTTTGCGCGCCAGTGTTTGCGACCATGCTGGCGCGGTGGGTTCCCGCATACATGCGCAACAAAGACAAATATATTGCCAACGCCGTGCTCATGGCAGCCGTTGTCGCCGCGATGATTCACTATTTTCCCAAGCGAGCCGCCCTCGACAAAACGGTTGCCCAAACATATCCGGTCGCGGCGCTCGATTATCTGCGTGCGCATCCAATTCCTGGGAAGATACTGAATTTTTATGGATTTGGCGGATATCTGGTATTTGCCGGGCAGCCAGTTTTTATTGATGGCCGCGGAGATTTATACGAACGCAGCGGCGTATTTGGCGATTACGTGCATCTCAATGAATTCGAGGCTGGCTCGCTGGGAATCCTGCGCAACTACGGAATCAGCGCTTGCATGCTGGGATCGAAACAATCGCTGGCGGCGGTGCTTTCCGTAACTCCGGAATGGCGCAGAGTCTATAGCGACGACACCAGCGTTATCTTCATTCGCCAACCCGCCAGTCAATGAGCGAAGCGACCGACCGGTCCCTGCAACCAGCGCGAACGCGAAAAGCGCGCTGGCTCGTGTGGATTGCACTTTCCGGAATCATCGTGGGTTACGTTTTTTTTGTAGTTCGCTTGCATCCCACCAATTTCTTCGGGTTATCGCAGGACGACACACTGTATTTTTCTTCGGCCAAGGCTATTGCAGAAGGCCACGGTTACATTTTGCCGAGCGTTCCAGGCACGCCGGCCGCTACAAAGTATCCGATCCTATACCCGTGGATCTTGTCCTGGGTGTGGCGTTGGAACCCATCGTTTCCCGCCAACCTTTCTTCCGCTGTCGCGCTGAATTTGGTTTTCGGAGTGGCGTATTTACTGGCGACCTTTGCTTTTTTGCGCAGGCTGCCGGGATTTAGCGATGTGGTTGCGTTGTTGCTGACCGCAGTCTGCGCGCTGAATCCAAGAGTCCTGTCAATTTCTGCGAATCTGTTGTCTGACATTCCGTTTGCGGCATTGGCGCTGGCCGCGTGCGTCGTTGCACGGAGGGCGACTGCGCGAGAATCCGGGTTGGGAGCAATGATCGCCTGCGGACTATTGTCCGGGCTCTCGATTCTGATGCGGACGATGGGAATTCCGTTTGCGGCGGGATTGTACGTTGCGATCACATTGCGCAGCGGATGGCGGAGATCCAGCGCATTCGCGGCTTGCGTTGTGCCGTTTGCTGTTACGCTTTTTTGGCGAACCCTCTTTCTTACCCCGAAGATGCCGCCGGCTGCGGAATCGGGATGTTCCGCCCCGTGGCGGATGACCTGGCTTTACTACACGAGTTACGCTGGTTTTTGGAGAGCGGACGTCCTGACGCACGGCGTTTTCTGGCAGACCGTACGGAACAATATCATGTCCGCGCTGCTGCAACCGGCGAGCTATTTCATAAACGCCACTCATATTCGAGCTCCCGTTCTGGCTTTGGTTCTTCTGGTTTCTCTGTCCGCAATCCTGTTTAGAGGAGGGACCAGACTTGCGACATCCGCAGAAAGACAACCGATCTATTTCGCGCTAGGATTTTATCTGATTCCGATACTGGTATGGGATTATGCGGCAATGGATCGATTTTTTCTTCCGTTCCTGCCGTTGATTGTTGCGGGAATCTGGCGGGAAGCGCAGCATGTGGCCTCCCAGGTGCGCGGCGCGCCTCGAGGAAAGGGACGCAACGAACGGGCGACAGCGGTGTGCTTTTTGTGTCTCGCGGGGATTGTACTGGCGTGGGGAATTGCCGTGTCCTGGACAGGAGAGATTCGATCCGTAGCGAAAACCAGCAGAACGCGAGCGGCGCTGCTCGACGAAAAGCGCCAGGCCTACACCTGGCTGCAACAGAACAGTCCGCAAGATTCGCGGGTAATAGCGTATGAGGACGTGAGTGTGTACTTGTACTCCGGCCGGCAGGCTTTGCGGCCGGTGATCTTTTCGGCGGCCGGCGTAAACCGGCTGGATATTTTGAACTCGGACCTGGCGTGCATTACGTCCAGCGCTGCACCGTTGGGAGCAAAGTACTGGCTGGTGAGCGACGACGATTTCGGGTATGAGTGGGAACCAGCAAATTCGCGCGCCAGACAGAAAGAAAAGGAGATGGAGCAAACGCTTGATCCCCTCTTCCGCAGCAGCCCAGGCAGCCTCCGAATTTACGCACTAGATTCCGAGGGCGAACCCGCCCTCTAGGGATCGGGGCGTTGGAAAAATTGGGTTGCGGACGGGAGCCCGCTTGGAGCGCAAGTCGAACGATTCTGGACTTTCAGATTTATCTGATGCTGCGGTTCGCGCGAAGCTGCGGCCGATGGTCATTACAATCACTTCTCTGATGTTTTTCGTATCAATTGCGGGAATCTTCCTGATGCTTCCGCTAGGCAGGAGCGGACGGGTTGATTTTCGTCACCTGTATACAGCCGGATATATGGTACGCGTAGGTCACGCCGCGGAGGTTTACGATTACGCGTTATACGAAAAATTCCAGAACGAACTCGTAGGACCTGCCCAGGGCGCTTTGCCGTTCAATCATCTCGCGTACGAGGCCCTTTTTTATGCGCCTTTTTCACTTTTAAACTACTGGCACGCTTATCTTGCATTCCTGGCTGCCAACTTGATTATCCTTGTCGCTTCGATTCGAGTGCTTAGAGAACTATTTTCGCCGCTGACACAAATTTGGTCATACCTGCCAGTGGCAATCGTTGTCTGTTTTCTCCCCGTGGCTATAGCGCTGATCGAGGGACAGGACTCCCTGGTTTTGCTGGCGTTATTCACGGCGGCGATCGCAGCTGAATACGCCCACAAAGACCTGAAAGCCGGTGTGTCGGTGGGACTGACGCTATTTAAGTTTCAGTACGCCATACCCGTCGTTGTCTTGTTTCTCATCTGGAAGCGCTGGCGATTTCTGACTGGTTTTGCGATGTCTGCTTCGGCTGTGGTGAGCCTATCTGTTTGGCTCACCGGCTTTTCTGGATCGGTTTCCTATGTGCGGTCAATTATCGCGATGAGTGCGAAGTACTCGTCCGCGAATGGAGTGCTATATGGAATCCATCCCGAAGGGATGCCGAACCTGCGAGGCATAGCTTACGTTCTTACTGGAGGCTCGGTTTCGGTGACCCACTGGATTGTGATTATTGGCTCGGCGGCGGTTATGGTTTGGGGTGCGCTAAAGCGCCCATCGCTGGGGGGAGCTCTGCTTACCGCTCTGCTGGTTAGCTACCACCAAGTGATTGCCGACGCCACCTTGCTGGCCCTGCCTGCTGGCTTAGTGCTCGCTGGGAGCTTGACCGAGGGTAGAACGGTACGAGGCAAAATCGCGCCGGTGCTCGCCTGCTTGGCGCTGGTTGGCCCCACCGTACTCTTGTTCGCTGGCACCCGCTTCTACCTATTGGCACTGCCTGTAGCTGCCCTGTTCGTTGTTTGGGGCTGGGAGACAGCGTCTCCAAAGGATGTGGATATCCCCGGGGCCGTCAACAAACGGATACCAATTTAGCCAGGGATCCTATCGGGGTGATACAAGGCCGGACGAGCCAAATCTAAGGCTATTAAATTCATAGGCTTACAACAAACAAAGCCATGTTCCTGATTGGCTCTCAAGATGCTTCTATTGGTAGCAAAGCGGTACCTCCCTGCGCCGCTTAGATCTTAAATCGACTGAGAGGAAACACTAATGAAGAACCTCATGATTCGCTTGTGGAAAGAAGAAGAAGGCCAGGATTTGACCGAGTACGCGCTGTTGCTCGTTCTGCTCTCCTTGGCAGCGATTGCGACCCTGGGCACCTTGGCCAGCGCGATCAACTCGGTGTTCAATAAGGCCGCACAGAACCTCAGCAGCACGTAATTGGGCCGGTCCTGAAAAATCACTTTTGAGGGTTAGGGTACGTAGCAGCCGCTCACGCCAAGCGCTAGCGGTTGCTACCGTCCTTATCTTGATGTTGCCAACAGAAATAAACTACTCGAGAGGCGCCGAAAAATGGAAAACTTGCTGGTACGTTTGTGGAAAGAACAGGAAGGCCAAGACCTGACGGAGTATGCGCTCCTGCTGGTATTGCTCTCCCTGGCAGCAATCGCGACGTTGGGCACGCTGGCCAGTGCAATTAATAGTGTTTTCAGCCAAGCGTCGACCAACCTGACCACCTAGCTCCAGAGGAAAGTACTCCGGGCAAACGTGGTAGATTCGATCCAATTTGGAGAAGAATAACTTTTCATGCCTGCTGCGCAAATCATCTGGATTCTTACATTGGCACTGACAGTCTCCGCGGCTTTGCTAGATTGGCGTTCGCGTCGCATTCCTAATTGGCTCACGGTGCCGGGCTTTCTCTCCGGAATTACGCTGCACGTCGTGCTGAACGGCTGGCACGGATTGTTGTTCGCTCTCGGAGGGAGTGGCCTGGCACTGATTCTTTTGCTTCCGTTGGTCGGGCTGAGGGCCCTCGGAGCGGGAGACTGGAAATTGATGGGCGCGGTGGGAGCATTTCTAGGTTGGAAGTTGTTTCTTTTTGTTCTGGTCGGCAGTATTTTTGCATCGGGAATTATGGCCATCGTCCAGGTATACCGGGTTGGCCGGGTAATGGAAACGCTGCGCAATATGTGGACATTGGTAAGAGGGTTTTTCGCGTTTGGCTTGAAGAAGAACCCGCAAATTTCGTTGGATAACCCACGCCTACTGAAGCTGCCCTTCGGGGTTGCCGTTGCCGCCGCTACTGTTGTTTGTTTTTGCGCGGCACACTGGCCGGTTTAGTAGAATATCGAGCAAGCTATCCACGCATTAGTTTGTCTGAACGAGGGAGAGATTACCCATGAATACGAATCGCCTGCTGATTGGGCTGGTCATCGCGCTGGTGGTCGCATTCGTCCTCAGCAGCTTCGTTTACAAGCAATTTCAAAAGGCTTCCATCGTTAAACCGACCTCGACGCAAACTTTGGTGGTAGCAGCGGTTCCTCTACCGTTGGGCACTCGGTTAGATGCGTCCAACACCCGCTTGATTCAATGGCCTGCAAACCAACAAGTAGCGGGAATGTTCACGCGGGTGGAGGATGTCACGAACCGGGCGATCATTACGCCGCTGGCAGAGAACGAGCCGGTACTTGAGGCGAAGCTCTCCCCTAAAGAATCGGGAGCGGGAATGCCGTCGACGATCCCCGAGGGGATGCGAGCCTTATCCGTAGCCGTGAACGAAGTCGTTGGCGTTGCAGGCTTCGTGATCCCGGGGACTACGGTGGACGTACTGGTAACCGGAAGAGTCATCGGCGCGAGTAGCGGCGGAGGCGCCAATATTACGCGAACGATCCTGGAAAATGTTCGTGTGCTGGCATCGGGTCAAAAGATCGAACCGGATCGCGAAGGGAAGCCACAGACGGTTGCGGTAATTACGCTTTTGGTGAGTCCGGATGACGCTACCAAACTCACGATGGCCAGCACGCAGGGAAAGATCCAGCTTGCGCTGCGCAATACTATCGATACGAAAAAGAACGATCCGAAAGCAGTAATGGACGTGAGTCTGTTCTCACCAGACGGCGCCATTACCAAACCGGTGCGGACGAGTCCTGGAAGGAAATCCACCGGTCCTCCCGCCGCACCGCCGCCCTACGTAATTGAAGTCATTACCGGAAATAAGCGCGAGAACAAGTCGTTTCCGAATTCGAATCAGACAGTGCAGCACTAAGACCAGCCCATGCCAGGACAACTTTACATGACCAAAAAACTGCAATTGGCCTACACGGTTTTCCTAAGCGCGAT
>Ga0137390_10004678_pt1 | contig 11427 bp, 10 predicted proteins | sample 15con2h24AmetaG_FD_104937 | JGI IMG/M metagenome (GOLD analysis project Ga0137390, IMG submission 104937) | Vadose zone soil microbial communities from Angelo Coast Range Reserve, California, USA - 15con2h2.4A metaG | ecosystem: Environmental > Terrestrial > Soil > Vadose zone > Saprolite... | reverse complement strand
GCGAGACGTGGCCCTGGTGGCCACCCTCGGCCTCACCGGCCTCGGAGCCTCGGAGGTGCTCTCCCTCAGGCTCGGGTCCCTCCGACAAGACCCGTCAGGGGGGCGAGTCCTCGTGACCGGGGACCCCGGATCGGACCGGGTGGTCGTCCTGCATCCGGGGCTCACCGAGCTGATCAACGCCTACTTGACGAGTCGGAAGGAATGGCTCGGCCCCGAGAGCCCCGATGCACCGCTCTTCGTAGATGCCTCGGCCTTGCCCATGACCTCCTCCAAGGTCCAGTACCTCGTCCAGCGCCTCTACGAGCGCAGCGGCCTCGCCGGCCAGGTCCCGGAGGGAACGGCGGTGCAGGCTCTCCACGCCACCTTCGTCGCCGAGGCCCTCGCCCACTGGGCGGCGGTGCTCAGGGATGCCCTGGCCCCTCCCCCACCGAGCCGGCGCCAGAGGGCAACATGACGACAAACCTGGGCCCTTGGCGGATCCGGGGTCAACTCGATATAACTGACCTATTGAGCGCCATCCCAAACGGGCGCTGTCGCCTTGGTAGCGGCGAAGGGGTGGCGATGTCACGATGCAAACTGGACGACCCATGCAACTCCACAGGAGGGTAAGAGATGGCACGCAAGGCTGCACAGGCCAACTTGTTCGAGGTGGCGAACGCCGCGACCTCGGTCACCTACGCGACGACAGGGATCGCCGGCCAGCCGTCGTTCCACTTCCGAGACGCCGACCATGACGTGCACGTCGAGGGGACCGGCATCAGGACCAAGAAGACCGAGCTTGGATTACTCGTGACGATCGACTTGGACGTCGTGGTGGACGGGCCATCCACGACCGCCACCCTGGTGCTTCCGACGGTGAACCTCGGCGGACAGACCGAGCAGAAGCTCCGGACCCTGGTCATCCTTACCGTCACAGCCGACACCATCGGCGGGCCGGCCCTGGTAGTCGGCCAGCTCCAGCGCTACAAGTCCGTCACTGTACGGGGCACCGCCAAGTCGGTCGCCTTCTGAGGCGGTTGCCACGGGTGCTCAGGATCGGGTGGCGGCAAGAATGCCGGACGCGATGGCTCAGGGGGAACAGCGTGGGAGCGTCGTTGGAACGTCCCTAGCTCGCACGCCGGGGAGCCAGGCTGGTGCTGGCAGGCGTATCCGGTACCACTGGCTGCTACGAGAGCCGTCCTCTGCGGAAACGAACTGACCATCGTCGATGTACCAAGGCGGGCCGATGCTTCTCGCAGAGAACTCTGCCAAGAGGAGGAGATCCATGCGTGCTCGTATCCCTGCTGTTGCCCTCGGCCTGCTCGAGGACTGATCTCGGTTTCCCACCCTGCCGGGGCTGGGCCGGCACTCCCCACCGGCACGGGGCTCTCGTGGCCCGACCCCTGGGCGCCTGGCGGGGGGGCCAAAAACCGCCAGCGACCACATCGGGTGATCGAGGGTCGAGGCTCGGCCTGCGAGCGCCCTGTCTGGCAACCTTCTGCTAAGAGAATCATCATGGGCACCGTCAAAGTCGTTCAAATCAGACATCTTCACCGGCAAGGCTCCATCTGACCACGGTCTGTGGCCGGTTTTTCGGGAGGACCCAGTGCCAAGTACCCGGCGGGGGCGTTCTTTGGCCCTAACCGGCCGTTGCAACACCGCATGAGGGATAAAGAACGGCGCCGCGTAGAGACCTGGACCCGTCACGACGAGAAGGTCGGTCCGTCCGACCACTCTTCGTGACGGGTTTCCCGCTCAAAACAGCACGATTCTCCTCTTTGGAGGAAAGCAGACCCCTCAGCCGCCGGCGGACTCCACCTTGTTCCCTTGCTGCAGGTCCGGGGCCCACTCGCCAGTTTGCTGCAGCCTCACATACGCGTGTTTTTCCGAACCTCGGGCGGCACAGCCGACTGCGAACCGGCCTACGGGGGGCCGGTGGCCTTCGGCGCCGGTTTCGGCCCGGAGTTGCGCAGGTTGGCGATCTTGCCGAGCAGATCGAACCAGAACGTCGCGCCGAGGGACAAGGCCCCCATGGTGATCAGGAACCCGAGCGCCTTCAGCGGGATGTCCCTGGGCTGGGGCGGGAACTGCCGGGCCGCCTCGGGGCTGCCGTCCGGCGGGGGCGGGTCGGTCCGGCCCACCCACCCCAGGGGGACTTCGAGGCCGGTGGCCGAGCGGATGGCGTCCTGTGCTGTGCCGACGTCGGATGAGGTCTTCTCGGCGACGTTGGCGACCGCTGCCGAGAGGGGGCCGTTGCGGTACAGGGTGGTCGCAAGATGGATCGTGTCGACGTTGAACCCCAGCGTCAGGACCGCCGCGTAACCCAGGAGCAAGAGCTGCGTCCGGCGCTTGTACCAGCCCGACAGCCGGTCCATGGCGCCGTTGAACCACTCCTCGATCATGGCGATGAACTTGTCCCGGTCCACCCCGGCGGTATGGGCGAACCGCTGGAGCGGCCGCTTGGCGGGATGGCCGTCAGGAAGGTTGTTGATCGCCGCCCGTGCCTGGGCCAGTGGGTCGCCAGTCGCGATGTGCCCGACCGCCTCGGCGATCAGGTTCCCGAGCTGGCCGGAGGGTACCTGCTGGACCGTCCCCAACGCCCGGGCGATGTCTTCCGGCGGGAGCCCCGAGGTGAGGATCCGCGTGACCGGCTCGCTCGCCGAGGCGAGCGGGGCCATCTCCTGGAACAGCTGGCCGAGCGGCGGCGTCAGGAGGTCGACGACGCCGAGGGCGAAGGTCGACGGCGCCAGGTACGAGGGCGGCCGCTTCGGGGGCCACTGACTGCGCACGAGATCGTGCGCCACGAAGAGGTCCACGCGGAGCCGGCTGCCGGCGACGGCGGCCGGCGGGGCCTGACCGGGCTCGGTGCCCTCCAGCAGCTTGCGGATGCCCTGCGCCAGGCCCTTCGACCGCAGCCTGAGGGCCGAGGCCACCCCCTCGTTGATCTTGGAGCAGGCAAGGCTGAACAGGAAGTAGACGAGGCTGAGGCCGATGGCGATGTCGAGGAAGCCTGGCAGGTTCACGAGAGCGTTCCCGGCGGAGGTGGCGGAGGCTCGATCGGGACCGGCGTGACGCTCGGCCGCGGGGCGACCACCGGCGTCGGCTGAACGACCGGCGTGACGCCTGGCGGCGGGGCCACCACCGGCGTCGGCTGCAACACCGGCGTCGGCGGCACCACCGGGGTCCCGACCGTTCCGGGGCCCCCGGGCCCCGTGAGGACCGGCGGGACGATCTTCACCACGACCCGGGTGGGCTGGTTCTGGGTCCCCTGGTCGTCGATGACCAAGAGCTGGAAGACGTGGTCGCCCACCGGCAGCACGCCGTCGACAGTGACGGTGGGCACGGGCATGATCACCGGCTGGCCCGGCGCGAATGCGGTCACCGGTCAGCTCATCAGCGTCCACACCCACTGGACGATCTTGCCCGGCGGCACCTCGCTGCTCGCCGACCCGTCCAGGGTGAAGGCCTGCCCGTTGATCACCGACTCGGGGGCGCGGATCACGGCGGTCGGGATGACCCGGTCCTTGATCACGACCTGCACCGTGGTCGGGGCGCTCGCCGTGCCCTGGTCGTCGACGACGACGAGCTGGAAGACGTGCGTACCCGAGGGCAGCGGGTGGGTGGGGTCGACGGTGACGTCGACGGTGGGGGTCGTGGTCGTGACGGGGGTCCCCACGACGAACGTGGCCATTGGGTCTCCTCCTCTCTAGGACAACTCTGTCCAGATGAACTGCACGATGTGCCTTTCTCCAAACGCGGTCGACAGGCTCCCGTCGAGCGTGAAGCTCTGGGCGGACTCGACAAACTGCGGCGCCCCGGCGTCGGCGACGGGCGCCACGGGCCCGGACCTTCCCGCCGGCATCGCCCAGACCGAGACCCGCAGGTCGAGTGGGACCTCGCCGGGACCCCGGACCAGGCGGATCCGCTGGTCGTCGGGCAGCTCGTACCAGAAGGCCTGCCCGAACCCCGCGGCCGTCACGACGCCGTCCTGCCGGCGAGCGTGCATCTGCACGAGCAGGTCGGTCGTGTGCAGACCGTGCACGAGGGGGACCGCCGCACCGGGCGCCACGGGGATGAACCCGGAGTCGAATCCCGGGGCGGCCAGATCGAGGGGAAGGCCGTCGTAACGCCACCGCCCCGCCCGGGCGACGAAGGCCCCACTGTGGCCGTGGTCGAGTGCCGGCAGGTACCAGTCCCCGAGCTGGGTGACCGCCGTCGTCCCGGGTCCCTGGTCGAGCTGGGCGAAGAGCACGCCGTCGTCCTGGTAGGGCGGGGCGGCCGTCCGGGCCTCGATGGCGACGTCGTCGTAGAGCAGGGTCGGCACCCCGCCGCTGATGCCGGCGGAGCGAAGGGCGTGAACCGCCGTCAGGAACACGCGGGTCCCGGTCCCGAAATCGGGGGTGAGGTCGCGGGGCGCATCGAGGCGGATCGGGCGCCCGGCGGCGTCGAAGGCGAGGCCGGGATTGACGGTGACGGTCCCCGGACCCTTCGCCTCGACCCTGAACCCGTAGCAGACCTTGCCCGGCCCCGCCGCCTCCCGGGCATCGAAGCCGGCCTCGAGGGCCACCTGCTGGAGGCGGTCGAGATGCTCGACGGCCACCCGCATGCCGTCGGAGAAGACGGCCCGCCCGACGTCGGCGGCACTCATGGCACAGGGTCCTGGTAGCCGAGGGTGGCCCCCTTGATGCTGAGGGTCCCCGACGAGCGGGCCGTGAGCGACACGACGACCGTGACGTTGCCATCCGAGGGCTGCAACGGCGGGGCGCCGGTCGCCGGAGCCTTCATGTCCACCGACACGGTGGCGGTGGCGGGCTCGGCCTGGACGGTGGCGCCGGGCGGCGCTTCCCAGGCGAGGTCGAGCAGCGGCGTGTTCTCGGCAGGGAACGGCCGGCGCAGGAGCCGGAGCTGCGCCTGGGGCGTCATGGCATTGACCGGCGGATAGTCGTCCCATGGGCCGCCCTCGCTGGCGACGACCGTGCGGGCCCCGGGGTCCGGCGTGTCCGCCACGCCCACCCACTCGGCAGCCCCGGTCCTGGCCTTTGCCACCAGCCACACGTCCTTCCCGGCCGCGATGGCGGCGGGCGATGCGAAGAGCACCTCGTGCCATGCCACGTCCCCGGCCGGCGTCGCCCCCAGGGTCAGGTCGGCGGCGGCGATCGCTTTGCCGCCGGCCGGCAGGCCCCCATGGTCGGCCTGGATCTCCAGATGGATCTGAGCATCGGCCCCCGATGCGCGGACGGGCAGCGTCACGCCGTACAGCGACGCAACCGCGGCGAACTGCATGGAGCGGGCGACACTGAAATTGGCATCGACCTTCATGCCAAGGTCCCCCGGTTGGGTGAGCGCCTGGCCGGGATAGGAGCGCCACGGCGGGAACGCCCCCGCGACCGCCAGCGTGAGGTCGGTGACCACGGCGGGCGAGGCGATCGGGAACGGGATCGTCACGGGCTGGGGCTCGAGGGCGGCCAGCACCACCTGGGTCGCCGCCTGCCCACCCCAGCGGGCCGCGGCGGTGTGGATGACGCCTCCCGGTGGCGGGTTCCAGCCACCGATGCCCAGGACGCCCGGGACGTCGGAGGTGAGCACCAGCGTGACATCGGTGGGGGTGGTGAGCGATGCGAGCAGGGTGTTCAGGTCCTGGGCAAACCCGTTGGCGGGCTCCTCCTTGCGCAGCGACCCCGGCTTTGTCCAGAAGGGCAGCCGGCCGTTCAGCGACGCCCGGACATTCGTGGGGTACGTCCCGAGGGTCACCCGGCAGTGGGCGGCGAAGTCGTCTGCCGAGAGGCTGGCGCCGTCCACCTGGATGAGCAGCTTCGTGCTCTCGATGCCGGGCAGCCCGACCGCGGAGGAGGCGGTCGTGGGGACCGGCAGCGGGGGGTTGGTCTGCCCGGCGCCGTAGGCGGCCTTCGGCGAGAAGTCGGTACCGAGCCAGGTCAGCACCAGCACGATCCCGGGGATCGTCCCGGTCTGGCCGGGGTCGATCATGTTGAGCGAAAGCACCGACAGGCTGGCTCCGAAGTCGACGATGTAGGCTCGCCGGCCGCTGACCGATCCCGGCGACCCGTTGGCGGTGTACTGCACGGGGCTCTCCGTGACCTTGGCACCGGCCAGGTGGTCCAGCGTTCCCCGGAACGGTCGGCCGGTGACCGTGATCGTCAGGCTGGGATCCACGTGGCTGCCGACCGGCACTCCGTGGAACAGGGTGAACGGGATCTCGCCCGACTGAGTGTCGCCGGGATCGTTGTCCTCCAGGATCTCGATGATGGGGGGCGGGATGATCTGGATGCCGAAGCCCGACGAGCCGATGAATGACTCCTGCACGCCGAAGAGCTCCATGTCGAACGCCTCCAGCCGGCCTAACGATCGGTCACAGGCTCGCGACGACTTTGAGGGCGTCGAAGGCCTGGGCGGGAGCCGCTCCGCCGTGGGTGGTGGCAAAGTTCGTGACGGCCTGCTTGTCGGCGGCGCTCAGCGCGTCGAAGCTGGGGGCGCTTGACACCGCGGTCTGCAGGTTTGCCGCCACGAGGGCGCTCTGGAGCGCCCCCACTGTCGTGAACGACAGCCCGGCAGGGTTCTTCAGCACGCTGATCGGGATGCTGTCCAGGGTTGAGAGGATGAGGTTCACCGGCGTGCCGAACGGCACCTGCGTGCCGGCGGGCGGGTCCTGGCCCACGACGATGGTCAGGACCGGGCGGCGGATGTTGCTGATCTGCGTGGGATCGATGCCCCCCCGCCACACGCTGTTGTCGATCCCGGCCAGCACGGCGGAGTCGGCCACCGGGCGGAAGACGGGCAAGGCGGTGTCCGATGCAAGGATCCGCTGCACCCCTTCGATGGGAGCGGATCCGGCGGTGGTAGTGGTTCCGGCCATGGCTTTCGTTCCTTCCTTTCTTTGGGCTCTGGGGGATCTCTGGGGGTCTGTGCGAGCGGTCGGAGCTCTAGAGGATAGGTGGGCCGCCCCCCGGGGTCGGGATAGGTGGGCCGCCCGCCTGGGTCGCGCTCCCGAGCACGAGGTTGTTGGCAGCCAGGAGTGCCTTGGCGGCGTCGAGCGAGAGTCCAGACAGGTCCGGCACGGCGACCTTCTGGATGTAGTCCGCCCGGGCCGAGGCATGGATGGAGATCGGGGTGTTGGCGGGGGCCATCGTGAACGGGGGCGGCCATTGGCCGAGGACCGGCAGCGGCTGCACCTCCGGGGCGAGCTGACCGGCCGTCAGGTCGTTGCCGTGCGAATCGATGATGCGGGCGAGGGTGAAGCCCTGTCCCTGGACGGTCTGCACGGCGGTGGAGAGCGCCATCCCGAACAGGTTGGGGATCGGGAACTGCGGGACCGACACCCCCAGCTTGATGGTCAGCGCCGCCGCCGCCTCGGTCATGTTGAGGGGGGACGTGCCAGGGTTGAACCCGGCCGCCTCCACCGTGACCGTATAGCCGCCGGGCATCAGCTGGTCCACGACGTAGGCTTGGACGTCGGCCCCCACGTACGCGGCGCCTCGGGTCGGCCGGGAGGCTGCGTCGTCCCCGGTGGTCTTCACGGTCACGACGGCGCCGAGGATCGTCGTGTTGCCCACCTGGTTCTGGACCGTGACGGTCAGGGTCCCGCGCTGGTGGTTGAGGTAGTCCCGAAGGGTCGTGAGCGAGTTCAGGATGCTGTTCATCAGCTCCGCGGTGATCGGGTTCCCGGGGGCCACGGGGTTCAGCGGGGGGAGCGTGACGGTCATGGCAGGGTCTCCTTGCTCGGGTCGGCCGGGCCGCGGCGGATGCTGGTCACTAGGGAGGGCTGGATGCCGTCGGGACAGTGGCGTCGAAGCTGACGCCGGGTCCGGGCGGCGCGTCCAGGCTCTTGAGCACGCTATGGCCGAGGACCCAGGCCTGGTCGAAGTACGAGACGTCCAGGCGGATGCCCGCCGCCCGGTAGCGCTCCAGCCCCGAACGCACGAGCGCGGGCAGGTCCTGCACGAGGCCGCCGCTCTCCAGCGTCTGCGAGTCGGCAGGGATCAGCACCGAGACTGCGAACGGTTCGTTCTCCTTCCACATGAGCTGCACGCTGCCCGAGGGTGGGAGCGCCATACGGGCCGCCTCGTCGTCCGGGAACGCGTAGACGGTCTCGTCGTAGCCGGAAAGGTCGTAGGCCCCCTCCTCGACCGAGAAACGCCAGGTGGACTCACCGAGCCGCAGGTCCAGCGGCGGCAGCGACGGCACCGGGACCACCGCCGGCCGGGGGAAGGCCCGGTCGAGGGCGCCGGCGGGCGTCACGACATCGACGACGCCGTCGGGTGCGGCGGCGGCCGCCGGAGCGACCGGCTGGTCCGACGGTGCCATCCGGGAGTCCCGCGGCGTCCCCATCGCATCGAGGGCGCCGGTGAAGAAGGCGGCCTTGGCGGTGACGTCGATGCCATCCAGCAGGACCTTGCCGTCGGTGGTGAGGACGAGCTTCTTGCCGTCGCCGACGACATCACCGAAGAAGAAGCCCTCGTGGTCTGTCTCATTGATCACCATCGGCCGGACGGTGCGGCCGCCCGTGCCGGTGATCTGTACCGCCACCTGCCCGTCGAAGAAGCCGCCCCGGTGGACCCGGAAGGTCTCCCGCTGGTGGCGCGGCGAGTCGTTGGTGCTGTGGTCGTTCAGCGGGTTCTCGACGAGATAGACCCATCCCTGGCGGCTCCCCGGTGCCCCGGGCGCCGGGGTGGGCTGCCAGACGTGGTAGCCGATCGCCATGCGGTGGACGAACCCCCCGCGCGGGAGCCCGTCGTCGAGGTGCTCGACGATGCGTGCCGTCGGGTCCGGCTGGCCGGTGCGGCCGAGGCGGTCGGCATCGAGCAGGATCGCGGTGCCCTCCAGCAGCGACCAGATGGTCCCGCACCCCTCGAGCAGCACGTCGATCGCCCTGCGCACATTGCCCCGCAGCCTGCCGACAAACAGGTCGTAGGCCTGCTGGCAGCGCTGCTGGTTGCTCCGAGGCGGCACCCCCGCCGCCAGGCCCGGAAGCTGCCCCGCGAAGTAGTCCTTGGCCTGCAGGCTGTCGAGGATGAAGAAGTCCGCGGGGCGCAGGTCGCAGGCGGCGGCCAAGCCGAGCAGGTCCCGTTCCTCCTGGGCCGCCTGGAGGCGGTGCGCCTGCTGGATCCGCATCGCCAGGCGTTCGGCCTCGTCGAGGTCGGTCCCGAGCGCGGTGGCCAGCGCGGCCAGCACCTTGCCGGGGGTCGGCGCGCGCATGAAAGTCGGGAACCGGGCGAGGATCTTGCCGGATCGGCCGGCCAGCGGCGGCGCCGGCGTCAACTCGTCTTCTCCGTCACCGTGACCGTCCGGAGGATCGGCTGGTCGCCCTCGGGGATCGTGGTCGAGGCGGACGCGCCCCCCTGGTCGCGGATGAGCAGGCCGGCCTTCTGGTACTCCGCCGTCCACCGCAGGTCGGATGCGCCCACCGAGAACAGCTCGCTGCCGCCGAGCTTCGCCATCAGGGTGGTGGTGTCGACGGTGTTGACCAGCGGCAGCCGGGCCAGGTAGTCGCCGAGGCGGCCCTTGATCTCGGTGCGGACCTCGTCGAGCACCACCCCGGTCTTGTTGAGGGTGACCGCCAGGGCGAAGTCGAAGTAGACGGGTGTCCCGGCGAAGGTCACCTTGATGTCGGCGGGGTCCAGCGTTGCCCGGCGGTCGGCCGGCACGTAGATATTGGACTTGGTCGGCCCGTCCGGCGCGGTCGTCGGCCAGATGTCGATGACGACGTCGAACACCCCGGCGATCGCCATGAGGTCGCCAGCCAGCCGGTTGTACACGACGACACCGCCGACCGAGGAGGCGCCGATGTCGCCGGTGAGTGTGTCGATGACCGCCCGCTGGAGCGTCGCCAACGGCACCCCCGTGATCCTCGGATCCTCGGGGAACACGACGACCTTGGCGGCGAGGGGCAGCTTGAACCCGCCGGCTGCGGGGGCAGGGACGGGCGGGCCGGCCGGGCCACCGGGGGCCTCATCGCGCAGCGTGCCCGTCGAGCCGGTCGCTGCGGTCACAGGCGGCAGGAAGGCGTCGAGATTCGTGACGACTCGGATGCCGGCGGCGCGGGCCTGGAGGATGGCGTCGTGGACGTCCGAGGCCAGCTGCGGGGTGGGGTCGACCGCGACGGAGACGTTGACGACCCCCGGCATGCCGATCAGGTCCTCGGTCACCTTGACGTCGTTGGGCTTGATGGCCGACAGCTCGGTCAGCGCGTTCAGCAGGGCGCGCGGCGTCGCCCGCCCAGCCCGCTCCGCCACCGACGTTGCCCGGCGCCGCAGCTCCGCGTCAGATTCCCCCGCCCCGGCGAACACCGTCGCGGCGTCGTTCATGACGCCGTTGATGCCGAGCACCGTCTGGTTGATCACCGAGATCGTCCCGGCATCTACCACTCCCGGGGCACCCTTCACCTCCGCACGCACCGGTGCCTCGACGGCGAGCTGCCCCCGGCGCAGCGTCCGGTCGTCGGTGGTCACGAAGGCGACGGGCTTGCGCGCCGGCTGCCCCGAGGGCGCCGTCGGCGGCGAGGCGGGCGGCGACCCGGGCGGGGACGAGGGGGGTGAGGAGGGCGTCGAAGCCGCTGCCGACGCGGCTCCCGCCGGCAGCGCCGTCGACACCTTGGTCCCCGCCGGGATGAACACGTCGGCGGGGGCCGGGGTGTTCCGGAAGAACCGCACCGTGCCCGATGCGTAGTCCCGGGTCTTGCGGCTCACGCCGAGGAGGGCGACGACCATGTCGAGGGCGGTCCCCTCGGCGGTGTCCACGAACCCGGATTTGTAGACGAACTCCAGCTCCGTGCGCAGCACCGCAAGCTCCCGGGCGAAGGCCTCCCCGAGCGTCCGGGTCAGGCTGCCGACGTTGCGGTCGGTCAGGGGCGCCTGGAAGCTGTCGGCGTGGTAGTAGGTCACGTAGAACTCGGTGGCCTCGTCGGGCCACGTCGCCCCCTTGGCGGGCATCGTGGGGTCTGCGGGCAGGGTCAGGAACCGCAGCAGGCCGTCGCCGCCGATGGCGAAGTCCCTCCCGATCTGGAATGCGAAGAAGCCGAGGTTGGCCTGGCCGATGACGCGCACGCTGTCGGGGAGCACCTTGGCGGCGGGGATCTCGAAGGCGAAGCCGTTGGCCCCACGGTAGAACCGGTGCGTCTCGCGGGCGATCCCGCCGGTGAGCGCGGTGAGAACCTGGTCCGCCACGTAGAGGTAGGGCTCGGCGACGTAGGTCATAGCGGCCCCGCCAGGCTGAACGGGATGACCAGGTTGGTCGGCGTCGTGGATCCGACGAACGACAGCGACAGTGCGATGGTCACGCGGTCGGGCTGGGGGTCGGCCACGACGCTCGCCGAAAGGATCTTGCGGATGCGGGGCTCCAGGGCGAGGGCCTGCAGGATGTAGAGCTTGACGAGGTTGCGGTTGCGGACGCTGTTCGGCTGGCCGATGAGGCTGTGGTGCCGGGACCCGTACTCGG
>Ga0137390_10004675_pt1 | contig 11432 bp, 13 predicted proteins | sample 15con2h24AmetaG_FD_104937 | JGI IMG/M metagenome (GOLD analysis project Ga0137390, IMG submission 104937) | Vadose zone soil microbial communities from Angelo Coast Range Reserve, California, USA - 15con2h2.4A metaG | ecosystem: Environmental > Terrestrial > Soil > Vadose zone > Saprolite... | reverse complement strand
GTGGTGCTTCCGTTTCGAGTTGTTGTCTCGATCGAGCTGAAAAGTTGGCACAATCGATCCCAGCCGGCGCGGCGCGGGCCCTCGCTCAGGCTGTAGTTTACGACAATGTTTTACGTTTTACGACAGCTGCGCTGCATGCACCAACTCGTGCCTGCGGAAGTCCCGAGTCGCCGGGGCGCAGTCACTTGGTCCCTCCCAGTACAGTAATTTGCAAATGTGGAGCTTTGGCTCGGGTGCCATTTGTCCTAGACGGACGGTGACGAGTACAGCAGTAGTACATTTGGCCCAGACATTTGAAAATAATTGCGGGGGCCCCGGGCGCGCGAATGGTGTCATTCAATGCGCGTTCGGCTCGTGAACGAAGCGCGGTGCGGCGCATATTCAAATATTCAAATTCAAAGTTTCGAGTTTTCAACGGGTCTTCCGAGTCCGCAATGTGGCGGCGCCGACTTCAATTGAAGTCCCCCCCCCCGGCCCAGAGCCCGGCTGAACTGTGCAATTGCCGTCTCACAGGGCCCTGTGGCAAGCATGAGTACAAACGGATCCTACTAGTATGTGGCGCAGATAACCGGATTTATTCTTCCGGAAACGCTCTCACCCCGTTTATGTGGTAGTAAAACTGCCTGACTCGTCGCCAGCCGCGCCGCAGCGTCTTGACGTACCTAGGGTGAGTACCTAGCAGTATGACTCACACGCATCCTTCTTGGAGTAGTCTATTAGCCGGGCGCGCGGTGCGGCGAGGAGCTACATCTGCATGCTGAGTTTCCGTAAGACCGCAGGCAGGCGTGAGGCATACACAGCGGGAATCATCTAGGCCCACTGACTGACTGACTGCCCTTACCATGAGGGACTCAATCGGCCATCCCTCAAACTAGCGACATAGGTACCACGCACTGGCACGCATGGAACGGTCGCCAGCTCTGATAAGAATATTCTGGGGGATGACACGAGGAAGGCTCTCAAAGGCCACCTGAAACGCTCCCACAAGCCACACCCCCCTCCCCTCCACGCATCCACAGCGCGCAACGGATGAGATCCATCTAATCCATCAGTGGCCAGACTTAAATAACGTACGGCTTTACCGAAGTGGGCAAAAATAGCGGGCCTGTCCACAAGGCATGTGGCTGATCATGTTGACTCTGTGAGCGTAGACTATCTGGGCCTGACATTCGCATCGCCGTGACTTGGACGTATCCGTGAGTTCTCAACCGTTTCATCGATATGCGTGCCCTAATCCAGCCCCCGCTGCTTTCACGCCACCATCCATAGTGATAGGGCGGATCAAGGGAGCGTCCCACCACGTAAGGGCTCGGCGACGCCGCCATTTGTGCATAGATACGCCGGCGCCATCATGATCACCCACCCGTGTCACGCGCCCGAGCAGCTCCAAAGGCGCCAAGCATCACGGCACGGGCGTAAGGAACAGTACAGTTAACCCAGAGGAGTGGACCGAGAGTCATGCGGTGCGATAGGGGTTGGATGAATTCATGGTGTTTGAAGATAGGCTAGTGATACCGAGCCAAAACGCTTGCTGGCTTCCAATCGAGCGTCATGAAAAAAGGTCTGAATACTGTAAACGCACATAATACACAACCTGCGTGGTGGTCAATGGACTAAGTCAAGAGATCCAAAAGTAAAAAATAAAAAAAAGGTGATGGCATCACTACAGCGTGTAAACGTCCTCTCTCCACTGCGGAAGTCATCATGCAATCATCATGCACCATCAGCCCCTGGTGGGATCGAGCTCGTCAACCAGAGTAAGAAATTAACGCAGCCATGCGACTCACCGCTTTCCTTGGTCCATTCGTCATGCTTCCTGATATCCTCCGGGGTGACCGTCGGCCGTACGCTCTCCAACGACTTGATAAAGTCGGTGTAACGTAATGGCGGCTCTTGTAGTTCGTCGCTCTCCACCTGCGTCCAGTTCTTCTCGACAGCATCTGGGTCACCAGGTGAGCATGGCGTCCATTTGATGATGGCTGAGTCTGGGTCGGGCTGCATAGGCTTGAAATGTGTGGCAGAGAGGACTTTGCGGACAGGTTGCATGAGAGCATCGCGCACAACGACGGCGATATCGGAGCCAGAGTAACTATCAGGGAGGGCTGAGTTGACGAGAACTTGCGCCATAGGAATCGCAGACGTACCCTTCGGAACGTATCGCTAATGTACGGTAATCTTTTAGTGAGAGCTCGCACGGCGTCGATCCAATGTGGATCTCGAACATGTGCTTCCTTGCATCAGTGCCGGGGAGCGGGATATATATTCGCCTTTCGAATCTCCAGAAACGATATAAAGTTAGCATTCGGAACTCGCTCGGCGAGAAAGAAGCTCACCGTCGCTTGATCGCAGGATCTAATTGCCAAGGGATGTTCGTGGCACCGAGAACAAGAACGCCGGTGTCATCGTGGCCGACGCCGTTCATCTGTACGAGAAATTCCGTTTTGATGCGCCGGGACCCCTCAGACTCTCCTTCGTTTCGAGTACCGGCTAGCGAGTCCACCTCGTCTATGAATATAATAGCAGGTTTTGATTCGCGCGCCATCTGAAAGAGCTGTTTGACAAGTCTACGGCATCACACACACAGGCGCGATGAGAGGAAGAGTCAGTTCGCATCTCAACGAGAACAGATAACCCGGCATGCGTACCGCTCCGAATCACCCTGCCATTTGCTAACCAAATCGCTCGAGCTGACGCTGAAGAACGTGCTCTTCGCCTCCGTCGCCACCGCCTTGGCGAGGTAGCTCTTTCCCGTCCCCGGTGGCCCATAAAGCAAGATGCCTCGCCAAGGCGTGCGCTTGCCCGTGAACAAATGGGGAAACTTGATGGGCAAGATGACGGCCTCCTTCAACGCCTCCTTGGCCATCTCGAGCCCCGCGACGTCGTCCCAGCGGACATTCGGCTTGTCCACGAGGATCGCGCTCGTGAGACCCGCGCGCAGCTTTTTCACCTCTGGATCGCCATCCTCGTCGTCCTTTCTAGAAACCCCCGCGCGCCATCACGTTCTGCAACAACGCAGGTTGGGGGATGGTGAGAAACTCACTTCTTTCCTTCGCCGCCGGGCCCCCCATTCGCAATCCCATTCGCACCTATCGCTCGTCGCGCGCGCTTTTCGCTTGCTTGTGACAAGTGTTCCTTGAGCTGTTCGGCGCGGCCGAGGTACTCCCCGATCTTGGCCCTGATAAGCGCCTTTGACCGTTCATTCTTCTCATCTACACATCCGGCATTTTTCGTTGGCACTAAAGCGAAGTAAAAGGGAAGGACAGACAAACATTTAAGTGCGAGCATGAAGTAGTCGAGGGCATTCTGGTACTGCTTGTACGCTTCGGGGTAGTTCAGCTTTTTGTCCTCGTCGATTGCAACCTGCACGAGCTCTATCGCACGCTGGGAGTAAACGTGGTATCGTCAGCCCTGAAGGCAGGTAGCACAGTGACATAGTATGTTTACATCTAGGTTGGCGCTTGACATGGCGACGGCAGGGGATGGGAACTTACACAGACTGGAAGGCCAATGTTGGCAACGGTTCCGGTTGGCGGGTAATCTCTTCGGTCCGGTATATTATAATCAGCCAACCACGCCCGGGCCGTTCTATCATCTCGGGTGGCGGGGCTCGACTGCCGGCAGCCACCTCAACGTGTCACGGTGCGGGGCTTGCTTGGAGTATCGGCGACAGTGCGTAGCGTACACACGCCCGGAACCGCTCTCTTGCCGCCCCGGAACTCTATAAGTGGGACTGCACAATTCGGACGCTTTCAGTCTTCGCCGAGAAGAAGCATTATAGTTCCACATTTATCACTTATCGTAAATAGAGGCCGGTCGCTTCAGAGAACCGATGTACACAATGGGGTTAGATGAAGGAATCACCGAGAGCTCGCCAAAATCCCTCTCGCGCGGCGTCACTGTCGCTGTTCACAAATTCATTGCTCGCGAGGCTCTCCCTCCCCTCCACCACACGATCAGCGAGCGTGGCATCATTTGACCCTTCTTCTATCACGGTGGAAGCTATTGTGTCAATAACGGGGTTAATTACAGGCCATTCCATGTTCGTGTTGGGCGAGTCGATCCCATTCGTTCCGCGTAGAAAATCACACAAGTTCGGCATGCGAATGCTGGGTGTTGGGGGCTAGATGTCCTCTGCAATTTTCGAAACCCACCTCCAGGTATGCAAGTACCGGCTAACGCCTTTCTGACCCTTTTCTTTTCGAAAGTGCCTGAGGCGCACGGCCCATGACAGAGTCATGCACATGTGGAGAATGCACCAATCCCATGCGGCGTTTTTCATCCGTTGGCAGCCCGAAGCTGCATGGGCCCCCTTGATACAAGGGTAGCTTTATGACGAGATCGATCAGATATAATTCTACCGTATCCTACCTTCATACTTCAATGCCACATGGATTGAGCGAGAAAGGTTTGAAAGGAGGATCAGGCGCCGAGTCTGCATCGTGAGTAGCGCAGGGCTTCAGTCCCAAAACCTTTACGAGTACACTGCAACGACAGTGCAAATCAAGGCGCGTGATCCGACAGAGAAAAAGTAGGTAGGAGTAAAAGAAACAAAATGAAAATATCATCCACCACCTCACCCACGCATTACCGACTGCGCATGGCTCTCCGCATACACATGTCTGTGCGACGGCTTCGTGACCGCATGGCATACCTCTATCGTCTGCACCCACGTATGGGATATGCACTCGTCAATCAGCGCGCGCTGCTTCGGGTCAGGCTCGAGCATACGACGGATAAGAGAACGGCACGAGCGAGGATTGAGATTGTTGATCGTCGGAGGGGTAGCACTCTGCTGAGGGTTAGCACACGCGGACGTATATGCTGCATACAAGCCATCAGACGCTTGTGCAACGCGCCAAGGCAGCTCTTGGAAGTGCAGACAATAGTATACAATACCGACTGCCCATATATCGACTAGGCGAGCGTCGTACGCTGCGGGTGCCATAGAGTGATCAAAGGGTGCAAAGGGCATGATAATGTGTCACATCTTACGTTTGCCAAGGAACTGCTCAGGTGCAATATACGGCTCACTACCGCATAAGCCCGAAGACATGTGTACCGTTGCCTCCCAGGGCAGACGATACACCGTCGATGCGCCGTAATCTCCAATCTAGTCGGGATAAGCAGGGGAAATCGCCAAACATGCCATCCAACCCACCTTCAACTGACCCTTGCCATTGAAGAATATATTCTCAGGCTTCATGTCGCGGTGGGCAACACCCTGGGAGTGGAGGTACGAAATGCCCTCCAGTATTTGCCTGAAACAGCACTCAATTTCGCTCGGGGACATGCGCCCTCTCTTGATCGCCGCGTAGAGATCGCCACCCGGACAGAACTCCATGACCTCGCACCAGTGCTGATTTTCGTCCTGGACAAGATCGACGGTCTCGACGATGTTGACGTGATGTAGGGTTGATGATATACAAAATTCGGCAGTAAGCTTCTTCACATATTCCTTTTCTGACTCGTTCTTGCGGCGCTTTCTGAACTCCTGTAAGTCTCTGTAAGATTACCAAAAAACCGGGGGGAACCCAAAAGAAGGATCACCTTGACGGCGTATAGCTTCTCTTCGGTTCGATCCCATTTATGCGCAAGGCGCACAACGGACGTCGCACCCTTTCCAATAGCCACACGTTCACACGTACCATATTTCTTCGAAAGGGTCGTGCTCTCTCCGGCGATTGATTTTGGACCACCCTCGGAATCGGACTTTCTACTGCTCGCGGAGGAACGTGCTGATGATTTACGGGAAAGCTTAGGTGCTGAACCGAGGAGGTCTTTGAGATGGAACTTATGGCCACCGTCAGTAGAGTGGACGGATGGAGGACCCTTGGTACGATGCGCAGGACCTGGCTCAACAGGTGTGACAGGAACATGGCCATCTTCTTTCTTGGAACCTTTAGCCAGTCCAAGAGCAGGGGATAACAGCGATGATAGATCTGGTTTAGTACCTGACATGCTAGGCGCCCTACTCGGAGCTTGGCTGGGTGGCCGGCTCGGAGGGAGCGTCGGGGGAGCACTCCATGGGTTGCTCTCTGATAGAGAAGGTGAACTCGTGGGGGACGGTGAGGTAGACGTCGTTGTGGAGCGAGAGCCCTGCATTTGGATAGATGGATGAGGTACGACCAGAGGCTCCAAGTCTTTGTGGCGATTGCCAGGCTGTTGAAAATGGGAATTGTGGTCGGGGGAAGAGTGTGAGACAGATGACCTCCGCCGTGTGGAGTTGGTGTGGCCATTGGCGAGCGGACGCGGCTGTAAGACCTTCTGATGGGATAGAGCTGGTGTTATGGGCGCGATGATGCCGTTATGGTGAGGAGGTTCTGGAGAGCTGGGGGTTACGGGGGATGTCTTTCTGTCACTACTGGGGGGTTCTGAACTATCTTGGCCGTCTCCTTCTGAGGAGGCTTGGGCGCCATCAGGTGCATCTAGGAGAGCCATGGTGTAAAGTAATGGGAAGAGGGGAAGAGGTCTGTTCGAGGGAGAGGAGTGAGTGGCTTTGAGACCCGAGGGTATTGAATAAGAGGGGAGTAGTCAAGGGATGATGGAGCGTCGTGGGTATGTTTATTGAGGGATCATGTTAAGGCCACGTTCGAATGAGGTGAGCTAAGTTATGTCGAGTCGAATTGAGTTGATTGATTGAAAAGGTTAAGATCCCCAGAAGAGGGAAGGAGCACGAATTATAACTGAATCCTCTCTCTCAGAGGCCACCGAGTGCGAAAGCGAGGACAACAAACCGAGTGGCAGCGAGTGCTCAGCGAGTGAAAGGGGCCCGCACCCAGATCATAAATTTATAATTTTCTTCTAAATAATAATGATATTATTCTTGAAACTCCGGTGCCTGCGGTACCGCACAGAATCTCGCACTTTCTGGCACCCGTGCCTTTGGAAGCGGAAGCACGGGCCATGCGTAAGCTCCAGGGTTTTTTATTTTAATTTATAGGCATGACCCGACAAGATCATTTGCAAATTAGCGTCCTTTTCGCCCTTCGCTAGCCTCTTGTGATAGACGTGATACACCATACTAAAACTAAAAGAGATCAACCGGGATGGCCGACGGCCCGGACGGCCGTGGGAACAGCTGTTAACAGTTCATCATAAGGTTCACCAGCCACAGCTGTGGCACCTTGGTGGTGCGACGATCGACCAACGACGTCCCGACACAAAACCCATCCTCGCATTCAAGAACAAGGTCAGCCAGCGTTGACCGTTTGCTATCATTTCTCCTCGTAATTACTTACTTTGTAAACAAGAGACGCGACCATGGTCAACCTTCGCTCACAAAAGCGGCTTGCCGCATCCGTCGCTGGTGTCGGCAAGCGTAAAATCTGGCTCGATCCCAATGAACAGTCAGAGATTGGCAATGCCAACTCTCGGACGCACGTAAAGAAACTTATTAAGGATGGTCGCATCATCATCAAGCCCACAACCGTCCACTCTCGTGCTCGAACGATCGAACTCCTTGCCGCTAAGCGCAAGGGTCGTCACACTGGTGTGGGAAAGCGGAAGGGTACCGCAGAGGCTCGTATGCCAACCAAGGTACTTTGGATGAGAAGGCAGCGTGTTCTTCGGAGATTGCTCCGAAAGTACCGTGAGGCGGGGAAAATTGACAAGCATCTGTGCGTTTTACTTTCTATCACACGACTTTTTTTTAATTTGACCACCAAAAAGCTATCACTCCCTCTACCAAAAGTCCAAGGGTAATGTCTTCAAGAACAAGCGTGTATTGATGGAGTATATTCATAAGGCGAAGGCGGAGAAGTCCCGCACAAAGGTCCTCTCGGACCAGATGGAAGCCCGCCGCATCAAGAATAAGGTGCGACCATATATTCCTCATGACCCGAACAAATTTCCTTTATATTAATAAATGTCGCATTCGTATCGCAGGCTGTTCGGGAGCGTCGTGCTGCGCGTATCGCAGAGAAGAGAGAGGCAATTCTTGCAGTAGAGCACGAGGATGCGAAGGCATAAGATATATATCGGTATCTTGTCTTCTTCCCCTTCGCACTACTTTACGCGCGCCGCCATGCTGCATACCACCATGAATTTACTCCAAGTCACTGCTATGCTCACATGTATTTCTGTGTGTATGAGTCTCTCGTGGACGATGAGGGCAGTCTAGCGTTGTTTCGTAGCACGGCTTGAAATGTGGCAGAGATGGCAGGGCCCAAACACGTTGCTGCCGCCGGAATTTGTCGATGTTGCGTCAGGGATTACCACCATCATGAGTCCTACTGTCACCCACTACGTCTTCCAAAACGGTGACGACAGTAAGTCATTCTCGAAACAATCAAACACTCTTTGAGCGAAAACATGGATAGGAAAAGCCCAAGTTCTCGATCGACGACCAGGCCAAGTCTTTGTGCACTACATCGGCACAGACAAGCGTCTCGACGAATGGGTCTCCGTTGACACCGTGCGTGCAACAACCCCACCTCGGGATTCTCTATCCCCTGGCTGTGATACGATTCCATCACGTCGCGTGAATGGTACGAGTACGCGCAAGCGGCGACGCTCGCCATCGCTCGCAAAAGGGCATGATCGAGATGCCCGAGACACGACACAACCCTCCTCAGCCCTGCCAACGACTGCCTCGGCGCGGCGGAACTTTGACAAAGTCAACTTTGGGCCCTGGCAGATCAAAACCTGGTGAGCCCGTTGCTTCCCCCCTGCCTCGTGCTGGGAGTTTTGGAGCTGAGGTGAATTAACTATGCGTCTCCCCCCCCCTTTGCCAAAGGTACTTCTCGCCGTACCCGCTCACGGATGGGGAAGGCGAGGACGCTATCGGACATGGACGTACGATGGACCTCTTTTCAGGTGCGGTCAACAGCCGAGAGAACGTGGGCGGCGTCCTCTGGGTCTGTGATCGGTGTTTCAAGTACATGACTGACGGCACCTCATGGGAGGTACATATGGTGCGTTCCAGCTTCCCTCGCCCAGGGTAGGGCGGATGGGGCACATATTGACGTACTCGTGCCCGCCTGCCTGCCTGCTCACAGAGGAGGTGTACGCGTAAGCACCCACCAGGTCGGAAGGTGTACCAGCGAGGCGCGCACACGATCTGGGAGGTGGACGGCGCGAAGGAAAAGGTGCGTGTGGCACAGGTTGCCGTGGGGTCATTCAATTCTTTTTTCTCTTATACCAAGAGAGCAGCTATATTGCCAGAATCTGTCACTATTTGGAAAGTTGTTTATCGACATCAAGACTCTTTTCTTTGACTGCGATAACTGTGAGCGCCTGCTCCATACGCATCACGTTGCTTCTTATGTATGTACTCGAGCAGTCCTTTTTTATATCTTTACCGACGCCGACTCCCAACGAGACCATGTCCTGGGCTTCTTTTCAAAGGTAACTGATTGAGCAAATTCCGTCCAGTTCGTATCCAACTCAACACTTTTACAGGAAAAGATATCCTACGATGACTATAACCTCGCCTGTATTGTCGTTCTTCCCCCATATCAAAAGAAAGGTTATGGGATGCTCTTGATCGAGTTCAGTAAGCGAATACATCTTCCTCTCCATGACCATTGCCGACCTATCGGATAGGTTACGAGCTTTCTCGTCGCGCAGGTCGCATTGGAACTCCTGAGCGTCCGCTCTCCGATCTCGGTCTGCGGAGCTACCTAGCCTACTGGGTGTCTACCATCGTCCGCTTCCTCCGGTACGCGCTCGAATTCCCATCCGCCTCGTTGCCCACCTCGCCCTTACTGTCGCATTCGATCAGCCAACTTCTCTCCACGCTTCCGCCCGATCTGCCCCCAATCAAGACGATCGGCCACCTTCCCGACCTCTCTCACGTCCGCACAGACGTAGACATGACGACCTCCTCACAGAAGCGCACGAAGCGCGCGAAGGGCTGGGACGGCGAATCCGCAGCACCGAGCTCGCCGGGAGGCGGGGGCAGTGCATCGCCCACAACGCGCTCCAGCTTCGGCTTTGGTCCGTCGGGTCCGTCAGCGTCGCCGGTGTCACCGGAGTCCGCGGCGAACACGCAACTCGAAAAGACGTACGAGACGGTGGCTGCGCCGGACGGGAGCGCGGCGGTGCACGCCGTGGTCCGCTGTACGCTCGCAGACCTGGCGCGTGCGACGAACCTGCGGGTCGAGGACGCCGCGTTTGCGCTGAACGAGTCCGGGCTGCTCGTTCGGAGGGAGGGCGAGGGTGACGCGATGACGATCGCGATCTCGCGGGAAATGGTCGAGGCCGTCGCGCGGGAGCGCAATGTCAAGCGGATGTGTATTGACTTTACAAAGGTGCTGTTGTGAATCGCTTTTGGTGCATTCGTTGTGTGGATACAATCACTGCTGGGCAGTGTCTGACACGAACTGTTGTACATTCGCGGTCCTGTCCTACGGTGGAAATCGATAGTCCGGAATCATACCATTCTTCCCGAGCAAAACTTGCTAGGCACCTTGCTACTAGCACGAAGCCATGGCCACGGTATTTGCGCACCAAAAGAAAAGAAGCTGGCATTTCAAGTTCGAGAGGAACTAGTACTGTTTCTGAGACCTTTGTCTCGGATACAACTCTAATCGGGTAGCTCAGCTGGGATGCGTTCTGTAGGTCCCGAGTTCAATCCACCGTCCTGGCATTTTTACTACTGAAGCCGGTCAGTCAGGTCAGGTCCAACACACGTATTGTGCGTACCGTAACCCTTCTTTCCCGAGGGTGCATGCTCGTTCACAAAAAGTCGCCTCCATAAAACCCTTGACGCGACTTCCGTGCGAGTACGCAATCTCAGGTGGGGTGGCACTGCTAGTGGAGTGTCTCGCAAAGTCAAGACTATTGCATAAGCACAACCATGCATACACCAGCAGTTCTACATGTGTTCATTAATGTTGATTCCCTGCCAAGAGTTCACACATGCATTCAACCGCCTGTTTTACACATGCTGTTTCTTGCTTCAGGTTTCCGTACTCTCAACTTATTCCTCGATACTAACACTACCTCGGTCCCCTGCACTCAATGGCTGACGAAGAACAGGGTGATACAAGAGCCGGTCCTGGTAAGCCTTCTAGCTCGACTGCCTCAACTCATTCATGAAGCCTGAGCTGCGTAGATACCAACCCTAACCCCGCCAGTGCGCCTCCAGCGTATAGTCGTCCTTCTCAACCAGACGCTGCATTTTCTGATGGTTCGGGAAAATTATTTTCCATTTATCTGAACGCAGCGGAAGATGAAGACAAGAAAATGACCGAAAACTGGAAAGGGGACGCAGAGGGTATCCTTGTCTTTGTATGTACAAGGGAAGATGTCTTCTTTTCCTCCATCTTCTAATCTTGGTCTTGTAGACTGGTTTGTTCTCCGCGACAGTCGCTGGATTCCTCCTGGTGTCCATTCAGAACCTTCAACAAAACTCTCAAGACACTTCTGCTTTCTACCTTGCACACATATACCAGGTCACGGCTGCTGGTAGCTCAACCGGGCTCGCCCTT
>Ga0137390_10004674_pt1 | contig 11432 bp, 12 predicted proteins | sample 15con2h24AmetaG_FD_104937 | JGI IMG/M metagenome (GOLD analysis project Ga0137390, IMG submission 104937) | Vadose zone soil microbial communities from Angelo Coast Range Reserve, California, USA - 15con2h2.4A metaG | ecosystem: Environmental > Terrestrial > Soil > Vadose zone > Saprolite... | reverse complement strand
GTAGCCTTCATGGTGCCGACGTATCTCTTCGTCGGGACTCTGCTCATCACCATTGTTGGCGGACTCGTGCGTGTCGCCCTCAGCGGCGGACATCCGGTACCGGTAACCCCGCTGCCGCCACCGCCGGCCATCACCGAAGCCGTCACGTTGTGGCTCCTGCTGAAAGTTTTCGCCAGCGGCTGCACCGCGCTGACGGGAGTCGAAGCAGTCAGCAATGGCGTGAAGGCCTTCCGCGAGCCCGCCGTGAAAAACGCGCAGCGCACGCTGACGGTCATCATTTTTCTTTTGGCGGCCCTGCTGGCGGGGATTTCCTATCTCGTCAAAGTTTACGGCATCGCCGCAACCGACCCGGGGAAGCCAGGCTATCAAAGCCTTCTCTCCATGCTGATCGCCGCCGTTTTCGGCAAAGGCGTTTTTTATTACCTCACCATCGCTTCGATTCTTTTCGTTCTTTCTCTTTCGGCAAACACCGCGTTCGCCGATTTCCCGCGACTCTGCCGCTCCATTTCCCAAAACAACTATCTGCCGCACGCCTTCGGATACCGCGGACGCCGCTTGGTCTACACTTACGGCATCATCATTCTTGCGCTGCTGGCCTGTCTCCTGCTGCTGCTCTTCGATGGCGTCACGGACAAACTGATCCCGCTCTACGCGGTGGGAGCTTTTCTGGCTTTCACGCTCTCGCAATTCGGCATGGTCGTGCACTGGCGGAAAAACCGCGGCGCGCATTGGATAAAGAGCGCTCTGGTAAATGGACTTGGAGGATTTGTTACCGGCGTCACCGTCATCGTGGTCCTGGTCGCGAAATTTGCCGAAGGCGCCTGGATCACTGTCATTTTTATTCCCTTGCTCATCTTCTTTTTCTGCCTCGTTCGCCGTCACTACCATATGGTCAGCGTCGCTACGAGCTGCGCCGCCCCGGTGGTCCCCGCCAACGACAGCGCGCCGCCCATCGTCGTCGTTCCCATCGAGCACTGGAGTCAAATCTCCAAGCAAGCGCTCGAATTTGCCTCGCGGCTTTCCCGGGAAATCATCGCCGTCCACGTCGAGCCTGGCGATCATTCGGAATTTCTCAACATGGATTGGGAACGTTACGTGGAACAACCCTTCCGTGCCGCCGGCGTCGAGCCCCCGAAATTAATCGTTCTTCCTTCGCCGTATCGCTTCATCATCGTTCCCATCGTTCAATACGTTCGCGATCTTTCAGAGAAACATCCAGATCGACATATTGTTGTTGTGATTCCAGAGCTTGTCGAAGATCACTGGTACGAGTATTTTCTGCACAACCAGCGCGGCCGGCTCCTCGAATGGACACTCCTCGTCCGCGGCAACCAGCGCATTTTCACCGTCAACTCGCCCTACTACGTCGCGAATCAGGCCGCGAATTAGGACGGAAAGTCGGTGCGGAACACGGGCAAAGTCCTCCGGTACTGCCGTGCGGAAATCGATTCTAAAGTTAAGAGGGGCACGCTCTCGGCCGCGCGCTGACCGGACGAGTTGCATCCCTGCGTACCTCCATGATTTGCGCTATTCGTAGCGTGTGACCCTGCGACCCGAACGTGGTGGATCGCCACGAAACAGCACATTCCGTGCACTGTTTTTCTCCAGCATAATGAAAAGACGCAGTACTAAGCTCAGATAGTACGTTTTTAAGATCTTCACCGGATTGACAGCCGTCAAGCAAAAATTTATCCTACGCCACGAATTAGCGCGGGCTCCTTCGGTTTCTCAGCCGCTGATTCTCCCCGCTGATGTGTCCACGGTTCCATTAGTACGCTCAAGTTCACGTTCGCCCAGCCCTGGGAGACGCGTCCATGCGCGAAGCATTCCTCCCCCATTCCGGCGAAGCTCTCGCCTCACGCCAAGCTTTCGTATCGCTCAGCTCCTGCGAACACGACTGCCTCATCGAATTTCTGAAATCCTTACAACTCGCGCCCTCACAAACCACGGGCTTAGTCGTTGACAAAAACGGCCGGCCCACACTCCAGCCACGCGGTCCCAAATTAGATCCCTCGTTCTCGTTCGCGCCCGGCACACCTATATGGAGAAGCAAATGTTGAAGGCCTTCGCAAGCTCAGTAGAAAAAAGAATTCGCTCAAATCGAACTCGTTTATTCTTAGCGGCCAGCACAGCAATCCTCGCCGCCATTGCGTTTACTCTGGCTTCCGTGGCCGCAAATGATGCAATCCTTCCGCGATCGAATAAAACAGGAACACCCCAGTCGGCAAACGCCATGCCCATGTCCGACGAAGTTCATGTTCTTCATGGAGGCCTCTGGCGCACTGACGGCGGTTTCGTTTCCACAATTCGGATTAAGAACGTGCTTGCTGTAGCGCCGATCCAGGTAAGCCCGACCATCTACATGGCGGACGGCACGGCTTACCCCCTTGCACCTGTTACGGTGGCAACCTCCGGCGTGGCAACAGTAAACATTAATGATGCGCTGGCGTCCGCGCCGCGCGCGATTGCTCCACATGTTTCGGAGTTTGGGAGCCTGGCCCTAGTGTACAAATATCCCACTCCAGGCCACCTAGTCGCGACATTAGCCGCCATCGATGCGCCTCGAAGCCTCAGTTTCGTCTACATGATTAACGAGCCGATGCCTATGCCGGAGGACAATACTCTCAAGGTCGGTCCTCGAAGGCTTGTGGTGGAAGCACGACAGCGGAGTGCACGGCACGGTCAGCCTGAGCAACACCACGGATCAGCAGAGGGCCGCAACTCTCCGCGTTACCTGAAATGTGGATGATTCTGATGCCCGCGACGTACAGCTCGCCCCGCACACGACTCAGGTCCTTTCTCTCGAGGAGTTTTCCCGCGAAGCTTCCCAGCAGGACAACCAAGCCGGAGGTGTTCGCGTCGAATACCACGGGCCGAGCGGAGCAGTCATGGTCGCCGGCAGCCTGGCAAACGAAAGTATCGGTTACTCCGCGAACATGCCTTTCTGGTCCCATGACGCGACCACCGTCCCCGCGAAGACCTTCGAATTGGGCAGCGCAGGCATTATGGTCGGTAAGCCGGACCCTATGATGATGCCAGGCTTCCCCGCGCAGACTACATTTACTCCATACTTATCGCTGCGCAACACCACGGCAAAGCCTCTGAACGTCTCTTTCCGACTCAATTACGCGCTGACCATGGGCGGGACACCGATAGACCGGCAGCTTCCGGCGCAATTGCTACTTCCCTTCGAATCTAGGATCGTGGAATTCGAACCTATGCTTCGCGCTGCGGGATTAAGGTCTTTTGATGGCATGATAAATCTGAGCGCTTCATTCACCGGTCACGGGGGTGATTTGCTTCTGGCCAACGGAAGCGTGGACCAGACGGGCACCTACGTCTTCCCAGTGAGGCCTCAAGTGATCGGCGAAGGAATCGGAAGAATCAGCGGGTACTGGAGCGTCGCGGATGGAAATGACGCCATGTTCACGCTTTGGAATCCAACTGACCAGCCTCAGGATATCATCGCCACGCTCTACTACGGCGATGGTTCCGGCACGTACCATTTGCCCATGCACCTTGCTCCGCAAGCCTCCACTACGCTCGATGTTGGCATGCTCATCATGGAAAAGACGCCGGACAGGGACGGAAAGGTGATTCCGGCCGGAATTCGAGAAGGGAGCGCCTCTTTCGATACCTCCGGCCACGATAGCGCCGCAGCCGATGGCAAGAAGAAGATCAATCTGGTGCTCGCTGGCGGCGTTTTCAACGTTGCCGAGGCCACTTGCGGCGAAATCTGCCAGTACTGCAACGGGTACAATAACTTTATCCTGCTCCCCGGTCCGATAGACCTAACTGTTGGTGGCTCCGGAACGGTCGTTACACACGCCACAGATTCTTACGGGAGTGACCAGACTTTTTCGGGAGGATCCTGGACTACAACGAATTCCGCCGTAATGACGGTCAATAACGGCAGCGTTGGGGGTGTTAACGTCGGCCAGGTGACTCTTCAGAATTTCCTGTCTAACGTCGACGTTTATCAAGGAGAGTTCTGCGTCTCCGACAACATGAACGACAGCTGCCCTGAAGGCAATCCTAACTCTTCCGGAGGCGGCAACGTCTTCGGTATCACCGGGGTGTCGCCATTGCCTCTTGTGATCGGCACGACCGGGCTATTGACGATCAGCGGATCCGGACTCAGTGGCAAGGGCACACCGACGCTGAACTTTGACGGAGCGGGAATATCCGCGGTCAATCCCAGTGTTGTGAATGACAACACGATTCAGGCTGGCTACGCCGTATCTTGCTCGGCTGGACCGCAGAGCATTACGGTCAGTTTCCCATCATTCGACAACGTGTCCACCAACGCTTTCCCTCTCTCCGTAGCTTTGCCGGCTGCACCCGCAGCCACGATCCAGCTTGCAGGACAGAATATTTCGGGAACACAATCGGTTGTGGTGGGGCAGCAAATTGCTCTCAGCGCGTCGGTTTCGTTACCCTCGTGTATGACCTTTTCGAGTCAGTCATGGTCGATTCCTCCCGGAACCGCTGTAGGCGGCTATGTTAACGCCGCGGGCAACGGCCCACCCGATACGACCGGTGGACAAGTAGCAGCTCTACCGCCTACCAGCACCTCCGATCCCCTTCCGCTCGGCTACACTTTCTATTGGGTGTCCCCCGGCAACTCGCTAAACATGAGCTATCAGTACACGATGTCTGGCGGCTTTGGGAGTGTGAACAGCCCAGTCGCGACGGCAGCCTTTAACGTGGCTGGGCCGACCTCTGTAAGCGTCTCCGTCCCCCCGCTCGGCCAGTGGGAAATTAACCAGACCAACTCCGGCTTCGCGCTTTACTTCGGCCTTGGCATATCCCCCGACATAGGCATCCAGTTTAACGGTAGGGCTACGTCCCCTTCGGGATATACAGACACATACTGGTGGGTTCAGCTGATAGGCAGCGACAGTTCAACCTATACCGCAGGTTCCTCGACCTTAAACTGCACCGCAGGTACAGGGCTCGACAATACAATCCCTTACGCCACAGGACTTAGCACCGCCGACAGCCCTTCGCTAGGTCTTCCGTCCGCGGACAGCAAGGTTACTAGGTCGGACAGCTTCACGATGTACTTTATGTGGAGGCCAGGCCTAACAAGCGACATCCCGGTACCTCTAGGTTATGTAGCATGGCAAATCTATGGGGATGCAGTGCAAAGCGGGGGTACATGGACCGTCCAATCAGATAGCACTGCGAGCGCGAACGCTTTCCAGGCGAGCGCCTCGTACCCCACGTGGACTAGCACGGTAACCAACGGCGGCACCAAGACGTGCCATTAAGGAGCCCCCATGAGATACCTTGTTTACTATGTTGCTTGTGCGATTACTCTTACGTTCTTCTCACCGCTTGCCGCTCCGGGACCTAAACAGTTCTTTTCTTTGACGGTCGCCGCACCAAAGGAGCCCATTAAAGCCGGGACGGAACTACGTTTGCTTGTCACGGTCACGAATACTTCGGATCGCGACATCAGCTTCATAACCTCTCCGGGCCTAATACCAGAGGATGGGGCTCGCTACGAAATAGACGTCCGCGACATGCAAGGGAGTTCCGCTCCGCCCTCCGCCTATCTCCGCACCAAGGATAACCGAATCCCGACAGAGTACGGGAGTAATATCGCTCGAACATTGGGGCCAGGCGAATCCTTCGTCGACAAGGTAACAGTCACAAGATTCTATGATTTGAGCCAGCCCGGTAAATACACCATATGGGTCGCTCTCCCAACACCGCCGCGCCAAAACCTGGGCGAGGGCAAGGTCAAATCGAACTCAATCACCGTAACAGTAATCCAGTAGTGGCAGAGAAAATTCCTGCGAGGCCGCTTGGAGACGCTGCTTTACATCAGCATCCTATTGGCGTTGGCGATTCCGGGCACGGCGTCATCGGTCGAGAAAGCCCACAGGAATGCAGTGGTCCAGTTGAACAGTGCGACCCTGCAAGGAGTGCGGGATGCGAAGCTAGGAGCGCCGATGGTGGCGCGGGCGTTGGCCATTGTGCACACGTGTATGTACGACGCGTGGGCCGCGTACGACGAGCGCGCCATTGGGACGCAATTGCGCGGGGCGCTACGGCGGCCGGCTTCGGAACGAACGCTGGGGAACAAAGAGCGGGCTATCAGTTACGCCGCGTTTCGGGCGCTGGAGGATGTGCTGCCCGTCGATACGGACCCCGTGTACATCCCGCTGATGAAGCAACTGGGATACGACCCGAAGGACCATTCCACCGACATTGAAACGCCAACCGGGATCGGCAACGTGGCGCGCCGGCGCAAGCGGTTACGCTGAAATGGGAAACGTTCGAAGAAGCTGCGAATGAAGCGGGGATGTCGCGTCGCTACGGCGGCATTCATTTCGCGCGCGCCGACCTGGCGGGCCGCAAGTTGGGGCGGCTGGTTGCCGAAAAAGTCTGGCCGAGGGCGCAAAGCTACTTCAATGGAACGGCAAGACCGGAGACACGCGAACAAATGTCGATGGGCGGCGGCTCGCAAGTTCCGTAGGCAACATGGAAGCGCCTGCATTTCCCAGCCTGCATTTATGGGCAAATTCCAGCAGAAAAGCAGGCAACCGCATGAAACGGTTTGGTGGTTCGCGACACTACTTGCACAGCCTAGTCCAATCGGAACAGGCGGCCGCGTCTGACGACATTGTGCCGTGCCGCTGTTTGTTCCCATTGTCTGGCTGACAGGTGGGGGCACTCTTGGGAGAGTTGTGCTCCCCACCTATCCGATATCATTGTCTCGATGCTTATTCCTTCCCTCACCCCAATTCCATCCATCCCCAACGAAGTACTTAGGAACGGCGGCGGTCCGCAATGTGCGTAACAAACGCAAAAAGCGCGAAATAGAATACAGCGTTCGCGGTGATGGCGATCCGCAGAAACCAGCCAAAAGTCCATGCGAAGGATTTGCCTGTTCCCGGGGTTACGAATTCGGCGAGTTTCAGGCCAGGCGAGAAAAGAGCGATCAGCGGCGCGGGAACTTGCGGCTCGATGGGAACGGCGATGGCCAGCGCGAGAAACCCGGCAATCAAGCCAAGCACTGCGAACAGAACGAAACGGAGCAGCTTGCGCTGGGGCATCGCCGTTGATTCTAACAGAGGATTCCGCGGCGCTGACGCACCTTCCTGTGGGAAGATAAGCCGGAGGCTCAAAAACCCAAGGGGCACTATGAATTCCCGGCGAACCATCACCTTCGTTTTAGTCCTTCTGGTTGCCACATTTGCCGCGCTGATTGTTGGGCCGCGCGCCGCAATGACGCAACAGGACCAGACTCCACAAAAGCAGCAGACGCCGACAATTGACGAGTATCAGCCAAAGTCCACGCTTGTCACCAAGGAACACAAAATCGAGCGGGCGAAAGTTCCGTTCATCGATATTCACAGCCATCACTGGAATCCCACGCCAGGAGAAGTAGACCGGCTGGTCAAAGAGATGGACACCATTAATCTGCGGGTGATGGTGAATCTCAGCGGAGGAACGGGAGAACAGTTGAGAAAGACTGTGGCAGTGATGAAGGGGCGCTATCCTGATCGATTTGTCGTTTTCTCGAACATGAGTTATGACGATTTGAACGCGCCGGGATTCGGGAAGCGCGTGGCGGCGCGGCTGGAAGAGGACGTGAAGAACGGCGCGCAAGGGCTGAAAATCTTCAAGAACTTCGGGATGGACCTGAAATATGCCAATGGAGAGCGCGTGCACGTGGACGATCCGGAGTTTGATCTGGTGTTTGAGAAATGCGCGGAGCTGAAAATTCCCGTGCTGATTCACGTGGCGGAGCCTTCGGCGTTTTTCGATCCATGGGACTATCACAACGAACGCTGGGAGGAGTTGAAGGAATTCCCGGGACGCGCGCGGCCGCCGGCGAAGTATCCGCCGTTCGAGACGCTGATGACGGAGCGCAATCATTTGTTTGCGAAGCACCCCAAGACAAATTTCATCGCGGCGCATTTAGCGTTTCACGGAAACGACCTGGAGCGGCTGGGAAAACTTTTCGATTCGAATCCGAATGTGTATGTGGACATCGCCGCGGTGCTGGCGGAGTTGGGGCGGCAGCCGTATTCGGCGCACGATTTTCTGGTCAAGTATCAGGACCGGGTGCTGATGGGAAAAGACATCTACGAGGTGAACGAATACAAATGGTATTTTCGGGCGCTCGAGACGCGGGACGAATATTTTGAGTATTACCGCAAGCGCCACGCGTTCTGGCGAATTTACGGGTTTCAGTTGCCCAACGAAGTGTTGAAGAAGGTGTACTACAAGAATGCTTTGAAGCTGGTGCCGGGAATTGACGCGAAAGCGTTCCCGGAGTAAATCTGTGTGGCCGAATTCGAGGGGCAGGGATGCGGCGGGTTCTGTTGTTCGGGGAGAATATTCGCTTTTCAGCCGATCGTGCAGCAATAAGCAGATAGGAATCGGAGACTCTTCAGATGGGAGGCAGGTATGCCATGGGTCGCAGACTGACGTCATTTGCTCTGGCGACGGGATTCTTTCTGCTGGGACAGACGTTGAAGGCACAGGGGCCCGCGAAGGAATGGCCAAGAGCCAAACCGGCGAGCGTGGGCCTCGACGAGAAGAGGATCGCAGAGTTTGATGCGGAGCTTGCAGGCGACAAGTACGGCCACGTGGACAGCTTTCTCGTGATCCGCTGCGGGAAGCTCGTGTGGGAGCGCCATTACCCGCGGGACTACGACAAGATATTCGGCGGGCGGACCTGGCTGAACCAGGATATGAAGAGTCCCTACAATTATTTCGCGCCCGACTGGCATCCCTATTACCACCGCGGCGCCGCGCACACGATGCAGTCGGTAACGAAAACAGTGACGTCGGTAGTGATGGGGGCCGCGATGGCTCGAGGCGAATTCCACGCGGACGTCAATACTCCGCTGCTCAAGTTTTTTGACTCCTCCAAAGTGGCCAACGCCGATGAGCGCAAGCGGCGGATTGCGCTGCGGGATGTTCTCACCATGACCTCGGGGATCGACTGGAATGAAAATCTGCCGTACGGCGATCCGAAGAATAGCTCCGACCAGATGGAGGCGACGCGGGACTGGATCGCGTTCGTCATCAACCGCCCGATGGCGAGCGAGCCAGGGACGACATTCAACTATTCGAGTGGCGGCAGCGAGCTGCTGGCACACATTTTTGAAAAGGAGACCGGGAAAGATATTCAGGAGTATGCGAAAACTCATGTCTTCGGGCCATTGGGAATCCGGGACTGGTATTGGAAGCGGACGCCGCTGAGATTGACGGACACGGAGGGTGGTCTCTATCTGATGGCCGCAGACCTGGCGAAGATTGGCTACTTGTATCTTCACGGCGGGATGTGGGACGGCAAGCGAATCGTGGCACGTGAATGGGTGCAAGCTTCGCTCGCACCCACCGTGAAAGATGCAGGGGGAGGCTACAAGTACGGATTCCAGTGGTGGCTGCTGCCGCGACCGGATGCCGCGGACCATCTCGCGTGGGTGGGGAGAGGATTTGGCGGACAGCGGTTGCTGGTTGTTCCGGAGCTCGACCTGATCATGGTGCACACGGCCTGGAATATCCTGGACAGCCGCTCTCCGAGCGGACAAGAAGGACTCGATCGGATGCTAAAGGCGGTCGTGCCCGGTAGTGCGTGTTCCGCGCTCCCTCCGCCTGGTGCCTAACAGTTCCAGAACGAATTGGACTTTCAGCTTCTTACTCTTCGTGATTTAGCGGTTTGCCGTCGGGTCCTACCTGGACTTCAGACTTCTTTCCGTTCGTGTCGACTTGAGCTTCGTAGGCCACCAGTTTGCCTTTCTTGGTGAGCGACTCGACTTTCAGGATTTTTCCTTTGCCAGCTTTTGCCTGCAAACTAGCTTTGACTTCAGCCGAGAGTGAATCCAGAGCGACCTGCTCCTCTACTTCCACCACTGTTCCATCGGCAGCTATCAGGACATCCTTGCTATGGCGGTTGACTATCATTTCCGCTTCAGACAAGGTTTGGCCCTTTTCTTTCTCGGCGGAAAATCCACGAATGGTGGCTCCTGCACTTTGCGCTGCCACTGTTTTTTCGACAGCGGGCGGAAGGTCCGAACGCTTGATTTTCTTTTCCTGGGCAAATGCGGTTCCTGCAAGCAGTAATCCGCTGGCCGCAATTGCAACGAGAAGGTTTTTCTTCATGTTCCCTCCTGAACGCGGGCGATCGCTCCCCGTTGAGGTAAAGGTACGCCAGGGTTTCTAAACACAGGATAAATGCAAAGAATGAGGCTCGGAGCGGCCGGGGCTTCGGCTATTTCAAGAAGGGGATGTAGGCTGGGACGCGCTGCTGATATTCCACAAAGCGATTGCCAAAGCGCGAGGCCAGCAAATTGTCCTCGATCCGTACGCGGATCTCCGTGCCGATGACGAAGAACAAGATGGAGGGTAGAAACAGCCACCAGGGCGTGATCAGAAAACCCGTGCCGAGCACGATGCAGAGCATAGATGTATAAATGGGATGGCGGACGAAGCGGTAAGGTCCCGAAGTGATCAGTTCGTGATCGGCACTGAGACCGGCGTCGATTCGCCATTGGCGGCCGAGAGCGCGAGCGCCGGTCCAGGAGAGAAGACCGGCGAGGACGAAAAAGACAATGGAGAGCGCGATCTGCCAGAGCCGCGGGGACCGTTCCCAGAAATGGCTCTGCCACAAGAATGAGTAGGCGACGGCGACAAGAAGTATGCCCCAGCGGGCGCGCCGGTCCAGTTGCTTGGCAGGCTTCTCGGATTGTTTAGCGCGCAGGAAAGGCGTTAGCCAAATGAGCCATCCCGCCACGAGGATGACGTAGGCGTATGCTGGCATCGGAGCGATTGTAGCTCAGTTCTCTGTCATCGAGCGCTGAGGATGGCGAGCTAGAGAGTTATCCCGCTCCCACTAGGGACTTGGCTTGCCGCGCGACACGATACGGTACCGAAGGGTATGAACTGAAACGCGGCGATCGTGTTGACCTTTCGCCGGAAAGTTTAGAGAGTCTCATAAGCAAGGCCCCCGGCCGCTCAAAATTCATGCCTCGCGGTGGGGTTGCAGGAACTGGATGTGTAGAATGGCTGAGACTTGAGAGGCGATTACATGGATATGCCCCCAAGACCAATCAGACTCGTTTGGGCGGGTCTCCTTGTTGTGCTACACCTTCTGCCGCCACCGGTATCCCATGCTCAGAAAATCACAAGTCTCAGCGAGGCGGAGTTGCGCGAAATCACCGATCGGGGGCGCATGCTGGCGGAGTACAACGCTGCAGCATGGCACGCGAGCGACGCGGTCATGACGCTGAAACCCGAGACGAAGAACCTCGGACGATACATCGCGAAGAAAACCGATTCCGGGTGGGTCGTTGCTTTTGGCCAGCTTAGCGAGCCAAAGGACAAGTTCCTCATTGCTTATGAGGCCACACAGGGGACCGATCCATCGCAATTTCCCGTCGAAAAGCTCGATCCTCTGAAGGAGG
>Ga0137390_10004673_pt1 | contig 11433 bp, 10 predicted proteins | sample 15con2h24AmetaG_FD_104937 | JGI IMG/M metagenome (GOLD analysis project Ga0137390, IMG submission 104937) | Vadose zone soil microbial communities from Angelo Coast Range Reserve, California, USA - 15con2h2.4A metaG | ecosystem: Environmental > Terrestrial > Soil > Vadose zone > Saprolite... | reverse complement strand
CGCGCGAAGCGTGAGCACGGTGGTACTGGCGGCGCTACTGATCTGCCTGGGCGCGGGCGCGGCGCGCGCCCAGGTGTCGACGCGATCGGTCGACCGCGATCTGCGCGTCGAGTGGACCGACTCGGAGGATCGCCGCGGCCGTCCGGTGGTAAGCGGCTACGTTTACAACCAGCGGGCGGGCAGCTACGCGGTGAGCGTGCAGCTGCGCGTGGAAGCGCTCGACGGCTCGGGCCAGGTGGCCGGCTCGACTATCGGGTACGTCCTGGGCGAGGTGCCGCCGTCGAACCGCTCCTATTTCGAGATCAAGGCTCCCGCGAAGGCGGCGAGCTATCGGGTGACGATCGAGTCGTTCGCCTGGCGGGCCTACGGAGCCGGGGGAGGATAGGGGACCCATGACGACACGTCGGCTATTCCCACTGGCTCTCTGCCCGCTGGCTCTGTGTCTGGTGCTGGGGGGTGTGCCGGCGGGCGCGCCCGCCGCGCCCGCGCCGGAGGACCCGTACCTAGCGGGCTACGCGGGCGCGGTGCTCGAGCGCGAGTTCAAGCTCGACCGCCGCGTGGTGACGGTGCAGAACGGCGTGCTGATGCTCGACGGCGCCCAGCTCAAGGGGGCCGACCGCGCCGCGGTCGTGACCACGCTGTCGAACCTGCCGGGCGTGGTCCGCGTGGAGGTGCGGGAGGCCGCCGCCCGGGCGCCCGCGGTCGCGCCCGGGGCGGCGCCGGCCGCGGTGTCGACCCTGCCCACCGGGCTGCTGCCGGCCGGACACCTCTTCCAGCCGCTGCTGGCGGATCCGCGCTGGCCGCATTTCTCGGCGGCGTATCGCTACTACCTGGACAACCGGGATCTGGCGCACGTGGGCGCGGTGAGCTTCGGCGAGACGATCCCGCTCTTCCGGGGCAACGCCTTCGCGGACAGCCAGTGGGAGGCGGGCATCCAGGCCGGCGTCTTCGCGCTGTTCCAGATGGACGCGCCGTCGAAGGATCTGCTCAACGCCGACTACTTTGCCTCGCTGTTCGGCACCTGGCGCCGCGGCCCGTTCTCCGCACTCGGGCGCATCTTTCACCAGAGCTCCCACCTGGGGGACGAGCTGCTGGTCCGCACGCGCCTCGAGCGGATCAACCTCACCTACGAGAGCGTGGATCTCAAGCTCTCCTATGATCTGCCGTGGGGCCTCCGGGTCTACGGCGGGGGCGGGTACCTGTTCGACCAGGAGCCCGAGAGCCTCAAGCCGTGGGCCGCGCAGGGAGGCGTGGAGTTCCGCAGCCCGTGGACGCTCGCGGCCGGCCACATCCGGCCGGTGGCCGCCGTCGACCTGCAGACCCGCGAGGAGAACAAGTGGAACCTGGATGTGTCGGTGCGCGGGGGTATCCAGCTCGAGAACGTGCGCGTGCTCGAGCGGAATCTCCAGCTGCTCGTCGAGTACTTCCATGGGAACTCGCCGGATGGGCAGTTCTACAAGCGGCGCGTCGACTACCTCGGGTTGGGGGCCCACTTCCACTTCTAGCTCTCCGCGCGGGCGGTGGCGCGGGGCGGGCGGGGGCCGGCCGGCGCGGGGGGCGGGGGTGGATCTCTGCCCACGACCCGCTTTCCCGTCTTTCTGCTTGAGGAGTTCCCAATCTGGGAGGGCGAGCCTCCTGGCTCTCCCTTGGCGGGGAACGGGGCACCCGACCCACCCCCGCCCCCCGCGCCGGCCGGCCCCCGCCCGCCCCGCGGGATTGCTCTACGGCAGGCCGTGGTTCGGTCCACGACCGGGTAGAGTCTCCTCCTTAATGCTAATTGCGTTGTGTGAGGCCCTGCTCTTGAAGTCCGCGTGTTTCTGAATCGGGCTATCGGGTTAGGGCCGTGATGAGGGCTTGAGCCTGGGGGTGGGTGGTTAGGAGCGTGGCGCGGGGGGCGGTTTCGTAGTCGGTGTAGTCGAAGCCGGGGGCGACCGTGGTGCCGAGGAGGGCGTGGCGGCCGCCCGGGATTAGGCGGGCGCCTTGCCAGATGTGGCGGGCGACGATGACCTGGGGGCGCTGGCCGGCTTCGAGATCGGGGCCGATGAGCACGACGTGGTGGGAGCCGTCGGGATGGAGCTGGAGCATTTCGACCGGGTCGCCCAGGTAGAAGTGGAAGATCTCGTCGGAGGCGAGGCGGTGCATGGCTGAGAACGTGTCGGGGGTCAGGAGGTAGTAGATCGCGGTGCTGGCGGCGCGGGCGGCGCCGTAGCGGGACGGTAGGCCGCTCGCGGGGATGTGGTCGGCGCTCCGGTAGGTCTCGGCGAAGTAGCCGCCTTCCACCGGGTGCGGGACCAGGCCGAGGATTCGGCGCAGCGTCTCGACGGTGAGCATGGCGCATTGTAAGATACGGGCATGCCACGCTTGCGACGGATCATGCACGCCACGGATTTCTCGCGGGCCTCCACCGCCGCCCTGAAGCGCGCGATCGCGATGGCCAAGGCCGATCGGGCCCAGCTCATCATCGTCCACGTCATGACGCCGCCCTCCCTGGCGCTGCCCGGCGACGGCTACGTGTCGCCCCGGCTCTACGAGGAGCTCGAGGCTTCGGCGCGCGCCCAGGCGCAGAAGCGCCTCGACGCGATCGTGGCCCAGGCGCGGAAGGCGGGCGCGCGCGCCACCGGGCTCCTGCTGGAGGGCGTGCCGCACGAGCGCGTCGCGCGGGCGGCGCGCGCCAAGAAGGCCGACCTGCTCGTGATCGGCACCCACGGGCGCACCGGGCTCGCCAAGTTCTTCCTGGGCAGCGTGGCGACGCGGCTGGTCGCCAGCGTGTCGTGCCCGGTGCTGACCGTGCGAGGACGGTGACCGCGGTGGACCGCGCGCCGATCACGGCCGACTCGAAGATCAACGACGTGCTGGCGAAGCATCCCGACACCGCGCCGGTGTTCACGCAGGGCCGCCGCCTCTACGTGGATCAGCGGCACGAGCTCTACGCGCGGTTTCCCGGCTTGAGCGTCGGCGACTTCGCGCGCCAGAACGGCATGGATCCCGGCCCGCTCCTCGCCCAGCTCAACGCCCTCGCCGAATCCGAGGCCGCGGCCCGGGCATCCGGAGCCCACGGGGCCGACGAGGCGCGCACCGGGCAGTTTTCGCTGACGCTCGGCTACACGTGCAGCCATCGGCCGCGGGACGACGCCGCCCCCGACAGCGTCTCCGTCGTCGCCGTCCAGTCGGCCCGCGGCCCCGAGTAGCGCGCCTGAGCCCGGAGCAACCGGCCTCGGGGGCCCCGCCGGCCTCGGACCGATCGCAGTGGGGCAAGGGAACCGCCGCCCCGGAAGAGATCCGCTTCCTGCAGGGCCCCCAGCCCCGCGCCTTCGAGCTGGCGCGCGCCGTCCGGATCTTCGTCGAGTTCCTGCGGGGCTTCCGCGCGCTGCACTTCGTCGGTCCCTGCGTCACCGTGTTCGGCTCCGCCCGCTTCAAGGCCGATCATCCCTACTACGAGCTGGGCCGCGAGGTAGGCGCCCGGCTGGCGCGGCGGGGATTCGCGGTCATGACCGGCGGCGGGCCCGGCATCATGGAAGCGGCCAATCGCGGGGCCAAGGAGGTGGGCGGGCGCTCGATCGGCTGCAACATCGAGCTGCCGCACGAGCAGCGGGCGAATCCTTACGTCGACCACTTCGTCACCTTCCGCCACTTCTACGTCCGCAAGGTCATGCTGGTGAAGTACTCCTACGCCTTCATCGCGCTGCCCGGCGGCTTCGGGACGCTCGACGAGATGTTCGAGATCGCCACGCTCGTGCAGACCGGCAAGGTCCAGGAGTTCCCCCTCGTCCTCATGGGGCGCGAGTACTGGCGCCCGCTCACCGACTTCGTGCGCAACCGGCTGCTGGTGGAGGGCACCATCGATCCGGGCGACGAGCAGCGGCTGCAGGTGACGGACTCTCCCGAGGAAGCGGTGGATCTGGTAGCGGGCGTGGCGATGCGGCGTTTCGGCCTCAGCTACGGGCCCCAGGCTCGGCGGCGCTGGTACCTGGGCGAGTAGGCCGCATGGCTTGATTCCCATGCGACCCCTTGCTAGCGTAGCGACGCGATGACGAGCGTTTCGCGCGTCGCGGTCAACGACCTCTCGCTCGCGGTCGCGGAGTGGCCCGGGCCCGCCAAGGGGCCGGGCGTCGTCTGCGTCCACGGGTTGACCGCCAACCACACCTGCTGGGCGAGCGTGGCCGACGTGCTCTCGCCCGCCCACCGCCTGATCGCCTACGACCTCCGCGGGCGGGGAGAGAGCGACAAGCCCGAGAAGGGCTATAGCCTCGCGCACCACGACGAGGACCTGCTCGGGCTCCTCGATCACTTCGGGCTCAAGAAGGCGGTGCTGGTCGGCCACTCCCTGGGCGCCCACATCGCGGTCCGCTTCGCGGCGACGCACCCGGAGCGGGTCGCCAAGCTCGTCCTGGTGGACGGCGGCATCGACGTGCGGGCGGAGGTGCTCGACTCGCTGCGGCCGGCCATCAACCGGCTGGGCGTCGAGTTCCCGTCGCTCGACATGTTCCTGGGCTTCGTGCGCATGCTGCCGATGTTCGAGGGCCGCTGGAACGACTACCTCGAGCGCTACTTCCGCTACGACGTCGAGGAGCTGCCCGCGGGCACCGTCCGCTCCAAGGCGGCGCGCCACGCGATCGAGGAGGAGATCGGCAACCTCGAGCGGGAGCGGCTCTGGGTCTACCACCATCAGGTGAAGGCGCCCACCCTGATCTTCCGCGCGCCCGACGGGCTGCTCACCCTCACCGACTGTCTGATGACCCAGGAGGAGGCGGAGGCGCTGGCGCACGCGATTCCCCGCTCGAAGCTGGTGGTGGTGCCCGGGACCAATCACTACACCGTGCTGCTCGGGCAGAACCCCAGGGTGAAGACCGCCCTCCGGGCCTTCCTCCAGGCAACCTAGCGCCGGCGGCGGCCGCTCCGGAGGCGTGAGCGCCGTTTTCGGCGGGCTTTCAGGGTATGCTGTGAGCGAGAATGCCCGCCCGGGATTACGATGCCATCGTGGTCGGGGCCAGCTTCGGCGGCCTCGCCGTCGCCCGCGAGCTCCAGGGAGAGGTGCTGCTCCTCGATCGCAACGAGGTCGGCAGCGTGCAGACCTCCGCGTGCGGCACCCCGCTCTGGGTCCCTGAGGCCCTCGGGGTGTCCGACAGCGTGCTACAGGTCCACGACCGGCTCGTGATCCGCACGCCCACCCGCACGGTTCGCTACGATCTCTCCGCGGTCCCGTTCTGCACGTTCGACTACCGGGCCTTCTGCGAGGGCCTGCTGGCCCAGTGCCGGGTGCGCTTCCTGCGCACCTCGGTGAGCGGCATCCAGGACGGGGCGGTCGTCACCGGGGCGGGACGGTTCACCGCGCCCGTGATCGTGGACTGCTCGGGCTGGCGGCGCGCGCTGGTCGGCGGGGCCGGCGCTGAGCCCGCCCGGCGGCATCACTCCTTCGGACTCGAGACCCATACCGCGCTCCAGGACGAGGGCCTGACCTTCCTGCTGGATCGCCGCCTGATCCCGCAGGGCCTGGGCTGGATCTTTCCAGTCGGCCACGGCAGCCTGGTTGGCCTCGGATCCTATGCCGGCCGGTCCAAGCTCAAGCCCGCGCTGGACCGGCTGCTGCGGGATCACGGCATGGCGGCCGGCTCCTACCACGGCACCTACTTCCCGAACCGCCCGCTCCGCTCCACGGTGGGGCGCGTGTTCGCGGTCGGCGACGCCGCCGGGCAGTGCCTGCCGCTCACCGCGGAAGGCATCCGGCCCGCGCTCTACTTCGGCGGCGAGTGCGGCCGCATCGTCCAGCGCATCCTCGACGGAGCCGTGTCGCTCGAAGCCGGCCTCGAGGCCTACCAGCGGCTCGTCGCGCGCTACCGCCGTCCCTATCGCGTGCTCCAGCTCGCTCAGTGGGTGGCCGCTCACACGCCCACGCGCTGGTTCGCGATGCTCACCCAGCTCGCGGCGATGCAGCCGTTCCTCCCGCGCTGGTGGCCGCGCTACGGCCGGTTCGGGCGGCCCGGGTCGTCCGGCGTGCCCGCGGCCACCTGACCGAGGGGCCGAGGGCGTGAGGGCCGGGGTATCAATGAAGATGCCGCTGGGGAAGATGCCGCTGGGGAAGATGCCGCTGGGCGAGACGTCACCGGGTGGGGTGCGCGGATGAGCCCGCGCGCGCGCTGGACCCTCGTGATCGGCGTCGCCGGGCTGTTCATCGCCGGCTGCGCCTGGCTCGTCTGGACGAACGCGCCCATCTACCAGTTCATCGTCCGCCTGTACGTGGACAAGCTCTTCCTGAAGAAGACGCTGCGCGAGTGGGGCGTCCTCGCGCCGGTCATCTTCATCGCGCTCCAGGCCCTGCAGGTCATCATCTCGCCGATCCCGGGAGAGGCCACCGGCATCCTGGGTGGCTATCTCTTCGGGCAGTGGCTGGGGCTGCTCTACTCCACGATCGGCCTCACCCTGGGCTCCGTCGTTGCCTTCGCCATCGGCCGCTGGCTCGGCGCCCACTATGTGAAGAACCTGGTGAGCGCTGAGACCTGGAACCGGCTCGGCTTCATTGTCGAGGCCGAGGGCGCCGTGCTGTGCTTCATCGTCTACCTGATTCCGGGATTGCCGAAGGACATCGTGTGCTATCTCTTCGGGATCAGCCCGATGCCGCTCTGGGTGTTCGCCCTCGTCTCGGGGCTCGGGCGCATCCCCGGCACCTGGGTGCTCTCGGCCCAGGGGGCCCATACCGCGGCCGGGGACTACCAGCAGGCCATCCTGGTCACCGCGGTGGCGGTGGCAGTGGCCCTGCCACTCTACTACTACCGCCACCGGATCACGGGCTGGTTCCACGGCCGCCGCCCGGCCCGCGGTGAGGGGGCTAACGGGGAGCTTGACAGGGAGAAGCCGGACTCGTAGACTCGGCCCACTTTGGAGGAATTCGAGCCAGTGCGCACGACGGGAACCGGGATGACGACGCACCGCCACTGCGCGTGGCGGTCGTATTTTTACTTTCCCCCGTCCGCCTCCTGGCTCCCATGAGCTGAACGTAAGGGAGCCACGGGCGGACGAACCGGCCCGTGGCGCCAGACAAAAGATAAACGCCGCGGGCCAACCGGCCCGCGGCGTTTCTGTTTCCTGGGGGAGTGCGGGGGCCATGTCTGGGCCCCCGCAGTTGAAGAGCCTGAAGAAGTAAGCGGTCGACAACGGAGCGGGGGAGTGCGGGGGCCATTTCTGGGCCCCCGCAGATGAAGAGTTTAAAGAAGCAAAGCGCAGCCAACACAGGGGGAGGATTCACATGATCATCGTGCTCAAGTCCGGCGTCAGCGACGCCGACGTCAACGACGTGTGCCGCCGCATCACCGAGATGGGCTACGGCCCCCACGTCATCCGCGGCGAGTTCAAGACCATCGTGGCCGCGGTCGGCGAGGAGCGCGGCCGGCCGGACCTCCGCCTGCTGGAGGCGCTGGAGACGGTCGAGTCGGTCATGCCGGTGCAGCAGCCGTTCAAGCTGGCCAGCCGCGAGGTGCGCCGCGAGTCGAGCGAGGTGCGCATCAATGGGGTCACGGTGGGCGGCCGCGACGTGGTGGTGATGGCGGGGCCCTGCTCGGTCGAATCCGAGGCGCAGATGCTCGAGGTGGCGGAGGCGGTCAAGGGATCGGGAGCCAAGATCCTGCGGGGCGGGGCCTACAAGCCGCGCACCTCGCCCTACGCCTTCCAGGGGCTGAAGGAGGAGGGACTCCGCTACCTGGCGGAGGCGCGCAAGCGGACCGGACTGCCGGTGGTCACCGAGGTGCTCGAGACGGAGAGCGTGGAGGTGGTGGCGGAGTACAGCGACATCCTCCAGATCGGGGCGCGGAATATCCAGAACTTCACCCTGCTGCGCCGGGTCGGGGAGATCGGCAAGCCGGTGCTGCTCAAGCGGGGCATGGCGACCACCATCCAGGAGTTCCTGCTCTCCGCCGAGTACATCCTCTCCGCGGGCAATCCCGACGTGATCCTGTGCGAGCGCGGCATCCGCACCTTCGAGACCTCGACGCGGTTCACGCTGGATCTGAATGCGGTACCGGTGCTCAAGAAGCTCTGCCACCTGCCGGTCGTCGTGGATCCCTCGCACGGGACCGGGCACTGGGACCTGGTGGCGCCGATGGCCAAGGCCGCGGTGGCGTGCGGGGCGGACGGGCTCATCATCGAGGTGCACCCGCGGCCGGAGGAGGCGCTCTCGGACGGGCCGCAGTCGCTCAAGCCGTCGAAGTTCGCGCAGCTCATGCGCGAGCTCCGGCCGGTGGCGGAGGCGGTGGGGCGGGGGCTCTAGGTTCATCGAAGGGGGCGCCTTCTGAAGTCTAAGAAAGGCGGCCCCCTCCGAGCCTCCCCCATAAGGGGTTGCGCCGGCGAAGCCAGCGCTCGAACGGAGCTTACTCGGACGCGCTCAGGCGGGGTGCGACGCGGCCGTGAGATCGAGCGTCTCGCGGACGCGCAGGACGAGGGCGGCCGGCGTGAACGGCTTCTGCAGGAACGCGGTGCCCGCGCCCAGCACGCCGTGGCGGATGACCGCGTCGTCGGTGTAGCCGGACATGTAGAGCACGCTCAGGTCGGGCCGCAGCGGGGCCAGGCGCTCGGCCAGCTCGCGGCCGCTCATGCGGGGCATGACCACGTCGGTGAGCAGCATTTCGAGCGGGCCCTGGTGCCGCTCGCAGAGCAGGAGGGCCTCGGGGCCGTTGCGCGCCTCGAGCACCGTGTAGCCGCTGGCCCGGAGGATGTCGCGCGCGAGCTCGCGCACGCCCTCCTCGTCCTCCACGAGCAGGATGGTCTCGGTGCCCCCCGCGGCCGCGGCCGGCCGCGCGCTCCGGTCCACCGGCGCCGGCTCCGCGTCGAGGCGCGGCAGGTAGACCCGGAACGTCGTGCCCTGACCCGGCTCGCTGTCCACCTCGATGTAGCCGCCGCTCTGCTTGACGATCCCGTACACGGTGGCGAGGCCCAGCCCGGTGCCCTTCCCCTGCTCTTTGGTCGTGAAGAACGGCTCAAAGATCTGGGACTGGATCTCGTGCGGGATGCCGGTGCCGGTATCGGAGACCGCGAGCATGACATGGGGCCCCGGCCGCGCCCCCACGTGCCGCCGCACGTACTCGTCGTCGAGGTCGATGTTCGCGGTCTCGACGATGAGGCGGCCGCCCTGGGGCATGGCGTCGCGCGCGTTGACCGCCAGGTTCATGATCACCTGCTCGATCTGGCCGCGGTCGGCCTTCACGCGGCCGAGCCCCGGCGTCGGGTTGGTCAGGAGCGCGATGTCCTCGCCGATCAGGCGCCCCAGCATGTCCTTCATGTCCGTGGTCACCGCGGCCAGGTCGAGGACGACGGGCTCGAGCACCTGCTTGCGGCTGAAGGCGAGGAGCTGGCGCGTGAGGTCGGCGGCGCGGCCGGCGGTGCGCTGGATCAGCTCGATGCCGCGCCGCATCGGGTCCTCGGGCTTCAGCGGGTGCAGCAGGATGTCGGTGCGCCCGAGGATGACGGTGAGCAGGTTGTTGAAGTCGTGCGCGACCCCGCCTGCGAGCCGGCCGACCGCGTCCATCTTCTGGGCCTGCTCGAGCTGGCCCTGGGTCTCGGCCAGCTCGTCGTAGGCGCGCCGGGACTCGAGCAGCAGGCGGCTGTTCTCGAGCGCGATCGCGGCGTGGGACGCGAAGGCGGTGGCGATGGCCATGTCCTCCGCCGAGAACCCCTCCTCGCGGGTGGTGAGGAAGCTCAGCACGCCGACCACGCGATCGCCGATCTTGGCCGGCACCGTGAGGAGCCCGCGGTAGCCCAGGCGCCGCATCGTGGCCGCGTGCTCGGGGTCCAGATCGGGATGGTTGGCGGGGTCCCGGAGCAGCAGGGCCCGCCCGGTGCTCGCGACGCGGCCGGCCAGGCTCTCGCCGATCTTGATCCGCGGCTTCACCTGCATGCGCGTGCCGTCGAGCGTGCCCGCGACAACCAGCTCGTCGCCATCCACCAGGCGGAAGCCTACCCAGTCGGTATTGACGAGCCGCCCGCACGCGTCGGCGATCCGGCCGAGGAGGGAGTCGAGCTCCTGCATCCGGGACAGCTCGCCGCTGATCTCGACGAGGCTCTCCAGCCGGCCTTCGCGGGTGCGGGCCTCGTGCAGGGCCTGCTCGAGGCTGGCCGCCATCGAGTTGAAGGCGCGCACGGTGGGGGCCATCTCGCTCAGCTTGGTCTCCGGCATCCGGGCGGTGAGGTCGCCGCTCCCGAGCCGCGCCGCGCTCTCGGCGAGGGCGCGCACCGGGCGGAGGCCGAGGAGCAGGATCACGTGGGTGAGGCCGAGCAGGGTCACCAGCAGCACGCCGGTCACCGCGATCATGGTGCGGATCTCGGCCCAGAGCTCGCTCTCCAGGCTCTGCACCGAGGGGGTGACCGCGAGCACGCCGTAGACCACCGGCGGCGCCGTGATCGGCACGCGGTGTTCCTCGAGCGTCACCGGCACGAGGTGCTTGACCCAGCGGGGCGCCTCGGAGCGGCGGGGGTTCTGCGGGGAGGCGTCGAAGATGAGCCGGCTCCCGTCGCTCTCGTAGAGGGTCACGAGGCTCCACACCGAGTCCGCGTTCAGGTTCCGTAGCGTCTGCTCCGCGCGCGCCAGGTCGCCGACCACCAGCGAGTCGAGCAGCAACGGGGCCGCCGCGGTGGCGAGCCGCTCCGTCTGCTCGCTCAACCGCACCCGGGCCGCGTTGCTCCGATCGCGCAGGTTGACCGCGAGGCCGCTCAGCGTGACGACGACGATCGCCACGCTCGAGACGCCGAGGAGAAGCGTGCGGAGGCTGGACTTCACTGGCCGATGAGGCGATACACGCGGCGGACGCCGTCGTAGTCGCGGTCGCCCGCGGGCTCGAAGCCCTTGGATTTGGCCGTGGTCAGGACGGAAGCCGCGTTGGGATCGCTGCTCATCCCGAGCAGGGCGCGACGGACGCGCTCCACCGTGGCGGCGGGCACGCGGGGATGCGCGATCACCGCCAGGTCGGGAAAGCCTTCGGACACGTAGATCTCGCGGAACTGCACGCGCTCGCGCTCCGCGTACTGGGCGAGGAAGCGCGAGTTGACCGCGGCGGCTTCCACCCGCTTGGCCTTGAGCTGAGCGAGCGTGCCCTCCTGGTTACCCCCGAACACTTCCTCGACGCGAACGCCCGCCCGCTTGAGCGCCACCACCGGCACCGCGTAGGCCGCGAAGGCATCGGTAGAGGGGAAGGACACTCGCTTGCCATCGAGCTCGTGCAAGTGCCGGATGGGGCTGTCGGCGGGCACCGCGATGACCGCCCGGATCGGCTCGCCCGCCCAGCGGGCGAGCACCTTGAACGGGACGGCGTCGAAGTCGGACTGGAAGTTGTGGTTGGTGAACACGAAGTCGAAATCGCCGCGGCCCATCATGGTGTCGGTCTCCTGCACGGTCCGACCCATCTTGAGCTGGAGCGGCACCCCGCTCGTGGCGCTGACGTAGGCCAGGATCGG
>Ga0137390_10004670_pt1 | contig 11439 bp, 11 predicted proteins | sample 15con2h24AmetaG_FD_104937 | JGI IMG/M metagenome (GOLD analysis project Ga0137390, IMG submission 104937) | Vadose zone soil microbial communities from Angelo Coast Range Reserve, California, USA - 15con2h2.4A metaG | ecosystem: Environmental > Terrestrial > Soil > Vadose zone > Saprolite... | reverse complement strand
TGGCCGTCCGCCTCCAGCGCAGAGAAAAATGCCACGGCAGGGAGAGCCCGCGCATGACGGACTTTCTTCTCATCGCTTGGGTTAGCGCGCTGATTGAAGTCACGCGCTTCGGCTGGATGTTTGGCCTCGGCAAGCGCTGGATGCCTGGCGAGAAACTGAAGCTGCTCTTCGCCGGTTACAACGGTAACCGCAATACCGGGTCTGACCTGCGCGTGCAGGAAACGCTCCGCCAGATTCGGCACGTTCTTGGCGCGGAAAACGTGGATTTCAGCGTCATGACGCAGAATTTCGGCCTCACGCGCGGCTATTTTGAGGGCACGCGCCAGGTCCATCTGCCCGATGTGTTTCCGCCGTTTCTCTTCCGCGAAGTTCGCGCCAATCACGGGGTGATCGCCTGCGAAGGTTCGATGTTCAAGAGCAAATTCGCGAACGCCCTCACCACCATGATGATTGGCTCGCTGGGAATCGCCTCGGCGGAGAACAAACTCTCCGTCGGATATGGCGGCGAAGCCGGGCACATGGACAAGCTCATCGAACGCATGTGCGCGCGCTACGTCAAAGATTCGCTGATCATTCCGCGCAGCGCGGAGTCCCAGGCCATGCTGAACAAGCTGAGCATTCCCACCGAACTCGGCACCGACACGGCCTGGACTTTCGAGCCGCATCCGCCCGAATATGCCCGCAAAGTGCTACGCGACGCCGGCTGGGACGAGAAGACGCCGATTCTCGCTCTTTGCCCGATTCTTCCGTTCGTATGGCCGGTGAAAGGTTCTCTTGCGAAATACCTCGCGCTTGTCACGACCGGCGCTTACAAGGACAGCCAGTATCGCACCGTTTATTTTCATAAATCCGGCCCCTCTGTCGACGCGGAAAACTCCCGCTATCTTTCCGCGTTTGCCAGGGCCACGGCGGCATTCCTCCAGCGCCACAAAGTTTTCCCGATTCTTGTGGCTATGGAACGTCTGGACACGCGCGCCTGCAATCAATTTGCCGCACACCTCGAAGGCCCTTCCGTTCCTGTCTTCACTTCGGACGACTACGACATATTCCAGCTCGTGAGTATCCTGCGGCGAAGTTCCTTGATGGTTTCGTCCCGCTACCACGCCATTGTCACCACCATGCCCGCGAAGGTTGCTTCCGCGGGCGTAACCATGGATGAACGCATCCGCAACCTTATGAACGAGCGCGGTCACGCGCATCTCTTCCTCACTGTGGACGATCCCGCCCTCGAGCCCAAGCTCTTGAGCATGATGGAGATGCTCTTTGCTGAAGCCGATGCCGTGCGCGACGGCGTGGCCAGCGCTGCTGTACGTAACTTGAAGGCGATGGCCCGCATGGGAAGGTTCCTCGAGGAAGCGGTGCAGCGCGCCTATCCCGAGTTCCCGCTGCGCTCCGGCGTTTTTTCCTGGGAAGACTATCTGCCGCCCCTGAGCAGCAATTTGATGCAGCTTGCCGAGCGTTACGACTCTTCGCCGACCGCGCTGGCGGCAGTTCGCTGATTCTTCATGCCCAATTTTCTTGAAGCGATTCTTGCCCAATTGAAGCGCGCGGACGGCCGCGTCGTACTTCGCGAGATTCACGGCGATCATTTTGTGAGCTTCACAGGAAGGGAATTCCTCGATCAGGTTCAACTCGTCCGTTCGTTCATTCGAAGCTCCGGCGTCCAGGCCGGGGACCGTTGCGCCCTGCTGGCGCCCAATTCGATTCGCTGGGCGGCTTTCCATCTGGCGATCATGGCCGAGGGAGTGATCGTCGTGCCCTTGTATTCGCGGCAGGCGTCTGCCGAACTCGCGGCCATGATGAAGGACTGCCAGCCGCGCCTGATTTTTGTGAGCGAGGCCGCGCTCGGGGAAGGTGTCGCGCAAGCCTGGCGTGAGTGTCCGCGCGGCGTGCTTTTCGACGAAGTCCTGCGCCAGGGAGCGCCGCAACCTTCGCTTCCCGATGCGCCGAATCCTGGCCAGGACAGCGATATCGTCACCATCATCTACACTTCAGGTACGTCCGGAGAGCCGAAGGGCGTTTGCCTGAATGTCGGGAACCTCACGCACATGCTCGCCTGCACGACGGAGCGCCTCGATCAACTGATGGGCGCGACCCGCGAACCCGACCGCGTCTTCCACTACCTTCCGTTCAATTTTGCGGCGTCCACGATCTTGCTGCTGTCCTGTCTCACCCGCGAGAGCGTCCTCACACTTTCCACGGATCTCAACAAGCTCGCCGATGAAATCCGTTTGGCCTCGCCAAATTATTTTCTGAATGTTCCCACGCTGCTGGAGCGAGTCCGGCGCGGCGTTGAAGAGGCCATCGCCACGCGGCCCGCGATCATCCGTGCACTTTTTGCAAAAGCGCGCATGGGCTGGCAGCGAAAGCACGCCGGGCGAGGCCACGCCCTCGATGCATTGTGGCTCGCGCTCGGCCGTGCACTCATCTTTCGAAAGATTCGCGAGCGCTTTGGCACCCACTTGCGCGCGCTCATATGCGGTTCAGCGCCGCTCGCTCCGGAGACGCAGCAGTTTTTCCTGACGCTGGGCATCCCCGTGCTGCAAGCCTATGGACTCACCGAAACCACTGGCATCTGCACGCTAGATGACCCGCGCGTGCCAGTCGAGCCCGGCTACGTCGGTTCAGCAATCACCGGAATCGAGATGAAGCTCGTTGAAAACGAAGAGATCGTCGTGCGCGGGCCGCACATTTGCCCGGGCTACTGGAACCGCCCGGAAGAAACCGCCCGCGTACTGCATGACGGCTGGTTCCACACCGGCGACCAGGGCGAAGTCAACGTTCGCGGGAATTGGCGCGTCAGCGGGCGCATCAAAAACCTGATCATCTTGAATTCCGGGCATAACATTGCGCCCGAACCCATCGAGGAAAAAATAGGACGGCTTCTGCCGCAGGCGCAGCAGGTGGTGGTGGTCGGCAATGGGCGCGGCTATCTCTGCACGCTCGTAACTGGCGAAGTCGAGTCTGCGGCCGTTCAGGCGGCGCTCGATGCCGTGAATCCTGAACTCCCGCATTATCGCCAGGTTCGTAATTTCACGATTGTCCGCGATCTTTTTTCCCCGGAGAACGGCTTGCTAACCGCCAACGGCAAACTTCGCCGCGAGGCCATCAATGCGCGCTATGCTTCCGAGATCAATGCCATGTACGGCTCGAAAGGCGGACGCGAATCGGCCAGCAGGCAGCACGCATGAAAGCGTTCACCGGAAAAACGCTGCGTTGGGAATGGCGCGAAGGCGTGGTCGAGCTGACTCTCGATCATGCGCCTGCCAACGAAATTGGCACCGCCATGCTCGAGGAACTGGAAAAGTTCGTTGCCGCATTTAACGGGCTGACGCCGGAGACCTCCGTCTGCATTATTGCCAGCGCGCGCAAGTCCGTCTTTTCCGCGGGTGGAGATTTGCGCGAGCTGTATGCGACTGCGGCAGCAGCTCCCGCGAAAGACAGCGCCGCGGGTATTCGCGCTTTTCTCGAACGCATCCACACGGTTCTGAACGCGATCGATGCCGCGCCCTTTGTCACCATCGCCGCCGTTCATGGCGCTTGTCTTGGCGGAGGATTCGAACTGGCGCTGGCCTGTGACATGATCATCGCCGATAAAATGGCGCGTTTTGCCTTTCCCGAGCTGCGCCTCGGATTCATTCCCGGTTTCGGCGGCATCCCGCGCTTAAAACGCGATCTTGGCAATGCCTTCGTAAGAGATTTGCTTTTCACCGGGCGAACGGTTAACGCAACTCGCGCGCAAGCTGTGGGCCTGGTGGCGCAACTTGCTGGTGAAGGCGAAGCCCTTCGAATCGCCCGCTCGACCGCCGCGCAAATCGCCAAGTACGACGCCGTAACTCGTGCCGCCGCAAAAAAGTTCATCAAGCCTATTCCTCACGACGAGCTTCGCCGCGAGATCGACCTCTTCTGCGAACTCTTCACTCGCCCCGCGGTCATGGCTGCCCTCAAGAAATTTGTCGAAAGCTCCGGCCCTATGCCCTATCTGCCGTAGATTTCGAACCGAAGCACTCCTCACCTGGCCGAAATACCAGGTCCAACCTAGCCATCTGGCGGATGTAAACGCTCCTGTTCCTGCTGCATCTTGTTCATGGAGGTGGGAAATGTCATCAGAACTCATTGAACTATCGAACGCGCTGGCCGAGGCGACCGATCACGCCGCCGCATCCGTGGTCGCCGTTCACACCGAGGCGCGCGGTTCGTCGAGCGGCGTCATTTGGCGCGACGGAGTCATCGTTACGGCGGAACAGGCTCTTCGCCGCGATGAAGAAATTCAAGCGACGCTTCCCGACGGCCGGGTTGTGCCTGCGGCTCTCGCGGGCCGCGATCCTTCGACTGACCTGGCCGTCTTAAAGTGCGCCGAAGCAGGCAATCGTTTAATCGAGCGTGGTGACACTTCAACAGTCAGGCCGGGCAGCATCACGTTGGCCGTGGGGCGGACGCGTGCCAGCGGTCCCGTTGCGGCGTTAGGAGTTGTGAGCCTGGTTGTCTCAGAACGCCGTACCTGGACTGGCTCCTCGCTTGTTCCATACATCCGGCTTGACGTCGGCCTGCAACCTACCGCAGCCGGCGGCGCCGTAGTTGACGCACACGGCAAACTCCTGGGAATCGCATCGTCGCGCTTTGCACGATTTGGCGCCATTGCCATCCCGGCCGCCACGGTTGATCGCGTCACCGAAACATTGTTGAAAAAAGGCCGCATCCCGCGCGGGTATCTCGGTGTGGCTCTGCAGCCGGTGCGTCTCCCTGATCATCTGCGGCAGTTGTTGCAACACAACGAGAAGACCGCGGCCATCATTCTCGAAGTCGAGGCCGATGGACCGGCCCACAAAGCGGGAGTCGTCATCGGCGACATCCTGGTGTCTTTGGCGGGGCAGCCAATTTCGCGCCCTGAAAATGTCCAGCCTCACTTGCAGGCCGAAAACATCGGCAAGTCTTTGAGCGCGAAGATTCTTCGAGGAGGCGCCGTCCGCGATGTGTCCATTTCTGTCGGTGACCGCGCGAACGGAGTAGCGTGAAATGGCCATCGCCGGATTTGGTGAGATTGCGGAACAACTTCGCCGCGCGACGGTACTGATTCACTCCGGAGGACGCGGGAGCGGATCCGGCGTGATCTGGACCAGCGAGGGCATGATCGTGACAAACGCCCATGTAGTAAGTGGTTCGAACGTGCGCGTTCAGCTTTGGGACGGACGCGAGTTCGACGCAGCAGTAACTGCGCGCGATCCACGGCACGATTTGGCCGCCCTGCGAATCAGCGCAGACTCATTGCCTGCGGCTTGCCTGGGGGATTCATCGCAACTGCGGCCTGGTGAGCTTGCCATTGCCATCGGCAATCCGCTCGGATTTGTCGGCGCGCTAACAACCGGAGTGATCCACGCCATTGGCCCGTTGCGCGCGCTTGCCCCCCAAACCTGGGTGCAGGCCAGCGTGCGGCTCGCTCCTGGTAATTCCGGCGGACCTCTGGCTGACGCGAGTGGTCATGTGATCGGCTCAATACCATGGTTGCCGGACGCCTGGCGCTCGCCATTCCAAGCAACGCAGTTCGTGATTTTCTTGTGGCCGGTCCACGCAGCGCGTGGCTTGGTGTCACCGTCCATCCCGTGCGCTTGCCTCGCGCCAATGGCCGCGCGTTCGGACTGGTCTTGCTGGAAGTCGAGCCCGGCAGTCCGGCGGCCCGCGCGTCGCTCATGACCGGGGATATCTTGATGGGAACGGAGGAAAAGTCTTTTCAATCGCTCGACGATCTTGCTAGGGCGATAGATGGAGAAGGCCCCCGCTTGCTGCGTCTCGAATTCCTTCGTGGCGACTACTCACGAGTCCGGCGTGTGACCGTGCAGCTGGGAATTCCGAATGATGGAAAGGACCGAATCGCCGCGTGATTCGCGTTTTTATCGTCGCAGCTTCGCCGCTGATTCGCGCGGGCCTGCAGAGCATGCTGACGGATAGCCGCGTGGACATTGCGGGAAGCGCCGCGGATCTTGAATCCATTTCCGGCCAGCTCGTTGACCTTGAGCCGAATGTTATCTTGATTGAAAGCGACACGGACACTCAAGAAGAGTTGCTGAACACACTTACGGAGGCAGAAGTCGCCCAAGAATATGCAGTCATCGTGTTATCGGAGCAGCCCAACGCAGCCTGGCTTTCCAAGGCGCTTCGTGCCGGAGTGCGCGCCGTCTTGCCCCGTGAAGTTACCCCAGAACAACTCCGCACGGCTCTGGAAGCGGCTGCCGCAGGTCTGGTCGTTGTGCACCCCTCGGAAGTCGATACCTTTCTTCCTGCCACCGTCGGCTCGTCTGCACCCGTCGACGAGTTGCTCGAGCCCTTGACCCGCCGTGAGCGGGAAGTGCTTCAGATGCTGGCCGCGGGACTCGCCAATAAAGAAATTGCGGCCCGTTTGGCCATCTCCGATCACACTGTGAAATTCCACGTAGCTTCGATTTTGGGTAAGCTCGGCGCCTCCACTCGAACCGAAGCTGTTTCCGCCGGAATACGCCGTGGTCTGGTATTGCTCTAGGAGCGTTCTAAAAGGCGCGCCACAAGACAGTATCGCGGTCGGTGGAGAATTTTCTTTCCTAACGCAGGAATGATAGATTTGCTTTTCTATGCGCACCCTGGAAGAAACCACCCAAGAAGTGCTGGACCTGGCGGCAAAGCATTTCCAATTGCCGGCAGGCTCGCTCGCGCCGGGGGACGATTTTTTCAAGAAACTCGGCATCGACAGCTTGCAGACTCTGGAAATGCTCTCGCGACTCGAAAATCATTTCGGCATCGAACTGCCCGACTACGAGGTTCAGGGCGTAAGCGACTTCAAGACTTTGGCTGAGCGGATTCAGTCCCGCCTGTAATGCTGGACCTTTCCAAATATCAATCCATCGGCGAAGCGCTGCGGGACGCGCTGGATCAGTTTTCAAACGAAGTGTGTTTGATGGAAGCCGACCGCGAGCGCGAAAAAGAGCGCCTTACTTATCGCGAGTTCAAGGAACGTGCGCACCCGCTCTCGAAAGCTTTGCAGGACGCCGGCTTCTGCGCCGGCTCTCGCGCCAGCATCCTCATGACCAATCAGTCCAAATGGCTGATTTCGGCGTACGCTATTTTTTTCGCTGGCGGCGTCCTGGTGCCGCTCGATTACAAACTCACGCCGGAGGAGCAATGGCAACTGCTCAAGCACTCGAACGCGACCGTCCTCGTCACGGAATATCCGATCTGGCGGCAACTCAGCGTTTCGGCAGGCCGCGGCGCCGCGACGAATGTGCAAACCGTTCTGGTCACGGAAGCGCCGGCAAACGCGGACCTCGCCGGCGCGCAACGCTGGGAAGAATTTCGTGACGCAGAAGAACCTGTTTTCATTCCACGCAAACGCTCAGACATAGCATGCATTGTCTACTCCTCGGGAACGGGCGGCCGTCCGAAGGGTTGCATGATGACGCACGAAAATTATCTGGAACAGTGCGTCGCGCTCACTGCGATTTATCCTTTCTGGCCTGGTGTGCGCTACCTCAGTATTTTGCCGACAAACCACGCCATTGATTTCATGGTTGGTTTTTTTGGACCGTTCACATGCGGCGCAACCGTAGTTCATTTGCGTACGTTGCGTCCCGAATACGTGCTTGAAGCCTTTCCGAAATACAAAATCACTTACGTCAGTCTCGTCCCGCTTGTTTTGAAAAACTTGCAGAAGGGTTTGCAGGCGCGCTTTGACGAGTTGGCACCAGGAAAACGGAAAATTTTCAATGCGCTCGTTGGCGTAAACAAGGCGCTGACGAAAAGCAGGCCGCGACTCGGAATCAGCCGCCGCTTGCTCAAGCAAGTCCATGAAGCGTTCGGCGGAGAGCTCCGCGCCATCATCGTCGGAGGCGCTTTCACGGAACCACAGACGCTGCAATTTTTCTACGACCTGGGGATTCCCGTCGCCAACGGCTACGGCCTCACGGAAGCCGGCACGGCGATCACCGTCAACGATTTGAAACCATTTCGCGCCGACACCGTTGGCAAGCCGCTGCCAGGAATGGAAGTGCGCATCGTGAATCCGACTGCCGACGGCGTTGGCGAAGTGGCCCTTCGAAGCAAAACCATGATGGCCGGCTACTTAAATGAACCTGAACTCACGGCCGAAACTATCGTCAACGGCTGGCTGCTGACCGGAGACCTCGGGCGCTTCGACGGCGCGGGACATCTGCAGCTTACCGGACGCAAGAAAAACATGATCGTTACTGAGGAAGGAAAAAATATTTATCCCGAGGACATCGAAACTGTTTTTGAGAGCCTCCCTGTCAAGGAATTTTGCGTTTTCGCCGCCAATTATATTTGGCCGAAGCGTTCGATGGTTGGCGAAAAGCTTGTGCTGGTGATTCATCTGGAGCCCGGGCAGCAATTCACGGATGAACTGCGCGTCGACATCAACGCGCGCAACAATCGCCTGCTAAACTACAAGCGTGTCCATGGGGTCGTCTTGCTGAACGATGACTTTCCGCGGACGGCTTCTCTGAAGATCAAACGCCATGATTTGGCAGAACGCCTGGCGAGGCTGGACAGCGGCGCTGCGATTCTGCCGTTGTAAAAACAGTTTGAGAATAAGCTGACAGACAGGAGTTGGCATTTCGGTTTCGTTCGCGCTCGAAATGGATCGTTTCTTCGCCATCGTCAACCCCGCCGCCGGTGGCGGCCGCTCCGCGAAACTTGCGGGACCTGCTCTCGCACGTTTGCGCGAGAAAGGATTGAAGGTTGACGTCATCGCTTCGACCTGCCAGGGTCACGCTGTGCAACTTGCCCGCGAGGCCTACGATCAGGGCTACCGGAACTTTCTTGCCGTCGGCGGCGATGGCACCGCTCACGAAATCTTGAATGGCGTTTTTGCCGGGCGCACCGGGGTTCCACGCATTGCGCTTGGTTTTCTGCCGCTGGGTACGGGCAATTCTTTTTTGCGCGATTTCACAAACGAAGGCGCTGAGGCTTCGCTCCAAGCGCTTTCCGAAGGTCGGAAGCGTCCAGTGGACCTGATTCGCCTGACACACACGCGCGGCGAAATCTATTCTTTTAATCTCTTGAGCGTTGGTTTCACCGCCGACGTTGCTGCTCTCACAAACCGTGCGTTCAAACCGTTTGGCCATCTGGGATACTTGCTCGGCGTTTTCGTTCGTGTTGTGCAGTTGCACCGCCGCTCCTTCGCGCTGCGCTGCGATGACGATGCGGATTGGGACGAGCGGCGTTCGCTGTTCCTGACGTTCAACAACAGCAAGTACACGGGCGGCACGATGCTTATTGCGCCGGACGCGGATACCGGTGATGGACTGATTGAATTTGTGCGCTGGGGCCCGATCGGAAGGCTGGGCCTGCTGCGCACTCTGCCACGACTCTATGACGGCACTCATATCAAGCATCCGCTCGCTTCGCGCCGCGCGGTGCGCCGCGTCGAATTCAAAGCGCCTGCTCCGGTGGACATCATGATTGACGGCGAAGTGGCCACCCTGGAATGCCGTTCGCTGGACATCGTTCCCGCTGCGGTGGATGTCTTCATATGAAGAGGGCCTGGCTTGCAATCCGCAGCGTCACTCTTTGGATTGTCAGCGGGCTGCATTTTTTCATCGTTGCGCCGGCGCTTGTGTTGCTGGGAATTTTTCTTGATCCCCACAAACACGATTGGCTGCAGCGCACCTTTTGCCGCCGCATCGCATTTCTTTCCGGCGCGCGAGTGGAAATTTGCCGCGCTTCGGGCTTTGATCCCGGCCGGACGTCTTTCTTCGTGTCGAATCACGTGAATCTTTTCGATCCGTTCATGCTGTACTGCGCGATCCCGCAGTTTGTGCGCGGCTGGGAGCTGGAATCGCACTTCAAGATTCCTGCGTACGGCTGGCTGATGAAGCGCTTCGGAAACGTTCCCGTTCCAGATGTACGGCGTCCGTCGGATTTGAAGCGGATGTGGCGCCTGACGCAAAGCGCAATCGACGGCGGCACCAGCCTGATCATTTTTCCGGAAGCCAAACGCACGCGCGACGGATACGTGTCTCAATTTCAAGACGGCGGATTCCGCGTCGCGCAGCAGCTCGGCGTTCCCATCGTGCCAGTTAGTCTGGTGGGATCGTTTCGGCACCACCGCACGGGCCATTGGATGCTGTGGCCTGCGAGAATTACCGTCCATCTGCACGGCACCATCGAAACCAAGAGGCTTACGAAAGAAGACGTGCCGGCGTTGCGCGAACGGGTTCGCAAAATCATCGCCGCACCCGTGGAAGAAACCCTCAAGAGTGAGCAGGAGGTTGGTGGGGAGGGCGGATAGATAGGTGACTCGTGACGGCTTCCCTACGGATAGGGCCCCACACCCCCATCATTTTGCATGATAGGGGTATCCATTTGACTCAGGTAACCACAACAGGTAGTGTAGCAGGCCATGAAAGACTATCCGCGCACGCTGGCGGACTTCGAGGAGCGCTTCCGATCGGAGGAAGCCTGTCGTGATTACCTTTTCCGGGTGCGCTGGCCGGAAGGGTTTCGCTGCCCCCGTTGTGGGGAAAGCAGAGGGTGGCGGCTGCGTTCCGCGCTCTGGCAATGTGCGCGCTGTGCGTACCAAGCTTCGTTGACTGCGGGGACGATTTTCCAGGACACGCGCACTCCTCTGAAGGTGTGGTTTCACGCTCTGTGGTGGATGACCAGCCAGAAGAATGGCGTCAGCGCCCTCAGTCTGCAGCGCGTGTTGGGGCTCGGAAGTTACCAAACCGCTTGGTGTTGGCTGCACAAACTGAGGCGGGCGATGGTGCGACCGGGCCGGGATCGACTGTCGGGAACTGTCGAGGTCGACGAGGCTTACGTGGGGGCTCCGGAAGAGGGTGTGCGGGGCCGCGAAACGCAAAGCAAGGCTCTGATTGTCGTGGCGGCGCAAGAGGAAGGCCGGGGGATCGGACGCATTCGCATGCGTCGCATGGCGAACGCTTCGGCGGGTTGTCTGATGCCCTTCGTGGAAGAGTCGATTGAGCCTGGCAGTGTTGTGCATACGGATGGTTGGTTGGGCTACCTCCCTCTCGACAGCAAAGGCTACCGACGACAGATCACGGTCTTGCGCGGCCAACGCCACCCTTCTGAATTGCTGCCGCGCGTCCATCGGGTCATCTCGCTGTTGAAACGCTGGCTGCTGGGCACGCATCAAGGGGCCGTCCGCCTGGAACACCTGGATGACTATCTGAATGAATTCACGTTCCGCTTCAATCGTCGGAGATCGAGAAGCCGGGGGAAGCTCTTCTTTCGCCTGGTGCAACAGGCAATGGCTGTGGAGCCAAGCACTTACATGGCGATCGTCAACTCGGCTAAAACTGACCGTGTTTGACCACAACTTATTGTGGTTACCTGAGTCAAATGGATACCCACATTGCATGAATATCAAAAGAAAAGGCTTACAGAATTTGCAATTCGTAAGTGGCTGATTCTAAAGGACGCGATTTTGGTTGCTTT